>Ga0114129_10001727_pt1 | contig 29799 bp, 29 predicted proteins | sample RhiMetdeltSRZDD1_FD_80071 | JGI IMG/M metagenome (GOLD analysis project Ga0114129, IMG submission 80071) | Populus rhizosphere microbial communities from Tennessee, USA - Rhizosphere MetaG P. deltoides SRZDD1 (version 2) (version 2) | ecosystem: Host-associated > Plants > Roots > Rhizosphere >... | reverse complement strand
TCGGCTCGATCAAGCTGAAGGGCGGGGTGTTCCCGCCGTCCGACGAGATCGCCGCGGTCCGCGCGCTGCGGGCTGCGTTCCCGGACCACCCGCTACGGATCGACCCCAACACCGCCTGGACCGTCGAGACGTCGTTGCGCGTCGCCCGGGAGACCGACGGGCTGCTCGAGTACCTGGAGGACCCGACGCCGGGCAAACCCGGGATGGCGGCCGTGGCGGCGAAGGCACCGATGCCGTTGGCAACCAACATGTGTGTGGTGAGCTTCGCGGACCTGCCCGAGGCGGTGGCGCTCGGTTCGGTCGGGGTGATCCTGTCCGACCACCACTACTGGGGCGGCCTGCGCGCGTCACAACGGCTCGCGGGTGTCTGCGAGACGTTCGGCATCGGGTTGTCGATGCACTCCAACAGCCATCTCGGCATCTCGCTCGCGGCGATGACGCATCTCGCCGCGGCCGCGCCGGTGCTGGACTACGCGTGCGACACGCACACGCCGTGGCAGTCGGGTGCCGACGTAGTGGAGCCCGGTGCGCTGCGGTTCGTCGACGGGGCGGTGCCGGTGCCTTCAGGGCCGGGCCTGGGCATCTCGCTGGACCGGGACGCGCTTGCGCGGATGCATGAGGACTACCAGCGATGCGGGATCCGGCAGCGGGACGATACCGGCTACATGAAGCGGCTGACGCCCGGGTACGAGAAGCTGCTGCCGCGGTGGTGAGCGCCCTGCGCTGTCACGTGCGACTTGGTCTCGCGCGCCGCGTGACTACTCTGGGCAGCATGCCGGTAGAGCTCAACCACACGATCGTCGAAGCCGAGGACCGGGACGCGACCGCCGACTTCCTCGTCGAGGTGCTCGGCCTGCCCGCCGCAGGAACGTTCGGGCCGTTCCGTGTCGTCCAGGTCAGCAACGGCGTCTCGCTCGACGTCGTCCAGGCCGGCGGACGGGTGCACTCGCAGCACTACGCGTTCCTGGTCGGCGAGGACGAGTTCGACCAGATCTGGGGCCGGATCAAGGAGCGCGGGCTGACGTTCTGGGCGGACCCGTTCCACAACGACGAAGGCAGGATCAACACCCACGACGGCGGCCGCGGTCTCTACTGGCTGGACCCGAACGGCCACAACCTCGAGATCATCACCCGCCCCTACGGCGGGTGACCCCCGCCGCGAAGGCGCAGCGGTGAGGGTTCAGCGAGCCTGCGGCAGCCGGACCGAGCCGCGCTTCGGCGCCCGTGCGGACGGCGGCGGCACGACCGGCCCGATGTCCCCATCCGGGGCCGTGTCGAGGTCGACGATGACCGGCGCATGGTCGCTCGGTCCGGTGCCCTTGCGAGCGTGCCGGTCCACCCAGGCGGCCCGCACTCGTTCGGCCACCGGCGCTCCGGCCAGCACCAGGTCGATCCGCATCCCCAGGTCCTTGTGGAACATCCCGGCCCGGTAGTCCCAGTAGGTGAAGACCCGCTCGGCCGGCCAGCGGTCCCGTATGACGTCGTGCAGGCCGAGTTCCAGCAGCGCGGCGAGCGCCTCCCGCTCAGGCTCGGTCACGTGGGTCTGGCCGACGTACGCGTCCGGGTCGAACACGTCCGCGTCGGCCGGCGCGATGTTCATGTCACCGCACACGATCGCCGCATCCGGTCCGGCGCCGACCACCTCACGCAACGCCGCCAGCCAGTCCAGCTTGTACCGGTAGTGGTCCGAGTCCGGCTCTCGCCCGTTCGGCACGTACAGCGAGTGGACCCGGACCCCGCCGCAGGTCGCCGCCACCGCCCGGGCCTCCTGGTGCGGGAACCCCGGCGCACCGCCCACCCCGCGGACGACGTCGTCCAGTCCGGCGCGGGACAGGATCGCGACCCCGTTCCACCGTCCCTCGCCGTAGTGCGCCACCGCGTAGCCGCGATCGGCGAGCTCGGCGCTGAGCAGCTCGTCGAAGGCTTCGTCGGACAGCTTCGTCTCCTGCAGGCACACCACGTCGGGCTGCCGCTGGTCCAGCCACGGCAGGAACCGCGGCATCCGCTGTTTGACCGAGTTCACGTTCCAGGTAGCCAACCGCACCCGCCTACGGTAGCGAGTGCGGCGCGGTGTCGCGGCCCTACTGGGCGGGCCTGGCTCGCAAGCCCTAATAGGCGTCCGCGCGCGCCGGCACCGCGGTGTGCCGGCGGCCGGGGCGCCTCGGCACAGGCGCGGAGCCTGTGCCGAAGTCTGCATGCACCACTTCGGCGTCGCTGCTGGTGAAGACCTCCGCGGGCCGGATCGAGGCCTCGCTGCGGCCGGTCGCCTTGGTGCGGTACATCATCGTGTCCGCATCCTTGAGCACCTCGGCCAGCGGCGTCGGCCGGTGCACGGCGCACACGCCCGCGGACGCGGTCACCCGGATCTCGTGCCCGGCGACGCGGATCGGCTCGGCGATGGTCGCGACGAGCCGCGCGATCACCGGGTACGGCGACGGCGCGGCCACGCTGCTGCCGAACAGCGCCGCGAACTCGTCACCGCCGATCCGGGCGACCAGGCCCTCGGACGAGAACGTGGCCATCCGCTGGCCGAGGATGGCCAGCACCTGGTCGCCGACGTCGTGTCCGAGCAGGTCGTTGACCTCCTTGAAGCCGTCCAGGTCGATCAGTACGCCGACGAGCGGCAGGTTCTCGGATGCCCCGAGCAGCTCGGCGCCGTGCTGGTGGAAGGCGCGCCGGTTGGGCAGGCCGGTGAGCGAGTCGTGGCTGGCGGCGTACGCGTGCAGGCGCGTCTCGACGGCCAGCGCCGCGGCTTCCGCCTCGGCTCTCAGTGCGCGCCGGCGATACCACCAACCGGCCACGGCTGCACCGAATCCACCGATCGCCACCGCGAGCATCACCGGGTCCACAGCAGCGCCTCCTCTGCCGTTCCGACCCGACTCGCCGGACCGCCCGGTCGGCGACTCTCCTCACGGCATGTAGCCGGGTCATTACGACTTCACTTCCGCAATCATCCGCGCCGGACAATGCGAATGCAAGCACAGATGCAAATGCACCAGGGCGCGGATCCATCGGACAGGTCAGAATTGGACTATCGTCAGCGCAACGGCAGCTGAGACGGGGAGAGGAGCCATGACAGCCTCGAGCCACACCGGCCCTACAGCTCTCCGGATCCTGCTCGGTGCGCACCTGCGCCGGATGCGCGAGGCCACCGGGATCAGCCGTGAGGACGCGGGCTGGGAGATCCGCTCGTCGGAGTCGAAGATCAGCCGGATGGAGCTCGGCCGGGTCGGGTTCAAGGAACGCGACGTCGCCGACCTGCTCAACCTGTACGGCCTGGACGACGCCGAGGAGCGGGAACGGCTGCTCGCGCTGGCCAAGGACGCGAACAACCCCGGCTGGTGGCACCGGTACGGCGACGTGCTGCCGAGCTGGTTCCAGTCCTACCTCGGCCTGGAGGCCGCCGCGGAGCGGATCCGTACGTACGAGACCCAGTTCGTGCCCGGCCTGCTGCAGACCGTCGACTACGCCCGCGCGGTGGTGAGGATCGGCCAGGTCACGCTGAAGCCGGAGGAGATCGAGCGGCGGGTCGAGCTACGGATGGACCGGCAGCGGATCATCACCCGGCCCCGCCCGGTCCGGCTCTGGGCCGTGCTGGACGAGGCCGTGCTGCGCCGCCCGGTCGGCGGACCCAAGGTGTTGCGCGGCCAGATCGAGGCGCTGATCGAGCTCAGCGAACGCCAGAACATCACCCTGCAGGTGATCCCGTTCAGCGCCGGCGGGCACGCCGCGACCGGTGGCGCGTTCTCACTGCTGCGGTTCCCCGAGCGGGACATGTCCGACGTCGTCTACATCGAGCACATGACCAGCGCGCTGTATCTGGACAAGCGCGATGACCTGGACATCTACGCGACCGCGATGGACAGCCTGTGCGTCGAGGCCGATCCGCCGAACAAGACCGCGGACATCCTGGCCGACGTCCTGCGGAGCCTGGAGCATCGGTAACCCCTGAAGTCGACCCTGCGTGTCCGGTTGATGACCAGTCGTGGATATTTGCTCGCCGTGGCTTGCACGTCGGCGACTGTCATTGACAGCGGACCGGTCGCCACCCAACCATGTCGCCCGTGGGGACGCCACAGAACAACGGTCCGGTCGCGGCATTGGATGCCGCGACCGCGCTGATCGCCGGCGTCGTGGTCCAGCAGCGGATCGAGGAAACGCCACCGCCGGTCGTGGAAGCGGTCGCCTGGGCGATCACCCAGCATCTTGCCGTGCTCGGCGAGCTGGCCGAGGTCCTGCAGCACCAGCTCGCGGACGACCGGGCCGCCGATGGTCCGCCCCCGCGGCCGGAGGAGCGAGAGTTCACCGCCCGGCTCAGCGACACCGCCGCCGCACTCCAGGCCGCGCTGTCCAGTGCCCAGCTGTTCACCGCCGAGCTGGCCAACCAGCTGTCCCAGGCCCCGCTGCGGCACAGCGCCTGACCTGCGCGTCCGCGGCACGGGTCAGCGCGGCAAAGATCGGCGCGGCAGAGTCAGTGCGGAGCGACGTCGATCGCGGGGTTCTGGTCGAAGAACCCGAACGGTTTCAGCCAGAACGCGACGGTGTCCACCGGCATCACCGGCCAGTCCTCGACCCGGGTGATGTGGTGGATGCCGAACACGTACCAGAGCACGATGTCGGTGTTCTCCAGCGGCTCGTCATCGGCGATCCAGCGCGTCATGCCGTCGTCGTACTCCGACTGGGTCGGGTAGGCGCCGCAGGGCCAGCGCTCGTCGTCGTGCTGCCGGGTCACCCACACGGTGTGCCCGATCACCGGTGCCCGCCGGTACTGGGGCGTGTCCGGGTCCATCACCGGCGGGATCGCGCCACCCGGCACCAGCTTGTACGACGGGTTGGTGCCGAGCCGGTTCGTACGGTTCGGGTTGACCACCTTCCAGGACCGCTGGCTCGCCCAGTCGAAGTCGCGGGCCGCCTCCGACTCCGAGCGGACCGGCGTGGCCTCGGTCACCACCGCGAGGCCGTACGGGTTCTGGTCCGACACCGGCAGGGCGCGGGAGTCGACCTCCAGCACCGTGTTGCCGTCGCCGTCGACGTCCAGGTCGAGCCGCGCGACCAGGAAGTGCTGGTGGAACGGTGCGTACGTCTGCCGGTCGACCACGGTGCCGGTCGGTGGCGGCGTACCGTCCAGCGCGTACGGAGTGGTCACCATCAGGCCGGTCGCGCGGACCTCGCACTCGATGTTGCCGTCCTGGTAGAAGCGCCAATAGACCAGGTACTCGTAGTTCGCGACCGTGACGTGGCAGGACACCACCATCCGCCGCATCCGGCGCACCTCGGCGCCGGTGGTGGAGTCGACGTGCTTCCACAGCACGCCGGCGTCCTCCTCGTGCAGGCAGATCGCGTTGCCGATCGTGTACGGCTCACCGTGCGTGTCGTGCAGCACCGCGTCCAGGTAGGCGATCTCGCCGAGGCAGTCGCAGCCGAGCTCCAGCGAGGTGGTCATGAACCCCAGACCCCACTCGCCGATATCGAACGCGGTCCGCCGGTAGTGGTCGAACGAGGTGTCCCGGTACGGCACCACCATCTCGGCGAACGACATCCGGTAGGCGATGTCGCGCGTGGTGCCGTGGTCGTCGTACGCCACCTGGTAGATGACCGGACCCTCGCGGTGGTTGAAGCCGAGCCGCATCGTCCACCGTTGCCAGCGCAGCTCGGTGCCGTCGACGGTGAACGAGACCCCGTCGGGCTGGCTGATCTCCAGCGGTCTCAGGTCGTTGCGCGGCGTACCGGTCCACGGCCCGGAGGCGTACTCGGCGTCGACCTCGGCCTTCCCGTGGTCGTGGTTGTTCTCCAGCTCGAGCAGCTCGAGCGTGTTCATGTCGACCACGACCTTGAGCCCGGAGAGCGGATGCGCATAGGGGTTACCGTCCGGGGTCTCCCGGTACCAGATGTCGCACCAGCCGAGCCGGCGGTCGCGGTACTTCTCCGGCATCAGCGCCCGGCCGTACGTCCAGACGTCGATCAGCACCAGCGAGAGGTCGGTGATGCCGCGGTCCGCCAGCGCGGCGATCAGGTCGGGGTGTGCTCGCATCGCCTCGTCGACCTCGTGGAACTCGTCGACGGTGAAGTTCGGCGTCACGCCGGGCATGTGCGTCCAGGACACCACCCGGTCACCGTTCAGGTCGACGACACCCTCCCAGGTCTGGTTGTCGGCCCGGTTCCACAGCACGGCGAGCGATGTCCGCGGGACCGGGTCACCGGAGCGCCACGCCTTCACGACGACCTTGGGCGGCTCGAGCAGCTCGATCGACGCGAACCTCCAGGAGCCGGAGAGCTGCTCGTCCCTGCGCAGGATGGCCGCGGTACGGCGGAACTCGTCGCTGTCGAGGGGGTCTAACGGGTGTCGCGCCATGGCATTCCCCTCCCACGAAGCACCGCGTTCTTCGCACTATAGGTTCGGCCCGACCGGCTGTCGACGCGGCTGCGACATCGGCCTAGCCTGAATGAGCGGGGGATTTCACTGCGGCAAAAGGGGCGGACATGTCGGAGAAGAAGGTCTTCCACAACGTCATCGGCGGCGAGGTCCAGGCCGCCGCGTCCGGCGCGATGATGGATATCGTCAACCCGTCCACCGGCGAGGTGTACGCGTCCGCGCCGAACTCGGACGAGCACGACGTCGACCAGGCGTTCCGGGCCGCCGGCAAGGCGTTCGAGAAGTGGCGCTGGTCCACGCCGGGCGAGCGCCAGCTGGCGCTGCTGAAGCTGGCTGACATGATCGAGGCGAACGCCGCCGAGCTGGTCGCGATCGAGAGCGAGAACACCGGCAAGCCGGTCTCGCTGACCATGTCGGAGGAGATCCCGCCGATGGTCGACCAGATCCGGTTCTTCGCCGGTGCCGCCCGGGTGCTGGAGGGCAAGTCGTCGGGTGAGTACATGCGCGGCTTCACCTCGTCGATCCGGCGCGAGCCGATCGGCCCGGTGGCGCAGGTGGCACCGTGGAACTACCCGATGATGATGTCGGTCTGGAAGTTCGCACCGGCCCTCGCCGCGGGCAACACCGTGGTGCTGAAGCCGTCGGACACGACGCCGGCCTCGTCGTACTGGATGGTCGAGAAGATGCAGGAGATCTTCCCGCCCGGGGTCTGCAACCTGGTCTGCGGCGACCGCGACACCGGTGCCGCGCTGACCCGGCACAAGATCCCGCAGATGGTCTCGATCACCGGCTCGACCCGGGCCGGGATGGCCGTCGCCACAGCTGCCGCCGCGGACGTCAAGCGGGCGCACCTCGAGCTCGGCGGCAAGGCGCCCGTGGTGGTGTTCGACGACGCCGACATCGGTGCCGCGATCGAGGGGATCTCGGTCGCCGGCCTGTTCAACGGCGGGCAGGACTGCACCGCGGCCACGCGGGTGATCGTGCAGCAGGGCATCTATGACGAGTTCGTCGCCGAGCTGACCGATGCCGCGAAGGCCACCAGGACCGGGTACGACCCGGACGACGAGGACATCTTGTACGGGCCGATCAACAACGCCAACCAGCTCGACCACGTGTCCGGGCTGGTGCAGCGCGCACCCGACCACTCCCGGGTGACGACCGGCGGCCACCGCGTCGGCGACCACGGGTACTTCTACGAGCCGACGATCGTCGCAGACCTGCGACAGGACGACGAGCTGATCACGACCGAGATCTTCGGGCCTGTGCTCACGGTGCAGAAGTTCACCGACGAGGAGGAAGGGCTGCGGATGTCGAACGACAGCGAGTACGGCCTCGCGTCCTCGGTCTGGACCAGCAACGTCAACACTGCGGCCCGGATGTCCGCGCGGCTCGACTTCGGCTGCGTCTGGGTGAACACCCACATCCCGCTGATCGGGGAGATGCCGCACGGCGGGTTCAAGCACTCCGGCTACGGCAAGGACCTGTCGATGTACGGGCTGGAGGACTACACCCGGATCAAGCACGTGATGCTGCACCACGGCTTCGACGGCTAGATCCTGTCTGGCTACTCCACGTCGCGGGCCATCAGGTCCGCCCAGGTCTCCCGCCGTACGACGAGCCGCGCGGCACCGTCGCGGGTGAACACCACCGGGATCCGGCGGTTGCCGTTGTAGTTGTTCGCCATCGTGTAGCAGTACGCGCCGGTGGCGGGGACCGCGAGGAGGTCGCCGACCTTCGGTTCGGACAGCGGTACGCCGTCGACCAGCACGTCACCGCTCTCGCAGTGCCGGCCGACCACGGTCACCTTCTCCGCGCCCGGACCGTCGAAGCGGCCGACGATGCCGGCCTCGAACCGCTGGTCGAACAGCGCCACCTCGAGGTTGTCGCTCATCCCGCCGTCCACCGCGACGAACGTGGTCGCGCCGCGCTTCACGGTGGTGACCCGGTAGAGCGTGGTCGCGGTCGTCGCCACCATGCTGCGGCCCGGCTCGATGATCAGCTCGGCCTGCGACGGCAGGTACTGCCAGGCCGCCCCGACCAGTGCGTCCAGGTAGTCCGGCACCGAGGGCGCTTCGTCGGCCCAGGTGTAGCGGGCGCCGAGACCACCACCCAGGTCGTACACCTCGAACTCCCCCAGCCGTGCGACCGGCTCGACCGAGTCCGCGAACGGGTCCACGTCGAGGATCTGCGAGCCGACGTGCACGTGCAGGCCCAGCATCCGCAGGCGCGCACTGTGCTCGATCCGCCGGATCAGCCGGGCCGCGTCCGGCGGAGCCAGGCCGAACTTCGACCCCTCGTGCCCGGTCAGCACGTGCGCATGGGTGTCCGCGACCACGCCCGGGATCACCCGCACCAGAACGTCCTGGGTCCGGCCGTCCGGGACGGTCGCCTCCAGCCGGTCCACGTCGTCGGCGTTGTCGACCACGACCAGGCCGAGACCGTGCTCGACCACCATCGCGATCTCCTCGTCGCTCTTCGCGTTGCCGTGCAGCACGACGAGCGCCGGGTCGACACCGGCCTTCAGCGCGGTCAGGATCTCGCCGCCGCCCGCGACGTCGAGGCCGAGCCCCTCCTCCACCATCACCCGCTGCGCCGCGGTGCACGGGAACGCCTTCGACGCGAACACCACCCGGGAGCGCGGCCAGCGCGCGGTGAGCTCGTCGACGTACTCGCGGGCCCGGTCGCGCAGCGCCTGCTCCGCGACCACCAGCACCGGCGTACCGAACTCAGCCGCGAGGTCGTCGGCGCGGCAGCCGCCGACCGTCAGGGTCCCGTCGGAGTCGAGCGCACTGCCCGCCGGGAACAGCGAAAGCAGGTCGCCCATCACTCGGTCCGGGCCAGGATCTCGCGGACCAGGTCCAGGCTGGTGTCGGGGTGCAGGAACGCGAACCGGCCGACCGTCTCGCCGGCCCATTTGCTCGGCGGGATGAACGCGACCTCGTCGTCGTGCAGCTGCTGCGCCCAGCGGTCGTAGTCCTCGGGCTTCCAGCCGAGCCGGCGGAACAGCACCACGCCCAGGTCCGGTTCGCGAACCAGCTCCAGCTGCGGTGCCTGCCGGACCAGCTCGGCGGTATCACGGGCCAGGCCGGCGGCGACCTCGATCGCGTCCCGGTACGCCTGCACGCCGTACACCGCGAGTGAGAACCACAGCGGCAGCCCGCGCGCCCGCCGGGTCAGGTGGTAGGCGTAGTCGGTCGGGTTCCACTCGCCGTCGCTCGAGTGGATGACGTCCAGGTAGGACGCGTCCTGGGTGTGCGTCGTCCGGGCCAGCTCCGGGTTGCGGTACAGCACAGCGCAGCAGTCGAACGGCGTGAACAGCCACTTGTGCGGATCGAGGATGAACGAGTCGGCCAGCTCGATCCCGTCGTACTTGGACCGCAGCGACCGCGCGAAGATCCCGGAGCCGCCGTACGCGCCGTCGACGTGGAACCACCAGCCGCGCTCGCGCGCGATCGCGCCGACCCCGGCCAGATCGTCGATGATGCCGGCATTGGTGGTGCCCGAGGTGCACACCACCGCGGCGATGTCGGACACGTCGCGGTCGGCGTCGATCGCGGACCGGACCGTCTCCGCGGTGAGCCGGTGGTCGGGCGTCTCGACCACCAGCGCGTCCATCTCGAGCAGCCGCAGCGTGTTCACGATCGACGAGTGCGCGTCGGTCCCGACCACGACCCGCAGCCGGCGGTGCGCGCTGACCCGGTTCTTCGCGGTCTCCCGCGCCACCGCGAGTGCCGACAGGTTGCCGGCCGACCCACCCGACACGAAGCAGCCGCCGGCGGTGTCCGGCAGCCCGGCCTCGTCCGCGATCAGCCGCAGCACGGTGTTCTCGGCCGCGATCGCTCCGGACGCCTCCAGCCAGGAGATGCCCTGGATCGAGGCGCAGGACACCAGCATGTCGAACAGCAGGCTGGCCTTGGTCGGCGCGGCCGGGATGAAGCCGAGGAACCGCGGGCTGTCCGCGGAGATCACGCTCGGCGCGATCACCGAGGTGTACACGCCCAGCACCTCGTCCGGGTGCCGGGGCGTCTCGCGGATCAGGCCGGCCAGGCGCTGGTACAGCTCCGGTGCGGGCAGCATGCCCTTGTCCAGCGGGACCGGGTTCATCCGCAGCCGGTTCTCGGCGTACGCGAGCACGCTGCGCACCATCTGCTCGGTCGTCTGGTCCACCTCGTGCATCGCTGCCTCACTCCTGGTCGGCGAGGTCCTCGGCCGCGCCACGCGGTACGACGACGACCGGCACCGGCGAGTGCCGAAGGATCCTGGTCGCACGCGACCCGAGGAAGACCTTCGCCACCGGGCCGAGCTCGCTCGACCCGACCACCATCACATCACCCTCGTCCCAGCCGATGTCCTCGATAGCGTCCGGCCAGCTCTCGCCCTGGCCGATCACGGTCTCGACCACTTCGGGTACCTCGTCGGTGCGCTCCCGCACCCGCCCGACGGCATCCTGCATCGCCTGCGTCAGCTCGGCGATCCACTCCTGCAGCACCAGGTCCTCGGAGTCCGTGCCGAGCCGGGTCGTGTACGGCGGACGCGACCACACCGCGAACGACGCGATCCGGATCGCCGCGCCGAACTTGGCCGCGATCGCGGCCGCGGCCAGCACCAGGCTCTGCGCACTGGCCGAGCCGCCGTACGCCGCGGTCAACCGCCGCACCTTCGTCTCCGGCCGGATCCGGAAGCCGCGAGTGGCAAGGGCGATCGGCAGCGGCGCGCTGTGCACCAGCCGGTCGGTGACGCTGCCCAGCACGATGCGCCCGAACGCACCCGCCGACGACGAGCCGAGCACGACCATGCTCGCGTCGTACTGCTCGGCCACCTCGAGCAGACCGGCCGGTGCCGAGCGCGCACTGTGCCTGGTGAACGTCGCCGTCACGTCCGGGGGCAGGTACGACCGGGCCAGGTCCAGGGCCTGTTCGGCCGTCTTCTCGAGGTACTCGCGGTACTCGGCGTCCACCCGGGCCATCCCGGGCAGCCAGGGCGCCGGCACCACCACGCAGACCACCAGCTCCTCACCGGAAGACCGGCTGAGCATGGTCGCCAGGTGCAGTGCGGCCTTTCCCCGCTCGTCGGGGGCGTACCCCACGATCATCGTCATCGTGGCTCACGGCTCCTCGTCGTGGATCAGCCCGACGTGCTCGTGCCGGCCCAGATGCGAGTGCTTGAAGCCGTACAGGAAGTACCACACCAGCGCGACCCCGACCCAGATCAGGAACACGAAGATCGTCACTGGTCGCAGGTCCTGGATGATCCAGATGCAGCCGACGATCGACAGGATCGGGGTGATCGGGTACAGCGGCACCTTGAAGCCACGGGGCAGGTCCGGGTGAGTGCGCCGCAGCACCATCACACCGATCGACACCACGAGGAACGCGACCAGGGTTCCGATGCTGGTCATCTCGGCGAGGAAGTTGATCGGGATCAGTCCCGCCAGCAGCGCGATCACGACTGCGACGATGATCGTGTTCGGTACCGGCGTCAGGGTGCGGGGGTTCACCTTGTGGAACAGCTCCGGCAGCATGCCGTCGCGAGCCATCGCGAACAGGATCCGGGTCTGGCCGTAGAGAACGACCAGGGTGACGCTGAAGATCGAGATCACCGCCCCTGCGGCGAGCAGGGTGGCCGGCCAGGTCGAGCCGGTGACGTCCTCCAGGATCGCGGCAAGGCCGGCCTCCTGGCCGTCGAACTCCGGGTACGGCTGGGCGGCGACCGCGACCACGCTGACCAGGATGTACAGCGTGGTGACCGTGACCAGCGCGATCAGGATCGCCAGCGGCATGGTCCGCCTGGGGTTCTTCACCTCCTCGCCCGCGGTCGAGACGGCATCGAGTCCGATGTAGGAGAAGAAGATGATGCCGGCCGCGGTCGTGATGCCGGACAGGCCGAACGGGGTGAAGTCGGACAGGTTGTCGGAGTTCCAGCCCTGCAGTCCGAGCACGATGAACAGCAGCAAGATACCGATCTTGATCATCACCATCACGGCGTTGACCTTGGCCGACTCACTCGCCCCGCGGATCAGGAGCAGCGTGCAGAGACCGATCAGGATCACGGCCGGCAGGTTGAAGATGCCGCCCTGCTCCGGTGCCTGCGACAGGCTGTCGGGAATCATGAAGCCGAACAGGTTGTCGAACAGCTCGTTCAGGTACTGCGACCAGCCGACCGCGACTGCGGCCGCGGAGACGCCGTACTCCAGCAGCAGGCAGGCGGCGACCCCGATCGCGGGCAGCTCCCCGAGGGTCGCGTAGGCGTAGGAGTACGACGACCCCGACACCGGCACCGCGCTCGCCAGCTCGGCATAGCAGATCGCGGTCAGCCCGGCGACCGCACCCGCCATCACGAACGACCAGATCACCGCGGGTCCGGCGACCGGAACGGCCTCGGACAGCACGAAGAAGATACCGGTGCCGATGGTGGCACCGATGCCGAACATCGACAGCTGGAAGAGACCGATCGTGCGGGCGAGCTCGGTCTGCCCGGTATCGGCGCCGGTCTCCTCGGCCATCTCCGTGACCGGCTTGCGCCGGAAGAGCTGCTGCACCAACGACGCCATGATTACCTCCCCAAGGGGAGGCGGACACGGCGGATCCGTGACACCCCCCGCCTATTCGGAGTGTGGCACCAGGCGGTGGCCGGTGGGAATACGTCAGGGCTCGCGGTCCGCGAGCAGCGGCTGCGCCGGATCCCAGCGGGTCCCGTCACGTTCGTCGCGCTGTTTGCGGGCGATCGCGGACAGCGCCTCGAGCACCACCCGGTTGGCGAGCGCCGCGGTGATTTCGGCGTGGTCGTACGGCGGGCTGACCTCGACCACGTCCATCCCGGCCACGGGCAGCTCCAGGCAGATCCGCCGGACCGCGTCCAGCAGCTGGCGCGCGGTCAGCCCGCCCGGCTCCGGCGTACCGGTGCCCGGCGCGTGGCCGGGGTCGCAGACGTCGATGTCTACGGACAGGAACACGCCCTCGCATTCGTCGGTGGCGATCCCGAACGCCTCGGTCAGGCACTCGTCCAGGCCGCGGCGGCCGATCTCGGTCATCTCATAGGAACGCATGTTCTGCTCGGCCATCCAGTCCAGCGTGTCCGGCGGCGGCCAGTAGCCACGCAGCCCGATCTGCAGGAACCGGTCGCCACGCAGCGCGCCGGACTCGATCAGCCGGCGCATCGGCTGGCCGTGTCCCCACAGCGAGCCGAACTCGATGTCCCCGGTGTCGGCATGCGCGTCGAAGTGCAGCATCGACACCCGGCCGTGGCCGAGCACGTTCGCGACCCCCTTGGCGTCTGGGAACGCGATCGAGTGGTCACCGCCGAGCACCACCGGGATGGCGCCGGACCGGGTCACCTTCTCGACCGCGGCCTCCAGCGCGGGCAGCGCGGTCTCGATGTCGCCGGAGTACATCTCGACGTCACCGGCGTCGACCACGCCGAGGTCGACCAGGCCGTCGGTACGCAGCGCCAGGCTCGGCCGGGAGCCGTCGTGCGCGAGGTAGTCGCGCATCCGGATCGCCATCGGGCCGTACCGGGCCCCGGGCCGCGACGAGGTCCCGCCGTCGAACGGCGCGCCCAGGATCACCACCTGTGCCTCGGCGTACGACGCGGGGTCGTCCAGGTCGCACATCGGCACGCCGAGGAAGGTGAAGTCCGGCCCGAACTGCTGCCCGTAGCGGGTCATCTTCGGAGTCTCGCACCCCGCTGCTCCGTGTCAATGCCCGTGCCGAAAGTGCCGCCGATCGCCCCGAAAGCGCGCAGCGTGTCGACCAGGTGCGCGGCATGCTGCGGCACCGGCCAGGACGAGAGCTTCACCCCGACGGTCCGGGTCACCCGGTTGACGTACACCATCTGCCCGTGGATGCCGAGGCAGACCAGCGACGGGCCGTGCTGGTTCGGCACGAACCAGAACTGGTTGCGGTACCAGCCGCCGGGCAGCACCGCCTCGTGGTCGGTGCCGGCGAAGGCCGCGCGGACGTCGTCGCCCGGGTTCCAGGACGCGTCCAGCCAGTCCGCCGGGACGATGCCGGCACCGTCGTCGAGCAGCAGCTGGCCGAACCGGGCCAGGTCCCGCGCCACCGCCGAGACACCGCCGTCGTGCACCGCGGACCCGACCATGTCGCACGTGATGTCGGCGTCGTGCTCGGCACCCATCGGGATCCAGAGCAGGCTCGACATCAGATCGGCCATCCGCTCCTCTGCCGCGCGCTCGCAGACCCAGCCGAGCAGGTCGGTGTCCGCGGACCGGTAGGTGAACTGTCCGCCGTGCTCGCTCGCCGTACCCAGCGTGGTGAGGTACGGGTACATGCCGACCGGGTCGCCGTCCCGCAGCGGGCGCCAGCCCATCGAACGCTCCATGACCCGGACCTCGGCGGCGGGATCGTCGTATGTCTCGGAGAACGCGACCCCGGTTCGCATGTCGAGCAGGTGCCGCACCGTCGCGCCGCCGTACCCGCTGTCGGCGACCTCGGGCACATACGTCGTCACCGGTGCCTCGGGGTCGAGCAGCCCGCGCCCGGCCAGGATGCCGGCGACGCAGCCGACCAGCGACTTCGAGACCGACATCAGCAGGTGCGGCGTGGCCGCCGTCATGTCCGCGTCGTACCGCTCGTTGACCACGACACCGTCGTGCAGGACGACGACCGCATCGGTGTGCGTGTCGGCGAACACCTGGTCCGCGGTCGCCGTACTGCCGTCGAGCCGGGTGACGCGGGTCGCGCCGACGGCCGCGTCGAGCGCGGTGGTGAGATGTCTGGTCCGCGCCGGGTCGGCCGGGATGGCGTGGGTGGGGATCAGCTCGCGCAGGTGCCGGAAGGACCAGCGCACGTTCGGTGCGTCCTGCCAGGTAGCGAGGGTGACTGGGTGCTGCGCGCTGTGCATCCGGTCACCGTAGCGCCCGCGGACTACGATCCAGTCATGCTCCTGCGTGGGCTCCCGACCCAGCGGGTCTCGCGGGGTGACGGTCCCGTGCGTCCGTGGACGTTCCGGGCGGCCGACGTGCTGCCGGTCGCGGTGACCCGGTACGACGGCTCGGCGGCGACCGTGGCGGACGTGTTCGCCGGCACCTGCACCGACGCGTACGCCGTCGCCCAGGACGGCGTACTGGTCGCGGAAGACTGGGCACCGGACGGCAGTCCGTCGCAGGCCCATGCGGTGATGTCGGTCACGAAGTCCGTCGTGGGCTGCGTCGCGGGCGTGCTGGCCGGCCGCGGGCTGCTGGACGTGGACCGCCGGGTCGAGGAGCTGGTCCCCGAGCTGGCCGCCAGCGGCTACGCCGGGGCGACGGCGCGGCATCTGCTCGACATGCGCAGCGGGGTGCGCTTCCGGGAGGACTACACCGACCCGCGGTCCGACGTACGCAGGCTGGAGTCGTGGATCGGCGACCGCGGGATCTATGCGTTCCTGGCCACGCTCGGCGCCGAGACCGGGCACGGCGGCCGGTTCCTGTACCGCTCGGCCGAGACCGACGTCCTCGGCTGGGTCTGCGAACGCGCCGCCGGAGCTCCGATGGCAGACCTGATGTCGACGCTGCTGTGGGCACCGCTCGGTGCGGAGCGGGACGCCGACCTGCTCTGCGACGCGACCGGTACCGCGGTGCACGACGGCGGGCTCGCGGTGACGGCGCGGGACCTGCTCCGGTTCGGGCAGCTGCTGCTTGACGGTGGCGCGCTGCCGGACGGCACCGAGGTGGTCCCGCCGCAGTGGCTGCGCCAGGCCTGGGCGGTGGACTCAGGGACGCGGCGGGCCTTCCTCGAGTCGCCGGCCGAGCCGACCTTCCCGGGCGGCTGGTACCGCGACCAGTTCTGGTTCCGCCCCGGCGCGCACGGCGACGTACTGCTGGGTCTCGGCATCCACGGGCAGATGCTGCACGTCAGCCGCCGTACCCGGACCGTCTGCGTCAAGCTTTCCAGCTGGCCCGACCCGCAGAACCCGGCGTACCTGCAGGACACGCTGCGCGCGCTGGACGCGATCGGCGGCGCGCTCACCGGTGAGGCGCCGAGCTCCGACCGGCACCGGCTGCCCGGCGTGGTGTCCGGTCTGAATCGCAGCGGTACGTCGTCCCGCCGGCGCGGCGGCTCCGTCATCTGACGGGCCTGCCTTCTCAAACGGCTCTGTCTTCTGAGGGGCTGGGGACCTAGCCTGAGGTGACGGGTGTCGTGTCGGGTTGCTGGGGAGGCACACGATGGTTCGCACGCTGAACGGCATCTCCGAGATCCGCACGTTCTTCCGCACCAACAGGCAGCCGATCTACTTCGTCGGGCCGACCGCGTTCAACCTGCTCGGCATCGACCGCTGGGTGCGCAACTTCCAGTACGTCGTCTACTACGACTCGTGGGACGGCGCGCATCCGCGGGTGTTCGTGCCGAAGAACCAGCCGTACGTCGAGTTCGAGTCCAGCGAGCAGATCAACAACTACCTGCTCCGCGACGCCGAGGTGCAGGCGTACCTGCGCAAGCGCGGCGGCACGCCGATGATCGTGATGGTGTTCTTCGACGCCGAGACCGAGGAGATCTGCTCCGAGCTCGGCTACAACCTGATCATGCCGTCGGACGAGCTGCGCCGCCGGCTGGACTCGAAGATCGTCACCACCCGGCTCGGCAACGAGGCCGGCGCTCCGTCGGTCCCGAACGTGCTCGGCACGGCATCGTCGTGGAAGGAGCTGAAGGAGCTCTCCGGATCTGCCGGGCTCGGCACCGACCTGGTCGTCCAGACGCCGTACGGCGACTCCGGCAAGACCACGTTCTTCATCGCCGCGAAGAAGGACTGGGTGCGGTACGCCGACGACATCGTCGGCGAGCAGCTCAAGGTGATGAAGCGGATCGACAACAAGGCCGCCGCCGTCGAGGCGTGTATCACCCGCCACGGCACCATCGTCGGGCCGTTCATGACCGACCTGACCGGCTACCCGGAGCTGACGCCGTACAAGGGCGGCTGGTGCGGCAACGACCTGTTTCCCGAGGCCCTGACCCCCGAGCAACGAGCGACGGCGATCAGTCACGTACGAAGGCTCGGCGACCGGCTGGCGAAGGAGGGTTACCTCGGCTTCCTGGAGATCGACGTGCTGATCGACCTGGCCACCGACGAGGTCTACCTCGGCGAGCTCAACCCGCGGATCAGCGGCGCCTCCTCGATGACCAACGTGACCGCAGGTGCGTACGCCGACGTACCGCTGTTCCTCTTCCACCTGCTCGAGTTCATGGACGCCGACTACACGATCGACGTCGAGGAGATCAACGAGCGCTGGCGCGAGCTGGCCGCGGTCGACGTCTGGGCGCAGCTGATCATGAAGGAGCCGGCCGACAGCGTCGAACGCATCCTCGAGGCGCCCCGGACCGGCACCTGGCACCTGGACGAGGACGGCCACCTCTCGTACGCCGGGGTCAGCAACGACTGGCACGACGTGACGCACGAGGACGAGGCGTTCTTCCTGCGCGTGTACGGGCCGGGCGACTTCCGCTTCAAGGGCGCCGACCTCGGCATCCTCGTCACCAAGGGCCGGATGCAGACGGCGGACGGGCTGACCAAGCGCAGCCGCAGCTACATCGACGGCATCCGCTCCGAGTACGTCTCCGAGCCACTCCCCGAGGCCCCACCGCTGATGCCCATCGCCTACGTGAAGTAGGCCTTTCAGAAGCGCGGTTTTCAGAAGCGCGGCAGGGAGAGGAGGATGTCGTGGCCGTCGCCGGCGGGGCGGCTGCGGAGGTAGCGGCGGGTCGGGCCGTCGACGACCTCCAGCCGCGGGCCGCGCGAGCCGTTCGGCTGCTGGACGTAGGCCCTGACCTTGTGGTGCTCGATCCAGTAGATGAGGTCCCCGATGGAAGACTCCTCGGGCTCGGCCTGAGGACACTCCCACCGGACGCGGTCCAGGCCGAGCAGATCATCACGTCCTTCTGCCATGCGAATCCCCGTGACCAACAACGCGGAATGACTCGCCAGGCTCATTGGTCGACGCACCTTCCTCAACCCACCCGATGACAAATCGTGACACTGCCGTCGCCGTCCCGGAAGGGGAAACTCGCATCTCGTCGAGACCAGTACGGACCGTCGACAGTCCAGTACTCGCAGAGATCACGAAAGCCCGGACAAGAGCCGTCCGGGCCGGGTGCATGGGTGGAGCTGAGGGGATTCGAACCCCTGGCCTCCTCGTTGCGAACGAGGCGCGCTACCAACTGCGCCACAGCCCCTTACTGCGTTGCGACGCGCAACTTTAGCATGCAGTCTGCGGCGCTCCGAATCGGGTTTCAGTCGCCCACGGCACGGGCGATCTGGATGTGCTCGTCCAGTTCTTCGACCGGCGTCGGGGCCGGTTCGGCGGGGCGCGGCGGCTCCGTGGCGGCCGGCTCGGAGGCTTCCGCGGCAGGCTCCGGGACGCGCTCGTCGAGCAGCGGCTCGCGATCTGGTACGGGGGTAGCGAACTCGGTTCCGGGCAGCGCGATCGTCCGCACGGTGCGCGGCGCCTTCTCCTTGAACACGTACGTCGGCAGCGTGACCGGCACCGGGTCCCACAGCCCCTCGGCGGCCGGGTCCTCGGCCGGCGCGGAAGCGGTCACCTCGACGGTCGGCTCGGCGTCAGGCGCCTCGGCAGCCGAGGCGGCCGAAGCGGCAGTGGCGGCAGTGGACGAGGCGGCGGGTGAGGCGGCCGGTGTGGCCGGGCCGTAGGCGTATGCGACATCCAGCCGGGTGGCCTTGCGGGACCGGCCGACGGTCTGCACCCGCTGAGCGGCCTGCTTGCGGACCTGCATCCGGGCCAGCACCATGAACAGCACGATCAGCGCACCCGGGATTGCCAGCGTCCAGACCGGCAGCATCGCGAACGCGGCCAGCGCGCCGATCGACGCGAGCGAGAGGGTGAGGACGGACAGCACCCGGCGGCGGCGCATCGCGGCGACCCGGCGGGCACGGAGCTGAGCGGCGGAGCGCTTGGGTGCGGGCGCGATCACCCGGGGCGGCTCGTCGCCGCGGCGAACGACGTACTTGGGTCGCTCTCCGTCGGCCTGTCGTGACAGGACTCGCATTGCCGACGAGTACCGTTCCATCGAGCGCAGCCGGCTCATCTCGTCGTGGCGGCGCAGCCACATGGGCACGAGGTAGGCGGCCCACGCGGCGACGATCGCCACATAGATCAGCCCTGTCGTCCCCATGCGGACGACGCTAAGTCCCTCGCCAGTCCACACCCGGTATGTCACCCGGTGTGTCGCAAGAACACTGCTGTGACAGATGTGACTACGGAATGAAGCCCGACGTCTTCAAACGTGCCATCAGGCCTTGCGGGACCTCCTCGGCGTTGAGCGCGAAGACCTGGTGGTCGCGCCAGTCGCCGTCGATGTGAAGGTAGCGCGGCCGCTGGCCTTCGTACCGGAAGCCGAGCTTCTCCACGACCCGGAGGCTGGCCGTGTTCTCCGGCCGGATCGCGACCTCGATCCGATGTAACCCGAGCTGGAACCAGCAGTAGTCGGCGGCCATCGCCACCGCGGTCGGGATGATGCCGCGGCCGGCATAGCCGTGGTCGACCCAGTAGCCCATGCTGGCCCAGCCGGCCGAGCCGTAGGTGATCCCCGACACCGTGAGCTGACCGACGATCGGGCGCTTCGAACGGTCACTCGCCTCCGAGTAGGTCACCACGAACGGCAGCATCCGGCCCTGCCGCGCCTGCCGGTCCATCTCCCGCGCCATGCTGCGGAACGACTGCGGGCTGCGGTGCCCACTCGGCGGCTGGGTCGCGTCCCAGCGCCGCAGCCACGTCAGGTTGCGCTGCCGGACCGCGTTCCACTCCGCCGCGTCACGGGCGCGCAGCGGACGCAGTCCGATCGGACCGTGGCGCAGCTCCAGCGGCCAGGTCACGTCGGCCATCGCTCAGTCGCCCCGCACATGGTCGCCGCCGTGCACCTGGTCGACCGCGTGTCGCAGGATCGGTTCCAGCACCGCGAGCCCGTCCTTCGCGCCGCCACGCGACCCCGGCAGGTTCACGATCACGGTCCCGCCGGCGACACCGGCGAGGCCGCGGGACAGCGAGGCGGTCGGCACGCCCTTCGACACGCCGTACGCGCGGATCGCCTCGGCGACACCCGGCAGCTGCCTGTCCAGCACGGCGGACGTCATCTCCGGAGTCAGGTCGGTGGGCGAGACACCCGTCCCGCCGGTGGTCAGCACCACCTCGTACGACGCCGCGACCGCCGCACGCAACGCCTCGCCGACCGGGTCGCCGTCCGGGACCACCTGCGGTCCGTCGACCGAGAAGCCCCAGGAAACAAGGCGTTCCGCGATCAGCGGCCCGGTCGTGTCCTCGTAGACGCCCGCGGCGGCGCGGTTCGAGACCGAGACCACCAGTGCTCTCACGACGGACGCTCCCAGTGACCGGTCTTGCCGCCGTCCTTGGACTCGACGCGTACGTCGGTGATCACCGCCGCCGGGTCGAGCGCCTTCACCATGTCGACCAGTGCGAGCCCGGCGACCGTCACCGCGGTCAGCGCCTCCATCTCGACGCCGGTGCGGTCGGTGGTCTTCACCGTCGCGGTGATCGCCACCGCGTCGTCGTCGACGCGCAGGTCGACCGTCACCCCGCTGATCGCGATCGGGTGGCACAGCGGCACCAGGTCCGGCGTCCGCTTCGCACCCTGGATGCCGGCGATCCGGGCCACCGCGAGCGCGTCGCCCTTCGGTACGCCGTCACCGCGCAGCGCGGCCACCACCTCCGCCGAGACCAGAACCTTGCCGGAGGCAACTGCCTTGCGGGCCGACACCTCTTTCGCGGAGACGTCGACCATCCGCGCCGCACCGGCGTCGTCGACATGGGTCAGCTTGGGCTCGGTCACCAGACGTCCTCGTCCAGCAGCCAGGTCTCGACCTGCTCCCCCGGCACCATCCCGGTGATGTGCTCCGGGATCACCATCAGCGCGTTCGCGTGCGCCAGGCTGCCGACCAGGTGCGAGCCGTGCCCGCCGACCACCCGGACCTGCCAGCCGCCATCGGTACGGCTCGCGTACCCGCGGGCGAACTGGCGCTTGCCGCGCGCGGACTTGAACGGCTCCTCGACGGTCGCCGTCACCGCGGTCCGGGTGTACGGCTCGCGATCCATCAGCTTGCGCAGCGCCGGCCGGACGAAGACCTCGAACGACACGTACGCCGACACCGGGTTGCCCGGGAGCGTGAAGATCGGGATGCTGTCCTCGCCGATCACGCCGAAGCCTTGCGGCTTGCCCGGCTGCATCACCACCTCGGCGAAGTCCACCGTGCCGAGGTCGCTGAGCACCTCCTTGACCACGTCGTACGCGCCCTTGCTGACGCCGCCGCTGGTGATCACCAGGTCGGCTCGGACCAACTGGTCGTTCAGGGTGTCCAGCACCTTCTTCGGGTCGTCCTCGACCGCACCGACCCGGTACGCGACAGCGCCGGCGCGCCGGGCGGCCGCGGCCAGCGCGTAGCTGTTCGCGTCGTACACCTCGCCCTCGGCCAGCGGGGAGCCCGGCTCCCGGAGCTCACTGCCGCTGGAGATCACCACGACGCGCGGACGCGGCCGGGCCAGCACCCGGGACCGGCCGATCGCCGCGAGCAGCGCGATCTGCCGCGGGCCGAGCACGGTGCCGGACTCGAGCACCTGGGTGCCCGCGACGAGGTCCTCGCCGGTCCGGCGGATCGAGTTGCCGACCTCCGGCTGCTGCACCACCCGGACACTGGCGATGCCGCCGTCGGTCCACTCCACCGGGACCACCGCGTCCGCACCGTGCGGCATCGGGGCGCCCGTCATGATCCGGACCGCGGCACCCGCCGCCACCGCCATCGGGCCACCCGCGCCGGCGGCGATCTCGCCGGTCACCGGCAGCGTCACCGGGTTCGCATCACTCGCGCCGGCCAGGTCCGCGGCGCGGACGGCATACCCGTCCATCGCCGAGTTGTCGAAGCTCGGGAGGTTGATCGGCGAGCTGACGTCCTCGCAGAGCGCCTGGTCGAGCACCTCGGCGAGCGGCTGCTCGAACGGCGGCAGCGGCTGCACGGTCTGCAGCACCACCCGCAGGTGGTCGTCGACACTCCTCCTCATGCGCGAGACCTTAACGCTTCCGCGGCGATTCCTTTCCCGCGGTAGGCAGGTCTATCTGGCATGACGATGAAGTTCGGACTGTTCCTGCCCCAGGGGTTCGGCGGCGAGCTGGCCGCCGGAACGGACCCGCTGGCGGCGTACCAGACCATCACCGCGACGGCGCAGACCGCCGACGAGAGTGGCTACGAGACGGTCTGGGTGGTGGACCACCTGCACAACGCGCCCGGGACGCAGGGCCTGATGTTCGAGTCCTGGACCACCGCGGCGGCGCTGGCCCGCGACACCACCCGGATCCGGATCGGGCAGCTGGTCACCTCGAACGGGTATCGCAACCCGGCGCTGCAAGCGAAGATGGCGTCCACGCTCGACGTGATCGCCGGCGGCCGGTACACGTTCGGCATCGGGGCCGGCTGGTGGGAGCCGGACTATCGCGGCTACGGGTACGACTTCCCGGCCGCGCGCGAGCGCCTCCGCCGGCTGGACGAGGCGGTCCAGGTGATCCGGGCGCTGTGGACCGAGGACGAGGCGAGCTTCGACGGTGAGTACTACCGGGTCGACCACGCGATCAACCAGCCGAAGGGCGTGCAGCCGCGCATCCCGATGATGATCGCGGGCAGCGGCGAGAAGGTCATGCTCAAGCTGGTCGCCCAGTACGCCGACGCCTGCAACGTGCAGGGCGACCCGGCGACGATCGCGCACAAGTACGACGTGCTGCGGGCACACTGCGAGAGTGTGGGACGGGACTTCGACAGCATCCACCGGACGGCGATGACGATGGCGATCCTGGCCGGGACCGACGAGGAGGCGCTCGCGCAGGTGCCGGCCGGGGTGGAGGCGTTCTACCCGGGCGACGTCTCGTCGTACGGGCTGATCGGGAGCCCTGCCACGGTCGCGCGGCGGATCGAGGCGTACGCCGCGGCAGGCGTGCAGGAGCTGGCGATCGGGCTGCAGGGTGATCTCGACGCCATCCGCTGGTTCGCGAAGGAGTTCGTCCGGTGAGCTCCACGTTCGCCGCCGACACCGAGCCGTTCCGGCGTGAGCTGTTGGCGCACTGCTACCGGATGCTCGGGTCGGTGGACGACGCCGAGGACGTGGTGCAGGAGACGTACCTGCGCGCGTGGCGCTCGTACGACGCGTTCGAGGGCCGGTCGTCGTTGCGGACCTGGCTGTACCGGATCGCGACCAACGCCTGCCTGACCGCGCTGCGGCACGGCAGCCGCCGGCAGCTCCCGTCCGGGCTCGCCGGGCCGAGCGACGATCCGGCGTCGGTGGAGCCCGCGCCGGCTGACGTGCTGTGGCTGCAGCCCTTCCCGGACGCGCGCGATCCCGCGACGGTCGTCACCGCCCGGGAGAGCCTGCGGCTCGCGCTGGTGGCCGGCCTGCAGTACCTGCCGCCGCGGCAGCGGGCGGTGCTGATCCTGCGTGACGTGCTCGCGTGGCCGGCCGCCGATGTGGCGGAGACGCTGGAGACGTCGGTGCCGGCGGTGAAGAGCGCGCTGCAGCGGGCCCGGGCCCGGCTGGCGGAGGTGGCACCCGACGCGGACGAGGTGGTCGAGCCGTCCGCGCCGGAGGCCAAGGCGCTGCTCGAGGAGTACATGGCGGCGTTCGAGCACTCCGACGCGGGCCGGCTGGAGCGGCTGCTGTGCCGTGATGCCGCGCTCGAGATGACCGGGACCGCGACCTGGTTCTCCGGCCTGCGGACCTGCATGCCGTTCTTCCGGGCCGCCGCGCTCGGATCGCCCGGCGACTGGCGGATGGTACCGACGGCGGCGAACGGCCAGCCCGCGGCCGGTGCCTACCTGCGCGGTGACGACGGCAGCTACCGCGCCCGCGGGATCGCCGTGCTGACGGTCACGCCGGCCGGTATCGCGCGGATCGTGCTGTTCGGCGATCCCGGGCTGTTAGACCGGTTCGGGCTGCCGGATCAGCTCGCCTCGGGGTGACCGCCCCACACCATCCGGATGTCCGGAGCGTACTCCTCGTTGGCGGCACCGTCGGTTCGTCGTACCTCGAAGAAGCCGTGCCCGGCGTAGAACCGCTGCGCCCGGGTGTTCGACTGGAACGTCCACAGCGCCAAGCCGTCCGGCCGTAGCGACTTGGCCAGGTCCACCAGCATCGACCCGATTCCCTCCCCCGACCGCTCCGGGACGACGTACAGCTGGTCGAGGTCGTCACCGTCCAGCGTCAGTACGCCGACGATGCCGCCCTCATCGGCCTCGGCGAGCCAGGTCTGGCCGTCGGGTAGCAGCACGTCCGCGAACCATCGACGTACCTCGTCCTGGGTGTGCACCGGAGCCGGCAGCTGGGTGGAGTCCGCGGTCCGCGACCGCCACCACACCGCGGCGGCCTCCGCGCAGTCCGGCGACTCCAGCGGCCGCACCTCCACACCGTCCACCTCGCGGACTCTACTGACCACGCGCGAGCGGCGGGCCGGTCGCCGGCCCGCCGCTCTCGGCTCGCTACCTGTCGTTCAGCGCGGCGTCGGTCACGAGCCTGATCACCTGGTCGCGGGTGATGCCGCCCTGCTGCGGTCCGGCCGTCGACGTCGAGCCGGCGCCCTTCGGCCGCGGTCCCGCGCGGTCGACGGTGTCCCACGGAGCGACCGCGACGAAGGCCACGTCACCGTCCGGCTGCTCGTACCGGGCACCCATCCGGCCCGCCGCCTTGTTCTCACCGAACCAGACGACCCGGCCGTCCGGCAGCGTCACCTTCTCCGTGCAGTCGACCCTGACCTGCTCGCTGCACTCGCTGACCATCGACTTCACGTCGACGCTGACGGCGACGAACTGCTTGGCCGCCGACGACTTCGCGCTCCAGGTCGCCGAGGCCTCGGCCTGCTCGGACACGAAGTACTCGTAGGGGTCGCTCAGCCGCCCGTTGGCGAGGACCCGCTCGAGCGCGCCGTACATCTGCGTGGTGTCCGGGCCGAACCTCAGCAGCCGCTCCTTCTCCGCCTGCTCGGCCGCGGTCAGCGCCGGTAGCCGCAGGCTCTCGTCCTGCACCAGGGCCAGCAACTGGTCCTGGGTGATGCCCAGGTCGTGGACGGGGATCGTCGTGTTCTGGTGGAACCGCGCCCCGACGATGACGTAGACCACGCCGCCGTCAGGCCGGGCGTATCCGACCTCGAACTCCCCACCGCGCCTCGCGACGTGGGCGGTCCGGCCGTTCTCGAGCCGCACCTCACGGCAGTCGGACGGCCGCACCTTCGCGATCATGACCCTGGACGCCCCGCACAACTTGCCGATCGCGCGCTCGGTGTCCGCGAGCTCGAGCCAGATCACGCCCTCGCCCGACTGTCCAGCGATCCGCCAGCCCACCTGCGCGGTCGCCTGCCGGAGCCCCGGCTGGCCGAACGCCGGGATGACCGCCTGGTCGAGCCGCAGGTGGTCCTTCCCGGGATCGAGGTGCCGGACGAGCGCCGCCCGCATCGTAGGGCCAAGGTTCTCGTTCGCCCATGACCTGGGCGGGGTCTTCGACGGCGCTTTCGACGGGACCTTTGTCGCCGTCGCGGTAGCTGTGGCGGAGCTGGTCGCCGCGGGCGTCTCGAGCCCCGGAGTGCGGGAGTCGCCCCACACCGTCGCGCCGACCACCACCGCGGCGACCGCCGCGACGGCGGTGAAGATGCCGGTCCCGGTGACCAGACGTGTCCGGACCAGCCGCCGACGGCCGGCCGCGATGTCGTCCTCGACCGCGCGTGGGAGGAGATGGTCCTGCCGCTCCGCGGCCTCGGTCATCAGGTCGTGCAGTGCCTTCTCGTCGAGCATGCTCAGCTCCTCCTGGTCTCGAACTGAGGGGCGAGCAGCTGGTTCAGCGCCGCGAGCGCGCGTGACGTCTGGCTCTTCACCGTTCCCGTGCTGCAGTCGAGGTCAGCGGCTGCCTCCTCGACGGACAACCCGAGGAAGTGCCTGAGCACGACGACCCGGCGCTGGCCCGCGGGAAGCTGTGCCAGTGCGGCGACGATCGCCGACCGGTCCTCGGCCGCGAGGCCCTCCCGCGCCGACGTCTCGATACCGTCCAACCCGGGAGCCTCCCGGCGCCACGGTCGTTTGGACTCGTCGATGCTCGAGTTCACCAGGATCCGCCGCGCATAGCCGTCGGCGGACGCACGCTCGACCCTTGGCCACGCTACATACAGCTTCATCAGCGTCGTCTGGACCAGATCCTCCGCGCGGTGCACATCACCGCACAGCAGGTACGCCGTCCGCCGCAGCTGCGCTCTGCGCTGAACGACGTACTCCTCGAACTCGTCGTCGCGTGCCTGCCGTCGCATGCTCACCCCTTTGTATCCCGTCATCGACGAATACGGGGCGACGAGCCGATCGGTTGTCAGCCTTGCAGACGGGTGCCGTCGGGGATCCGGAGCCGCTCGCCGGCCGGCGCCTCGACCTCGACCTCACCGACGACCGTGACATCCTTGCCGAAGGCAACGTCACCACGGACCTCGAGCCGGTCGGCACCGGCCAGGCTGGGTGCGCCGTGCGCGAACCGCTCCTCGAAGTCGGCCAGGATCTTGAAGTGCTCGGGGTCCAGCGCGACGTACGGCTGATCCCCTTCCCGCGTAGTGACCAGGGTGCCGTCGGCGGCGAGCTCGTACACGTCCGAGCGCAGCACCAGCAGGTCGTCGGTGGTCTTCACCGGCTTGAACCGGCGGCGGTCCACCAGTACCGCGCGAGCACCCTCGAACGTCTCGATCGCGGTCCCCATCGCGGTCTCCAGCTGGATCACCTTCGGCGAGTCCGGGTCCGCCGGGTCCACGGTCTTGCGGTTCACGATGATCGGCAGCCCGAGTACGCCGTCGTGGTCGGCCATCAGCTCCGCCAGCCGATCCAGGTCGATCCACAGGTTGTTGGTGCTGAACGTGGTGTGCAGCGAGGTGTCCTGGAACAGGTCCTCCTCGCCGTCCGCGACCTGGGCCGAGTCGCGCAGCACCAGCCGGCCGTCGGACCGGCGGACCGCGATGTGCCCGCCCTTGCGGTCGGACCGGGTGCGGCGGCAGACCTCCATCCCGAACGGCACCTCGTGCTCGGCCATCCAGGCGACGATCCGGCCGTCCGGGACCGCGCCGAGGTTGTCGGCGTTCGAGATGAACGCGTGCCGATAGCCCTTCGCCCTGAGCGTGTCCAGCAGACCGGAGGCGACCAGCGCGACGTACAGGTCGCCGTGCCCGGGCGGGCACCACTCGAGCTCCGGCGCCTGCGGCCACTCGACGGGGGTCAGGTCGTCGGCGCGCAGCTTCGGCTCGGCGTTCTGCAGGAAGTCCAACGGCAGCCCCTCGACCGGCAGGTCGTCGTACTTGCCGAGGATGGCGAGCGACTCGTCGCGGGTGCGGAACGAGTTCATCAGCACGAGCGGCAGCGCGACGTCGTACCGCTGCCGGACGGCAAGGATCTGCCGGGCGATGATGTCGAGGAACGTCAGCCCGTCGAGCACCGGGAGCGCCGACTTCGGGCCGGTGACGCCCATCGACGTACCGAGTCCGCCGTTCAGCTTGATCACCGTGGTCCGGGCCAGCGCGTCCCGCGCCGCGGACTCGTCGGTGTCGAGGTTGTCCAGGTTCGGCAGGTCCCGGACCGGCTCGATCTCCGACTCGGGGATCGTGCCGCGCTCGCCGGACTCGAGCAGCTCGTAGTAGTGCGAGAAGACCGTGACCGCTACCTCGGCGACTCCGGCCGCGCGCATCTTCTCCTGGGCCTGGCGGAGACTTCCAGCGCTCATGCGCCAACGATAGGTGGCCTGGTCCGCGACGCGCCTGTGGAGGCAAGTGCGGTGGGCGATGTCACATACCATCGCTGCGTGTCGCAGCGTTCGGAGCTTTCGAAGCTGGAGTGGCGGCGGGACCTACTCGAGGTACGGCGTTCGCTGAGCGCGCCGGACCTGCAACGCGCCGCGGAGGGCCTGTTCGCGACCGCGTGCCGTGATCCGCTGGTGGCGTCCGCGCGGACGGTCGCGGTGTACGCCGCGCTGCCGCCCGAGCCGGAGGTCGGACTGCTGACAAGCTGGTACGAGTCGCGCGGCACCCGGGTGCTGTTGCCGATCCTGCACGACGACAACGACCTCGGCTGGGGCGAGACCTCGGCCGGCCTGGTCCCGGGCCGCTTCGGGCTGTCCGAACCATCGGTCGACCTCGGCGTCGACGCCGTCCGGGCCGCCGAGCTGGTCCTGTGCCCGGCGCTGGCCGTCGACGAGTCCGGCGTACGGCTGGGTCGTGGCGGCGGTTCCTACGACCGGGCCCTGGCGCACCTCCCGCCGGAGACCCCGGTCGTCGCCGTCGTCTACGACACCGAACTGGTGGCCGAGCTGCCATCCGACCCGCACGACCACCGCGTCGGCTTCGCACTCACCCCCACCCGTCTCGTTCCGCTCCGCCCCCATATGCCCTGAGTCAGACGCTGGCCTCGATGCGGATCGTCACGAGGGGTTACGTGACTGTCCACGGAGGGAATACCCTGCCGAGCAAGGGGAGGTGCGCCATGGCGCAGCGGGATATGAGGGTGACCATCGGCACGGCTGCGAAGGTGCTGCTGTGGTTCGTCTACGCCTGGCTCGTTTTCAACCTGGTGCTGTTGTTCCTCGCGTTCGTGCTGCAGCTGCTCGGGGCGAACCCGGACGCCGCGTTCGCCGAATGGGTGTACCGGTCGGTGCAGCGGTCGATGGCGCCGTTCCGCGGGCTGTTCGAACCGATCGAGGTCAGCGACAAGTCGGTGCTCGATACGTCACTGCTGTTCGCGATGATCGTCTACGGTCTCATCACCCTGTTCCTCAAGGCCGGCATCGACTGGCTGACCGAGCATGTCAGGCGGCGGCAGCGGATGCTCGCGGCGCAACCACCGAGTGCGTACCCGGGCCAAGCGTCACAGGCGCCGGTCGCCCCACCGGGGACAGCCTTCCCGCCGACGACAGGTCCCCCGTCGGCGCCGGTCCCCCCACCGACGGCCGGCGTGTTCCCTGACTCCGACCGTTGACGGCGGCGGCCGACGGCTCAGGCCGGTCCGGCCGTGCTGAACACCAGGAGCAACCCGAGCACCAAGGGGCCAGCACACCATCTGGTCACGCCGCACACGCAAGAGCCTGTGCATCGTCCCCACATCTGCTGCCGCGAACACTCAGAGCCCGACCCAGCGCACCCCGCGCCCGGCTTCTGGCGCCAGTGCCAGCTTGCAACCCGAGGGCGGCGCCACATCCCGAGCACCAAGGCGCCGGCACACCGACCCGCTCTCGCCGCTTGCCGGGCGCAGAATGCCCCAGATCGGCCCGGCGAGACTCCCCCACAGCTCTCGGCACGATATGGCTAGCCGGTCAAATCACAATCCACAGAACCGGAAAAGTGACCGATGATCGCCAAATAGGAGAGGCGGACACCGATCGGGCGGGACGGGGGAGCTGCTTGGTCCGGCTGCGCGCTTGGTCAGCC
>Ga0114129_10001725_pt1 | contig 29805 bp, 17 predicted proteins | sample RhiMetdeltSRZDD1_FD_80071 | JGI IMG/M metagenome (GOLD analysis project Ga0114129, IMG submission 80071) | Populus rhizosphere microbial communities from Tennessee, USA - Rhizosphere MetaG P. deltoides SRZDD1 (version 2) (version 2) | ecosystem: Host-associated > Plants > Roots > Rhizosphere >... | reverse complement strand
CACCGAGCGAGATAGACACATTCGTTTTTCCGGTGATATCAACAGCGCCTGAAGTCCAAACACCTTCGCTGCCAATGGTGGTGCTGCTGTTGCTGATCCTGAATTCATTGTTCAGCACCGAGAACAACGTTGTTGAAGGATTAATGGCAGTAGACCAGCTGGTTGCGCCGTTATCAACGGTGGTGCCATTGGTCAGTGTGAAATCTTCGTTCCAGAAAGTAGAAGTTGTACCGGTTACCGTAACAGCAACTGTTTGCTGGGCAGTACAGCCGTTGGCGGGATTGGTTACCGTAGCAACATAATTACCCGCTGTGCTAACAGTTGGGTTTTTCGATGTGCTGGTAAAACCATTGGGGCCTGTCCAGCTGTAGGTGGCTCCGCTTACAGCAGAGTTTACATTCAGGGTAATACCCGTTAAACAGGCCAGGGCTCCGCCGGTGGCGGCAATGTCGGGCGCTGTTTTATTTTCAGCAACGGTAACGGTAGAAGAAACGGTACATCCCGAAGTCAGCGTAGCAGTAACAATGTATTGTCCGCCGGCGCTTACTGAAGGGTTTTGTACAGATGATGTAAAACCATTCGGTCCGGTCCATGACCATGCACTCACCGAACCGCTGGAAGTAGCCGATAGCTGGGCTGTGGCCGAACAGGTTGCTGTTCCGGTAGAGGATGCAGTAACTGTAGTTGTACCTGCATTGGAGCCGTTTACTTTGATATTATCGAAGAAGTAACGTTCAGTAGGATCGGAGTTACTGGTTTTAATAATGATCTGCAGCGAAGTTCCGTTCAGGGAAGAAGAGTTGACAGTAATGGAGCCAGTGGTATTGGTAGTTGTTCCTATACCGGCCAGATCTTCGTACACCAGCGTTTCGCCGCCGCCGTTTAATTTATAATACACCCGGATATAATCGGTGTTTTCAAAGGCATCGCTGGTAGAAGCAAGTTCACTGCGCAGGTCAACCGAAAAAGTAACATTGCTTTTTGATGAAATATCGATCGACTGCGAGGTCCAGATGCCAACGCCCTGGCTGCCGCTGAAAGAAATTTTATATTCATTGCTTTGTACCGAGTAAGTGCCCGAGCCCGTTACCGAAGTTGTCCAGCCGGTTGTTCCTGCATCGGAGGTGGTGCCGTTGCTTAAACCGGCAAAGTCTTCGAGCCAGAAAGTAGATACCGCGCTGGCCGAAACCGAAACAGATTGCTGGGTGCTGCAACCATTAGCCGGATTGGTAACGGTAACAATATAGGTACCGGCCGCACAAACTGTTGGGTTTTGTGATGTGGAAGTAAAGCTGGGCCCTGTCCAGCTATAGGTAGCGCCGCTGACATTTGAAGCAGCGCTGATGCTTACGCACGAGCCGCAGGCCAGTGCACCGCCGGTGGCAGTAACTACAGGCGCTGTTTTGTTTTCAGTAACAGTTACACTGGCAGAGCCGCTGCCGGTACTGTTGGTAGCAACTACTGTATAGGTTCCTGCCGTATTAATGGTAGGGTTTTGTGCGGTAGAAGTATACCCGTTTGGCCCTGTCCAGCTCCAGGTGGTTGTACCCGAACCGGTAGCTGTTGCTGATAATGCCAGCGATGAATTAGTACAGGTAAGTATACCCGAATTGGCTGCCGCGGCTGTTACTGAAATGGCCGAAACGGCGCAGGGACCGGTTTCTTTGAATACACGGTATTGTTCAATATAATACTTCGAGGTTTGCGATCCTCCGTTATTATAGTTATAAATTTTTACCACTAACTGCACATTGCTGCCGGTGAGGGCGGCCGATGTGAAATCGATGGTACCGAAGTTGCCCGTACGTGAATCGAGCAGCGTTTCGGCGCCGCCGTTAATTTTGTAATAGATCTTCACGTACTCCGAGTTGTTCATATCGCCTTCGGCAGTGATCTTTACAGCCGCCTGAAAGCTTGAATAACCGGCGGTTGAAAATACGCGCGAATACCAGATGCCTTCACCACCCAGCTCGGTAGCGTTCAGGCGGTTTGATTTAACGGCAAAGTAACCGGTAGAAGCCACGTGTGATGCATCCAGATACCATCCGTTTGCCGACGCGTCGGAAGTAGTTCCGTTGGCGCCGGGAAAGCTTCCGGTAATGATGGGGCACTCCGGCGTTGCCGACAAGTAATTACTCAATAAAAAGAAAAACAAAAGAAGAGAAAACGGTTTGGGTACTCGTTGTTGCATATTTTGGGTGTTTGTTCACATGGGTGTACCTGCATTGATGCGTCTAATAGTTATGACACACCTATGCTGATATCAGGTGATTGCAGATAAGGCAATAAAATTGGTTGTAATGGTCTCGCGAAATGCAGTCGCCAGGAAGGGCGCCTGTAGTGTGCAGGTTATTGAAGGTGCGTCAAATTAAAAGCAAAGTTTTGGGGCAAACACATTTATTTTAGTAATATTCAATTAACAGTGCGAATCAAGGGATGATAAGTTATAATTATCTGCTACATAACGATTATTGATAGGTGATTACCCTTATTGCGCATAATTACAAATTGAGGAATGATGTAATGTGAATAACGGATCGTAATACACGATCAATGCCATATATAAAAAAAGACCCCGCGTTATGTGCGGGGTCCCGGTATAAAGCATTCAAACAATATATTCCCTACTTCACGATCATCAGTTTGCCCGTATACGTTTTTCCGCCTGCATTGATGATGTAATAATAAGCGCCTGCCTGTAATTGTGTGGACGGAACTGCCAACCGGTAATGCTGGCCGGCTGTTGCATTTCCTTTGAACAACACTTTTTCGCAGATGCCTAAAGTGTTATACAGGCATACGGTTACTGCCGTATTACCGGGGGATGCAAATTCAATCACCCCGTTGCTGGTAACCGGGTTGGGATACGCTGTAAAGGTGAACTTCGTAACAGCAGTGTTTGCCGTTGTGCTTTCGGTACCGGTGGTAGTTGCTTTCCGGGCTATACAATCCGAATAATCTTCCCATACTTCGGTGAATTCTGTAGCGGTACAACCGTTACTCTGGTCAGTTACAGTTACGATATAAAAACCCGGAATACCTGTGGTAATAGCATGTGAAAAATCTACAAAATCCTCGGGGCCTATCCATAAATAAGCTGCATTAGCTGTAGTAGTATTGGCCGATAAGGAAACCATTGGATTGGCACAACTTATCGGACTTGTATTTCCAATAGTAATTACGGGAGTTGAAGTGTTTTCCACCACCGTGGTACTCTTACTTGCCGTGCAACCATTCACCAGGTTGGTAGCTGTTAATGTGTAAACGCCCCCATGCATAACGTTAGCTGTTGATGAAGCAGCGCTATACCCGTTGGGGCCTGTCCACAGGTAAGAAACATTCGAAGTAGAAGTCATGCCCGAAAGCGTAACACTGCTGGTTAAACAGGTAATGCTACCAGGATTATTCATAGAGATATCAACGGGAGCGGTGGTATTTATCGTTACCGTAACGTTGGCTGTATCGGTACAACCCTTTGTTGGCTCTGTCACCAGTACGGTATAGGTGCCTGCTGTGTTTACAGTTGGGTTTTGTTCAGCCGATGTAAAGCCGTTGGGGCCGAACCAGGTATACGTTGCACCTGTTAATGACGAAGTGCCGCTTAGCGTTGCCGTATTGTTCGTGCAGGTGATCATGTTATTACCGGAAATGCCTGCCTGCAAATCAACGCCGCTGGCGCCGGTTACGGTAACATTGTCGAAATAATAAAATTCATTTGATTCCGTTGCCCTGGCCCTGATGATTATCTGAACGGTGGAACCCGACATCGGCCCGGTTGATTCCGTGGTATAATTTTCATAATTATTATTAATAGCGCCGATATTCTCAGCGAACAAAACTTCGGGACCGCCATCCAGTTTATAATATAGTCTTAAGTAATCGCCGGTCGATGTAGTATCTGCTTCAAATACACCGCCTGAAGTAACGTAACTGCGAACATGTACAGCAATGCCTACGGTTGCTTTCCCTGCAATATTTATTGCCTGCGTTGTAAAAGTGCCTTCTTTACCGGCGCCCATATTGCCTGCCCTGAACTCATAGTTGATGGGGCTGAACTTAGTGGCAGTGGTTCCGGTATGTGTTGCAGTCCATTGATATTTGCCCGTATCGATACGTGTGGTGCCATCAGGTACTGTAAAATTAGCTGCCCAGATGGTAGAGATTAAAGCAGAAGTTACTTCCGCTGTTTTGGAAGTGGTACATCCGTTCGATGGATCGGTTACTGTAACGGTGTAGGTGCCCGGATAAATGACTGTTGGCCTTTGTGAAGTGCTGGTAAAATAATAAGGACCGCCCCAGCTATACTGTACATTGGGCGTTTTGGAAGTTGCATATAGCTCAGCCGCGGGTAAACAGGCCAGCGAGCTGCCAAATGCGGTAACATCGGGACAGGTTAAGTACTCGGTAACAGTGATGCTTGCCTTACCCGATCCCGTTGAACTGGTAACCTTTACCGTATAGGTGCCGGTTGCATTGATGGTGGGGTTTTGTAAATCAGACTCAAAACCATTGGTGCTTGTCCAGTGATAAGTGGCGCCTGTTGCTGTAGTTCCCGCATATAAGGTGAGTGATTTAATGGCGCAGGTAAGCACTCCATTGTTATCTGCCGAAACAGTAACAGGTATAGTGGTTCCCGTACCTGCATGGTCCTTTGTATCGCTCGCAAAAAAATATGGTGCGGCCTGTAGCCGGCTACCCGCAAATGCAAATAGTAAGGTTGTAATCAGGAATTGTTTCATGTGTTTGTTGACTTTAGGGTTTGGTTATAATAAAAACAGTCCCGCCCTGGCGGGACTGTTTTATAAGTGTTAAGCTATTATTTTACTATAATCAATCGGCCGCTGTATACTTTTCCATTGGCGTTGATGATATAATAATAAGCGCCTGCCTGTAATTGTGCGGCAGGAATGACAAGCCGGTAATGCTGGCCGGCCATTGCATTGCCTTTGAACAATACTTTTTCGCAGATGCCTAAGGTGTTAAAGAGGCATACCGTTGCCGCCGTGTTTTCGGGTGATGCAAATTCAATTACACTATTGGCGGTAACAGGGTTGGGGTATGCCGAATAAGTAAATTTAGAAACCACAGGGGTAGCTGTTGTGCTGCTGGTTGTAGTTGCTTTACGGGCAGCACAGTTACTGTAATCTTCCGTTACTTCAGTGTACCCGGTACCGATACAACCGTTACTCTGATCAGTTACAGTTACGATATAAGGGCCCGCAATACTTGTAGTAACCGTGGGCGCTACATCTACAAAGTCCTCGGGTCCTATCCATAAAAAGGACGGATTGGCTGAGGTAGTATTAGCCGACAAGGTAACCGTTGGATTGGTACAACTTAACGGACTTGTATTGGTAATAGTTATCACAGGAGCAGTATTATTTTCCACCACCGTTGCAGACTTGCCCGACTTGCAACCATTAGCCTGGTAAGTGGCTGTTAATGTGTATATGCCTCCATGTGTAACGGTAGCCGTTGTTGAAGCAGCGCTATATCCGTTGGGGCCCGTCCACAGATAAGTAACGTCTGAAGACGAAGAAGAGCCTGAAAGCGTAACACTGGGAGTTAAACAGGTAATGGTACCCGGATTACTCATAGAAATTTCGCCGGGAGCAACGGTGTTTTCGTCGATTGTTGTAGCGGCGCTTGTATAACAACCATTGGCGGGGTCGGTAGCCGTAAGCGTGTAGGTTCCACCCCTTGTTACGGTTGCATTCAGCGAAGCAGACGTAAAGCCGTTTGGTCCTATCCAGCTATAAGTAAGTCCCGAAGCCGACACCGTTCCGCTAATGGTTGCGTTAGGTGTGTTACAGGTAACTATACCATTATGGCTCACCGTTATTGCCGGTGGCGGCGTGATGTTTTGCGTTACCACTACCTGCTGCGAGGCTATGCAACCATTGCCGGGGTTGGTAGCTGTACAGATATAGGTACCGGGATCGGTTACCGAAGTAACGGGCGTGGTAGCAATGATGCCTGTTCCGTTGCTCCAGCTCCAGCTAACACCCGAAGTGGATGAACTGCCGGTGAGTGTAGCAGGTTTAGCGGTACAGGTAAGCTGTATGGGATTGGCCGATGCCGTTACAATCGGACGTGTAGTATCGGCGGCAACAAATGCTGTATCGGTGCCGCTGCACCCGGTCGATGGGTTGAACACCGTTAACGTATATATACCTCCGATGGTAACAACCGGGTTTTGTAAGGTAGATGTATATCCGTTCGGACCTGTCCAGTTATAACTTAAACCACCTGATGTGGAAGTTCCAAACAGCGATGCCGAAGGAGAGATACAGGTAATAAAACCGCTGGCAGACGCTGTAGCCGTTTCGGATAAATTATCGGCGCCGGTGAGTTTTATATTATCAAAGAAATACCGTTCAGTAGGATCTGAGTTGTTGGTTTTTATGATCACCTGCAGGGTGTTGCCGGTAAGGGCGGCTGATGATATCGTAACAGAGGCCGTGCCTGTAGTGGTAGTACCGATGCCTGCCAGATCTTCATATACCAGCGTTTCGGCTCCGCCGTTTAATTTGTAATATACCCGAATGTAATCACCGGTTTCGAAGAAGTCGCTTGAGCCGGCAGTTTCACTGCGCAGGTCAACCGAAATGGTTACGCTCGATTTACCGGAGATATTAACTTCCTGCGAAGTCCATACACCTTCGGTCTGAGCGCTGAAAGCTGTTTTGAATTCATTGCTTTGCACTGAATACGTTCCGCTGCCGCTGGTTGATGCTGACCATGCCGTTGCGCCTGCATCGGAGGTTGTGCCATTGCTGAGGCCTGCAAAATCTTCTACCCAAAAAGCCGTTGCCGCAGCAGCGCCCGAAGTTACGGTTACCGATTGCGAAGCGGTACAACCATTGGCCGGGTTGGTTACTGTAGCAATATAGGCGCCTGCTGTGCTAACCGATGGATTTTTTGACGTACTGGTGAAATTGTTGGGCCCTGTCCAGCTATAGGTGGCGCCGCTTACAGTTGAATTTACATTCAGTGTAATGGTCGATAAGCAGGCCAACGACCCGCCGGTAGCTGTAATATCCGGTGCGGTTTTATTTTCAGGAACAGTTATGGTGCCCGATACCATACAGCCCGAAGCTAAGGTAGCGGTAACAATGTATTGTCCGCCGGCGTTTACAGCCGGGTTTTGTACAGATGAAGTAAAGCTGTTGGGGCCTGTCCATGCCCATGCCGTAACCGTGCTGCTCGCTGTTGCCGATAACTGAGCGGTTGCTGTGCAGGTAACTGTTCCGCTAACCGATGGGGTAATGGTGGCTGTTCCCGCATTGGAACCTGATACTTTGATATTATCGAAGAAGTAACGTTCTGTAGGATCAGAGTTACTTGTTTTAATAATGATCTGCAGCGAAGTTCCGTTCAAAGAAGATGAGCTGACCGTAATGGAACCTGTGGTATTGGTGGTTGTTCCTATACCGGCCAGGTCTTCATACACCAGTGTTTCGGCGCCGCCGTTTAATTTATAATATACCCGAATGTAATCGGTTGTTTCAAAAGCGTCGCTGGTAGAAGCAACTTCACTGCGCAGATCAACCGAAAATGTAACATTTGCTTTCGATGAAATATCTATTGCCTGCGAGGTCCAGATGCCAACGCCCTGGCTGCCGCTGAACGCAATTTTATACTCGTTGCTTTGTACCGAATAAGTGCCGGAGCCGGTAACAGATGTTGACCAGGCTGTAGCTCCTGCATCGGAGGTTGTGCCATTGCTTAAACCGGCAAAGTCTTCGAGCCAGAAAGTTGACACCGCACTGGCCGACACTGAAACAGATTGCTGCGTGCTGCAACCATTGGCCGGATTGGTAACCGTAACAACGTATGTGCCGGCTGTACATACAGTTGGGTTTTGGGCCGTGGAAGTAAAGCTGGGTCCGGTCCAGCTATAGGTGGCGTTGCTCACATCAGAGGTGGCGCTGATGGTAACACACGAGCCGCAGGCCAGTGCGCCGCCGGTGGCAGTAACTGCAGGGGGCGTTTTATTTTCAGTAACGGTAACACTGGCCGAACCGGTGCCGGTACTGTTGGTAGCAACTACGGTATAGGTTCCTGCCGTATTAATGGTAGGGTTTTGTGCAGAAGAAGTATACCCGTTTGGCCCCGTCCAGCTCCAGGTGGTGGTACCTGAACCTGTAGCGGTTGCCGACAATGCAAGCGATGAATTGCTACAGGTAAGCACACCTGCATTGGCGGCTGCTGCCGTTACTGTAATGGCCGAAACGGCGCAGGGGCCTTTGTCTTTAAACACACGATACTCTTCGATATAATATTTCGAAGTTTGCGATCCGCCGTTATTGTAGTTGTAAATTTTCACTACCAGCTGCACATTGCTGCCGGTAAGGGTGCCCGACGTAAAATCGATGGTGCCGAAATTACCGGTACGTGAATCGAGTGGCGTTTCGGCGCCGCCATCTATTTTGTAATAGATCTTCACATACTCCGAGCTGTTCATATCGCCCTCGGCAGTGATCTTTACGGCCACCTGAAAATCGGAGTAGCCGGCCGTTGAAAATACGCGCGAATACCAGATGCCTTCGCCACCCAGCTCCTGGGCATGCAGGCGGTTTGATTTCACGGCAAAATAACCGGTAGATGCTACGTGCGATGCATCGAGGTACCAGCCTGTTGCCGAAGCATCAACGGTGGTTCCCGTGGGTTGGTTGAACCTGCCTGTAATGATGGGGCATTCAGGTGTAGCTGATAAATAATTACTCAATAAAAAAAAGAACAAAAAAAGTGTAAACGGTTTGGGTAATCGTTTTTCCATATGAATTGTATTTAATTCCCGGAATAAAGGGTTGGGCCGTCAATTACACCATGCAGGCATGGGGTAACCGGCGACCTATAGGCGCAAAACATTCCGAAGGTGCGGTGGCACCCCTGGATTGGTTAGCTGATAAGGCTATGCAATTGGATTAATTGTTTTTAGAGAAAATCTGGTGTTTGAGCTTTTTGAAGCGCAGGTTATTGAAAGTGCTCAAATTAAAAGCAAAGTTTTGGGGCGAACACATATGTTTTAGATGTATTCTTTGGGGAGTGGCTTTCAATCATTGATACAGTAGTAATAAGTGCAAGATGAAGTCGGAGGTCAGAAGTCTGAAATCGGAAGTCTGATGTCTGAAGTCGGAATGTGAAATCCGCGGAGTCATTCCGACATCTGACTTCCGACTTCGGGCATCAGTTTATTTTTTGCATGTACTCAGTCAAAAACTTCTTCGGGGGCTGACCGGTTATTTTTTTGAATACGCGGTTAAAAGTAACGGCATTGGTAAAACCTGTTTGATAGGCCACGGAGGCCAGGCTGTCGAAGCTTTCTGATACTATTTTTTTACAGGCTTCATTGATGCGCACTTCATTTAAAAAGGCAACATATGTTTTTAAGGTATGCTTTTTAAAATACCGGCAAAATGCCTGTGGGGTAAGATGGGCTACGCCGGCAATTTGCTTAAGGGTAATGTTTTCGGTGTAATGCGTCATGGTATACTGGTAAATATCATTCATGCGCAATCCTTCCGATTCGGTAATGGCGTACTCAGTATGGGTAGTAGAAAGTGTTTTATATTTTTTAATACCGCACAGTGCTTGCAGCAACTGAATAAAGCAGGCCAGGCGAATACCGTTCCTGGCTTCTTTTACCATAAGCATCTTTTCAATTACAGCATTCAGGTGCGAGGAAGGTACCTGTATGCCCATGCGGGTAGACTCCATGAATTTTTTTACGTTGTTCATTTCGGGCAGATCGAGTATTCTGCCAAAGGGGCCGCGCAGATCAACAAATACCGTAAGTGCATGCACTTCGCGGGTGCTGTTTTTATCGAAATAAACCGGATCGCTTTTTAATATATGCGGCTGGTTGGCGCCAAATATATATATGTCGCCCGATTGAAAACGCTTCATGCAGGTGCCGGCAATCAGGGTGCCTTCGCCTTTAAGGATCCAGGTGATCTGGGTTTCATTATGCCGGTGCAGGTGGTTATAAAAATGAGGCATTTTGTCCTCCTGCACCATTATAGAATGCTCCTGCGAAACCGGTATGGTAAACTGTACAACTTTCATGTGCAATTAGTTTGTTTGGGAAGCAATACGGTACAAAATGGATTATATTCTATGGCAGGGGGCGGATAAGGGAACGGTCTGGTTTACCAATATTACCAAAATATTATCAAATTCAGGTCATGGAGGTTAAAATTGGTAAATAAATGATCAATCCTTCATCAATATGAAATAATGAATGTAGAATATTGAATATAGGATATTGAAGTAAGGACACTTCGACATTCATCATTCGACATTCGATATTCAATATTCATTACTTCTTACTTGTTAAAATTGGTAACAAACTGATTAAAACAGGCTATACACAACTAACGGGTTCATAATATCTTTATTAAAATTTAATACAGATGAGTATAACATGGAAAGGGGTTTTCCCGGCATTCACTACTAAGTTTACAGCCAATGACACGCTTGATCTTAAACTGTTCGAAAAAGGATTGCAGGCACAATTCGATGCCGGTATAGATGGAATTATTTTAGGCGGCAGCCTGGGTGAGGCAAGTACCCTTACCACCGAAGAAAAGGAAACGCTTGTAAAACTTACTATTGAAAAAGCCGGTAACCTTCCGGTTATATTAAATATTGCCGAAGGTGCTACCAAAGAAGCCGTGAAGCTGGCGGCATTGGGTAAAAGCTGGGGTGTTGAGGGTTTGATGTTATTGCCTCCTATGCGATACAAAACCGATGATCGCGAAACGTTTGAATATTTTAAAGCAGTGGCAAAATCAACCGATCTGCCTATTATGATCTACAATAATCCCGTTGATTATAAAACAGATGTTACGCTTGAAGTATTTGAAGAGCTGCAGGAATTCGAAAACATTCAGGCGGTAAAGGAATCAACCCGCGATGTATCGAACGTTACCCGCATGATCAGCAGGTTCGGCGACCGCTATAAAATTTTATGTGGCGTAGATACCCTGGCGATGGAAGAGCTGCTGATGGGCGCCGATGGCTGGGTTGGCGGACTGGTATGTGCCTTTCCCCGCGAAACCGTAGCTGTATACCGGTTGATAAAAGCAGGGTATATTGATGAAGCGCTGACCATTTACCGTTGGTTTTTACCATTGCTTGAACTGGATATTCACAGCAAACTGGTTCAGTATATTAAACTGGCCGAAGCGCAGGTAGGATTGGGATCGGAATATGTGCGCGCACCGCGGTTAACCCTGGTAGGAGAGGAACGCGAACGCATTCTGAAAATAATCAATGATGGTATTGCTGCACGTCCGGTACTGCCTGATGTGTTGGAAGAAGTAGGAAGTACGAAGTAAGAAAGCAAGTGGTAAGTTGCAAGTGGCAACCAGGCCGTTTGCGGATTGCCGTTTCACGATTCACCATTGACCATTGACCATTCACCAGCTAACTGTTAACTTATGTATTTTCAAAAACCTGTCAGGTTTGCAGTAACCATTCTTTGCATGACAACTACATTATCATCTGCCGCGCAATCGGTATTATACCAGCAAACGAGCGAAGTAAATAACCTGATGGTGCAGTATGAGGCCGATCGCGGCAGTTTGAACAGGTTTTACTTTGTAGAAAATTCGCCCGAACGATGCACCCGGTTTGTTACGTTAACCGGCGATTACCTGAAACAGCTGCAACAACTGAATTATGAATCGCTGCCGGTGGGCAGCCGGGTAGATTATATTCTGTTTAACCGCAACCTAAAAGAACAACTGCGGTTGCTTGAAACAGAGCAAAAAGAATTTAACCAGCTTGGCGCCTGGTTTTCTTTTGCTGCCGTTATATATGATATGGAAAAGTATCGCCGCCGCGGCACACAGCCCAATGCGCAGCAATGGGCGGCGAATTTGAAAGCAACAACAGCCACGCTTGATAAACTGGTGCATTCACTTGAAAAAGATTCTACCATTTCGATACAGCTTATTCGCCGGGCCGAAGGGATCACCAAAGGATTAATAACTGCTTCAAAAAATGTTTATGAGTTTTATATGGGTTACGATCCTGCCTATACGTGGTGGATACCCGATACCTGGAAAAAACTCGATACCAGTTTATCGGCTTATCTGAAACTGTGGCAACAAAAAGAAAAAGCCGCGCCGGGTGGTAAAGATGATGGCAGCGGTATTGTTGGCTATCCCATCGGTAAAGATGAAATTATACGGCAACTGGAGCTGGAGTTCATTCCCTATACGCCCGAAGAACTGGTCGATATTGCCAATAAAGAATTTGCCTGGTGTGATGCCGAAATGCTGAAGGCTTCGCAGGAGATGGGCTTTGGAAAAGACTGGAAGAAAGCGCTTGAAAAGGTAAAGAATACCTATGTGCCGCCGGGCAAACAACCCGAGGCCATTATGAAACTGTACAATGAATCGGTTGATTTTCTGAAAAAGAACAACCTGCTTACCATTCCGCCCATTGCCGAGGAAAGCTGGCGCATGATCATGATGACACCCGAACGCCAGCTCGTAAATCCGTTTTTTACCGGTGGCGAAGTGTTGAGTATTTCCTATCCTACCAATACCATGGAAGAAGATGATAAGATGATGAGTATGCGTGGTAACAATCCGCATTTTTCACGGGCCACGGTACATCATGAATTAATAGCCGGTCATCACCTGCAGTTCTTCATGAACAGCCGGTATAAATCCTATCGCAATTTCGATACGCCTTTCTGGATCGAAGGCTGGGCGCTGTACTGGGAATTATTATTGTGGGATATGAAGTTTCCGCAATCGCCCGAAGACCGCATTGGTATGCTGTTCTGGCGTATGCACCGTTGCGCCCGTATTATTTTTTCGCTAAACTATCATCTGGGTAAATGGACGCCGCAGCAGTGCATCGATTTTCTGGTAGACAGGGTAGGGCACGAACGCGCCAATGCCGAAGGCGAGGTGCGCCGCTCCTTTACCGGAGGCTATGGCCCTTTATACCAACTGGCCTATATGATCGGCGGATTACAGTTTATGGCCATGAAGCGCGAACTGGTCGACAGTGGTAAAATGACGTACCGGCAATTTCACGATTCGGTACTCCACGAAAACAATATGCCGGTAGCTATGGTAAGGGCTATTTTAACCAACCAGAATTTGCCGAAGAATTATAAAGCCGAATGGAGGTTTTATAAATAGCTCCATGCTTCAGCGCGGAGATACTGTTGTCAATATTTAAAATGTTCCCGCAAGGGCATAAGGGCATAAAGGCATAAAGGCAACAAGGCATCGAGGCAAAAAGTAAAAAGGCATTTCCATAACTCGTTGCCTTTATGCCTTGTTGCCTCGTTGCCTTCACATAATTTATTGTTATGAAAAAAAATCTTATCTCATCTTCTCTGTTACTTCTGCTAAGCATTTATGCATTCGCTCAATCATATGTGCCCGAAAAGCAACAGCCTAAAATGAAAGTAAAACCTGTTGTGCCGGTAAAAGCCTGGAGCTTTAACCTGCAGGATGTGCAGTTGCTCGACGGCCCGTTTAAAACGGCCATGGAAGCCGATGTGCGTTACCTGCTGGTTGTAGAACCCGATCGCCTGCTGGCCGATTTCAGGGAACATGCCGGTATGCCGGCAAAGGGCAAGCGCTATGGCGGCTGGGAATCGGAAGGGCTGGCGGGGCATACCCTGGGACATTATTTGTCGGCCTGCGCCATGCACTATGGCGTTACGCACGACAAACAGTTTTTAGATAAAGTGAATTATATCGTTGATGAACTGGCCGTTTGCGCTCCCAAACGAAATGGCTACCTCGGCGCCATTCCCAAAGAAGACAGCGTTTGGGCCGAAGTAGAAAAAGGAAACATCCGCTCAAGAGGCTTTGACCTCAACGGCGCCTGGTCGCCCTGGTATACCGTGCATAAAATTATGGCCGGCCTGCTCGACGCTTATTTGTATTGCGATAACAAAAAAGCGCTGACCATTGAAGCCGGTATGGCCGACTGGACAGCCCATATCATTCGCAATTTGCCCGACAGCTCGCTGCAACGTATGTTGTTTTGTGAGTACGGCGGTATGAACGATGTGCTGGTGAATACCTACGCTTTAACGGGCGAAAAAAAATACCTCGACCTGTCGTACAAATTCCACGACAAACGGATACTCGATTCGCTTGCCCTGCAAAAAGATATTTTACCCGGCAAGCATTCCAATACACAAATACCCAAAGTAATTGGTTGCATCAGGCGGTACGAACTAACCGGTGATGCCAAAGACAAAGCCATTGCCGGTTTCTTTTGGCAAACAGTGGTAAACGATCATTCCTATGCTCCCGGTGGCAACAGCAACTATGAATACCTGGGACCTGCACGGCAACTAAACGAAACGTTGACCGATAATACCATGGAAACCTGCAATACCTACAATATGCTGAAACTGACACGGCATTTGTTTGCGTTGCAACCTTCAGGCACGCTGATGGACTATTACGAAAAGGCTTTGTACAATCATATTCTGTCGTCGCAAAACCACAGCACCGGCATGATGTGTTATTTTGTTCCGTTGCGCATGGGCACCAAAAAAGAGTTCAGCGATTCGTTCAATACATTTACCTGTTGCGTGGGATCGGGTATGGAAAACCATGTTAAATACGGCGAAAGCATTTACTTCCAGGGAACCGACGGCAGTTTATATGTAAACCTGTTTATCGCTTCGAAACTAAACTGGAAAGAAAAAGGCATTGTGCTGGAGCAGCAAACAAAACTGCCTGCCGATAATAACATATCATTTACCATACGCGCTGTCAAACCGGTATTGTTTCCGTTGCGCATCAGAAACCCGCAATGGTCAAAACAGCAGGTATCGGTAACGGTGAATGGAAAGCCTGTACCAAATGTAAAAATCGAAAACGGATATTTTACCATTGTTCGCACCTGGAAAACCGGTGATAAGGTTGAATTCAGGCCCGACCTTCAGTTGTACACGAATGCGATGCCCGATAATGCCAGCCGTGTGGCTGTTTTTTATGGCCCCGTGGTACTGGCTGGTGTTTTGGGCGAAAAAGAACCTGATCCTGTTACCGGCATTCCTGTTTTTGTAACTAACGATAACAATCCGGCATCATGGTTAAAGGAAGAAAACAGTCAATCGCTTATTTTCAGGTCGGTGAATGCAGGGCAGCCGCAGGATATTACCCTGATGCCTTTTAACCAGGTGCAAAAAGAATATTACAGTGTGTACTGGGATGTATTCACCCCGCAAAGCTGGGCCGAACAACAAAAGGTATATGAAGCTGAAAAAAGAAGAAGGCGTGAAATAGAAGAGGCAACTGTTGACCTGTTGCGACTGGGCGAAATGCAGCCCGAAAGGGACCATGCTTTTAGCGGTGAAAAAATAATAGCCGGCGAAGAACATAACAGAAAGTGGCGTATCGCCGAGCCCGGCGGCTATTTTACCTTTACCATGAAGGTCGATTCGGCCAAAACAAACAGTTTGTTATGTACTTACTGGGGAATGGATAACAGGGGAAGAACTTTTGACATACTGGTCAATGATGTAAAAATTGCTACAGAGGATATCAATAAATACAAGGCCAGTAAGTTTTATGATATTATATATCCTGTTCCGGCCGAATTAACCAAAGGAAAGGATAAAGTGACCATCAAATTTCAGCCAAAGGCGCATAATATGGTTGGCCCCGTGTATGGCGAAGTGCGCATGATGCGGAATTGATGCTTATTAATGGGTGTATTACTACTATCCGGAAGGAGAAACATAAGGGTTCTTCTTCCGGATTTTTTTTGCCCTTTACTGCCAATTTGTACTGCTTTATAACTTATTTGACAGCCAGCCTGTACTGTCCTGCCCCTGGGTATGATTTTTTGAGCACCATTTGTATGGGTTGAGGACAAGGATTCAATGTGAAAGGAGTCAAATTATTTAACTTAAGTTCTTATCTTCGACGCCTGTTTTAAACCGTTTTCGGTTACTGTGGTACGGAATATTATTGTACTCAAACAATCAACATCTATATAGTACGTTTAATGGCCTGTTGGATTTGATTTATAGCAAAAGCATCTTTTAAAACTACTTATTTATTTATTGAATGGCATTACTGGAGAAACAGTTGTTCGTGAAAAAATCCACTTTACCCGCTGCAGGAAAAGGATTATTTACCAGGAAATTTATTCCAAAGGGAACCCGTATTGTTGAGTACAAAGGCAGAACGAGAACATGGAAAGAAGTACAGGCCGATAAAGATGAAAGTCCTTACATCTACTATGTAAAACGCAATTTTGTAATCGATGCGCTGAACGACAAAGGCGCGTTGGCCCGTTACGCAAACGATGCCGGAGGTTTACAACGCGTAAAAGAAATTAAGAACAATGCGGAATATGTTGAAGACGGTGTGCGGGTGTTTATCGAAGCCACAAAGGATATTCCGGCTAATTCTGAAATTTTTGTAAGCTATGGCAAAGAGTACTGGCAGGTAATACGCCATAACATGCGTGTTGATGAAAGAGACAGAAAAGAGCTGAACGGAAAGGCTCATAAAGTAAACGGAACGGCTACCAAAGTAAATGGAACGGGTACCAAAGTAAACGGAACGGCTACTAAGGTGAACGGAAAGACTGCCAAAGTAAATGGCCATGCCACCAAACTGAATGGAAAAGCCAAAAAGGGAGCGGCACAGGTTGGTAAAAAAATAAATACAAAAACTACAAGGCGTAATATAAAGACTGCCAGATCAAAAGCGGCTTTAGCGGAATAGTTTTTCGATAAACAGGTTGATAACCTCTACCAGAATAAGAGCGATAATGATCCACTCAAGCACAATACTGTTACGGTATTGAAGCAGGTCTTTAAACAAGTCGAGGTTTTCTTTAACTATTTCAAGTCCTTCGCGAATAGTCCTGAACCGTGCCTGCAGGTCGAACGTTTTCTTCAACCCTATGTCGAGCCGGTTCAGGTCTTCATCTTCCCAGGTTTCTTCGGGTGAATCAAAAATATACAGGTTGGATTCGATGCGGTTTTTAATATTCAACGTGCGGCCGATATACTTCTTCAGGTTGGTGCCCGAAACATCGAGGCGCCCTTTTTTTTCGAGGGCCTGGGTATGGTGCGTTGTTTCTTCGAGCAGCATATTGGTTTGCTGACTGAAATGGTCGAGCGCTACCGATTGCGATACATGCATCATGATCAGGCGCAGGCTTTCGGTGCCGGCGTGTTCAATTTCGATCTTATTATAGCCAAACTTGTTACGGGGAGCATTTACTTCAATATCAAATTCGTCGCTGATATGCTGTTCGAAGGGGTTTTTGCAGTAGGGTAGTATGGCCTGAATAAAAGCCATGATCTCTATTTCGTTGTAATCCAGAAAACAAACAATGCCGAATTTAAAAATATAAACAAACTTCCGGGGGGCTTTTACCCGGTAAAACAACTCTTCTGAGTCCTCATGCAGCAATTCGGCCTTAAAAACGGTTTTAAATTGTTTGATATCAATTGTGTCTGCGATTTGTATTGACAATACTTTTAGCATACGGGGCCTTTTTAGTCATCTGTTGGTATTCCTTTCTGTAGCTAAAGTTACTGCTTTAATAGCTTTTGCCCGATATGTCGCGCAAAGGCGTCCCGCCGTAGCGGAACGAAGCGACTCCCTGCCTTCCCGGATCCCTATAACCCATATTAACAGGTTATTTTGTAATAACACTATGAAAAATGAATGAACAGCATTGCAATGTTTTCATAACGGTGAAACAGTTGCCTTTATACAGTTGGTTAAAACTCTGTGCGTGATTGACTTCTATTGAAAAATACAATGAAACGCATACCGGTTTTGAAGGCATTTTTGAGGCTTATTGTGCTGCGGATTTCGCTTTCTACTTAAACGTTTCAGTAAATAAATACCCCGATTTATGAAAACGATTCCAGCTTTTTTTGCCAAGTTTACGGTAGCTAAATAACAACTTCTAAACTGATTGCTTATGCTAATACCTCGCTTGTGGCGTGAAGGGAGTTCTTTGCGCCCGTTCAGTACCCTCCTCCTACTGTTTTTATTTCCTTTACTTTCACAGGCTCAGCTGAAAACGATTTCAGGCATGGTTTCCGATGAAACCAACGCGCCTGTACCAGATGTAACTGTGACTGTTAAAGATGGTAAAACAGCAACAAAAACAAATGCAAAAGGCATTTTTTCTATTATTGTTGAAGTAGGCGAAACCCTGGTTTTTACGTCTACCTCGTTAGAAACAACTGAAATAGTTGTTGACAGTCGCAGCGAATACTACGTTTCCATGAAGCTTAAAGCCAGCAACCTCGCCGATGTGGTGGTAGTTGGTTATGGTAAGCAAAAGAAGGTAAACCTGGTAGGCGCTGTTGGTACGGTGAATATTGATGAAAAGATCACCGGCCGTGCATTGCCAAATGTTTCGGCTGCTTTATCGGGCATGGTGCCCGGTTTGTCTGCTACCCAAAATACCGGTATGGCCGGCAAAAACGGGGCAGTATTATTGATTCGCGGTTTGGGAACTGTTAACAACGCCGGTCCGCTGGTTGTTGTAGACGGTATGCCCGATGTTGACATTAACCGCGTTAACATGAACGACATCGAAAGCATTTCGGTATTAAAAGATGCCACTTCTGCATCGGTGTACGGATCAAGAGCCGCCAACGGCGTTATTCTTATTACCACCAAAACCGGTAAAGGAGCGAAAAGAACAGCTCTTAATTTTAATTCTAATATGGCGTTGCTGAAACCGGTAAAAGCCTATCAGTTTATGGCTGATTATCCGCGTGCCTTAACGCTTGAACAACGCCTCGCTGCTGTTAATACAGAGAAAAAAGACTGGCGCTATAGAGATGGCTCTATCGACCAGTGGATGGCCCTGGGCATGATCGATCCGTTGCGTTATCCGAATACCGACTGGTGGGATGTTATCACCCGCGATGGCGCTTACCAGAATTATAACCTCAGCGCTTCGGGTGGCAATGAAAAATCGAACTTTTTTGCTTCGGTAGGCATGCGTGATGAAAAAGGATTACAGCTCAACAATGACTACTCGCAATACAACGCCCGTTTCAATTTCGACTATAAGGTGCGCAACAATATGAACACCGGTATAAAATTTAATGGCAACTGGTCGAAATTCAGCTATGCCCTCGACGAAGGGTTTACCGATTCGAATAATCTCGATCTGCAATATGCCATTGCAGGTATCACCCCGTATGATCCTGCTATAGATAAATATGGCGGCGTAATGGCCTATGGCGAAGATCCCCAGGCATACAACCCGTACACTATCTATAAGAACAGTCTTAGCAGGCAAACCCGCCAGGAAGCCAATGCAACGATGTATTTTGACTGGAGCCCTGTAAGAGGCTTAACCGGTACGGTGGATTATTCGCTTACGTACTACAACCAGTTTAATGTGAATGCCAATATACCTAACCAGGCATGGAATTTTCAAACCAATTCCTACGGCAGCCGTGTTACGGTGGGGCCTAATGCAGGTATAGCCAATGCTACATACACCGGTTATAAAACCATGTTTAACGGGCGATTGAATTATAACACAACGCTGTTTACAAATCATACGATCAATGCCCTGTTCGTGTACAGTGAAGAATACTGGTACGATCGTTTTCAAAGCAGCTCCCGGAACGACCGGTATGCTCCCTACCTTACAGAAATTGATGCTGCGTTACAGGATGTGCAATCCGTTGCGGGAAATTCCACTACCGAAGGGCTTCGTTCCTACATCGGCCGTATAAACTATACCGCTTATAATAAGTACCTGCTCGAAGGAAACTTTCGTGTTGATGGTTCTTCTAAATTTTTAACTGGTCACCAGTATGGCTTTTTCCCTTCAGTAGCTGTAGGATGGCGTTTTACCAGTGAAGATTTTATAAAACAGTATACCGGCAGTTTTTTAAGCAATGGTAAACTGCGTGTATCCTACGGTGGCCTGGGTAATAACAGTGGTGTGGGCAGGTTCGAGCAGCAACCTACGCTGGGAAGCACGCCCTATATGATCAATGGTAGTACAATCAGGGGATTTGTCAACGGTAAATTGCAGAACCCTGATTTAACATGGGAAAAAACAACTGTGTTTAATACGGGCCTTGAACTGGCTTTCCTTAATAACAAGTTCACCGTTGAGCTGGATTATTATGACCGGCTTACCAGCGGTATGAACCGTCCTTCTGATGTATCGGTTCTTTTAACAGGGGCTTACACGCCTCCGCGCAAAAATATCGGTAATCTGAGAAACCGTGGTATAGAAGGTAATTTTGCCTGGAAAGACAATATACTTGGCGTGGCTTACGGTTTAAGTTTGAACGCTTCGTATAACAAAACAAAACTCGAAAAATGGAACGAATATATCGGCAGAGGCTCAACCAATTCAGGAGCCAATATATTCGTTGATATGCCTTACAACTTTGTGTACGCCTACCAGGCTATTGGTATTGCGCAAACCTGGGCCGATGTGTATAATGCCACACCCCAGGGCGCACAACCGGGCGACATTCTTCGTAAAGACCTGAACGGTGATGGCCGCATTGATGCTAATGACATGAAAGCCTACACCAATATCACCCGCGACCGGCCTTCTACCTATCTCGCATTAAGCGGTTATGCCATGTGGAAAGGAATTGATGTGGCCTTTATGGTGCAGGGGGCTTTAGGTCGTAAAGATTTCTGGTTAAATAACTTTAACAGCACAAACTTCAGCGCGGCGCGCTATGCAGCAACCTGGGACCACTGGTATAATCCCTGGTCATGGGATAACAGAAACGGGGAATGGCCTCGTTTGGGTGGCAATAATAACGTAACAACAGGTGCTACCGGAGCAGGTATGTCGACCTACTGGCTCGACGACATGAGCTATGTACGGTTGAAAAACATTCAGGTTGGTTATAATCTGCCTAAAAAGCTCATCAGCAAAGCCGGTGTAAATAATTTACGCATTTCCGGATCGGCCGAAAACATTGCAACTTTAACTAAATTCCGCGGGCTTGATCCTGAAAAGGCAGGAAGTAACAACAACGCTTACCCGCTTGTTAAATCGTACAATCTGTCAATTCAATTAGGCCTTTAAAACTGCCGCCGTTATGAAAATATTAAAAAAACATTCAGCACTACTTGCAATAACCGTTCTGGCCGGAAGTATAATTTTTCAAACTTCGTGCAGAAAAGATCTGCTCGACCAGGACCCGACAACAGAAGTATCTGCATCAGAATACTGGAAAACAGAAAACGATGCAACTTTTGCCCTGATGGGATTGTATGCTTCTATCAGGCCATGCTTCGACCGCGATTACTATTTCGATGGCCAGGGAGAGTATACAAGAACCCGCAACAACAGCGCCAGTACTACCAGCGGTAATCTTCGTTTAGGCGATGCCTATAATAGTGCCAATTATAACCCTTCGGGCTATGGCGGCAGCTTCGATAAAATGTTCCGCTACTTATATGGTGCCGTTAACCGCGCCAATTATGTTATAGAAAATACCACTAACCTGTTGCCGCAGTTTTCGGATGCTACCACAAAGAAAAACCTGCAGACTATTATTGGTGAAGCCCGTTTATTACGTGGCCTTGCTTATTTTAAGCTGATTTCGATGTGGGGTGATGTGCCGTTTCTCAGTCACACGCTAAGCAGCGATGCAGATGAGGCCAATGCTGAAGCAACGGGGCTTTCGCGTATGCCCATTGGTCAGGTAAAGGATTCAATCCTGAGCGATTTAACCATTGCATATAATTTGCTTCCTGCTAAAGCGCCTGTTTTAGGACGCGCCTCACAGGCCGCAGCGCTGGCTTTGCGTGGTAAAGTACTATTGTACTGGGGCTCCTGGAAAAAGAATGGCTGGCCCGAGCTCGAAGGCTTTACCAAGGATGACGCTTCTGCCACGGCCGCTTTTACTTTGGCCGCAGCAGATTTTAAAAGTGTGATCAACGATTATGGTCTTACCCTTTTCAGAGGAGGCGAACCCGGTGCAATCGATGGATTGGGAGAAGCCGATACATTACCCAACTACTATCATCTGTTTACACCCAAAGCCAATGGCGATGCTGAAATGATTTTTGTGTTCACCCACGGCGGCACAGGAAGCAGTCAGGGCGAAGAGCTGATGCGTGATTTTGCCGGCCGTTCGCAGGAGGCATCTCAATGCTGGGTGTCGCCCCGGTTTGAAATAGCCGACAGGTACCAGCTAACCACTACCGGCGATTTTGCTCCCAAACTGGTTGGATTAAATCCCGAAAAAGTTGCCGATGCCAGAACAAGGACCAATGCAGCACTTAACCCTGCCAGCTATGCCGATCGCGATTATCGCATGAAATCTACCATGTTGTGGGAAAATGAATTGATAATGAGCATGAGCTCGCTGCAGCCAACAGGTTTTGTCCCCTTAGTTTTTAAAACATGGGGCTCAAAGGTGACTGTAAACGGTATAGATTATGCCGCCTCCTATAATACCGATGGCACCAATACTGGTTATGTGTTCCGCAAGTTCATACGTAACTATGCAGGCCAGGGCCGTAGTGATGGCGATTTTGCGTGGCCGGTAATACGCCTGGCTGATGTATACCTGATGTATGCCGAAGCTACCAATGAAGTAAGCGGACCTTTGCCCGATGCTATTGACCTGGTTAATAAAGTACGACACAGGGGTAACCTGCCTGCGCTCGACGCTTCAAAAACAGCAGACTATACAAGTTTCTTTAGCGCTATTGAGCAGGAAAGGATTGTTGAACTGATAGGCGAAGGCCAGCGTTCGTTTGATATCAGGCGTTGGAGAGCTATTGAAAGAATTTGGGGAGCCCCCGGTTCTGCCGGTATTATGACAAAAGATACATGGGGCGCCGATGTAACCCGGTACTATCAGAATACTTCGGCCCGGGAATATGGACAAAACTATATTTTCAGAATTCCACCGGCTGAACGCGACCGCAATCCGCTTCTTACACAAAACATTCCCTGGAGATAGTAGTAGTTGGCAAACGCATAAATAATACAATAATGAAAACGATCATAAAATCAATAATAGCCCTTTTGCTGGTAGTAGCAGCAGTGCCATCGTGCAAAAAAGATTACCCGGTAGATGACGATGGTTTGCTGATCACTACAAGGGCAGAATGCTATGTAAGCAGTTTTGAATTACTGGGTGAAGATTATGTAACCGTACTGAAATCGACTGTGATCGACACCACCGAAAAAACAATAAGTGCTACGGTGGCGTTTGGTACCGACCTTAAAAATCTGTATCCGCAGTTTACACTGGCTACGGATTGCAAGTTAGATCCCAAGGTGGTGGGAAAGGTTGACTTTTCCGATCTGTCGAACCCAAAGCAGTATACGGTAATTTCAGGGAACCGGCAGGTACAAAAAACCTATAAAGTTTTAATAACCGTTCAACCCCGATAGAGCGTGAAACGTGAAACGGCAAGCGGAAGCTGACGGCGTGGCGCGGTTATTCCGGCGAAGCATAAGCAATCCGCGACGCGCCTGAAGTTCGCAGTTCTTTTATATTTCACCTTTACCGTTTGCCGTTTCCCGATTTTTTAAACAAGTAAATACTATGCAATGCAACATCAATCAATATATCTGAAATACACATCTTTGCTTGCAACAGCAGCGCTGCTTGTGTTGGTGGGTTGTAAAAAGAAAGATTATGAAGTTCCCACCCCTAAAGATGTTTTACAAAACGATTGTATCAAAAGAACCCAGGGACCCAATATAGTTGGCAACACCATTGACTTTGCTTATGCCATGGCAATTTTGCCCGAAAAAGGAAAACTGGTTTCAGCGAAAGTCGAAGCGTCGATCGACGGAGCAGCAGGAACCTACCTCGAAAATAAATCCTATTACACCAATAGTGGTGGAACAGATGTGGGTATTCAGATCGGTGACCCTTCTGTTACTAATAAGAATGTAACAACAGTAACTTTTACCAAAGATACTATGGCGGCTACCCTTCGGTATTACTATGTAGTTCCCGATGCGGCGCGCGGACAACAGGTTTCCTTTACTTTCTCGGCCGAAAGCAGCAACGGCGAAAAGGTATCGTACAAAATGGGGCCTTATACCATTGCAAAAATGGATATGAAACGCAGCATTGCTGTTTCGGATGGTAACCTGATGTATATTTCAATAGCCGATATGGCTGCCTATAATGCAACGGATGCCGCCGCCAAACCCGGCAGCATTGACCTGGTGTATGTATACCGCACCTTTACTACCAGCACCTTTAATCATTCTTTTGTTTCTCCTGCTGCCGATACGGTTTATAAACCCGGTATAACCCTGCCTGCAGGCGTTAACAGAAGCACGTTTGAACGTAAAGTGTTTAACCTGCAGGATTTTAACCTGGCGCAGTTGAAATATGGAATTTATATTGATGACGTTGATTTTACGCAACTGGATCTTTCCAGTGAACCCAACTATGCCATTAACATAAAAGCAGAAGGTGGTATCTGGGTTGAAACAGGGGATCATAAATACCGGGCTTATATATATGTAAATTCTATAGCTAAGGATAACAAAAGCGCCGTTATCAGTATGAAGCGATACGCCTTGTAGATATATAATCAAAAAAGTTCAAAGCCAGCGAAGCAAGGCAGGCAGGTTCGAAAGTTCAACCGTCAACAACAGTTTAAGTATGTTTTAATGCAAGCCATCAATTTTTTCTCTTTGTAAAGAGGTAGTCCAAAGTCCGTCCCTGGTGGCTGGCCGACCGACCAAACAAAGAAAATCCTGTGAAGAACCGCTTTCGGGCCTGCCTGCCTTTCGGCAGGCTTTTTTTATGCCATTGCAACCTGTGATTTACCTTTTCTTTTTAAAATAAGGGCGCTGATGAGCGAGATGATAATGCCAACGGGCAATATTTCGAGATAGGTGAACAGCACTACAAACAGGGGATTTTTATACATCTCTTTCATCGAAGCCATTTGGGTAACTTTTTTATCAAGCGCCTGCTGGCTGATGCCGCTTGCTTTTGCCTGATCTATGGTATGGACGCAGTATTTTTCCATAAAGTCGGGGAAGAAAACGTAATACTCAATCAGCCAGGCCAGCACATACATGGTACTGGCCACCAGCGTAATATATAACCCGGTCCTGAACGCTTTTCCAAAACTAATGACCCTGTTATTGTATTTATCCCGGTAATTTTTAACCCCAATAAACACAAACGAAAAGGCAACCAGCATACCGGTATAGCCTACAACCTCGCTGCCTTTAAAATAACCTTTAACCATACAAATGGCCGTGATGAGCCACAATAAGCAAACGATGGCGCCGGCTATCAGTCCAAATACAATTACAGTTTTTTTCATGTGTTTAGCTTTGATTTTATGAATACAAAAATGAACCGTTAACCGGTAATTCCGTTCATACTTTCGGGTGATTTTGGCTTCACCCGGCATTTTTATACTAAAGAGTGAGTCTTTTTATGGAATGAGGTTCAGCCGTTTAGCCTTTTCAATGGCCTGTGTTCTTCGCTTTACATCCAGCTTTTCGAATATCCGCGACGAGTGTGTTTTTATGGTGTTCAGCGAAACGAATAAACGGGCGGCGATCTCCTGGTTGCTTAACCCTTCGGCGATTAGCTGCAATACTTCCAGTTCGCGTTTGCTTAAGCCCAGGTCGTTCAGGGCCTTTTCGTTGAACGCAAAACCATTTACAGAAGGTGCAGGCACTTCCTTTACTACCACAATGGTTTCAACTTTGGGTTTTGTGAGCTTCAGCGCAAGCCATATGCCCAGTACCGTAAAAATCAGGGCAATGGCGCCTATATAAATTTCAAGTGCGTGGTCAATAATAATAAAACGCAGTTCGAGCCACTTCAGCACGAATAATAGTATGGCCATAGCTACGCCATACAACAGCGTGTGTTTATATTTTGCGAGCGACTTTACGTGCATTTTGCTGAAATAAGTAAGGGGAACAATATGATAAAAATAAGCTATTTTATTTCAGCAAAAGGCGCCTGCTGCTATTGCGGCATGATCACAAACTGTATCACCTCATTGGTTTTAGGCGCGGTTACCTCAAAATTGATGCGGTAAATATTGTCGCCCCATTTATCTATAATGCCTTTGTCTTCCATAGCAGTCAATGGAATTTTTTCAACAGTAGGTTGCATGCGGCCGGCATTGTATTGAATGATGAAGTCTTTGGCAGTTCCGTTTTTTGGTTGATAATGTATTACCAGCTCGCCCGGTTTTTTTATTTCGGCAGGGTAGCAGGTCATCAGGTGTTCGGTTATTTGACCGGCTTTTTTTAGCGAAACAACATCTTTAACGGTAACATTTTTGCCCCTGTTCAACCGAATGGAACGTTGCCAGCTGCCGGCCTCAGCTGTTTCGGGATAGGCGCTGGCTATATTGAGCGACAGCTGTGCAAATGCTTTGCTTTTATCATAAACCACATTGGTGGCCTTAAAGGCTGGACCCGGCAGTTGATTGGCCCCGTTTATGGTGGGTGTGTTGTGATAGTCGGAGCAGTTATTCCAAATATCGTAACGTTTATCGCTAAAAGTTTTACGCGTATAGGTGCCTCGGCCTACATCAATTAAAACCGGGAAGCCGTTGTAGTATACAATGTAATTGCCCACATCATTATGATTATGGCTTTCGTCATTATGACCGCCCTGTGCAGCTACAAACAGGCCGTCGGTGCTGCCCTGTTTATCGCGGGCCACCATTACCTGAATGCCGGGGAACCATACGTCGGCAGGCAGGGGAAGCCCCGTTGGCGCCTGTTGAAATTCATCCTGCATAAATAAGGAGAACAGCGTTCTGAAAAAATGCGACCGGCCGGCCCTTCCGTCGGCAGGTTTGCGGTAGTAAGCTCCGAATTGCATCATGCTGGTATCATGAATGTCTTTTCCAAAACGGTATATCATGGCAGCGGCCATACCGGGTTGCGGATCGGCATCGGCAAAGTTTAAAAAGTAAGCAGGGCTTATCTGTGCCCGGTAAATAAAGCGGGCCATGTTCTTTATTTTTTCGTCGTTGTACACATAGCTGAAAGCATTATTGGTAGCGAGGTTCAGCATAGATACATTGTCGTACAGCGAGGCTGCGGCGGCGCCCCAGTACCCGGGTCCTTCGTCGCAACCGCCATCTGCGGGATACGGGTTTACAAATGCATCGAGCACGGTAAGCAATTTTGCCACCATGTCGGCCCGTTTGGTATCATCTCTTTCGAGTAGCAGGGCGGCGTTCAGCCAGTTTGAACAGATCCAGGGATTCCAGTTGTTTGGCGCATGGCCACGGGCATTTGCGGCCATCCATCCATGTTGTTTGGTCATCAACGGCTGAAAAATGCGGTTGTTGGTTTCGTAATAAATGCGCTTTCTTATCTGTGGCGATACGGCATCGAGCTTTTCGCCCAAAAAATAATCAATCCAGGCCAGGAAGGTGGCTGTTTCGGCACTGAACAATTCAACAAAAGGTTTCGAAACATCCATCAGTCCGTTGTATTCTGTGTTATGGGGTAAATGGGCCGGTGCGCCCCAGAAAGATTCTTCGCATATATTCCATACGCCGTTAATGATGGGGTCGATATACCTTCCTTTATTTTCATATACTTCGGCCAGTAGCAAAGTGGCCAGTACTTCGCGTTTTTCGGCGCTCACGCTCTGGTATTCGTTTCTGTCGCCGGTACGTTCAATAAGCAGGGAAGAGGTAGCGGGGATAGAAGGCCATTTATAATTAATATAGGTATTGGCCTGTTTAACAATGGCCTGCAGGGTGGGTTCATTGGCGTTGGCCCAGCCGGCGCGGTCATTGATTTTGGGAAAGGGCGTGTATTGCGACCAGGGTATTAAAATTTCTTTCAAATTAGCGGCGGTGTATTTTCCGCTGAGCAGGTTTTGCGGTTGCGCCGAAAGGCCTGAATACAAAAAGAGTACAAAAAACGATAATAAGGTTCGTTTCATATAGCAGTATTCTGTTAGTTTGTAACGGTAATATACATGCAAATATTGAAAGCGATTGTTTGAGTAAGCAGTAACAGTTGATTAAAGTTTGCAAATTTATTCGCTTCGCCCGGAGAATATTGCCATGGATTACAGCAATTTGTGGCAAAACTGCATTTTCCGCCGAAGGGGCATGCGAAAACTGCAAAATTTTACGAAAACGTTTCAGTAAATAAATCGTTCAAAGTATGAAAACGATTTCAGCTTTTTTTGGCAGGTTTGTAGTCAGAGATTCTGATTGAAAACCAGCAAACAGATTGCCTTGCCATCCATCCTATGCGGAACGGTTATCAAGCCCCGTTCCCGTTCATTTCTGCAAACTGGCTGGAAACGATTTCACGAATCATTTAAGGTTAACAAAACAGTGTCAGACCCCTGCACCAACAGGGTACAGCCATGAAGGTAATTTGCAATCTATGCCAACCGGCTATTCAGCACCGCGTCTGACCGCTCATGATTAGTTGGTATTTACAAATATGTAAATCCGCATACGGGCAACATGCAATAAAAACGTATGTTGCAGAAGGTTAGGGGTGTGTGTAGATGCGGTATTTTCAAACTAACGATTTGCATTAAAGCCATCATGAAAGACCCTAAACGCAACAAAAAAAATTCTATCCAGGAACTGGCAAAAGCGTTGCATTTGTCGCCCGCTACCATTTCACGCGTGCTGAATAACCATCCGCATGTAAATAAAACTACCCGCAACCGGGTAATGGCAATGGTTGAAAAAGTAGGCTATACCCGCAATGTAATGGCTTCGGGCCTGCGTACCAACCGAACCTATACCGTTGGTTTAATTGTTCCCCGTATTTCGATGTTTGTGCATACCGAAGTAATTACCACTATTCAAAATGGTTTGCGCGAGCATGGGTACCACCTGATCATTTGCCAGAGCAACGATTCGCTTGAAGTAGAAAAAGCACTGGCGCGTACGCTTTATGCTTCGCGGGTTGATGCCGTGATTGCCGCCTGTACGCTGTTTACTACCGATTTCAGTCATTTTGATGTATTGACTGAAAATAATATACCCGTTGTGTTTTATGACCGGGTGCCTGTAAACCCATATCCTGCCTGTATTATAAAAGGCGATGATTTTCGCGGCGGGTACCTGGCGGCATCGCATCTTATACAACTGGGTTGCAAACGCATTGCCTATATATCGGGCCCCTTAACCTGTAATATTTATATCGACAGGTTTGCCGGTTTCGAAAAGGCATTAACGCAGCATAAAATACCTATTCATAAAGAATGGATGTTTTATCAGGAACTAACGGCCGATAATGCCCGCAAAGCCATGCACCGGATGTTTGCACATGGCCCATTCCCCGATGCCATCATGGCTGCCAATGATGTGTCGGCCATTACGGTATTGGATTATGTAAAGGAAATAGGCATCGCTGTTCCCAATAAACTGCGAATTGTTGGTTATTCAAATGATCCCCGCTCTTCGATCATTACGCCATCGATCACCACCATTGAGCAGTTCCCGGTTCGCATAGGAAAAGTGATCGTATCGGAGTTATTAAAAATATTAAAGAACGGGCACGATGCGCCCATTGTAGAATCGGAACCTATTATTACACCGGTTGAGCTGATCAGGAGAATGAGTACTTAGGGTACTATGACCTGATCTTCGCTACTTTTTTACTTTTTATGGTACTGGCGGTGGAAGCCCTTTCGATCAAAGAAGATTTAAATACAATGCTCTCATCTTTCAATTGAAAACTTTTTTTCTCCAATGCCTTCAACAATAGCGTCGCAGCTTCACGGCCAATGTTAAAGGCCGGTTGGGTAATAGTAGTTAATGAAGGGTTCAGCAACGATGCGGTTTGCAGATTAGAGAAGCT
>Ga0114129_10001724_pt1 | contig 29818 bp, 29 predicted proteins | sample RhiMetdeltSRZDD1_FD_80071 | JGI IMG/M metagenome (GOLD analysis project Ga0114129, IMG submission 80071) | Populus rhizosphere microbial communities from Tennessee, USA - Rhizosphere MetaG P. deltoides SRZDD1 (version 2) (version 2) | ecosystem: Host-associated > Plants > Roots > Rhizosphere >... | reverse complement strand
GGGTCAGCCTCGGTGAGGTGGAGATTCTGCACGGGATCGACCTGTCCGTCGCGTCCGGCGAGTGGGTGACCGTGATCGGGCCGAACGGCGCCGGCAAGTCCACCCTGCTGCGGGCCGTGGGCGGGCTGCTGCCCTTCACGGGCACGGTGAGCCTGTTCGGGACGCCGTCCACCCGCCTCCGCCGCCGCGAGCGGGCGCGGCTGGTGGCGACCGTCGCGCAGCAGCCGGCCGTACCCCCGGGGATGGCCGTCTTCGACTACGCGCTGCTGGGGCGTACTCCCTATATCCGGCCCCTGGGTCGCGAGTCGGCCGCGGATCTGGCGGCCGTGGCCACGGTGCTCTCCGGTCTGGATCTTGAACGGTTCGCCGCGCGGGAACTGGACACGCTCTCCGGCGGCGAACGCCAGCGGGTCTTCCTCGCCCGGGCGCTCGCGCAGGGGGCGACGCTGCTGCTGCTCGACGAGCCGACCACCGCGCTCGACATCGGGCACCAGCAGGAGGTGCTGGAACTCGTCGACGCGCTGCGCCGGGAACGCGGGCTGACCGTGCTCACGACCATGCACGACCTCTCGGTCGCGGGCGAGTACGCCGACCGCCTCGTGCTGCTCGCCGACGGTCGGGTGGCCGCCGCCGGAGCCCCTCGCGACGTGCTCACCGAGGAACTCCTGGCGACGCACTACCGGGCCCGCGTACGGGTCGTCGACGGCGGGCACGGCCCCGTGGTCGTACCCGTCAGGGCTGATAGCTCGGGTTCGACCTGATGACCGAGAAGAACGCCCCGTGCGGGTCGCCGACGACGGCGAACCGGCCGGCGTCGGTATCGGTCGGCGGCACCGAGACGGTCCCCCCGAGCGCGTCCACCCGGTCAGCGGCCTCGTCCGGATCGCCGACCTCGAAGTAGACCATCCAATGTGGAGGGACGTCGGCGGGCCACATGTCGCCCTCCATCGGCATCATGCCGGCCACATCCTTGCCGCCGGCCTGCCAGATCGTGTAATGCCCGCCGTCGAACGCGACGTCGCGGTTGGCCAGCCCGAGCGCCGTGCTGTAGAACTGTTTGGCGCCGCCCGGATCGCGGGTCATCAGCTCGTTCCAGCTCATCGCGCCCGGCACGCCCCGTACGTCGGCGCCCGGCATCGACTCGGGCTGCCAGGCCGCCCACGCCGCGCCGGCCGGATCCGTGAAGATCGCCATGCGGCCGAAGCCCATCACGTCCATCGGCGCCACCATCACCTGGCCGCCCGCACTCTCGACGCGGGTCGCGGTCGCGTCGGCGTCCGGCGTGGAGAAGTAGGTCGTCCAGAACACCGGCTGCTGCGGGCTCATCTGCCCGCCGACCGCCGCGACCGCCTTACCGTCCTTCCGGAAGGTGGTATAGCCGCCCGCCTCGGGGTCGGCCGCCTGGTCCGGAGTCCAGCCGAACAGGCCGGTGTAGAACCGCGTCGACGCCTCGATGTCGGGCGAGCTGAGATCGACCCAGCAGGGTGTGCCGGGCGCATAGCTCGTGGTCATCTCTCTCCTCAGGTGCGGATTCCGATCCACCCCGAATCCTGGCACCGGGGTACGACAGATGTGCCGAGATAGACGGAGACCGCTCGGCGCGAGCGGGCGGGTCGGTCCGGCGCTCGACCCGCGCGGCCCGCGGCCGCCCCGGTCGCCCGCCGCGAACCTTGATCGTTGTTTGTGGGCTGGATGTGAAGCGGCGCTTCGTTTTCCGTGCGCGAACGCCGATCTTGGCGTGTCAGGCGGCGAGCGCCGGCGGCAGGGGGGTCGCGTGGACCACGGCCAGGCGCGACACCGCGCGGGTGAGCACCACGTACAGCCGGTGGAGCCCCCGCGGCTCCGCCGACACGATCTCGGCCGGCTCGACGACCACGACGTGGTCGTACTCCAGCCCCTTCGCGACCGTCGCCGGCACGACCGTCACCCGCGCCGCCGCGGTCACGTCGTCCGGCGTCGAGGTCGCGACACCCGCCGCGCGCAGGGCCGCCGTCAGCCGGTCGACCGCCGCGTCGGCCGCGATCACCGCCACCGAGCCGTCGTGGCCGAGCGCCTCCCGCACCGCACCCACCGTCGCACCGTCTACATCGGACACCGAGTGTACGCGGAGCGTGCCGTCATGCCGCAGCGATACCGCGGGCGGCACGTCCACGGACAGCTCGGGCAGCAGCCGGTTGGCGAGCGCCAGCACCACCTCGGGTACCCGGAACCCGGTCGTCAACGGGACCACCCGGGCATCCGGCTTGCCGAGGTGGGACAGCGTGTCGCGCCAGTCGGTCGCCGCCCAGGGCGCCGTACCCTGCGCGAGGTCGCCGAGCAGCGTGACGGAGCCGTAGCCGGCGCGGCGGGCGATCGCCCGGCACTGCATGGCCGACAGGTCCTGCGCCTCGTCGACGACGACGTGGCCGAAGCTCGGTACGCGGTCGAGCAGCCCCGCGACCTCGTCCAGCAGGATCGCGTCGGCGGCGCTCCACCGCGCGGACTTCACCGAGCGCGGCGGCGTCGTCCAGCGGATGGCGGCCTGCTCGTCGGCGGTGAGCACGCCCTCGGCCGGGCCGGTCGGGTCGGTCAGCAGGCCGTACACCAGTTCCTCGGCCGTCACCGCCGGCCACACCGTGTCCAGGAACTCGACGACCGGCTTCGCGCGCGACATGCGGCGCAGCCACGGCTCGCCCGGCGAGTCACCGCGCTTGGCCTCGGACTGCCGTTGCAGGAGGGCCACCACGCGGGCGCGTACCCGGTCGCGGCCGAGGGCGTACGGGGGCCGCTCGCGCCGCACCGCGTCGACGATGCGGCGCAGCGGCTCTTCGCCGATCCGCCACCGGTACGACCCGTCGGGCACGACGATCGGCGCGGGCGGTTTGCGGATCTTCCGGTACAGCGCCCGGTGCAGCACCTCGGCCATCCGCGCGTCGTGCTTGACGAGGGCGGCGGCGGGACTGTCGACACCCCGTACGGGGCCCCGGGACACCAGATCGTCCACTGTGGTCTGTTCGATGTCGATCTCGCCGAGGGCCGGGAGTACCGCCGAGATGTACCGCAGGAACGCCCGGTTCGGCCCGAGGATCAGGATGCCCGACCGGCGTAGGCGCTCGCGGTGCAGGTAGAGCAGGTACGCCGCCCGGTGCAGCCCGACGGCCGTCTTCCCGGTACCCGGCGCCCCCTGGACGCAGATCGACTCGTCGAGCTCGGCGCGTACGAGGTCGTCCTGGTCGGGCTGGATCGTGGCGACGATGTCGCGCATCGGGCCGACGCGGGGGCGTTCGATCTCGTCGGTCAGGATGCGCGATCCCGTACCCAGCTCCTCGCCCCGGTCGAGATGCTCGTCCTCGAACGAGGTCAACACGCCGGCGGCGAACCCGAACCGGCGCCGGACGGCGACCGCCTGCCGGTCCCGGGTACTCGCCTGGTAGAAGCGGCGCGACATCGGGGCGCGCCAGTCGAGCACCATCGGCTCGCCGGCATCGTCGGTCACGTGGCGCCGGCCGATGTGGAAGATCTCGTCCGCGTCGAGATGCAGCTTGCCGAAGAACAGCGGGGTGCTCGGGTCGTCGGCCAGTTCGGCGATCCGCCGGGCGAGCGTACGGCCGAGGGTCTCCGCGCTGTACGGGTCGCCCCCGACGGTGTCGCCGGTGGCGAAGAGATCCTGGGCCCGTTCCCGCATCCGGCGCAGTGCCTCGCGGGACTCGTGGAGGTGGTGTCGTTCGGCGGCCAGTTCGCGGTCGAGGTCGGCATGGTCGAGGGCAGGCAGCGTCATCAAGGCACCTCTCGTAGCGGCGAACAATGCTACGAGCCCCGCGATCCGGCCGCACCCGGGTTTGGGGGCAGACTGGTGCGCATGAGTACCGCCGCCGAGCGGCCCCGGCTGACCGTCCGGGACGCCCATGTGATGCGTGCGCTGGCCCACCCGGCCCGGTTCGCGATCGTCGAGCACCTCATGAGCGGCGATCCCAGGACGGCGACCGAGTGTGCCGAGGTGGTCGGTCTCACACCGAGCGCGACCAGCTACCACCTGCGGGCGCTGGCCCGGATCGGGCTGATCGAGGAGGCGCCGAGCCGGGGCGACGGCCGGGAACGGGTCTGGCAGAGCCGGGTCAGCGGCGTGAACCTCGCCGCCGACACGGACGACGACCCGGAGACCCTGGCGGCCGAGCGCGACCTGGTGACGATGCTGCTCGGCCGCGAGGAGGTACAGATCCGGGAGTGGCTCGCGCGGTTCGCCCACGAGCCGCGGGCCTGGCGGGACGCGACCGCGATCGCCGAGGCGCGGCTGCTGATGACCGCCGAAGAGCTCACCGAGCTGAACAACCGGCTCGATGAGCTGATAGCGCCGTACCGGCTCGGCCACCGCCGGCACGACCCCCCGCCGGGCGCCCGGCACGTCACCGTCGTGTACCGGTCATACGCGACTGACTGAAACCCCTTGCCTAAGAAGATGTGAAAGACTAACTTCGAAGTATGTCCTTCACATCTCCGGTACCCGCGCCGCCCCGCTGGCGGGACGTCTATGTCGCGGCAACGTGTGGTGCGGTCTCCATGGCCGGTGACTTCCTGGCCGCTACCGCGCTCGTGCTGGCCCTGCAGTCGCGGGGTGCCGGCAGCGTCGCGGTGGCCGCCGTCCTGCTCGCCTCGACCGTGCCGTTGGTCGTCCTCGGTCCCATGACCGGCCGGCTGGCCGACCGGGTGGACAGCCGGACCCTGTTGGTCGCCGTCGGGCTCGTCCAGGCCGTGGTCTGCGCCGTGCTCGCCCACGCGACCGACCCGGTGGCCATCGTCGGGCTCACGGCGGTGCTGGCGGCGGGGCTCGCGGTGAGCCGACCGACGCTCGGGGCGCTCGTGCCGGACATGGTGGGCCTGGCCAACGTCCCGCGCGCGATGGCGATCTCGCAGTCGGCCAACTATGTCGGCGTGCTCATCGGTCCGGCCCTGGCCGGCGTACTCGTCGGGCAGTTCGGTCTGCGGATCCCTCTGCTGATCGACGCCGGGACCTACCTGGCGCTGGTCGTCGCGGCGCTGGCGATCCGTACGCGCCGGGGTGGCCGCCCGACCGTGGCGACGGACGGTGCGACCGCCGAGACGCCCGAGTGGCGGCTGCGCGGCGACGCGCTGCTGGCGGCCGTGGTACTGGGGGTCGCGGTCACCATCGGCGCGGTGAGCGCGGTCAACGTGGCGGACGTGTTCTTCGTACGGGAGACGCTGCACAGCTCGACCACCGTGTACGGCCTGCTGTTCGCGGTCTTCACCGGCGCGATGCTCGTCGGCTCCTGGCTGGCGGCCCGGGTCGTCCGCGAGCGGGCGGACGGGCCGGCCGCCGCGTTGCTGGTCGGTTCGCTGGGCGCGACCTCGGCGGTGCTGCTCGCCGCGTCGGGCATCCCGCACGTGGCCTGGCTGGTCCCACTGTGGATAGTCGGCGGCGTTCTCAACGGCGCGGAGAACGTGTTCGCCGGAGTTCTGATCGCCCGACGGGTGCCGGCGGCGGTACGCGGTCGCGCACTCGGCGCGTTCACCAGCGCGGTCAACGGGGCCAACGTGGTGGGCTTCCTGGCCGGCGGCGCGTTGCTCACCGTGCTCTCGCCCCGGCTGGTGTTCGCGCTCGCCGGGTTGGCGGGGCTGCTCGTCGCCGCGGTCTGTGTCGTACCGGTCCGCCGGGCGGCGCGCCGGGAGACGGCACCGGAGCCGGCGGCGGACCCGGAGCCCCAACTCGTCGGCTGAGCCTCAGTCGAGCCGCGGGAACGTGGGCGGCGGCGCCGGCACCGCACCCCGGTCCGCCGCCCGCTCCGCGAACTCGCGCAGTCCGGCCAGCTGCCGCTCACCGAGCGAGAAGTCGAGGGTACGGAAGTAGGACGCGAGTGTCGCGGCGTCGAACGGCTCCCACCGGGCGGCGGCGACCGCGACCTCGTCCAGTTCGGCGCGGCACAGGTCGCGCGAGCGCAGGAACGCCTCGTGGACGTCCTTGGTGAGGCCGGGCTGCGTACGGGCGAACTCCCGCCGTACGGCCCAGACGGCGAAGACCATCGGCAGGCCCGTCCAGTCGCGCCACGCTTCACCCAGGTCGGTGACGACGAGCCCGCGCTTCGGCGCCTCGTAGTGCGCCCGCAGCGCGACGTCGCCGATGAGTACGGCCGCGTCGGCCTCCAGCAGCATCTCGGTCAGGTCGGGCGGGCACGTGAGGTAGTCGGGGGCTACGCCGTACCGGTCGGCGAGCAGCATCTGGGCAAGCAGGACGCCCGTACGCGACGTCGAGCCGAGCGCCACCGTCTCGACGGTCTCCAGCGGCCCGGTCGAGACGACGTTCACCGAGCGGACCGGCCCGTCGCTACCCACCGCCAGATCGGGCAGGAGCAGCAGCTCGTCGACGTGGCGCAGGTACTCCACGACGGAGATCGGCCCGATGTCGAGCGCACCGGTGACGAGGGCGGTGTTCAGCCGATCCGGCGTGTCCTTGGCCAGCTCCACGTCGAGAAGCGCGCCCGAGCGCATCAGCCCCCAGTAGATCGGGAGGCAGTTCAGGAACTGGATGTGACCAACCCGGGGTCGCCGCGGCGCGTCCATGATGGCTCACGCTAGTTCACGGCGTCGGCGGGCACCCGGGCGGCGGGCGCTCGCCGTCAACGGACCTCGGCGTTGTGGACGAGCTGCACGGTCACGCTCTTGCAGATGTCGGCGCCGTACTGGAGCCCGGCCACGGGCTGTGATGTGTTGATGGGAAAGCGCACCTGGACGGCGAGGATGAACTCCTCGTGGACCGCGAGGCAATTGATGTGCCACAGGCCGTCCGCCCACAGCGGCGTCCAGCCGTTCTTGATCGAGGTCGCCGGGGCGACCTCGGCCGGCAGCCCGTCGATGATGCCCCACCGGCCGCCACCGGTCGGCGCGAAGCGCGCCGGCTGGTCGAGCACACCGCCGCGGACCTGGCGCATCTCGTCGAGCACCCACTTGGTCCACTGTGGACCGGCAGCCCGGCCGTCGGACACGCACAGGCCCATGCGCACGGCGTCGCGGGCGGACATCTGCGTGCGGCTCCACGAACCCGAGTAGACCTTGGTCTCGGTCAGGCCGCACAGGCTGATCAGCCGGGTGATGGACGCGTTGCCGCCGTTGGCCTTGTAGATCGTCTGGGCCGAGGTGTCGTTGCTGTCGCGGATCGCCGTGCTCGCCGTGCTCAGCTGCGCCGGCGTCGGCGACTGCCCCTTCTCGGTGAACCGGCGCAGGTACTCCGAGACGAGCCAGATCTTCACCATCGACTCGGTGGAGTTGGTCTGCGTGGACATGTTGGGCGACCCGGCCAGCTGGCCGCTCTTGCGGTCGTACAGGGCCCACGAGAAGAACTTCGTCGCGGGGACCGTCACCGGGCCGGCCTCGAGCAGGGGTGGGGCCGCCGCCTGTACCGCGGTCTTCAGGGAGTGTGAGACGGCCTTGACGGTACCCTGCGCCGGTCTGGGGCTTTGTTCCACAAATCGGGCGTATGCCTTGGGCACCACGAGAATGCCCGTGGCGATCATCGCCAACGCAGCAAGGAACAAGACCACTCGGGCACGCATGGGGGATGCACTCCACGGTCTGGTCAGGGGTACGCCTCGAGCCTACTGCGACGAAACAAACTCGCCAGACCGTGTTACACGGGATTGCTATCTGTTGCGTATAGCTGTAACACTCGTGGTGTGTACGGCAACGACTTCGAGACCCCTGACCAACCCGGCGCCAGCGCCCTGCTCGACGAGGTCGAGTCGGCCGAGCGCGATCTGCACGAGGCGGCCGGCCGGACCGTGGCGGCCGGCGAGGCGGCGCAGCAGGACTACTTCGACGCGGTGATCGCGGCCGACCAGAAGATCGAGCCGCGCGACTGGATGCCCGACGCGTACCGAACCGGGCTCGTCCGGCAGATCGCCCAGCACGCGCACTCCGAGATCATCGGGATGCAGCCCGAGGGCAACTGGATCACCCGGGCACCGTCGCTCAAGCGCAAGGCCATCCTGCTCGCCAAGGTGCAGGACGAGGCGGGCCACGGCCTTTACCTGTACGCGGCGGCGGAGACACTCGGCGTCACCCGGGACGAGCTCGTGGAGATGCTGATCACGGGCCGGCAGAAGTACAGCTCGATCTTCAACTACCCCACGCTCACCTGGGCCGACATGGGCGCGATCGGCTGGCTCGTCGACGGGGCCGCGATCGTCAACCAGGTGCCGCTGTGCCGGTGCTCGTACGGGCCGTACGCGCGGGCGATGATCCGCATCTGCAAGGAGGAGTCGTTCCACCAGCGGCAGGGCTTCGAGATCCTGTACACGCTGGCGCGGGGGACCGACGGCCAGCGCCGCATGGCCCAGGACGCGGTCAACCGCTGGTGGTACCCGTCGCTTGCGATGTTCGGCCCGCCCGACGCGGATTCCACGCACTCCGAGCAGTCGATGGCGTGGAAGATCAAGCGCTTCTCGAACGACGACCTTCGGCAGCGCTTCGTCGACATGTGCGTACCCCAGGCCCAGGCGCTCGACCTGGACATCCCCGACCCCGAGCTGCGGTGGAACGCCGACCGCGGGGCGCACGACTACACGCAGCCCGACTACGCGGAGCTGTTCGCGGTCATCAAGGGCAACGGCCCGTGCAACCGGCAGCGCATGAGCCACCGGCGCCGGGCGCACGAGGACGGGGCCTGGGTACGGGAGGCCGCGGCCGCGTACGCCGCGAAGAGGGCCGCCGCGTGAGCAACGAGTGGCCCCTGTGGGAGGTGTTCATCCGGGCGCGCCGCGGGCTCAGCCATACGCACGTCGGCAGCCTCCACGCGCCGGACGCGACCGTCGCACTGCACCACGCCCGTGACGTGTACACGCGCCGCCAGGAGGGCGTCTCCATCTGGGTCGTCCCGGCGGCCGCGATCACCGCGTCCAGCCCGGACGAGAAGGACGCGTTCTTCGACCCGGCGGCCGACAAGGTGTACCGGCACCCGACCTTCTACGCGGTACCGGAAGGCGTGGCGCACCTATGACGGCCGTCGACGAGCTGCTCGCGATCGGCGACGACGCGCTGGTGGCGGCCCAGCGGCTCGGCGAGTGGTGCTCCCGCGGGCCCGAGATGGAGGAGGACGTCGCCCTCGCCAACGTCGCCCTCGACCAGCTGGGCGTGGCCCGGCTCGTCCTGTCCTACGCGGGCGAGGCCGACGGGCGTACCGAGGACGATCTCGCGTACCTCCGCGAGGACTTCGAGTTCCGCAACTGCCTGCTCGTCGAGCTGCCGAACGGCGACTTCGCCACGACCATCGGCAAGCTGCTGCTGCTCTCCGGGTACCAGAAGCCGTTGTACGAGTCCCTGGTGGACGGTCCCGACGAGCGGCTCGGGGCCATTGCCGACAAGGCGCGCAAAGAGTCGGCGTACCACCTCGAGCACAGTGCACTGTGGACGGTGCGGCTCGGCGACGGTACCGACGAGTCGCACCGCCGCATGCAGGCGGCCGTCGACGAGCTCTGGCCGTACACCCATGAGCTCTATGCGGGGAACGGCGCGTGGCTGTCCACAGTGGAGTCCGTCCTGGCCGAAGCCACGCTGGAGCGGCCGGACGGCGGCTGGCAGCCCGGCGGCGGCCGCCGCGGTGTGCACACCGAGCACCTGGGTTACCTGCTCGCCGAGATGCAGGTGCTGCACCGGGCCCACCCGGGAGCGCGGTGGTGACCGGCGATCCGCGGGCCGCGGCGGCGGCGGTCGTCGATCCCGAGATCCGCGTCGTGACGATCGAGGAGCTGGGCATCCTGCGCGACGTCGCGGTCGACCAGGAGACCGGCCGGGTGACGGTGACGATCACGCCCACGTACTCCGGCTGCCCCGCGCTCGACGTGATCCGGGCCGACATCCGGTCCGCGGTCCGGGCGGCCGGCCATCCGGACGTGGTCGTCGAGACGAGCCTGCGGCCCGCCTGGTCCACCGACCAGATCAGCGAGTCGGGCCGGGCGAAGCTGGCCGCGGCCCGCATCGCGCCGCCGGGGTCGACGGTCGGCCTCCGGCTGACGGTCCGGTGTCCGGCCTGTGGCTCACCCGACACCGAGGAGCTCTCGCGCTTCGGCTCCACCGCGTGCAAGGCGTTGTGGCGCTGCCGGGCCTGCGCCGAGCCGTTCGACCGGGTGAAGCCGCTATGACCGAGGTTGTCGTCACGAGGCCGGTGCGGCGCCGGCCGGTGTTCCACCCGCTGCCCGTCGCGGCCATCGACCGGCTGACCGACGACGCGCTCGCGCTCACCTTCGCGGTGCCGCCGGACCTGCGCGAGACGTACGCGTTCTCCGCCGGCCAGCACCTGACCGTCCGGCGCATCGCGCCGGATACCGGCGAGGACATCCGGCGCTCGTACTCGATCTGCTCGACTCCGGCCGAGCTGGCCGAGCATGGGCGGCTGCGGATCGGCGTGAAGGAGATCCCCGGCGGCGCGTTCTCGGTCTACGCCGCGCAAGCGCTGCGGGCCGGGGACCCGGTCGACGTGCTGCCGCCGCTCGGGCACTTCACCACGGCGTTCGACCCCGACCGCGTCCGGCACTACGCGTTCGTGGCCGCCGGCTCGGGTATCACCCCGGTGCTGTCGCTGCTCGCGACCGGGCTTGCCACCGAACCGCAGAGCCAGTTCACTCTCGTGTACGGGAACCGCTTCGCCCGGTCGGTCATGTTCAACGAGGAGCTGGCCGACCTGAAGGACGCCTACCGCGGCCGGCTGCACGTCATCCACGTACTGTCGCGGGAGCCGCAGGAGGCGGAGCTGCTGTCCGGCCGGGTGGACGCCGACCGCCTGCGACGGCTGCTCGACGCGCTGGTCGATCCGTCCACAGTGGACGAGTGGTTCCTCTGCGGGCCGTACGGCCTCGTCGTCGACGCCCGGGGTGTCCTCGCCGAACGGGGCGTACCCGACCGGGCCGTACACACCGAGCTGTTCCACGTGACCGAGGTGCCGCCGGAGAACCCGGTGGCGGCGGGCGCGAAGCCGACCGGTACGGCCGAGGTGACCGTACTGCTCGAGGGCCGGGCCTCCACGTTCACGATGGGGCGCGACGAGCGGGTCCTCGACGCCGCGCTCCGCGTACGCTCCGAGCTGCCGTACGCGTGCAAGGGCGGCGTGTGCTCGACCTGCCGGGCGCGGCTCGTGTCCGGCGAGGTGACGATGGCGAGCAACTGGGCCCTCGAGCCCGACGAGCTGGCCGCCGGGTACGTGCTGACGTGCCAGTCGAGCCCCGTCACCGATGAGCTGACCGTGGACTACGACGGCTGAGCCATCCGGCTAACCTCAGGCATCGAACCACCAGTGCATACTCCGGACCGGAAAGGTGGAGGCATGAACGAGGTGGGTTCGGCGCCACCCCTGCGCGCGGCCCCGGCCGAGACCCCGCCGGACGCCGACGCGCTGCTGCGCGCCGTGGCGCGGGGCGACGAGCGGGCCTTTGCCGCGCTCTACGATCTTGTGTCCCCGCGCGTGTACGGGCTGGTCAAGCGCGTCCTGCGCGACCCGGCCCAGGCGGAGGAGGTCGCGCAGGAGGTCCTCGTCGAGGTCTGGCGGACCGCGCCGCGGTTCGACCCGGCGCGTGGCTCGGCGACCGCGTGGGTGTTCACGATCGCGCACCGTCGCGCCGTCGACCGGGTCCGCGCCGAGCAGGCCGGTGCCGACCGGGTACGCAAGGTCGCGGCCCGGTCGGCGGAGACGCCGTACGACGAGGTGGTCGACGCGGCCACCACCCGGCTGGAGCAGCAGCAGGTACGCCGGTGCCTCAAAACGCTCACCGAGCTGCAACGGGAGGCGCTGACGCTCGCGTACTACGGCGGCTACACGTACCGCGAGGTGGCCGACCTGCTGGGTGCGGGGTTGCCGACCGTGAAGACCCGGATGCGGGACGGCCTGATCCGCATGCGTGACTGCCTGGGGGTGAGCGTCGGATGAGTGCAGACGCGAGACTGCGGGTCGTTAAGTGCCGGAGCGAGGTTCGGCCATGACCGGCGTCGACATCCACGCGCTGTCCGGGGCGTACGCCCTCGATGCGCTCGACGACATCGAACGGGCCGCGTTCGGCCGGCACCTCGCCGCGTGCGAGCCGTGCGCCCAGGAGGTGGCCGAGCTGCAGGCGACGACCGCCCGGCTGGCGGACGCCACCGAACTGGCGCCGCCGGCACGGCTGCGGGCCAACGTGCTCGCCGAGATCGCGGTCACCCGGCAGGTCGGGCCGGCCAAGACCCGGTCCGGCGCGAACGTCAACCGCTGGCGCCGGTTCACCGCCGGGGCCGTCGCGGCCGGCGTGCTCGCCATCGGGGCCGGTGCGACCACGTACGTCGTCCAGGAGCAGCGGGTCCGCGAGGCCCAGCGCATCGAGGCGGTGATCGGCGCGCCGGACGCGATCGTCGAGCGGGTTCCCGTCAACGGTGGCGTGCTGTCCGTGTGGACGTCGTCGTCGCGCGATGCCCGGGTCGTCACGCTCAACGGACTCTCCGCGCCCGACTCCGACCACGCGTACCAGCTGTGGTTGATCACCGGCCAGCGCGCCACGAGCGCCGGGGTGCTCGACGCGGGTCGCGGGAGCGGCGTGCGGCTGGTATCCGGCCTGACCGGCGACGAGTCGCTCGGCGTCACCGTCGAGCGGGCCGGCGGAGTCGACCAGCCGAGCACGGACCCGCTCGCCACGGTGCCGCTGAAGTAGTAGCCGAGGTTACGCCCGGGTCAATTCGTCCAATGTGGACAGATCCTCGGCACTCGGCTGCCAGGTGGCGGAGGCGACGTTGGCACGGACCTGGTCGGGCGTGGTCGCTCCGGCGATCACGCTGGCGACCGTGGGCCGGGCCAGCAGCCAGCCGATCGCGACGTCGATGAGCGAGCGGCCGCGCTCGGCGGCGAACTTCTCGAGCGCCTCGATCGTGTCCCAGGGCGCCCGGGCCAACCAGGCGCGGTGGGTGTCGCGGGCCAGCCGGGTGCCGGCGGGCGGGGTCTCGCCGCGACGGTACTTGCCGGTCAGCAGCCCGCTCGCGAGCGGGAAGTACGGCAGGAAGCCCAGCCCGAATTGCTCGCACGCGGGCAGCAGCTCCCGCTCGATCTCGCGGTTGAGCAGGCTGTACTCGTTCTGCGCACTGACGAACGGCGTCCGGTGGGTGGTGCGTGCCGTCCACGCCGCGTCGGCCGCCTGCCACCCGGTGAGGTTGGAGTGGCCGATGTAGCGGACCTTCCCGGCGCGGACGAGGTCGTCCAGTGCGGACAGCGTCTCCTCGATCGGGGTACCCCGGTCCGGCCGGTGCAGCTGGTACAGGTCGATCCAGTCGGTGCCGAGCCGGCGCAGCGAGGCCTCGGCGGCCCGGACGATGTACCGGCGCCCGCCGAGCGCGCCGAAGTCTGCCCCGTTCGCGCCCGCCATGTCCATGCCGAACTTGGTCGCGACGACCACGCCGTCGCGCGCCCCGGCCGCCTTGAGCGCGGCGCCCAGGATCTCCTCCGAGCGGCCGGCACCGCCGTACACGTCGGCGGTGTCGAACAGCGTGATGCCCGCGTCGAGGGCCGCCTGGACGACGGCCGTCGACCGCTCCGCGTCGATCCGGCCACCGAAGTTGTTGCACCCGAGCCCGACCGCGCTGACCGGGAGGCCGGACTCGCCGAGGCGGCGGAGGCTGATCTCACTCATGGTCCACAACCCTATCGGGCGGGCCCGCGTACGCTCGCGGGTGTGACGACGGTCGAGCAGATCCTGCGGCGGGGCGCGGACGGCGGGCGGATCACGCCCGAGGAGGCGCTGCTCATCTACACCGAGGCGCCGTTGCACGCGCTCGGCGAGGCGGCCGACGCGGTGCGCCGCCGGCGGTACCCGGACGGCATCGTGACCTACCTGATCGACCGCAACATCAATTACACCAACGTGTGCGTGACCGCGTGCAAGTTCTGCGCGTTCTACCGGGCGCCGAAGCACGCCGAGGGCTGGTCCCACTCGCTCGACGAGATCCTGCGCCGGTGCGGGGAGGCCGTCGAGCTGGGCGCGACCCAGGTGATGCTGCAGGGCGGCCACCACCCGGAGTTCGGAGTCCCGTACTACGAGTCGTTGTTCTCGGCGGTCAAGGCCGCGTACCCGGATCTCGTGATCCACTCGATCGGGCCGAGTGAGATTCTGCACATGGCCCGCGTCTCGGGGGTCTCGGTCGGCGAGGCGCTCGACCGCATCCACGCGGCCGGGCTCGACTCGATCGCCGGCGCCGGGGCGGAGATGCTGCCCGCGCGGCCCCGCACCGCCATCGCCCCGCTCAAGGAGTCGGGCGAGGAGTGGCTGGCCGTGATGGCGGAGGCCCACCGCAGGGGCATCGAGTCCACAGCGACGATGATGATGGGCACCGGCGAGACCAACGCCGAACGCATCGAGCACCTGCGCCTCATCCGCGACGTCCAGGACACCACGGGCGGGTTCCGCGCCTTCATCCCGTGGACCTACCAGCCCGAGAACAACCACCTGCGCGGCAGTACGCAGGCCACGTCGATCGAGTACCTGCGGCTGATCGCGGTCGCGCGGCTGTTCTTCGACAACGTCGCGCACCTGCAGTCGTCGTGGCTCACGACCGGCAAGGACGTGGGCCAGCTGTCGCTGCACATGGGGGTGGACGATCTCGGCTCGATCATGCTGGAGGAGAACGTCATCTCCTCGGCGGGCGCCCGGCACCGGTCCAACCTGCTCGACCTCGTGTGGCTGATCCGTACCGCCGGCCGGATCCCCGCCCAGCGCGACACGCTGTACCGGCACCTGCGGGTGCACTGGACGCCCGAGGACGATCCGACCGACGATCGGGTGCGGTCACACTTCTCGTCGATCGTGTCGGTGGGTTCGTGAGCCGGGCCGGTCGGGCCGGGGTGGCGTCGTGAGCCGGGCCGGTCTCGACAAGCGACCGGCCGAGATCGCGGCGATGTTCGACGGCGTGGCCGACCGGTACGACCGCACCAACACCGTGCTGTCGATGGGGCTCGACCGGTCGTGGCGCCGGGCCGTGGGCCGCGCACTCGCGCTGCGGCCGGGCGAACGGGTGCTCGACCTCGGCGCCGGTACGGGCGTGTCGACCGCTGCCCTCGCCGCGTCGGGTGCGCTCGCCGTGGGCGCCGACCTGTCGCTGGGCATGCTGGCGGCCGGACGGCGTACCCGGCCCGCGACCGTGCTGCTGGGCGCCGACGCGCTGGCCCTGCCGTTCGCCGACGGTACGTTCGACGCGGTCACGATCTCGTTCGCGCTGCGGAACATCGTCGACGTACCGGCCGCACTGCGGGAGATGGCCCGCGTGACCCGACCGGGCGGGCGGCTCGTCGTGTGTGAGTTCAGCCATCCGACGTTCGGGCCGTTCCGGAGTCTTTACCTCGGGTACCTGATGCGGGGGCTGCCGGCCGTCGCGCGGCGCGTGGCGAGCAACCCGGAGGCGTACGTGTACCTCGCCGAGTCCATCCGCGCCTGGCCCGACCAGGCCGGACTGGCCGCCCTGGTGGGCGCGGCCGGCTGGGACGAGGTGGCGTGGCGGAACCTGACCGGGGGCGTGGTAGCCGTCCACCGCGCCGTACGCCCCTGTTGATCCAGACTCCTTGATCAACGGTTGTTGAGCATCGACTCGATCGTGCCGATCACGTACCACTGCCGCTCGGTGAGATCGCGCCACGTGAACCGGAGCACGGTCCAGCCGGCCGCCATCAACCGGTTCTGCCGCCGACGATCGTGTTCGAACCGTTCCGGCGTGACGTGGTACGCGCGGCCGTCGATCTCGACCACCAGTCGGGCCGATTCGAACACCAGGTCGCCGATGCCGATCAACCGCCCCTGATCGGTGATCGGCCGGTTCGCCTGCCAACCATGGATACGCGCCCGGCGAAGCAGCTCGGCGGCGCGCCGCTCGGCGGCGGAACGCGCTCCGGATCCAGCCGCCCGGGACAGCCGCGCCAGTCGAGGAGCACCCCGTCGCCCCGCATGCGCGATCACCCGGGCGGCGAAGTCCTCCGCGGAGAGCCAGCCCACCTGAAGCGCCCGGTCAAGGAGCCGTTGTGCGGGTTCATCCGCGAGGAATCGCACGCAGTCGAATACGGTCCGCCCCGGTGCCGTCAACCGGAGGCCGTCCTGTGTCGAGATGTCGATCCGCTGGAGTGGATCACGTAGATACCGGACGCCCGGCAGCGGTTCGGGCCGGCGCCGCCCGACCCAGAGGTACTGGCGCCGGTCGGGTACGTCGATCCCCCACTGACGCGCGGCCGAGGCGGCGGCGAGGAGGGATCCCGGTACGGCAAGCGTCGCGGCACGATCGCGAAGCCGGACGGTCAACGGTCGGCCGCGCTCGGCCAGTACCGGTCCGAGGACGGGTAGCCATTCGCCGGCAGCTATGCGTCGACGGATCTGGTACGCCGAGTACCCCGAGGCCCGCGCCTGGGCCCGAGTGAAGATCGCATCCACGTAGGCGAGCGTGCCGGACGATCGAGGTGCCTAGGCAGCCCCTGTGGATATCTCCATGATCACGATCGCGACGGCGATCGTGGAGTTTCGCTGCACATTCACCGTTCGAATCGCGATCATCGTGTGAGTGGAGCGCTCGGTGCGCGACAATTACCATATGTCGGATATTCCGCAACCCCGTACGACGCCCGAGCGGAGGACGCGACCGCTCGGCGGGGGGTACGGCGAGCCGCCCACCAAAGTGTCGGACCTGGAAGCCTGGGCCCGGGGTGAGAGCCCGCGGTTAGGGTCGCCTAATTAGGCACGGAGCTACCGCGCAGTTCTAGACTGCACGCCGGAGCTTGTGAAGACTTTCACGAGCGCTGCCGTAGTCGACGAACGGCCGGGAGGTGCCCCCGTGACGCATGCGCAGGATGCCGATGTGATCGTGGTCGGCGCCGGGCCGGGCGGGTCCGCCGCGGCGTTCCACCTGGCCCAGCAGGGCGCGCAGGTGCTCGTACTCGAGAAGACCGAGTTCCCCCGCGAGAAGGTGTGCGGCGACGGTCTCACCCCGCGTGCGGTGAAGCAGCTCGTCAAGATGGGCGTCGACACGACCGAGAACGCGGGCTGGCTGCGGAACAAGGGTCTGCGGATCATCGGCGGCGGCATCCGTATGGAGCTGGACTGGCCCGATCTCGCCAGCTTCCCGAACTACGGGCTGACGCGTACCCGGCTCGACTTCGACCACCTGCTCGCCAAGCGGGCCGTGGAGGCGGGCGCGGAACTGCGTACCAACCACGCGGTCGCCGGCCCGCTCGTCGACGACGCGACCGGCCGCGTGGTCGGCGTGACCGCGACGGTCAGCGGCGAGGACCGGACGTTCCGCGCGCCGATCGTCATGGCCGCGGACGGGGTGGCCGGCCGGGTACCCATCGCGCTCGGGCTCAACAAGCACGACGACCGCCCCATCGGCGTGGCGGTCCGGCAGTACTACCGCAGCCCCGCCCGGCACGACGACGAGTACCTGGAGTCGTGGCTCGAGCTGCGCAGCCGTACCGAGGGCGACAAGCTGCTGCCCGGGTACGGCTGGATCTTCGGCATGGGCGACGGCCGGGTCAACGTGGGGCTGGGTGCGCTCAACTCCAGCGTCGCGTTCGGCAAGTCCAACTACCGCCAGATGCTGCTCGACTGGCTGGCCAACACGCCCGACGAGTGGGGCATGAACGACCCGGCGAACGCGGACGGCCCGATCCTCGGTGCCGCGCTGCCGATGGGCTTCTCGCGCGTCCCGCACTACACGCGGGGCATGATGCTCGTCGGCGACTCGGGCGGCATGGTCAACCCCTTCAACGGCGAAGGCATCGCGTACGCCATGGAGTCCGGCGAGCTGGCCGCCGAGATCGCGGTGGACGCGCTCGCCCGGCCGACCGCGCCGACCCGGGAGCGCGCGCTGCACGGGTACTCCATCGAGTTGAAGCAGCGGTACGGCGGGTACTACCGGCTCGGCGGCCTGTTCGTGAAGCTGATCGGCGACCCGCGGGTGATGAAGCTGGCCACGCGCCACGGCATGCCGCACCCCGCGCTGATGCGGTTCGTGTTCAAGCTGCTGGCCAACCTCACCGATCCGCGGGGTGGCGACGCGATGGACCGCGTCATCAACGCGCTGACCAGGGTGGCCCCCGCGGTCTGAGCCGGACCGCCCGCCGAATAGTGTGAATTGGCTGTGAGATCGGCTGTGAGACAGGAAAGGACGGAGCACGTAGGGTCATGTCGCTTTCGCCGTACGTACCCATCATCGGGCTCTTCGCGATCGCCGCGGCGTTCGCGCTGTTCTCCGTCGCCGCCGCCCGGCTCGCCGGCCCGCACCGCTTCAACCAGGCGAAGCTGGAGGCCTACGAGTGCGGCATCGAGCCGACGCCGCAGCCGGTGGGTGGCAGCCGGTTCCCGGTGAAGTTCTACCTCACCGCGATGCTGTTCATCATCTTCGACATCGAGATCATCTTCCTGTACCCCTGGGCCGTGTCCTTCGGCATGCTCGGCGTCTTCGGGTTCGTGGAGATGGTGCTGTTCATCGCCGCCGTCTTCGTCGCGTACGCCTACGTGTGGCGCCGCGGCGGCTTGAACTGGGATTGAGGCCAGGGCATGGGTATCGAGGAGAAGGTCCCGAGCGCGTTCCTGCTGACGACCGTGGAGAAGCTGGTCAACTGGTCGCGCAAGACGAGCGTGTGGCCGGCGACGTTCGGCCTCGCCTGCTGTGCCATCGAGATGATGGCCACGGGCGCGGCGCGGTACGACCTCGGCCGGTGGGGGATGGAGGTCTTCCGCGCCTCGCCGCGCCAGGCCGACCTGATGATCGTGGCGGGCCGGGTGAGCCAGAAGATGGCGCCGGTCCTGCGCCAGATCTACGACCAGATGGCCGACCCGAAGTGGGTGCTCAGCATGGGCGTCTGCGCGAGCAGCGGCGGCATGTTCAACAACTACGCGATCGTGCAGGGCGTCGACCACGTGGTGCCGGTCGACATGTACCTCCCCGGCTGCCCGCCGCGCCCGGAGATGCTGATCGACGCGATCCTGAAGCTGCGCGAGAAGATCATGGCGGAGCCGCTGGGCCCGCGGGGTCGCAAGCTCCACGAGAGCCGGGAAGCCAAGCAGGGCAAGCCGATCGTCGCTCCCGGCGCGATGCCGTCGAGCTGGCGGGCCGACAAGGACCGGCGGGCCGAGTGGGCGCGCGCCGTCGCCGAGGGCCGCGAGGAGCAGCTCCGCATCGAGAACTGGATGCGTACGGAGGAGCACCTGCGCGAGGGGGCCCGATGAGCGAGCCGACGCCCGTCCCGGGCCAGCCCGCCGGCGCCAGCATCGGCGCGCCGGCCGAGTTTCCCCCGGCCAGTCCGGCCGGTCGCGGGATGTTCGGCGTCGCGGGTACGGGTGACACGTCGGGGTTCGGCGGCCTCACGCGCCGGCATCCCGCGCTGCTCGACACCCCGCGCCCGTACGGCGAGTACTTCGACGAGGTCGTCGACGCGCTCGCCGAGGCGTTCCCCGGTTTCCAGGACGCGATCGAGCGCGTGGTCGTCGACCGCGGCGAGCTGACGCTGCACATCAAGCCCGAGCGCATCGCCGACGTGTGCCAGAGCCTGCGGGACGACGAGGCGCTGCGCTTCGAGCTGTGCTCGTCGGTGTCCGGTGTGGACTATCTCGGCGATCCCGAGGGCCGCCGGCTGCACGTGGTGTACCAGTTGACGTCGCTCACGTACCGGCGCCGCCTGCGGCTGGAAGCGGCGGTGACCGCGGAGGATCCGCACCTTCCGTCGGTGAGCCGGATCTACCCGACGGCCGACTGGCAGGAACGCGAGGCGTACGACATGTTCGGCGTCGTGTTCGACGGCCACCCCAACCTGACCCGGATCCTCATGCCGGACGACTGGGAGGGGTTCCCGCAGCGCAAGGACTATCCGCTCGGCGGCGTACCGATCGAGTACAAGGGCGTGGAGATCCCGCCGCCGGATGAGCGCAGGAGCTACCAGTGACCGAAACCGGATACGCGAGCGCCCGCGAGACGACCGAGGGCAAAGTCTTCACCGTCACCGGTGGCGACTGGGAGGACGTCCTCGCCGGGCACGACCCGGTCAGCGACGAACGCATCGTAGTCAACCTCGGGCCGCAGCACCCGTCGACGCACGGCGTCCTGCGCCTCGTCCTGGAGCTCGAGGGCGAGACCGTCAAGGAGGCCCGGCTCGTCGTCGGGTACCTGCACACCGGCATCGAGAAGAACCTCGAGTACCGCAACTGGACGCAGGGCACCACGTTCGTGACCCGCATGGACTACCTGTCGCCGATGTTCAACGAGACGGCGTACTGCCTCGGGGTCGAACGGCTGCTCGGCATCGAAGACCAGATTCCCGACCGGGCCACGGTCATCCGGGTACTCATGATGGAGCTGAACCGGATCGCCTCGCACCTGGTGTGGCTGGCCACGACGGGCCTGGAGCTCGGCGCGCTGTCGATGATGCTGTACGGCTTCCGCGAGCGCGAGTTCCTGCTGGACATCTTCGAGCTGGTCAGCGGTACGCGGATGAACCACGCGTACATCCGCCCGGGTGGGCTGGCCCAGGACATGCCCGACGAGGCCGTGCGGCGGATCCGCGAGTTCCTGGCCTTCATGCCCACCCGCCTGCACGAGTACGAGAACCTGCTGTCCGGTCAACCGATCTGGATGCAGCGGACGCAGGGTGTCGCGGTGCTGGACGTGACGGGCTGCCTCGCGCTCGGCGTCACCGGCCCGGTCCTGCGCTCCGCCGGCCTCGTCTGGGATCTGCGCAAGCAGATGCCGTACTGCGGCTACGAGACGTACGAGTTCGACGTGCCGATCCGGGACACCGCCGACGTGTGGGGGCGGTACGAGGTCCGCCTCGACGAGATGCGCGAGTCGATGAAGATCGTCGAGCAGTGCCTCGACCGGCTGCGCCCGGGCCCGGTGATGGTGGCGGACAAGAAGATCGCCTGGCCGGCCCAGCTCGCGATCGGCGTGGACGGCATGGGCAACTCGCTCGAACACGTCGCGAAGATCATGGGCCAGTCGATGGAGGCCCTGATCCACCACTTCAAGCTCGTCACCGAGGGGTTCCGGGTCCCGCCCGGCCAGGTGTACGTGGGCATCGAGTCGCCCCGCGGCGAGCTCGGCGTGCACGTGGTCTCCGACGGGGGGACCCGGCCCTACCGGGTCCACTACCGCGACCCCAGCTTCGTCAACCTCCAGGCGATTCCGGCGATCGCGGAGGGCGGCCTGCTCGCCGACGTGATCGCGGGCGGCGCCTCGCTGGATCCTGTTATGGGCGGGTGCGATCGTTGAACACCTTCACCGACGACACGCGCGCTCGCGCGCGGGAGATCATCGCGCGGTACCCGGCCGGCCGCGAGCGCTCGGCGTTGCTGCCGCTGCTGCATCTCGTCCAGTCCGAGGAGGGGTACGTCTCGGCCGACGGCATCGGGTTCTGCGCCGACCAGCTCGGGCTGACCAAGGCCGAGGTGAACGCGGTCGCCAGCTTCTACACGATGTACAAGCGCAAGCCGGCCGGCGACTGGCTCGTCAGCGTGTGCACCAACACGATGTGCGGCGTACTCGGTGGGGACAAGGCGTTCGAGGCGCTGAGCGAGTACCTCGGCGTCGGCCACGAGGAGACGACCGCCGACGGCACGATCACGCTGGAGCACGCGGAGTGCCTGGCGGCCTGTGACTACGCCCCGGTGCTGACGGTCAACTACGAGTTCTTCGACAAGGTCCAGGCCGACGAGGCGCTCGACCTCGTGCGGCGCCTCCAGGACGGCGAGCGGCCGCGGCCGACCCGTGGGACCCGGCTGTGCCCGCTCAAGGAGATGTCGTTGCAGCTGGCCGGGTTCCCCGACGAGCGCGAGGGCGCGATCGGCGAGGGTCCCGCGGGCGAACCGACGCTGGCCGGCAACCGGCTGGCCGAGCGGTACGGGATCGCGGTGCCCGGGTTCGACCCCGAGACCCCGATCGGCAAGCCGCGCAACGACGGCCCCGGGCATCACCCGCCGCCGGAGACCACCCCGAAGCCGGCCGTCGACGCGAAGCCGGCGGGCGACGACGTGAAGGGGACGACCCCATGACCCAGCCGTCGCGCGAAGCCCTGGACATGCTTACCCCCGTCCTCACCAAGCGCTGGCTCTCGCCGGACGCCTGGCGCCTCGACGTGTACGAGCGGCTGGACGGCTACTCGGCGCTGCGCAAGGCGTTGGGGGCGCACCCGGACGAGCTGATCCAGCTCGTCAAGGACTCGGGTCTGCGGGGCCGGGGCGGCGCCGGGTTCCCGACCGGAATGAAGTGGGGCTTCATTCCGCAGAACGACCGGAAGCCGCACTACCTCGTCGTCAACGCCGACGAGGGCGAGCCCGGGACGTGCAAGGACCTGCCGCTGATGATGGCCGACCCGCACGCGCTCATCGAGGGCATCATCATCGCCTCGTACGCGATCCGGTCCAACCAGGCCTTCATCTACGTACGCGGTGAGGCGGTGCACGCGGCCCGGCGGCTGCGGCACGCGGTGATCGAGGCGTACAAGGCCGGGTACCTGGGCCGCAACATCCTCGACTCCGGCTTCGACCTGGACCTGGTTGTCCACAGTGGAGCGGGCGCGTACATCTGCGGCGAGGAGACGGCGCTGCTCGACTCGCTGGAGGGGTACCGCGGCCAGCCGAGGCTCCGTCCCCCGTTCCCGGCGACCAACGGGCTGTACTCGTGCCCGACCGTTATCAACAACGTCGAGACGATCATGAGCGTGCCGTACATCGTGCTGGGTGGCTCGGCGTGGTTCCGCTCGATGGGTACGGAGAAGTCGCCTGGACCGAAGATCTACTCGGTCTCCGGTCGGGTGAATGAGCCGGGGCAGTACGAGTGCGCGCTCGGCATCACACTCCGCCAGCTCATCGAGCTCGCCGGCGGCATGCAGGACGGGCACCAGCTGCGGTTCTGGACGCCCGGCGGGTCGTCGACGCCGCTGCTCACCGACGAGCACCTCGACGCGCCGATGGACTTCGAGGGTATGGCGGCCGTCGGCACGATGCTGGGTACGACCGCCGTGCAGGTGTTCAGCGACCAGGACTGCCCCGTCTACGCCGCGTACCGGTGGATCGAGTTCTACCACCACGAGTCGTGCGGCAAGTGCACACCGTGCCGCGAGGGGAACTTCTGGATGAAGCAGGTCCTGCGCCGGATCCTGTCCGGTGCCGGTACGCAGGACGACCTGCAGACCTTGCTCGACGCGTGCGACAACCTGCTGGGCCGCTCGTTCTGCGCGCTCGGCGACGGCGCGGCGAGTCCGGTGATGTCGTCGATCAAGTTCTTCCGGCAGGACTACGTCGACTACATCGAGGGGCGCACGCCGCCGCTGCTGGCGCCGTTCACGGCCGCGGAACTGGTAGGGACGCACTGATGTCGCACGCCGTAGAGAAGCACACCGACGACGTGACCCTCACGATCGACGGGATCGAGGTCACCGCGCCCAAGGGGACGCTGGTGATCCGGGCCGCCGAGCGGCTGGGCATCGCGATCCCGCGGTTCTGCGACCACCCGCTGCTGGAGCCGGCCGGCGCGTGCCGCCAGTGCCTCGTCGAGGTCGAGGGCCAGCGCAAGCCGGTGGCGTCGTGTACGACGCCGGTGACCGACGGCATGGTCGTCAAGACCCAGCTCACCTCCGAGGTCGCCCGGGCCGCGCAGGAGGGGATGATCGAGTTCCTGCTCATCAACCACCCCCTCGACTGCCCCATGTGCGACAAGGGTGGCGAGTGCCCGCTGCAGAACCAGGCCATGTCGGCCGGACGCGAGGACAGCCGCTTCCACGACGTGAAGCGCACGTACGAGAAGCCGATCAACATCTCGAGCCAGGTCCTGCTCGACCGCGAGCGGTGCGTCCTGTGCCAGCGCTGCACCCGGTTCTCCGACGAGATCGCCGGCGACCGGTTCATCGACCTGATGGACCGCTCCTCGGCCGAGCAGGTCAACATCTTCCCGGGGGAGCCGTTCCAGTCGTACTTCTCCGGCAACACGATCCAGATCTGCCCGGTCGGTGCGCTGACGAGCAGCCAGTACCGGTTCCGCGCCCGGCCGTTCGACCTCGTGTCCACGCCGAGCGGGTGCGAGCACTGCGCCGCGGGCTGCGCCCAGCGCACCGACTGGCGCCGCAACAAGGTGATGCGGCGCCTCGCCGGGGACGATCCCGAGGTCAACGAGGAGTGGAACTGCGACAAGGGCCGGTGGGCCTTCCAGTACGCCAACGCGTTCGACCGCATCACGAGCCCGATGGTCCGCGATGCCGACAGCGGCGAGCTCCGCGAGGCCTCCTGGTCCGAGGCGCTGTCCGTCGCCGCCGAGGGCCTGCGTAGGGCGCGGGACGGGGCGTACGGGGTGGGCGTGCTCACCGGCGGGCGGCTGACCGTCGAGGACGCGTACGCGTACGCCAAGTTCGCCCGGGTCGTCCTGTCCACCAACGACATCGACTTCCGCGCCCGTCCGCTCTCCGACGAGGAGACGGCGTTCCTGGCGTCCACTGTGGTCGGTGCCACCGGCGTCACGTACGCCGATGTCGAGCGGGCCCCGGTCGTCGTCCTCGTCGGATTGGAGCCCGAGGAGGAGTGCCCGATCCTGTTCCTGCGGCTGCACAAGGCGTCCCGCAAGGGCAAGCAGGCGGTGTACGCGATCGCCCCCTTCGTCTCGTCCGGGCTGGAGAAGATCGGAGCGGTCGTCCGTACGGCCGTGCCGGGCGCCGAGGCCGGGCTGCTGTCCGACGACGCCGGGCTGCGCGACGCGCTCTCGACCGCTGGTGCGGTGCTGCTGGTGGGCGAGCGGCTCGCGACCGTCCCGGGTGGACTGTCGGCCGCCGCCAAGCTGGCTGCGGAGACGGGCGCGAAGCTGGCCTGGATCCCGCGCCGGGCGGGCGATCGCGGCGCCGTGGAGGCGGGCTGCCTGCCGACCGTGCTGCCCGGGGGCCGGCCGGTCACCGACGCGGCGGCGCGGGCCGAGCTGGGCGGCGCCTGGGGTCTGAAGACGGGCGTGCTGCCGAGCGCGAACGGGCGTACCACCGATGGCATCATCGCGGCGGCCGCGGCCGGGCGGATCGGTGCGTTGGTCGTCGCCGGGGTCGACCCGGCCGACCTGTCCGACCCGGCCCTCGCCGAGGAGGCACTCGACCGCGTGCCGTTCCTCGTCAGTCTCGAGCTGCGGCGTACCCCCGTCGCGCAGCGCGCCAACGTGGTGTTCCCGGTGGCGCCGGTGGTCGAGAAGGCCGGCACGTACCTCGACTGGGAGGGCCGCCCGCGCACGTTCGGTGCCGTCCTTACGAGCGCGGCGATGACCGACGCGCGCATCCTCGACACGATCGCGGCGGAGCTGGGCATCACACTCGGTACGCCGGACGTGCCGAGCATCCGCCGGGAGCGGGATGCGCTGCCTGCCACCGGAACCGACCGCGTCGACGCGCCGACCGTGGCTCCGGGTCGGGCCGCCACGCCCGGCGACGGCGAGGCCCTGCTCGCGACCTGGCACCACTTGCTGGACCTCGGCAGCATGCAGGACGGCGACGAGTATCTCGCCGGCACCGCGCGTACCCCCGTGGTCCGGTTGAGCAAGAGCACCGCGGCGGGCCTCGGCGTGTCGGACGGCGATCCGGTGTCGATCGGCACCGGTCGTGGTGCGCTGACGCTGCCGGCGCGGCTCACCGACATGCCGGACGGCGTGGTGTGGCTGCCGACGAACTCGCCCGGTTCGACGGTAGGCCGCACGCTCGGTGTAACGTCCGGCGCGATCGTGACCGTCTCCGCGGGCAAGGGGTGAGGGTCGGCATGACACTCCTGGCAACAGATCCGACGCTCGACATGTTCGGCCACGACCCGTGGTGGCTCGTGCTGATCAAGATCGTCGTCGTGTTCGTCTTCGCGGTCGTCATGACGCTGCTCGGCGTCTGGTTCGAGCGCCGCGTGGTCGCGCGCATGCAGGTGCGCCCGGGCCCGAACAAGGCCGGACCGTTCGGCCTGCTGCAGACCCTCGCCGACGGGCTGAAGATGGCCTTCAAGGAGGACATCCTGCCGCGGGCGGCGGACAAGGTCGTGTACTTCTTCGCCCCGACGATCTCGGTGATCTGCGCGGTGACGGCGCTGTCGGTCATCCCGTTCGGGCCTGTGGTCAGCATCTTCGGGCACAAGACCGCGTTGCAGGTGACCGACGTCCAGGTCGCCGTACTGGTCCTGCTGGCGTGCTCGTCGCTCGGCATCTACGGCATCGTGCTCGGCGGCTGGGCGTCCGGCTCGACGTACCCGCTGCTCGGTGGGCTGCGCTCGTCGGCCCAGATGATCTCGTACGAGGTCGCGATGGGGCTGTCGCTCGTCGCCGTGTTCATGATGGCCGGCACGATGTCGACGTCGCAGATCGTCCGGGCGCAGAACAACGGCGCCGAGGTCTCACCGTTCGGCGTGGACCTGACGGCGCCCGGGTGGTACGCGATCCTCCTGCTGCCCAGCTTCGTCATCTATTTCGTGTCCGCGGTCGGCGAGACCAACCGGGCGCCGTTCGACCTGCCGGAAGCGGAGTCCGAGCTGGTCGCCGGGTACATGACGGAGTACTCGTCGCTCAAGTTCGCGCTGTTCATGCTCGCCGAGTACGTGAACATGGTGACGGTCGGGGCGGTGGCGACGACGCTCTTCCTCGGCGGCTGGCGGGCGCCGTGGCCGATCTCGCTCTGGTCCGGCGCCAACTCGGGCTGGGTCCCCCTGATCTGGTTCATGGCGAAGGTGATCCTGGTGGTGTTCGTCTTCGTCTGGCTGCGCGGCACGCTGCCGCGGCTGCGGTACGACCAGTTCATGCACCTCGGCTGGAAGGTGCTGCTGCCGATCAACCTGGTCTGGATCCTGCTGCTGGCCGGCATCAAGGTCATGCAGGGCACCGACTTCGGCAACCGCAACCGGTGGTACTTCGTCCTCGGTGTCGTGGTGGTCGTCGGGCTGCTGCTGTTCCTCTGGCCCGGCCGCAAGCCGTCCGACGAGCCGACCCCGGCCGAACGCGTGGACCGCCGGCCGTCCGGCAGCTTCCCCGTACCCCCGATGGATCTGGTGGTTCCGCCGAGCCCGCGGACGCCGCGGCTGACCGCGGAGCGCGAACCGGTCCCGGTCGGTGGCCCGGACACCGAGCCGGACACCGAGCGGCCCGACATCGAGAAGGAGGTGTGACGTGGGCGCGATCCTGGACTCGGTCAAGGGCTTCGGGGTGACCTTCTCGCACATGTTCCGCAAGGTCGTCACCGTCGACTACCCGGACAAGCCGACGCCGGTGGCGCCGCGCTACCACGGCCGGCACATCCTCAACCGGCACCCGGACGGGCTGGAGAAGTGCATCGGCTGCGAGCTGTGCGCCTGGGCCTGCCCGGCCGACGCCATCTACGTCGAGGGCGCGACCAACACCGAGGACCACCGGTTCTCGCCCGGTGAACGGTACGCGTCGATCTACCAGATCAACTATGCCCGCTGCATCTTCTGCGGGCTCTGCATCGAGGCCTGCCCGACGCGGTCGCTGACGATGAGCAACGAGTACGAGCTGGCCCGCGACAGCCGGCAGGACCTCATCTTCACGAAGGAGCAGCTGCTCGCCCCGCTGCTGCCCGGCATGGAGAAGCCGCCGCACCCGATGCGGCTCGGCGACTCGGAGAAGGACTACTACGTGGGCGCGTTGACCAACCCGGGCACCTCGGCCGGGGCGGAGACCAGCGGCATGGGGCCGGGCCGGTTCCGGCTGTCCGACGACCCGGGCGTGCAGTTCCCGGGCGCCGACCAGCAGGCCCAGCGCGCCGCGGGGGAGGCAATACCGTGACGGGTACGTATCTGGCCGCCACCGGTGGGGTGAGCGGCGGCGAGCAGGCGGCGTTCTTCATTCTCGGCCCGCTGGCGCTGCTCGGCGCGCTCGGCATGGTCTGGGCGCGCAACGCCGTCCACAGTGCACTGTGGCTGGTGTTGACGATGCTGTGCCTCGGGGTGTTCTACGTGATGCAGGCCGGGCCGTTCATCGGCATGGCGCAGATCATCGTGTACACCGGCGCGATCATGATGCTGTTCCTCTTCGTGCTCATGCTGGTCGGGCGAGACGCGTCGGACGCGATCATCGAAACCCTGCGCGGGCAACGGCTCGCCGCGGTCGTGCTCGGGCTCGGCTTCGCCGGCCTGGTCTGCACCGTGCTCGCCCGCGCGCTCGGGAAGGTCACCGCGACCGGGCTCACGGTCGCCAACGAGGGCGGCAACGTCCAGGGCCTGGCGAGCCTGCTGTTCACCAAGTACGTGTTCGCGTTCGAGGTGACCTCCGCGCTGCTGATCACGGCGGCGGTCAGCGCGATGCTGCTCGCCCACGTCGAGCGGCGCAAGGACGAGAAGGTCACGCAGCCGGAGCTGATGCGGCAACGGTTCGAGCCCGACTCGTATCCCGCGCCGAAGCCGGGTCCGGGCGTCTTCGCCACCTCGGACTCCGTCGCCACCCCGGCGCTGCTGCCGGACGGCACCAGCGCCGATCGCAGCATCTCCCCGATCCTGCCCACGCGGGAGTTGACGCCCGCCGAGAGCGCACCCAAGGGGACGGAGTCATGAGCCCGATGTGGTACGTGGTGCTGTCCGCCGCGTTGTTCACGATCGGCGCGGTCGGGGTCCTGATCCGGCGCAACGCGATCGTCCTGTTCATGTGTGTCGAGCTGATGCTGAACGCGGGCAACCTGGCCCTGGTCACGTTCAGCCGCATCAACGGCAACCTGGACGGGCAGATCATGGCGTTCTTCGTGATGGTGGTGGCCGCGGCGGAGGTCGTCGTCGGCCTGGCGATCATCATGGCCATCTTCCGTACGCGGCGCTCGGCGAGCGTCGACGACTCGAACCTCCTGAAGTACTGAGGCTGGGATGCTCGCTGTCGAATTCGCGCCCGCGACCGGGCTGCTCTCGTCCGTCTGGCTGCTGATCGCCATCCCGGCCGCCAGCGCGGCGATCCTGCTGCTGCTCGGCCGGCGGGCCGACCGCTGGGGTCACTGGCTCGGCTGCCTGTCGGTCGGCGTCGCGTTCGTGCTTGGGCTGGTCTACTTCGCCCAGCTCCGTGGCCTGTCCAACCGGGCCGTCCAGGAGAAGCTCTGGACGTTCATCCCGGTCGGCCGGCTCCGCGTCGACTTCGGGCTGCTCTTCGACCCGCTGGCGGCGGTCTTCGTCCTGCTGATCACGGGTGTGGGCTTCCTCATCCACGTGTACGCGGTCGGGTACATGGCGGACGATCCGCGGCGCCGCGTGTTCTTCGGGTACTTCAACCTGTTCGTCGCGGCGATGCTGCTGCTCGTCCTCGGCAACAACTACGTGATGCTGTACCTCGGCTGGGAGGGCGTCGGTCTCGCGTCGTACCTGCTGATCGCGTTCTGGTTCGACCGGCCGAGCGCGGCGACCGCCGGCAAGAAGGCGTTCCTGATGAACCGGGTCGGCGACGCCGGCCTCGTCCTCGCCATCTTCCTGATGTTCGCCACGTTCGGGACGACCAACTACGACGCCGTGTTCTCGAGCGTCGAGCCGGTGGCCGCGACGACCGTACTGATCCTGGGGCTCCTGCTCCTGCTCGGCGCGACCGGCAAGTCGGGCCAGTTCCCGCTGCACGCCTGGTTGCCGGACGCGATGGAGGGTCCGACCCCGGTGTCCGCGCTCATCCACGCGGCCACGATGGTGACGGCTGGGGTGTACCTGATCGCCCGGTCGAACCCGATCTTCTCAGCGAACACCACGCTCCAGCTCGTCGTGACGAGCGTCGGCGCGCTGACCCTGCTGATCGGGTGCGTCATCGGCTGCGCGAAGGACGACATCAAGCGGGTACTCGCCTGGTCGACCGTCTCGCAGATCGGCTACATGTTCCTCGGCGTGGGGCTCGG
>Ga0114129_10001723_pt1 | contig 29834 bp, 22 predicted proteins | sample RhiMetdeltSRZDD1_FD_80071 | JGI IMG/M metagenome (GOLD analysis project Ga0114129, IMG submission 80071) | Populus rhizosphere microbial communities from Tennessee, USA - Rhizosphere MetaG P. deltoides SRZDD1 (version 2) (version 2) | ecosystem: Host-associated > Plants > Roots > Rhizosphere >... | reverse complement strand
CCGCCTTCGAACGGCGTGGCGAGCCACAGAGCAAGGATCTCGTCCGCAAGCCCGAATGCGACGATGCGGCCGCCCATCGCGAGGACGTTGGCGTCGTTGTGCTCGCGCGACAATCGCGCGCTGTACACGTCGTTGCACAGCGCGGCACGGACGCCCGGGACCTTGTTGGCGGCGATCTGCTCGCCCTGGCCGCTGCCGCCGACGACGATGCCGCGATCGGCGCGCCCTTCGGCAACGACGCGGCCGACGGCGATGCAGATCGGCGGGTAGTCGACCGGCGCCTCGCTGCGCGTGCCGTGATCGTCGACGCTGTGTCCCAGCCGCTCGAGCGTCTGCTTCAGATGTTCCTTGAGCAGGAACCCGGCGTGGTCGGCGCCGATCGCGACGCGCATCACAGGATTCTACTATGCTGACGGTGCGAGGTTCTTGGTTCCACGAACCCGACACCGACGATATGGTTCCCACGGTCGTCATTTCGCACCGCGGAGAAGAGCGAATCGCGAGCGGCCATCCGTGGATTTATCGCGCGGACATCGTCGACGCGCGCGCGGGCGCGGGCGATCTGGTCTCGGTGCGCGGCGCGCGCGGCCGGCCGCTGGGCCACGCGCTCTACAGCGATCGATCGCAGATCGCGCTGCGGATGCTGTCCGGCGTCGACGAGCCCGCCGACGCGGCGCTGATTCGGCGGCGGATCGAGGCGGCGCTGCAGTTTCGCGACGCGCTGCAGATCGATGCCACCGCGTATCGGCTGATTCACGGCGAGGCCGATCTGCTGCCGTCGCTCATCGTCGATCGGTACGGCGACTATCTCGTCGTGCAGGCGCTGACGCAGGCCATGGATCGGCGCCTGCCGGATGTCGTCGCGTCGCTGGTCGACCTCGTGCGGCCGCAAGGCGTGCTCGCACGCAACGATCCGCGGTCGCGTTTGCTCGAAGGCCTCGATCGCCGCGTCGAGGTGCTGTACGGATCGGTGCCCGAGCTCGCGCCGGTCACCGAAGGCGGCATCGCGTACGAGGTCGATCTGTGGAAGGGCCAGAAGACGGGGCTGTTCCTCGACCAGCGCGAGAACCGCGCGGCGGCCGCGCTGTACGGCCGCGGCCGCGTCCTCGACTGCTTCAGCTACCACGGCGGCTTCGCGCTCCGCCTGGCGCGGCACGCGGACGAGACGATCGCCATCGACGTCTCGGAGGAGGCGATTGCGCGCGTGCGCGCGAACGCCGCGAAGAACGGCGTCGCGATCGATGCGCGCGTCGGCAACGTGTTCGACGAGCTGCGCGCGCTCGAGCGGGCGGGCGAGCGGTTCGACACAATCGTGCTCGATCCGCCGGCGTTCGCGAAGACGAAGGCAGCCGCGGCGAAGGCGGCGGCGGGCTACAAGGAGATCAACCTGCGCGCGTTGAAGCTGCTGAAGCCGGGCGGCACACTCGTCACCTGCAGCTGCTCGTACCACGTCAACGAGGCGGCGTTTGCCGAAATCGTCTACGATGCCTCACTCGACGCGCGCGCCCACGTGACCGTCGTCGAAAAGCGGATGCAGGGGCGCGATCATCCGGTCCTGCTCGGCGTGCCGGAGACCTACTATCTGAAGTGCTTCATCCTGCGGAAACTGGGATAGCGACGTGACCACGCGTGCACGGGTCGACGTCCGCGAGGCGGCGGATCACGAGAGGGCGGATGGGGAGTGAGGCGACGTGTGACGCCGTGATCAATCGCCGACGCGTCCGCGGCAACGCGCGGCTCGAGACCGACACGCTCGAGTTCCGCGGCGGCGGCGTGCGCCTGACGCTTGCGTTCAAGGACATGCGCCGTGTCACGGCGCGGGACGGCACGTTGCGGATCGCGTCGGACGCCGCGAACGTGTCGCTGTCGCTCGGAGACGCGGCGGAGAAATGGGCGCGGAAGATCCTGCATCCGCGCTCGCGGCTCGACAAGATCGGCGTCAAGCCGGGCGCGCGCGTGTCGGCGCTCGGCGTCGACGACGAGGAGTTTCTGCTGGAAGTGGAAAACGTCGCCGGCCGGCTGTCCGTCGGCCGCGCGCTGAAGCCGAGCGACATCATCTTTTATGGCGCGACAACGGAAGCCGCGCTGTACCGGCTCGAGCGCCTCAAGGCCTCGCTGGCACCTGACGGCGCGCTGTGGGTGATCCGTCCCAAAGGCAATCCCGACATCAGCGAACGCGCCGTGATGGCGGCCGGGAAGGCGGCGGGGCTCGTGGATGTGAAGGTGGTGCGGTTCTCGGCGACGCACACCGCTGAAAAGTTCGTGATTCCCGTCAAAGATCGTCGATGAGTCGTCTCGCCGCCCTCGCCTACGTGGCCCTGACGATCGTTCTGACGTGGCCGCTCGTCACCCACATGGGATCGGTCCTGCCGCACGACCTCGGCGATCCGATGTTGAACGCGTGGATTCTGTGGTGGAACGCGCACGCGGTTCCGCTGACCGAACGCTGGTGGAACGCGCCGATGTTCTGGCCGGCCCCAGGCGCGACCGCGATGTCGGAGAACCTGCTCGGGTTGAGCGTGCTCGCGACTCCGCTGCAGTGGCTGGGGATCAGCGCCGTCGCCGCCTACAACATCATCTTTTTCCTGTCGTTTCCGCTGTCCGCGCTCGCGGCGCACGCGCTCGTCTTCACGCTCACGCGCCGCCACGACGCGGCGGCGATCGCGGGGCTCGTCTTCGGCTTCAATCCATATCGCATCGCCCATCTGCCCCAGATTCAGCTGCTCGTCGCCTTCTGGATGCCGGTTGCGCTCGTGGCGCTCCATCTGTACATCACACGCCGCGAGGCGCGCTGGCTGATCGTCTTCGTCGCCGCGTGGCTGCTGCAGGCGCTCTCGAACGGCTACTACCTGGTCTTCTTCCCGGTGCTCCTCGGCCTGTGGGCGCTCTGGTTCGCCGGCATCCGCGATCGAGCCCGGCCGCTCGCGGCGATCGCCGGCGCGTGGGCGATCGCATCGCTCCCGCTGGTGCCGCTGCTGTTGAAATACCGGCAGATCCATCAGCTCTACGGGATGCAGCGCGACTTCGGCGAGATCGACGGGTTCGGCGCGGACCTGATGTCGTTTCTCGACGTCTCGCCGCTCGTCGCGGTCTGGAAATCGAGCCCGCTCGTCCACCGCCCCGAAGGCGAGCTGTTTCCGGGCGTGACCGCGCTCGTGATTGTCGCTGCAGCCGGCGTGATCCGGTTCCTCAGTCGCCGCCGTGCGGGTCGGGCCCGCACGAGCGGACTGTTCCTGATCGCGTCGATCGTGTTCGCGGCGATCGCGCTGAGCGCCATGCTCGCCGGCCCGTGGTCGATTGCGATCGGCGGTCGGACGCTGCTCTCAGTGTCCGTCGTGGCCAAACCGTTGTCCGTGGCGATCGCGTTTCTCGTCCTCGCGCTCGCGTTCGAGCCGCGCGTCGTCGACGCCGTCCGGCGAGGATCGCCGCTCGGCTTCTACCTGGGTGCGGCGCTCGCGATGTATCTCCTCAGCTTCGGGCCGCGGCCGCGTGTGTTCGGCGAGCTGTTCCTGTACGAGGCGCCGTACTCGTGGCTCATCGGCGTGCCCGGATACGACGTGCTCCGCGTGCCGGCGCGGTTCGCGATGCTGGGCGTTCTGTGTCTCGCGACCGCCGCCGGAATCGGCTTCGCCTGGCTGACGCTGCGCCTGAATCGGCCGGCGCGATTCGCGGTCGCCGCGATCGCACTCGGCGGCGTCCTCATCGACAGCTGGATCCACACCATCCCGCAGCCGCACGTGCCTCCGCGCTTCGCGTCGCTCGAGGCGATCCCTCGCGACGCGCTCGTCGTCGAGCTGCCGCTCGGCGGCACCGAGGACGACACCGGGGCGATGTATCGCGCGGCCTTCCATCGGCGCGCGCTGGTGAACGGCTACAGTGGATTCTTTCCGCCGCATTACGAGATCCTGGCCGCCGCCCTCGAAGCCGGCGACGTCGACGTGATCGACCACCTCGCCGCCGCGCACCCGCTCGCCGTCGTCGTCGAGATGGGGCGCGGCGGATCCGATCGATGGACGGCTGCGCTCCAGGTGCGTCCCGGCGTCAGGCTGCTCGGCGACGAGGGTCGCCGCAAGATTTTCCTGGTGCCGCCCACAGCCGCGCCGGAGCTGTCCGACGACGTGATCGGCGCCATCGCCGGCGGGCCGCTGAAGCCATCGGCCGTCGCCGTCAGCGCGCAGCCGATCTACGCAGGCCGGCTGTTCGACGGCGACATCGTATCGTCCTGGCACACCGGCCGGCCGCAGCGCGGCGACGAATGGGTGCGAATCGATCTCGGCTCGGTCCGATCGACGACGGGCGTCGCGATCATCCTCGGGCGGAGCCCCGCGGATTATCCGCGCGTGCTCGCGATCGACGTCTCCGAGACCAACAGTGAGTGGACGACGCAGTGGAGCGGTCCGACCGCGGTGCGCGCCATCCGTTCGAGCGAGCGCGAACCGCGGGAGCCGCCGCTGCGCTTTGCATGGCGCGACGCGCCCGCGCGCTTCGTGCGCCTGCGGCAACTCGGCGGCGACGCGAAGTTCTACTGGTCGATCGCCGAGCTCCAGATCTTCGGACGGTAACGCGTGCTATAGTCGACTCATACCGCCAGGGGTATCCCCGTTCGCGGGATTGAGAGCACACCCTTGGAACCTGGTCTCGCCGTAGCTCGCCGACACGCCGCAGGCGCCGTTGGCGAGCGGAGGCGGACGAAGGGAGAGCGGAATGTCTCAGTTCACCGACGCCTTTCCGAATTCCAGAAAAACCTACGTCGACGGTCCGCAAAGTGTGCGTGTGCCGATGCGGGAGATCGCGCTCGGCGGCGGGGAGCCGCCGCTTCGCGTGTACGACACGAGCGGTCCTGAAAACGGCGACGTCGCGCGCGGCTTGCCGAAGCTGCGCGAGCCGTGGGTGCGGGCCCGCACGGGATCCCCGTGCATCACGCAGCTCCACTACGCGCGCAAGGGCGAGATCACGCCCGAGATGGAGTTCACCGCGATTCGCGAGGGGCTGCCCGCCGACTTCGTCCGCGACGAGGTCGCGCGCGGCCGGGCGATCATCCCGGCGAACATCCGGCACCTCGAGCTCGAGCCGATGATCATCGGCCGCAATTTCCTCGTGAAGATCAATGCCAACATCGGCAACTCGGCGGTCACCTCGTCCATCGAGGAAGAGGTCGAGAAGCTGCGATGGGCGACACTCTGGGGCGCCGACACGGTGATGGATCTGTCGACGGGGAAGAACATCCACGAGACGCGCGAGTGGATCATCCGCAACTCCGCCGTGCCGATCGGCACCGTGCCGATCTACCAGGCGCTCGAGAAGGTCGGCGGCCGGCCCGAGGATCTGACGTGGGAGGTCTACCGCGACACGCTCGTCGAGCAGTGCGAGCAGGGCGTGGATTACTTCACGGTCCACGCGGGCGTGCTGCTGCGCTACATCCCGATGACCGCGCGCCGCGTGACCGGCATCGTGTCGCGCGGCGGATCGATCATGGCGAAGTGGTGCCTCGCCCACCATCAGGAGAACTTCACCTACACGCACTTCCGCGACATCTGCGAGATCATGCGCGCCTACGACGTGTCGTTCTCTCTGGGCGACGGCCTGCGTCCGGGATCGATCGCCGACGCCAACGACGAGGCCCAGTTCGCCGAGCTGCAGACGCAGGGCGAGCTGACGAAGATCGCGTGGGAGTACGACGTCCAGGTGATGAACGAAGGCCCGGGCCACATTCCCATGCATCTCATCAAGGAGAACATGGAGAAGCAGCTCGCCTGGTGCGACGAGGCGCCGTTCTACACGCTGGGACCGCTGACCACCGACGTCGCGCCGGGCTACGACCACATCACGTCGGCGATCGGCGCGGCGATGATCGGCTGGTACGGCACGGCCATGCTGTGCTACGTGACGCCGAAAGAGCATCTGGGCCTGCCGAACAAGGACGACGTCAAGACCGGCGTCATCGCGTACAAGATCGCCGCGCACGCGGCGGATCTCGCGAAGGGCCACCCGCGCGCGCGCGAGTGGGACGATGCGCTGTCGAAGGCGCGGTTCGAGTTCCGGTGGCAGGATCAGTTCAACCTGGCCCTGGATCCGGTCACGGCGCGCGCATTTCACGACGAGACGCTGCCGGCCGATGGTGCGAAGGTGGCGCATTTCTGCTCGATGTGCGGCCCGAAGTTCTGCAGCATGGAGCTGACGCAGCAGGTGCGCGACTACGCGAAGCAGGGGATGGAGGAGAAGTCGCTCGAGTTCCGGAAGGCGGGGGAGATTTACGTGAAGACGTAGGTGCGTGCGACGTGCGACGCGCCTACCGCGGCGTGGGGACGAGCTGGATGATCGACTTGAACCGCGCGGGCTGGCCGCCCGGCTTCGGGTTCGGGTACCCTTCCGAGACGTCCGACTGATAGTCCTTGATTGTCACGCCGGGCGGAAACGCCATCGTGTCTTCGTTGTACTTGCCGACATCGAACTCGAAGGTGGCCGGCGCCTCGAAGACGAGCTCGCCCTTGTTCTTCAGCACGTTCTTGTAGTACGCCACGAGATCGACAAACGGCGCCGCCGATCCGAAAATGTAGTAGCGCTGGCCGCGGCCGGCGTCGTACGACGCGATGAACTGCGCGCCGGGATAGATCGGCAGGCCGAGCATCTCCTCGGTCGGCGCGCCAGCGGGCGTCGGCGCGGCGGGTTGCGCCGCACGCCGCGTCACGGGCTGCGCTGTGGTCGGCGGCGGCTGCTGCGGCGCGGGCGTTCCCGTCGGACGCGGAAACGGCTGCGGCACCGGCGGCTGCTGCGACAAGGCGAGCGCGCAGGCGACAACGACAAGCCGCGCAAACATGCCTCAATTATACGCGCTGCGTGAGTTCTGCCGCGCCGAGCGCGCGTGGCTGATCGAGACGATCGAGGCGCTCGTCCGCCTCGAATCGCCGACCACCGACAAGAGCGCCGTCGACCGGTGCGGGCGCGAGCTCGAGTCGCGGCTGACGGCGATCGGCGGGCGCGTGACACGTCTGCCGCGCGTCGAGCGCGGCGATCATCTGCTCGCCGAGTATGGCTGCGGCGCGTCGCAGCTCCTGCTGCTCGGACACTTCGATACCGTCTGGCCGATCGGCCAGCTCGAGCGGATGCCGCTCGCGCTCACGGATGGCAGGCTCCACGGTCCCGGCGTTTTCGACATGAAGGCCGGCATCGCAATCGGGATGCTCGCCGTCCGGGCGGTCATCGAAACCGGCGCGCCGCTGGCGCGGCGCATCGTCATGCTCTGGACCACCGACGAGGAGGTCGGCAGCCAGACCTCGCGCTCGGCGCTCGAAGAGGAGGCGCGCCGCAGCGACGCCGTCCTCGTGCTCGAGCCGTCGCTGCCCGGCGGCGCGCTGAAAACGGCGCGCAAAGGCTGCGGCACGTACGAGCTCGTCGTCCGCGGCGTGGCGGCGCACGCCGGCATCAGTCCGGAGAAGGGCGCGAGCGCCGTCCACGAGCTCGCGCGGCAGATCGTTCGCGTACAGGCTCTGCAGGATCTCGCGCGAGGCCTCTCCGTCAACGTCACGCGCGTGTCCGGCGGCGACCGCACGAACGTGATCCCCGACGAAGCGCACGCGTCGATCGACGTCCGCGTGCCGACACTGGCGGATGCGGCACGGATCGATGCGGCGCTGCGATCGCTCTCTACGGTGGACAGCCGGACGAGTCTCAAAGTGAGCGGCGGCGTCGATCGTCCGCCGCTGGAGCGAACGCCGGCGGTCGTGCGTCTATATGATCAGGCGCGCCAGATTGCGGAAGGATTCGGGGTGTCACTTGGCGAGGGCGCGACCGGCGGCGGGTCGGACGGGAATTTCACGGCGGCGCTCGGGGTTCCCACGTTAGACGGGCTCGGCGCGATCGGCGACGGTGCGCACGCGCTCCATGAGCATGTGGAGGTGGACGCGCTGCCCGACCGCGCCGCCCTCGTCGCCGGCCTCATTGCAGGCTTACAATAAAGATATGGGCAATACGGTCAAAACGGCGCTGCTGCTCGGCGTGATGAGCGCCCTGTTTCTGTGGCTCGGCGAAGTGCTGGGCGGCGGTCAGGGCCTCGTGCTCGGCTTCTTCATGGCCGCGGCGATGAACTTCGCGTCGTACTGGTTCTCCGACAAGATCGTACTGTCGATGTACGGCGCGCAGGAGGTCGGCCCCGACCATCGTTTGTATCGCATTGTCGAGCGGCTCGCGCAGCGCGCGGGCCTGCCGCAGCCGCGCGTCTACATCATCCCGCAGCCGTCGCCCAACGCGTTTGCCACGGGGCGCAACCCGCAGCACGCAGCCGTCGCGGCGACCGAAGGAATTCTGCAGATCCTCGACGACCGCGAGCTCGAGGGCGTCCTGGCGCACGAGCTCGCGCACGTCCGGCACCGCGACATCCTGATCAGCTCGGTGGCGGCGACGCTGGCCGCGGCCGTGATGATGCTGTCGCGCTTCGCGATGTTCTTCGGCGGCAGCCGCGACGACCGCGAAGGGCAGAATCCGATCGCGCTGCTGGCAACAATCATCCTCGCGCCGCTCGCCGCGATGCTCATTCAGGCGGCCATCTCGCGGTCACGGGAGTTCGACGCCGACGCGGGCGGCTCGTCGATCGCCGGCGGACCTGAGGGGCTCGTCCGGGCACTTCGGAAAATCGAAGCGGCGGCGCGCGCCGTGCCGCTCGACGCCAACCCGGCGACGGCGCACATGTTCATCGTCAAGCCGTTCTCGGCGGCCGGGATTCTGGGCCTCTTCAGCACGCATCCGCCGACCGAGGATCGCATCCGCGCGCTGCTCCAGCCGCGCGCGTAGGCTTTCGGTTCACACCCACGCCGCCACGCTCGAGGTGGCGGCGTCGCGAAATCCTGCGCACACATGCCGATGGCGCAGGTCTCGCATTCTGATGTCACTCCGAACCAATTCCCGGTGTGGCCATTCAGCCACGCCGTGTTTTCCATCCCACCCAACCGGGGTTTTCGACTGGCGTACGTCTTGCTCATCTCGGTCTTAAGACGGAGGCGACCGTGCACGTAGAGGACCTGGATATCTCACCGAGCAAGGTTGGCGAAACTGCGCAGCGCATCGTCGACCGCGCGATCGAAGAGTCGCGCCGGCGCGATCACGCGCTGCTCACGAATGAACATCTTTTCCTGGCGTTCGCTCAGGTCGAGTGGGACATGTTCGCGGAGGTCATGCGCGACATCGAGCTGAACCCGCACACGATTCTCCAGGCGATCGAGGAGCACCTGCACATCATGCCGTCGTTTGCGGGGCGCGAGCTGCGCGTGTCGCCGGCGACGAAGCTCGTGTTCAAGCTGGCGCTCCACCACGCGAGCCGCGCCGGCCGCCAGACGATTGAAGCGGCCGACCTGTTCTCGGCCGTGTTCGAGGAGACCCAGGGCGTGGCGGTCTCGATCCTGCGCCGCCACGGCGTCGAGCCCGAAGTCGTGAGCGCGCGGCTCAACACGCGGATGCGCGATCTCGAGCTGCGCGAGGAGCGGCTGAAGAAGCGCTTCGAGCTGCCGCCGTTCCTGAAGCACTTCGCCACCAATCTCAACCTGCTCGCCCGGCAGGACAAGGTGCCGCCGGTCTACGGGCGCGACCACGAGATCCAGCAGGTGCTCGAGATTCTGTGTCACCGGGAGCGCGCCAACTCGGTGATGCTGATCGGCGAGCCTGGCGTCGGCAAGACGGCGATCGTCGAGGGGCTCGCGCGGCGGATCGAGTTCGAGCCCGACACCGTCCCGGTGCGGCTGCGCGACTGCCAGGTCGTCAACCTGCAGATGAACACGATGGTCGCCGGCACGATGCTGCGCGGCATGTTCGAGGATCGCATCCAGAACGTGATCCGCGAGCTGAAGGAGCGGCCCAACCTGATTCTGTTCGTCGACGAGGCGCACACGATGGTCGGCGCGGGTTCGGCGCTCGGCGCGCCCTCGGACGCCGCCAACGTGTTCAAATCGGTCCTCGCGCGCGGCGAGATCCGGATGATCGCCGCGACGACCGCGAGCGAGTACAAGGAGTACATCCAGGAGGACGAGGCGCTCGCGCGCCGGTTCCGGTGCGTGACGGTCTGCGAGCCGTCGATCGAAGAGACGCGGCGGATCCTGTACAACCTGCGTCCGCGGCTCGAGCGCAACTACTCGGTGCACCTGCTCGACGAGGCCATCGAGACGGCGCTCGAGATGTCGCCGCGCTACATGCGGCACCTGCACCTGCCCGACAAGGTGATCGGCTGGCTCGACACGGCCGCGGTCCGCGCCGAGATCGATCGCCGCTGGGAAGTGAAGAGGCAGGACGTCGTCTCGGTGATCTCACACGCGGCGCAGATCCCCGAGGACATGGTGTTCCGCGACGTGACCGATCGGTTCAAGGACATCGAGACGCGGCTGCAGCAGCGGGTCGTCGGCCAGCGGAACGCCGTCAGCGCCGTTGCCCGGCGCCTGGTGCTGAACAAAGGCCCGCTCAAGGACGGCTTCGATCGACCCGACGGCGTGCTGCTGTTCCTCGGCCCGACGGGCGTCGGCAAGACCGAGCTCGCGAAAGCGGTCGCCGAGTTCCTGTTCGGCGACGACAAGAAGATGGTCCGCGTCGACATGTCGGAGTACCAGGACGGCTCGGTCGCGGTCGACAAACTGATTGGCATGCCGCGCGGGATCGTCGGCAGCGAGCGCGGCGGCATCCTGACCAATCAGCTGAAGGACAACCCGTACACGGTCGTGCTGCTCGACGAGGTGGAGAAGGCGAGCCCGAGCCTGCTGAACCTGTTCCTCCAGGCGTTCGACGAAGGCTGGCTGACCGACGGCCGCGGCAAGCGCGTGTATCTGTCGGATGCCGTCGTGGTCATGACGTCGAACATCGGGTCCGAGTGCTTCCGGAAACTGACGAACCCGCTCGGATTCCTGTCGCGCCAGGTCGGCGTCGAGCAGGTGCAGGGCGAGATCACGCGCGAGCTCGAGCGCCGGTTCCCGCCCGAGTTCCGGAACCGGATCGACGAGGTCGTGCTCTTCGCGCCGCTGACGCACGACGAGGTGCGCGAGATCGCGAAGCATTACCTCGCGGACGTGAAGCTGACGCTCGCCAAGGCCGGCAAGACGATCCAGGTCGAGCCGGAGGCGCTCGAGTCGATCGTGACGCACGGCTACAGCCTCGCGTTCGGCGCGCGCTTCCTCAAGCGCGTCATCGACGAGCGGATCAAGCTGCCGATCAGCACGCGGTGGAAGGAGGGCTCGCACTTCCTCGTTCGCTGCGAGAACGGTGAAGTGGTCGTCGAGCCGTCGCCGGCGCGGCTGGTGATGAGCGATCCGGATCTGGCGTACGGAGACGTCGCGTAGGCGAGACGGAAACGTCAAAACGTAAACGCCACAGCGCGTTTTTCGTTTTTCCCTTTACGTTTCTGTATCACCAGGCGAACCCGACCTGCTCCTCTTCGCGCGGCTGCGCGGCCTGCGGCGTGTCCTCGGCGCTCTCGCGCCGCGACAGGCCGTAGCGAGCCTGCAGCGTCCTGACCATCGCCTGCACTTCCTTGCGGTACCTGTCGGGCGGGTATTTCTTCGCGTACAGCTTCTCGAAGCGCGGCCTCATCGCGGGGAACTCGCGCTCGAGAAAACTCATGAAGTGCGAGCGTGTGCCATCCTGTAAGTACATCACGTTGCAGCCGACGAACCGCGCACCGTGGTCGGCAATCGCCTTGATGGTCCGTTCGAGCTTCCCGCGCGACGACGAGAATCCGGGGACGATGGGTGCCATCAGGACGCCGGCGTTGATGCCGGCGTCGACGAGCTCGCGCACCGCGCGCAGCCGCTGCAGCGGGTGCGCCGTACCAGGCTCCAGCGTGCGCCAGGCGTCCTCGTCGACCGTGGGGACGCTCATGTAGACGGTGCATCCGGCGGCGCGCGTCAGCTCGCCGAGCACGTCGCGATCGCGGACGACCATCGGTCCTTTCGTCACCAGTCCGGCGGGCGTGCGCCCGCGCGCCAGCGCCTCGATCGCGCCGCGCGTCAGTCGATAGTGCCCTTCGATTGGCTGGTAGGGGTCGGTGGCCGTGCCGAACGCGATGTGCTCGCGCGTCCACGAAGGGCGATCGAGCTCGCGGCGCAGCACCTCGACGAAGTTGCGTTTCACGAGGATCACCGACGCGAACTCGTCGCCGGCGTTCATCTCGAACTGGACGTGGTAGCGGCGGGCGAAGCAGTAGTGGCAGCCGTGCGTGCAGCCCCGATATGGATTCAGCGTCCAGTTGAACGGCATCCCCTGGACGCGGTTGAGCGCCGACCGGCAGGCGACCTCCTGGTAGCGCGCCTGATCGGCGCGGCGCTCCGCATCGGTGAGCGCATCGGTGCCGCCAACGCGCACGCGGTCGGCGATGTCACGCGTCGTCGGGGCGCGCCGGCCGAGGTCGAAGAGGAGCGGATGTGTGTCCATGACGGGCGGGCGCGTGTTCGCCGTTTCTTCGCCCTATCATGCGAAGCCGTGAGACGAGTGTCAAGCTGGTCGGCCGCCGATGTGGAACGGACCTAGCGCGGCTTGGTCGAGGGCTTCTTCTTGACGGGAGGCTTCTTGACCGTCGTCTTGGATTTCGCGGACGAGGATGCCGACGGTCGGTGTTTGACGACCGTCTTCTTCCTGACCGCGCTCTGACCCGACGCGACTCGCGACGAGTGCTTGGTGCGATGGCGCACGACCTTCTTGGCTCCGGCGGCTTCAGCGGTGGAGCCGACCAGCATCACGGCCGCGAACAACGCGAGCAGCGTTCTCATCAGTCGGCGAGTCATCGGGGCGCTCCTTCGACGCGATAACGATAGCGCATCCGCCGGCGAACGCGCGAATTAGTTTTGCGGTGCCGGCGGCGCCGGTTTGAGCTCGAAGACGTGCGTCCAGCCGCGCCAATCGCGGTACTGGCCGCCAGCCAAGAAATCCCGCCGCGCCGCCATGCCGAGCACCAGGGCGGTGTACGGCTCTCTATCGAACAGGTCCTGATGGACCAGGATGTAGCGGACGTTCAGCTCGCGCAGGCGCGCGATGGACGGATCGTCGGGGAACGTCATCATCAGGTGGAGCGTTTTCATGTACTCGGCTGACGCGTACCCGCTGTATCCGTTGACGATCGGCTTCCAGTGCTGCGTCGACCAGAACACGTACTGAGGCTCCTCGGCTGGCAGCCCCCACGGCATCGGCATCGGCAGCTCCACCACCACCCCGGTTTCGAGCGTCTGCAGGTACCTGTAGATTTCCGGCGGGCGCCGCGGCAGCTCCATTGCGCGCATCGGCGCGGAGCCGCACTCCAGCGCGATGAGCACGATCGCGCCCGCGGCGAAGGTGCCGGCGCGGCGACCGGCGGCCACCAGTCGCTGCTCGAGGCGCGCGTAGCCGAACGCCACGAGCACTGCGAGCGCGCAATAGGCGACGATCGCGAACCGCGCCGCCGCCCGCAGGGCGTGCAACGGCCACACGCGGTCGTACACCCAGCGATACAGATGGCCGTTCACGCCGAGCGACATCTCCACGCCGAAGACGAGCAGGACCACGTAGATCCAGACGATGCGCGGCGCGCGGCGCCCGAGGGCGCCCGCGGCAAGGAGGATCGCAATCAGGCCCGGGAACAGGCGCACCTCGGTCGCGCCGAAGCGCTCCGCGGTCCAGCCCCACACCCAGTTCAGGAACGGCGTCGCGAGGTAGTTGATCGGCCGCGCGCTGAACGCGGCCACGTCCTCGATGCCGCGCACGCCCAGCGTGCGCGCGTTCTGCAGGTAGGGCAGCGCGAACGGCGTCGCGATCGCCGCTCCGACGACCACCGCGAGGGCAAGCGGCGGCAGGGCCGCCAGCGCGCGGCGGCGATCGAAGGCGAGCAGCAGGGCAACGAGAATCGGCGCCGTCATCATCAGGAACAGGCCGTAGTAGATGCACGACACGAATTGCAGCGCGATCAACATGCCGGCGAGCGCGCCGAACCGCCACGAGCCTTCCTCGATCGCCCGATGCAGCGCCCACAGCGCGAGCGGAATTCCGGCAGCCCACTGCAGCTCGAGGTGCATGAAGTGTTCGATCCGGTACGGCACCAGCGTGAACACGGCGGCGCCGACGAGCGCCGCGTGATCGTTGCGCGTGAGATGGCGGGCGAGGACGAAGAGGCCCATCCCCGAAGACAGGATGCCCGCGAGCAGGAGCAGGTTGTAGATGAACGCCGTCGGCAGGTGCAGCCAGAAGAGCGGCGCCCCCAGCGCACCCTGAAGGAACGTCGCGTCCGAATAGGCAAGCGTCCGCCGCTCGGGGTAGAAGATGTTGCCGTCGTACACGTGCGTCGGGTTCGTGGCGAGCGCGTGCGCGATCCACGCCAGACGCCACCCGCTCAGCAGCGGGTCCTGATGGGGCGCGACCCGCGTGGCGAGGTGGAGCGCCTGCGGCCAGGTGAGGAAGACCGTCAGCGCCGTCAGTGCGGCGAGCGCGGCGAGATAAGGACGGCGAGTCACGCAGCCAGAAGACGACTCACAGCAGATACGCGATCGCGAACCCGATCTGCGCGACGAACATCATCCGATACATGTGCGCCCACGATACGTGATTCTCCTCCACCGCCAGCTCTTCGGGACGCCGCAGCATGAGATAGCACACGTAGACGCCGTACGCCGTCATCACGCCGCCGAGGATCTGCAGCAGCCAGAAGTTGCCGGTCAGGATGCGCGCCCACGCGCCCAGCGGGATCATCAGGAACGGCACGACGAACGACGGCGAGATCATCCATGCCGCGCGCCGCACGCCGTACTGAATCGGGAGTGTGCGGCAGCCGCCGCGGCGGTCGCCTTCCATGTCCGCGAAGTCCTTCGTGGTCGTCGCGCCAAGCAGGAACAGGCCGAAGATGGCGCCGATGTACCAGGGCTCGAGGCCGAATATCGTCTTGACCGACGACCAGCCGGCGACCTTCAACAGGACGCCCCGCGGGATCGCGATCGTGACGTTCGCCCAGATGCCGAGCCGCTTCGTCCGCAGCGGCGGCACCGAGTACATGAACGTGCAGACGACCGCGATCGCGACGAGCCAGAAACATTCGTGGCGCCCGTCAGGCGCGACGTTCCACGCCAGCACGAGCGCGACGCCGTAGGTGACGGCCGTGAAGATCCACGCCTGCGCGATCGTCAGCTGTCCGCTCGGCAGCGGGCGCTTCGGCTTGTTGATGCGATCGATGTCGAGGTCGTAGATCTGGTTCAGCGCGTTGTTGCCGGCGTTGAGCACCGCCGCCATGGTCGCGCCGATGAGAGGCGCGATCAGCAGGTCCGGGCTCCAGGGCTCGCGCGGGTAGGCGCCGACCGCGGTCGCGGCGCCCGACGCGAAACCTAACGCCGGCGCGACCAATGTGAAGGGCCGCCCGAGCGCGACCAGCGATCGCGCGGTTCGGAGTTCTCGGTTCACGGTTCAGGGTTCGGTGCTCATCGTGCGATCGCCAGCGCCACGGCGGCCGCGACCGCGGTGTTGATGAAATTGAGCACGTCGTTGTTCACGACGCCGCGGCTCTCGAGCGTGGCGCCGAGCACCGACTCGACCAGCGCGCCCACCGTCGCGCCGACGACGACGGCGAGCATCATCGTGCGGCCGATCTGGCCGAGCGCTGCCGCCAGCGCCGCGAGGCCGAACGCGGCCACGACGCCGGCGGCGGTGCCCTCGAGCGACATCGCGCCCGGCGTCCCCGGCTTCACCCGGCCGAGGCTCGTGACGAGAAACGTCGATCGACCCCACGCCTTGCCGACTTCGCTGGCGACCGTGTCGCTGCCGCCCGCGGTCAGCGCCGTCACGAACGCGAGCAGCGCGGCGTTGACGTTCGGTGTCACGACGGCCGCGACGGCCGCAATCGCCGCGACGCCGCAGTTGGCGATGGCGTTGCCGGCGCCCCGGCGCCCGCCGCGATCCTCGGCGATGCCGAGCAGCGCCTTTCGCTCCCACCCGATCCGCGACGCCGCCGATGCCGCCGCGAACGTGGCAACGAGCAGGACCCACGCGCGTGCGCCGCCCGCCGCGTAAATGGTCGCGCCGATGATCGCCCCGACGATCGCGCCCGCGACCGATACCGTCCCCGCTCGATAGCCGATCCACGAGACGAGCGCATTGATGCCGATCGCCCACGGCAGCGCCGAGACGATCGCCGCGCGCGACGCCAGGACGGATCGGACATCGACGAGCCCCGCCAGCCACAGCACCGCGGCCGCGGTCGCCGGCACGGACACGTTGTCGTCGAGCCGCACGCGAATTGTCTCGACGAGCGCCGCGACGATCGCGGCCGCGATCGGTGCCGCGATCTCGAACGTCAGCGACGGCTGCGGGACGATCGCGGGCCGCGTCCAGCACGCCAGCGCCGCCGCGCCCGCGCCGCCGGACACCACGAACGCCGCGGTGCCGGCGACGGTCTTCTCGGGATTCCACGGCCACCGCGGACCGCCCCACGCCTGGCCGACGAGCGTGGCCGCGCCATCACCGAACGCGAGCACGCCCCACGCGGCGGCGACGAGATCGAACCGCGTGGGGAACGCGAGAATCAGCAGCAGCACGGCAATGGGGTACAGCAGGATGCCGAGCGGAAACCCGCGCGCCTCGTCGACCGGCCGAAACAGCCGGCGCCCGCCGATGCGGGGCAGGACGAACGCGTTGAAGACGAGCGCCGTCGCCGCCAGCGCCGCCGCCTGCCACCAGGTCAGCACGCGCAGGAGCAGCGCGAACCCGCCCGACAGCACGTGCACCCACTGGCGCGCGCGTTCCGAGTGCGCGATCACGAGCGCAGCGCCCCGATCGTTCGCGCGACTCCGTCGCGAAGTGGCGTGATGGTATACGCCAGGTCGCGGATCGCGTCGCTGCTGTCGAGCGACCAGTCGCATCGGAAGATGTCGACGGCGCCTCGCGTCACGAGCGGCGTCCCGCCGAACAGACGTACGCGGCATTCTTCGGCGGCGCCGAGCGCCGCCGCGACCGGAAACGGAATCCGCCGCGGCGGGCGGCGTCCGGTCAGCGCGGCAACGATCGTGAACAGCTCCTGCTGCGTCGCATTGACGCCGCCGAGCGTGTAGCGCGCGCCGGCGGCGCCGCGCTCGATCGCCGCACAATGTCCCGCCGCCACATCGTCGACGTACGAGTACGACCACCGATGCTCGGGACCGATCAGTCCTGGCAATCGTCCGCGCAGGTGATCGGCGATCAATCGGCCGACGAGATTGCCTTCGGTCGCCGAACCGGGCCCGTACACCACGCCGGGATAGACGCGGACGATCGGCGACCCGTTCCGCGCCCGCGCTTCCGCGAGGCCTTCGGCCGCGACCTTGGTGCGCAGGTAATCGTTCGCATCGACAGCCGATCCGCGCGCGGGCGGCACGGCGAGAAAAGACGACGTGTAGACGAGACGGGCCGCGCCCTGAGCGGCTGCGACGTCGATCGCATTGGCGAGGCCGCCGACATTCACCTCGTCGAACTCGGCGGGCCGCGGTCGCCAGATGCTGACGAGCGCCGCCATGTGGCAGATCGCGTCGACGCCGCGCGCCGCCCGGTCGAGCGCGACGCGATCGCGAACGTCGCCGTCGACGGGCGTCGCAGGCAGACCGCTGCTCGACGCGCGCCTTGCGAACACGACGACGTCGTGACCGCGGCGCGCCAGCGCGCGGACGACTGCCTGGCCGAGATAGCCGGTGCCGCCGGTGACGAGGACCTTCATCGCTGAAGCCTCGCGCTACACCGCGCTTCTCCAGTAATTCAACAGATCGTCGGCGGTCTGCGCCAGCGGGATCTGCGGCCGCCAGCCCAGCTCGTCGCGGATGCGCGACGGATCGCCGACGACGACGGGCAGGTCGTGGGGCTGATACCGCGCGGCATCGACCCGCACGTTCACGCGGACGCGCGCCCGGGCGACGAGCAGATCGAGCAGATCGCCGATCGCGATCGCTTCGCCCGAGCACACATTGTAGGCCCGGCCAGGCCGACCGCGCTCGACGATCGCCTGGTACGCCCGCACGGTGTCGCGCACGTCGGTCAGGTCCCGGCGCGCGCCGAGGTTGCCGACGAGAATCTCGGGGCTGCGGCGCCCGGCTTCGATTTCCGCGATCTGCCGCGCGAAGCTCGACGCGGCGAACGACGGGCGCTGCCGTGGTCCGACATGGTTGAACGGGCGCGCGATCGTAATTGTCAGGAGGCGTCCGACCGACCGCCTCGCGAGCATCTCCTGCGCCAGCTTGCTCAGCCCGTACGGGCTGGGCGGCAGCAGCGGCTGCTCCTCGCCCATCGCGGCGCTCGACGGCTGATACACCATCGCGGAGCTCGGGACGACGACGCGCGCGAGCACCTCGGCGCGGCGGAGCGCGTCGAGCAGGCGGTGCGTGCCGCGGACGTTGGCCGCGAACGTCGCCTCGATCTGGTTCCACGAGTGGCCGACGTGCGGCTCGCCCGCGCAGTGATAGACGAGAGCTGGACGGGTCCGCGCGATCGCGGCCGTGACGGTGTCCGCATCGAGCAGATCGACCGCCTCCCACCGCACGCGGGGGACGTCGCGCGGCGGCGTGCCCTGCGGCCGATGCCACGCGACGATGTCGGCGTCGGGTCGGTCGCGGACGAGAAGATCGATCACATGGCCGCCCGCAAACCCCGCGGCCCCGGTGACCAGGATCGTCGGCATCGCGGCGCGCGCCGGGCCTCGCGTCAGCGAGGCACGCCGCTCAGGGCGCCGTTGAACGGCGAAAAATTCCCGAGCCCGGCCAGCGTGAACGACAGGAAGAAGCGGTGGTCGGCGGCGACCGGCACGAACGCGCCGAGGCCGGCGAAGTTGTACGACTGGAACTCGAACGCGATGCCGCAGCACTGGGCGTTGTAGTACCCCGAGATGCGCTGCTGCAGCATCGACGACCGCAGGACGTCGTAGTTGAACGAGTACACGCCGCCGATGCGATTGTCGGCCGTCTTCACCGTCGTCGACGCGTTGATGAAATGATCCAGGTAGCGCTGATCGTTGAACCCCTGAAGATCCGGGATGAGGAACCGCCGGCTCCACCCGGCCGTGGACTGCACGTGGCGCGAGGTGATCGTGCCGTTGGCCGAGAACGTCCGGATCGCGTGGTAGCGGGCGTCGACCTCGGCGCGCAGCGTCGCGTTGACGATCGTCGACGGCATCGCGCGGACGCTGAGCGAGATCGGCGAGAACTTCGTGGGCGCCGCGCCGAGATAGCTCGTCTGGTACTGGATGTCGTACTGCGACACGAGCGGGTCGGTGTAGTAGCTCTGGTTGATGTCGACGCCCAGGATTTCGCGCGAGACGGCGCGCTGGCCGGGCGCCGTCTTCTGCTTGGCGAACAGCCGGTTCGTCAGGCCGTAGGTGTACTGCGTCGCGCCGCCGACGATGCGATCGGTCCCGTCGTTGTAGACGATCTTCGCGAAGTCGTCGATGGCACTCGTCCGCGTGATCGTGAACATCGGCTCGATCGAGTGCTTGAACTTCTCGGCATAGCCGTTGTTGGGCGTGTCCCACACGCGGTTGAAGATGGGCCCGAGCATCTGCGCCTGCACCGTGACATACCGCCGGTTGAGCGGATCGTCGACGACGGTCCCCCGCGCGTCGAGGCTGCGCGTGTAGTAGGTGTCGCGCCAGGTGAGCGACGCGTTGACGTTGAACCACTGCCAGTGCTTGAACGGGACGCGCACCTGCGGCGCGATGTCGATCCGCGTCACGTCCTGCGAGATCACCGTCTCTTTCTTCGTCGTGACGCCGCCGACCGTCGTCGTCGCAACCGACTTGCGCTCCTGCAGCAGGTCCGCGTATTCGCCGCCGAACGAGAAATAGACCGGCGAGCCGGCGATCTGGCGCTCCGTCCGCGAGAAGTTGATCCGCGGCGCGCCGCCGGTCAGCACCGAGTCGGTCGAGTTGTAGAAGTACTCCGATTTGTTGTACGTGCCGTTGAGTGAATAGCCGCGCCACGCGCCGACGACGTTGCCGCCGTAGGTGCGCTGGCTGCGCGACGCGTCGAGCACGTTCGTGTTGAACGTCTGCATCGTCGTCACGCTCGAGAAGTAGTTGACGTTCCCCCGCGCGTGCATGTTGAACGGCAGGATCTGGTTCGCGCCGCCGCGCAGCTCGAAGCTGCGGCTGGCGGGCACCTTCGAGACGACCGTGTCGGTCGTGTACGTCGATTCGTGCTGATCGAGGAGATAGGAGCTGAACGTGCCGTCCGAGCCGCCGCCGTAGTTGTAGCGATACTGGCCCGAATAGCCCTGACCGACGAGCGAGTAGAAGTCGTGCATGAAGGTCGCGTCCTGGCTGCGGTTGATCGCCCAGAAGAACGCGTTGTGGATCTGCTGGCCGCGGAGCGTCGACGATCCGTAGGTCGGGATGAGAAAGCCGGTGGCGCGGTCCTCTTTCTTCGTCGGGTAGTAGAGCACCGGCAGATACAGCATCGGCACGCCCTTCACCTTGAGGACGGCATTGCGCAGCATCGTGTAGTGCTCGACGTTCAGCACCACGGTGTCGGCGTGCAGATCCCATCGGGGCGTCGGCTGCACGCACGTGGTGAAGCCGCCCTTCGTGATCCGGTACTTCTTCGGGCCGATCTTCTCGACCGTCTCGCCGAAGAAGTACACGTCGGTGTCCTGCCCGGTGACGACCGGCATCGCGACCATGCCGGGACGGGGCCGCTGCACCGGCGGCTTCAACGTGGCGATGCCGGAGGCGTTGTGAAACGTGCCGAGTCGCGTCTTGACGTTGAACTCGGCGCGGTCGGCGGAAATCTGGCCCGTGCTCTGATGGACGGTCACGTTGCCGCGGAGCAGCAGCCGGTCCTCATCGACGAAGAACTCGGCCTCGTCGGCGAAGATGCGCGTGTCGCCGTCCTCGACCTCGACGTTCTCGCTCAGCTTCCACGAGTTGCTCTCGCGGTTGAAGACGCGCGAGCCGCTCGACGTCTTGAAGGGGCCGACCTCCTGCGCGTGCGACGGGGGCGCGGAGATGAGAAGCGCACACGTACACAGAACTGCGATCGAAACCGCCCGCATGGGTGATATCTCGAAGGGTATCACTGATCGATCTCGGCCAGGATGTCGCCGATGAGAAAAATGGATCCGGCGGCGACGACCGCCGGCGATCGCCGCCACGCGCGCTCGAGCGCGTCGGCGGCCGCGGCGGCGACCTCGATCGGCAGCGAGGGCGCCACCGCGCGCGCGCGCGCGGCCAGGTGCGCCGGATCCGCCGCGCGCGCCGAGGACGCACGAGTGACGACGAGCGCGGAGACCATCGGCAGGAGCGCGCGGAACATGCCGTCGGCATCCTTGTCGCGCATCGCGCCGAAGATCATCGGCAGACGATCGCCGCCGCGCGCTCGAAGATAGGACGCCAGCGCCGCCGCGCCGGCCGGGTTGTGCGCGGCGTCGAGGATCAGCTGACGCCCGCCGGGGAGAGACCGCACGTCGAGGCGCCCGGGCCACGACACCTGTTCGAGCCCGGTTGCGATCGCGTCCGGCGCGACGTGAAGCTGCTCCAGGACCCGGAGCGCGACCAGGGCGTTGTCGACCTGATGAGCTCCGCGCAGCGCCAGCCGGAGCGGTCCGTACCGATGAGCGGCGGTGCGCACGTCGATAACGCTCGCGGCCTCGTGATCCGCGCGAATCGTGTCGACCTGGACGTCCGCATCGTCCCAGGCGCGGACGAGCGGCGCACCGCGCTCGGCGGCGACTCGCACGACGACCGCGTCCGCCTGCGCATCGAGACGGCCGACGATGATCGGGACGCCCGTCTTGATGATCCCCGCCTTCTCGAACGCAATCTCCGGAATCGTCCGCCCGAGATACTGCTGGTGATCGAGCGCGATCGACGTGATGGCTGTCACGTCGGGCCGCACGACGTTCGTGGCGTCGAGGCGGCCGCCCAGTCCCACCTCCACCACGGCGATCTCCACGCCGGCCTCGCGAAACAGCTCGAAGGCTATTGCCGTGGTCACTTCGAAAAATGTCGGCTCGACGTCGAGCGTGCCATCGGCGCGCAGCGCCGCCACGACGCCGCGCACCCGGCCGATGGCGGCGTCGAGGGCCGCCGGCGCAACCGACTCGCCGTCGATGACGAAGCGCTCGCGAAGGTCGACGAGATGGGGCGACGTGTACCGTGCCGACCGACGCCGGTCGGCGCGGAGCGCGCGATCGATCATCGCCGTCACCGATCCCTTCCCGTTGGTGCCGGCGACGTGGACGACGCGGAACGCGCGTTCCGGATGGCCGAGGCGATCGACGAGGCTGGCGATGTTCTGCAGCCCGAACTTGATGCCGAACTGTTCGAGCGCGAACAGGTAGGAGAGATGGTCCAACTAGGCCTGAGGGGCGGGCTCGACGGCCGCCGCTTCGACGGCGGGAGGCGCGGCCGGCGCCGGCAGGCGCGCGCCCATGAAGCGCAGCGACCGCACGATGGCCGCCTTCATCTCGCGGCGATCGACGATGAGGTCGATCATCCCCTTGTCGAGCAGGAACTCGCTGCGCTGAAAGCCCTCGGGCAGCTTCTGGCGGATCGTCTGCTCGATCACGCGCGGTCCGGCGAACCCGATCAGCGCTTTCGGCTCCGCGATGTTGAGATCGCCGAGCATCGCGAAGCTCGCGGTCACGCCGCCGGTCGTCGGATCGGTCAGGACCGAGATGTACGGCACACGCGCGCGGTCGAGACGCGCGAGGGCGCAGCAGATCTTCGCCATCTGCATGAGCGACAGCGCTCCCTCCATCATCCGCGCGCCGCCGGAACAGCAGACGATGACCAGCGGCGTCCGCTGGTCGATCGCGCGCTCGATGGCGCGCGTGATCTTTTCGCCGACCACGACGCCCATGCTGCCGCCGATGAATGCGTACTCCATCGCCGCGACGATCGTCTCGAACCCGTCGAGGGCGCCGGAGCCGACGATGATCGCGTCCTTCAGGCCGGTCGCCTCGATCGTCGTCTCGAGGCGCTGCGCGTACGGCTTGGTGTCGACGAACAGCAGCGGGTCGGTCGACACCAGGTCCTTGTCGTGCTCCTGCCAGACGCCGCCGTCGAACAGCAGCCGCAGGCGCTCGGCGGCGCCGATCCGGAAGTGGTGCGCGCATTTCGGGCACACGTTCTGGTTCGTCGCGAGATCCTTGTGGTAGAGGATCTGCGCGCAGCCGGGACACTTGACCATCAAGCCCTCGGGGACGCGGCTCGGCTTCTCCTTCGCCTGCGCGATCGGCTTGCGGTCCTTCTTGAACCAGGCCATAAACGATCAGCTTAGCACTTCTCGTGCGGCGTGCTCGTGCGGCGTGCTCGTGCCGCGCTGCCTGCTATTTCGTCCGTGGGACGTAATACCGCGTGCCCGGGCCCATGCTGCGAATCTGCTTCACGAGATCGTCGAGCGCTTCGTCGCTCGCGGCGGAATCGAACTGCGACGTTTCGACGACGAGCAGCGGCGTCGTGTTGTAGTGGAAGAAAAAATGATGGTACGCCTCGTTCAGCTCGCGCAGGTACTCGTCGTCGGGCTGCAGGGCGACCGATTCGGGATCGCGGCGGCGCGTGTGGACGCGGCGGAGCAGCACGTCGGTCGGCGCCTGGAGATAGACGACGAGATCGGGCGCCGGCACGTCGCGCGCGAGGAGATCGTACAGCCGCTGGTAGATGAACAGCTCGTTGTCGTCGAGGTTCAGATACGCGAAGATCTTGTCCTTGTCGAACAGGTAGTCGCTGATCGTCATCTGGCTGAAGAGGTCCGTCTGGCGCAGCGCTGTCAGCTGACGATGACGCGTGAGCAGATAGAAGAGCTGGGCCTGGAGCGCCGATCCAGGACGATCCGCGTAGAAGTCGACGAGAAACGGATTCTCAGGCTCCTCGAGGACGACCGTCGCATCGAGGCGCGCGCCGAGGCGCTCGGCCAGCGCCGTCTTGCCCGCGCCGATCGGCCCTTCGATGGCGATGTGGCGGAACTGCACGGCCGGGCCGATGATATCATCGCGCCGTGAGGATCGACCGCCTGGAGCTGCGGCTGCTGAAGCTCCCGCTGGTGCACTTCTTCGAAACCAGCTTCGGCCGCATCGACGAGAAACACTTTCTCATCGTCACCGTCGACGGCGGCGGCGTGCGCGCGTATGGCGAGTGCGTCGCCGAGCAGGATCCGTTCTACAGCGCGGAGACGACCGAGACCGCGTGGCACGTGATCAGCGAGTTCATCGCGCCGCGCGTGATCGGCGTCGACTTCGCGCATCCGCGCGACGTGTTTCCGGCGCTCGCGGCGATTCGCGGCCACAACATGGCAAAGGCCGCGGTCGAAATGGCGGCGTGGGATCTCTTCGCGCGCCAGCGCGGCGAGCCGCTCGCGCGCACGCTCGGCGGCGCGCGCCAGCGCATCGAGTCAGGCGTGTCGGTCGGCATCCAGGACTCGCTCGACCAGTTGGCTGCGAAGGTCGAGCGCGAGCTCGCGGCCGGGTACCGGCGCGTCAAGATCAAGATCAAACCGGGATGGGACGTCGACGCCGTCGCCATGCTGCGCGACCGCTTCGGATCGATTCCGCTGATGGTCGACGCCAACGCGGCGTACGGGCTCGCCGACGCCGACCATCTCGCGGCGCTCGATCGGTTCGATCTGATGATGATCGAGCAGCCGCTCGACTACGACGACATCGCCGATCACGCGGCCCTGCAGCGCCGGCTGAAGACGCCCATCTGCCTCGACGAATCGATCAAGAGCGTCCGCGCCGCCGAGCACGCGATCGAGATGGGCGCGTGCCGCATCGTCAACATCAAGCCGGGACGCGTCGGCGGCTTCGCCGAGTCGATCCGGCTGCACGACCTCTGCGCCGCGCGCGGCATTCCGGTGTGGCACGGCGGCATGCTCGAGTCGGGCATCGGCCGCGCGGCCAACATCCACCTGTCGACGCTGCCGAATTTCTCGCTGCCCGGCGACATCGCCGCCAGCAGGCGGTATTTCGCCCCAGACCTGATCGAGCCGCCCGTCGAGGTCGCCTCGGACGGCACGATTGCGGTGCCGCGCGAGCCCGGCCTTGGCGTCTCGATCGTCCAGGAGCGGCTCGACGCCGCGACGCTGCGACACTGGCAAGTCTCAAGTCTCAAGTCTCAAGTACTGCCGACTTGACTTGGAAACGTGCGACCTGAGACCTGAGACTTCAAACTTGAGACTTCAAACTTGACGATGCGTTCTCTCGTTCCCTGCGTGGCGCTCGCGTGCGCCACGGCGTGCGCCAGCGCGCCTCCGGCGCCGGTCAAGCCGGCCGGCCCGACCTTCGAACAGAAGATGTCGTGGATCCTGCGGCTGGAGGACCAGCGCGTCCTGCGCGATCCGGCGCCCGAGGTGCCGCCCGCGCCGCCGGCGCCGGCGCGCGGCCAGAAAGCGCCCGTCGTCGTGCCGCCGCCCCCGCCACCCGATCTTGTCCTGCTGCTCGGCGACGACGAAGCGCGCGTCCGTCGCCGGGCGGCGCTGGCGATCGGCCACGTCGGCCTGCGCGACGGCGTGGCGCCGCTCGTCAAGCTGCTGGCCGACACCGATCCGGAAGTGCGCCAGATGGCGGCGTTCGCGCTGGGGCTCATCGGCGACGCGAGCGCGCGCGACCCGCTGACCGCTGCGTTGGCGGATCCATCGCCGCTCGTTCAGGGGAGCGCGGCCGAGGCGCTCGGGTTGCTGGGCGACCGCGCCGCCGCCGACCCGATCGGGCGCATGATCGCGCAAATCGTCGAGTCGGGCGCGCTCGCGCAGCCTCCGGGCGAGGAGGCTGACGTCCGGCGCGATCTGCCCGCGTCGGCGTTCCGGCTCGGCGTGTACGCGCTCGTGCGGCTGAAAGCATACGACGCGCTTGCGTCGGCGGTCCTCGATTCGGCGGGCCAGCCGCGCGTCCGCTGGTGGCCGGTCGCCTTCGCGCTGCAGCGCCTCGACGACAAGCGCGCGCTGCCGGCGCTCCTGACGCTGGCGAAGGATGCGAACCCGTACGCGCGCGGCTTCGCCGTCAAAGGACTCGGCGCGCTGAAGGATCCGTCGGCGCTGCCGACGCTGACGCCGCTCCTGACGAGCGGCGATCGCGGCGTCCTCGTCGAAACGATCCGCGCGCTCGGGCGCATTGGCGAGCCGGGCGCGGCGCCGGCGCTGCTGAAATTCGTCGAGGCCTCCGACACCGAGCCACAGGTGCGAATCGAGGCGGTGTCCGCCCTCGGCGCGCTGCGCCATCCGGAGGTGCCGGGGCTGATGGACGACATCTACGATCTGATGGGCGACGCGTACGCGCCGATGCGCGCCGCCGCCCTGCGGGCCGCCGCAGCGCTCGATCCCGAGCACTTCATCATCCTGCTCTCGGGGCTCGATGCCGATCCGAACTGGGCCGTGCGCGCTGCGCTGGCCTCGGTGCTCGGAACGATGACGCCGGAGGTTGCCCTGCCGCGCCTGATGGCGATGCTGGACGACACCGACCAGCGCGCGATCCCGGCAGTGCTTGCGGCGCTGACCCGGTTGAAGCCGCCGAACGCCGGCGCGCTCGCACTCGAACGGCTGAAGGCGGACGATCCGGTCGTGCGCGCCGCGGCGGCGAACGCGGTCGGCGAATTGAAGCCGCCGGGCGGCGCTTCGGCGCTCGCGCAGGCCTACCGCGACGGCCAGCGCGACGCGACATACCTGGCCCGCGGCGCCTCGCTTGCTGCGATTGCGAAATATGGAGCCGCCGACGCTTCGCCCGTCCTGAAGAGCGCGCTCGCCGACAAGGATTGGGCGGTCCGCGTCCGCGCCGCCGCGCTGCTGAAGGAGATCGACGCGGCGGCCGCCGGCGACGTCGACGCGCAGATCCGGCCGGCGCCCACGACGGCGTCGATGGATCTGTATCAGGCGGCGCGGCTCGTCAATCCGTCGGTCTCGCCCCAGGTCTACCTCGACACCGATCGCGGATCGATCCAGCTCGAGCTGGCGGTGCTCGACGCGCCGCTCACGTCCGAGAACTTCATCACGCTCGCGCGCAAGGGGTTCTTCAACGGGCTCAGCATTCATCGCGTCGTGCCGAACTTCGTCGTGCAGGACGGCGATCCGCGAGGCGACGGCGAGGGCGGCCCCGGCTACACGATCCGCGACGAGCTGAACGAGCGGCCGTATCTGCGCGGCACGGTCGGGATGGCGCTCGACTGGGCGGACACGGGCGGCAGCCAGTTTTTCATCACGCACTCGCCGCAGCCGCACCTCGACGCGAAGTACACGGTCTTCGGCCGCGTCGTCGGCGGGATGGAGATCGTCGATCAGATTCAGCCGTGGGATGTGATCCGGCGGGTGCGCGTGTGGGACGGAACCGGCACGCCGTCGGAGCGGCGGTAGGACGGACGCGAACTACTGCAGCCGCTTCATGTGTCGGTGGAGAAACGGGACCAAATGGAAAAGGGGGCGACAACCGCCCCCTTTTATTCGACGGGCGAGGTCAGCTTACCGTTTCTTGCCGGCCTTCTTCTTCCCGCCCTTGGCTTTCTTCGCCATTGTCTGTAATCCCCCCCTTCGTCTGGGTTTGGGTCGCGCGAGCGCTCACGTCACGACTCGAGTGGCTGCCGCCTGGCACGCTCACCGGTGACGCGCTCGTCGCCGGTCACAAGGGATGGTCTACGTTCGCCATCCTCATACCAGATGTAGATTACGGTTCAGACCAGAACGTGTCAAGCACAAAGTACGGAAAAAGTCAAAAAAGTTTGCGAGTGTCGGCGAGTCGTTTCATCGCGCGCGTCGCTTGATCGCGCGCGTGCGGATCGGCGCCGACGATCTTCGCGGCGTCCTCGTACATCGCGAGCGCGCGCGCGCGATCGCCGGCGCGCTCGAGCGTCTGCGCGCGCTCGACGAGCGCCGACGCGCGCACGATCGCGGGGACCGATCGCGCGTCGACGATCGTTTCGATCTCGCGCCGGGCGCGATCGTGCTGGCCGCTCGCGTCGAGCGCGCGCGCATAGCGGTAGCGCGCGACCATGTCGTCGGGCAGGACCTCGATCGCCCGCGTGAGCGAGGCTTCGGCCAGCTCCGCGTCGCCGCGCTCGAGCGCGCGCCATCCGTCGAGCGACAGGCGATACGCGTCGGCGCGCCGCTTGTCCGGCGCCTGGCGCAGGCCTGCGCGCGCGCGGCTGCGCAGCTGCGGCACCGCTTCGTCGGGCGGCGCGGCGGCCAGCGCCGCGCGGTACTCCGCGATCGCCTGCTCGCGTTCGCCGAGCCGATCGTGCGCGGCGCCGAGCTGAAGGTGCGCCTGCGCGGCGGCGCCGTACGGCGCGGCGGGATGCTCCCTGACGAGCGGCGCGAGGAGGTCGCGCGCGCGGTCGGTCTCGAACATGGCGTCGAGCTGGCGCGCGAGGCCGAGGCGCGCCCGCACGTCGGCGCCGGCTGCCGGCGAGAGTCGTCCGGCATGCAGCCCGTCGAGGAGCGCGCGCCAGGCCCCGGCGCTCGCCGGATGATCGTGAAAGTACTCGTCGTGCACCTCGGCGATGCGCTGCAGGTACAGCGGGTTCGCCGGATAGCGCCGGCTCAGGCCTTCGAGCAGCTCCATCGCGCGCGTCGGCTTCTGCTCGTACCACAAGTAGAGCAGATGCAGCTGGTAGTCGGCTTCGCCCGCCACGAGCTCGCCGCGCTCGCGCGCCTGCAGCATCTCGTGCATCCCCTTCATCCGATCGCCGCCGGGCAGGAACAACAGCCAGCGCAGGATCTTCGCCGTCGCCGGCACCACGTCGGCGTAGTAGTGATACAGGCCGATGCCGAAGTAGGCGTCGGTCAGCGTCGGATCGAGCGCGAGGGCGCGCTCGAGCGCGTCCTTGATCTTCTTCCCTTCGCGCGCCGCCGGGAGCCGCTCGCCGCGCAGCACGCGCCACTGCACGAGCGGCGCGTACGAGCCGGCCAGGTAGAACCACGACTCGGCGCGACGCGGCTCGCGCTTCGTCCAGGCCTCGCTTGCCGCGATCGCCTCCGCCGCGCGCGTGTTGAACTCCTCGTCGAGGCGGCGGCTGTTCGGGTCGAGCAGGATACGCCACCAGACGGCGACCGCTTCGAGCGCCCGGCACGCCTCCTCCGGCGCGGGCGGACACGCGTCCTTCAGCTGCGACTCGACGCGATCGAACCGCGCGTTCAGGATGCTGTCGTAGACGGCCGCAAGCCGGGCCCCCTCGGTCAGCGCGGCGGCCGACGAGCCCGGGGCCGCAATGGCGGCGACGAGCGAGGCGAGCAGCACCACGCAGGCGGTTCCGATAGTCACATGCTTGTGCGCAGCTGTTGCTTCTCGGCGTGGCGCTCGATGGCGAGGGAGATGAGGCGATCGAGGAGCACGGGATACGAGACGCCGCTCGCCTCCCACATCTTCGAATACATGCTGATGGTGGTGAAGCCCGGAATCGTGTTGAGCTCGTTCAGGTACAGGACGCCGCTGTCGCCGGCGAGCAGAAAATCCACGCGCGCCATCCCGGCGCCGTCGATGGCCTTGAACGCCGCCACGGCCAGGGACCGCACTTCGGCAGCCTGCGCATCGGCGATCGGCGCAGGAATGATGGTGCGCGATCCCTCGTCGATGTACTTCGCCTCGTAGTCGTAGAACTCCCGCGACGAGATGATCTCGCCGGGCACCGACGCTTCCGGCTCGTCGTTGCCGAGCACCGACACCTCGATCTCGCGCGCGCGCGGCACCGCCGCTTCGATCACGATCTTGCGGTCGAACTCCGCGGCGAGGTCGATCGCGGCTTTCAGCTCGGTCGCGTGCTTCGCCTTCGAGATCCCGACGCTCGACCCGAGGTTCGCCGGCTTCACGAACAGCGGAAAGCCGAGCCGGGCGACCACGTGATTGAGGATCGACCGCGGGTCGCGCCCCCAGTCGCGTTTCAGCACGACCTCGTAGTCGCAGATCGGCAGCCCCCGCGCCGCGAACACCAT
>Ga0114129_10001722_pt1 | contig 29834 bp, 32 predicted proteins | sample RhiMetdeltSRZDD1_FD_80071 | JGI IMG/M metagenome (GOLD analysis project Ga0114129, IMG submission 80071) | Populus rhizosphere microbial communities from Tennessee, USA - Rhizosphere MetaG P. deltoides SRZDD1 (version 2) (version 2) | ecosystem: Host-associated > Plants > Roots > Rhizosphere >... | reverse complement strand
ATTATGCGTCCATGGGTCTGCGCCTGCACCTCTCCATCCATACGGGTCCACCGATCGGTTCGCGGGGTTGCGCACCAGCAAATGCAGATGCGGACCGCTGGAATTCCCGGTCGTGCCGCTGATGCCGAGCATTTCCCCATGCGGGACGAACGTGCAGCCCGGCGTGGAACAGGACTGCACCGCGACCGAGCTCAGATGCCCGTAATAGGTATTGTATCCATTGGAGTGATGCAGGCGGACGTAAATGCCGAGGTTGACCTTGTGGTTCTGCGGGTCCCACCAGCCCGCATAAACGATCTGATCGGCATCCGCCGCCGCGTACACGGGACGGTAGGAGATGCCGTAATCCACGCCATCGTGTCCATCATAATAGACCCAGTCGCCGAGGCTGTACGACCAGTAAGCACCCTGTCCGGCATTACAGACTCCCGCCTGGGGCGGCGGCGTACCAGCCGGAGGAGGCGAGGGGCAGTTCTTGCGCGCCTGATCGCCCGTATAGGCAAGAACAATATTGTCGTAGGTGTAGTTGGGGGTGGAATGGTCGAAAATGGATTCCTGCGAGGCATTGCCCGGATAGGGAGGATAGAGAAACGGCGTGACTGTTCCCTGAAGCGCGAGGGAAGGTTCCGCAGAGGTGCCGCGCACGCTGAGGAGAAATCCGCAGAGCAGGAGGGCTGTCAGTGTTTGTCTAAGCGAACGAGTCACAGTGCCCGGTAGGTCAGGCTTGCAACCTGACGAATAAAATCGGCGGGCCGCTTCGCGAGCCCGCCCCACTTATTTTACATCAAGGTGTAGGGGAAGGCGTCGCCTGTGAAGAGCGAACCGCTGTCAGCGTCGAAAGAACCGCAACAGCATGGGCGCGACATTCATCCGCCTGTTCCTCAAAATTGAGCTGGAAACCGGTAATGACGTTCGCATTGCCGCCCGTGTACGTGATAAATTTCAAGGCTCCGTTTTCAAATACATTGCCCACATCGAAGACGGCGGCGCCCGTATCCCACGTATCGTGTTCGACGGTCATACTGAGAGGCAGGCCGCGCCCTGACGTGACAGAGATCACACAGCCGGGGATCGCACGATGACCCAGCGCGGGAAACCCAAATTGATCTGTGGTCAGCGCCCAGACGTCAGGATCATAGATGACACGGAAGGCATATCCCGGCGTTGATTCGGCAAGGTAGGTCGGCGTTCCATCCCATACCATTTGTTCGGGAGCGTTCACAACCTCGGTTGGCAGTTCGAGGGGAGGCAGAGGCGTATCCGTCAGCGTCACTGCGACCTGGGTGGATGCCGGTGGAGGAGTGGGAGTCGGTTGTGCGGGAGGGACGGCGCGGGTTGGCGCTTCCAACGATTGAAAGGCAGGAGGTTCTGTCGCTGCGGGTTCCTCGGTAGCGGGTGCTTCGGTCGCTGGTGGCTCCGTCGCGGCAGGTGCCTGGGTAGACGGTGCCGCGGCTCCACAAGATGTTACCAATCCCATTAAGATCAAAACGAATAGGATCCGTCGTATCATTCAAACTCACTTTCAAGTTAGACACAGAGCTTTTTTTCTCGAGTCTCTGTGGCAAACACCTCACTTCTGCAGCCAGGCGGGACAGCAGGTCGATTCTGGTGTAAGAGGCCGAATCTCGCCTGTGATAAGGTCCGCGAGGTGCACTTGCATTCTATCATTTATGACCACACCGAAAGCCAGAGTGTTCCCGTCAGGCGACCAGAACGGGGTTTCGGTTCGCCCCACTTCAAATTGAGTGACCTGTGTCAAGGTTCCCGTCTGCACTCCGAGAATATATATGTTGCTGAGCAGCGCCTCGCTCGATTGATCGGCGCGATCGTCGTCGGGGTTTTCGCGCCGGACAAAGGCGATCTGCCTTCCGTCCGGTGACCAGTTCGCCGCGTACCCGTGACCGGCATCGGCATCCGCCAGCTTGCGCGGATTTGCACCGTCTGAGTCCATCACCCACAGTTCGCCGACCGTGAACGGAGTCTGCGTATCGGGGATCTTGATAAACGCAATCTGCTTTGCATCCGGCGAGAATCGTGCAAACGAAATGTAATGGGACGGATCGGCATATAACGGCTCGACGATTTTTCCTTCGCGCTTCGCAAGGTTTAATTCACTGCCCTGACCCAGTCCGCGGGAAAAGGTGAATATAAACTCACTTGTATTTACTGACGGGGCAAGGTCATAAGTGAACTCTGTGATCGGAAGGACTTCCTGTGCACCGTTGATAGCAACGCGGAGGACTTTTGGGCTGCCCAAGGAGTCAACCTTAAGATAGGCTGCGCTTCCATCGAATGCCCATGCCAGGAAGTGACTGTCTGAGCCTGAAATGGGCTGGGTTACAGCAGAAGTGTCTGTATCAAGAAAAAGGACCGTCTGCCCGTTGGGACAACTTAGTTCAATTGCGAGGAATGCCCCGAGCGGGGCAGGAAACGTGTTGAACAGTCCGCAATTGGCAGGCAGGGAGAAAGGGATCTCGCGGACTGGCTGAAAATCTGTGGAGAATTCTAGGAAAGCAGGAGGTTCGAAACGATATGCGTAGAAGGATGTCTGTAAAGGAGCGTGTGAGGTCTGAGGAGTGCAGGAAGGGAGGCAAGAAATGAGCAGGAAAAGGGGAAATGAAAGACGGTGCATCAAAGATATTATACGGCGGGGTTATAATCCAAAAGCAAATGGTGGTTGAGTAGTCCCGTATGATTTTCGCGGGACGTATCGAAACCACAAAGCAATATGAAAGCAATAGATTTCTTGAGGTGTGGTGGTTTCGATACGGTTAAGAAAAGTGCTTGACCTACTCAACCACCGGGTTGGAAGTAACAATGCACATACTCGTAACCAATGACGATGGCGTTCAGGCGCCCGGGCTTCTTGCTCTCGCACAGGCAATGCGCCAGATCGGCGAGGTGACCGTCGTCGCGCCGGATCGTAACTGGTCTGCTTCGGGACATGTGAAAACGCTCGAGCGGCCGATCCGCGTCACCGAGACGCTGCTGGCTGACGGTACGACAGCCTTCATGTCTGACGGCGCACCCTCCGATTGCGTTGCCCTGCCGCTGCTGGGCTATGTAGATAAAGTCGACCTGGTCGTTTCCGGCATCAATCCCTTCTCAAATATCGGTCACGACGTGACCTATTCCGGCACGGTAACCGCTGCCATGGAAGCCGTGATCGCCGGGGTTCCGGGCATTGCCTTTTCGCTGGCTTCCCAGGACAAGCCTGCCGACGTCCCAACAGACTACGGCCCCGCCGGGGAGATCGCCAGACGCGTTGTGCAGAAAGTGCTTGAAGGCAAACAGCCCGAGGGCGTTGTATTGAACGTAAATATCCCGTATCTGAGCGTCGAAGAGACGAAAGGTTATATCATCACGCGGCAGGGATTACGCGTCTACCGCGATGTATTGGACCGGCGTGTCGACCCGCGCGGCCGCCCCTATTACTGGATTGGCGGGGAAGCGCCAACCGGCGTCAACGAAGAAGGGACGGACGTGGGCGCGCTGGCAGCAGGCTACGTCTCCATCACGCCCCTGCAGCTCGACCTGACGAATTACTCAGCCATGGATGTTTTGAAGGGCTGGGACTGGGAGATCAAGTGACTCTGGAAAGCAGCGAGGCCTACTGGCAATCGTTCCTCTCGACCGTTCCGGATGATTCGCCTTATCGCACAAAGACCTATGTCGCGGAAGGCTGGGGAGATAGTCCTGCCATGGCGGACGAGCTGGGAGCATTGGTTGTGCAGGGGACGAAAACTGCCACCTGTTCGGCTCTCTGGGAGTGGGAAGCGGAAGGCAACCCCATCCCACAGGCTGGTCTGATCAGCATTGCCCTGGATGGGCGCGGCGAACCGCTCTGCATCATCGAGACGGTGGAAGTGACGGTTCGCAAATATAATGAAGTAGAGGCCGATTTTGCACGCGAGGAAGGTGAAGGAGACCTGTCTTTGAACTACTGGCGCGAAGCACATAAAGATTATTTCTCGCGTGTTCTTAAGAAAGTTGGTAAGGAATTTTCGGAAGACATGCCGCTCGTGTTTGAGCGGTTTCGTCTAATTTATAAATAGAAATTATTTACCATCACACCATTCCAATCGACATTGCGAACCACAAAGCTTTGAGTGAATTGAAAAGACAAGAATTCCAGGTAATGAAAATGGTTCTTTATAAGAAAGTCTTTCTGCTTGGTAAAGATGTATCCTTTTTGGATTACATAACTGCGCTAAGAAAGAAATATTTCACTAATTATGTCTTAACAATTGATCAGATACCATCAACAGAAAATTATCAGGCTCAGATATTTTTCACCGCACCCCTCTGGCTCTGGGGATTCGCTAATGTATTTCCTGACGGAGTACTTCTTCATAAATGCACAATCCAACATTTCAAAGATGAAGAACATTTTAGTCTTCAAGCATCACCCAAGCCCATTAATCTATGTATTGCTGCATTTTATGTTATGGTTTCAGTTACGACTCTAATTTTTGCACTTTCTGTGATGATTGAAAAGGATACTGTCTCCTTCAACAACTCAGTTATGCTTGCAATAATCACAATCGCGATGCTAGCTCCTCCGGTATCGATATATTTTCGAGATAAAAAACTCCTTGACAAAGTTGGTTCGTTAGGAACAGAGCTTGAAAGAAATTAATTAAAGGAAAACCCATGCCCTATCTCGCCTCAGACTCCCGTTACAACTCCATGCCCTATAAACGCACCGGCAACAGCGGACTTAAGCTCCCGCAGATCTCGCTGGGCTGGTGGTACAACTTCGGCGGACGCGATGTCCTCGAGAACGGACGCGCCATTGCCCGCCGCGCCTTCGATCTCGGTGTGACACACTTCGACCTCGCCAACAACTACGGTCCGCCGCCCGGCACTGCCGAAGAAAACTTTGGTACCTTATACAAACAGGATTTTCAGCCCTATCGCGATGAGCTGATCATCTCCACCAAGGCGGGCTACGATATGTGGCCCGGTCCCTACGGGGAATGGGGCTCACGCAAGTATCTGCTCGCCAGCCTCGACCAGTCTCTCAAGCGCATGGGGCTCGACTACGTAGACATCTTCTACAGCCACCGCTACGATCCCGACACCCCGCTCGAAGAGACGATGGGCGCGCTCGACTCGGCCGTCCGGCAGGGCAAGGCGCTATATGTGGGCATCTCCTCCTACAACCCGGACCAGACGCGCCGCGCCGCGCAAATCCTGCGTGAGATGGGGACTCCCTGTCTCATCCACCAGCCGTCGTACAACATGTTCGACCGCTGGGTTGAAGATGGATTGCTGGACGTGCTCCTGGATGAAGGAATTGGCTGCATCGTCTTCTCACCTCTCGCGCAGGGACAACTGACTGACAGGTATCTCAAGGGAATCCCTTCCGGAGCGCGCGCCAGCAAAACAGAGCGCGTCTGGCTCACACCTGACGATGTCAAAGCGAACCTGCCCAAAGTGCAAAAACTAAATGATCTGGCGCAGGAACGCGGACAAACCCTGGCGCAAATGGCGATCGCCTGGACTCTGCGCAAGCCGGCAGTCACATCTTCTCTCATCGGCGCAAGCAGCGTGAAGCAGCTTGAAGATAATCTCGCCGCGCTGAACAATTTGAACTTCAGTGATGAGGAACTGGATAGAATAGAATCGATCTTGAAAGGCTAATGTTAGCGCGAGACGGCACTCTTCCGTCGAAGCAATCTCCTCTTAACCTATAATAACCTTTCAACAGGAGATGGCTTCGGTCGTGGCGTTATAGACGCCACTCCCTCGCAACGACATGAAAGGAACAGCATGGGCTTTCTTAAAAAACTCTTCGGCGGTTCTGGTGCCAAGCCTGAAAAACGATACTACGCCTTTAATGTAAAATGTAATCGCTGCGGCGAGGTTATCGAAGGCCGCGTAGATTTGGACAACGATCTCAGCCTGGATTATGAAGGCGATAGCACCGTGTATTTCGTCCGCAAAGGACTGGTCGGAAACAATCGCTGTTTCCAGCAGATTGAAGTGGAAATGAAGTTCACTCCTGCCCGGACGTTGATCGAGCAGGAGGTCACCGGTGGTCAATTCATCAATCCCTAATTACCAATTACCTATGAGATACTCTTCTCCTCCCAACCAACAGGCCTATTACGAACAAGTCTGGCAGCTTGTGCGCCAGATCCCGATCGGCAGAGTGGCGAGCTACGGCCAGATCGCGCTGATGATCCCTCTGCCCATGGGCGTTGACTTCGATAGCTATAAAGCCTTCAGTCCACGCTGGGTGGGCGGTGCCATGGCAGCCTGCCCGGATGACGTTCCCTGGCAGCGTGTGATCAACTCACAGGGGAAGATCAGCGAGCGCCCTGGCGCAGAGAGGCAGCGCATCCTGCTGGAAGAGGAGGGGGTGGTATTCGTAAAGGATAAGGTCGATATGAAAAAATATGGGTGGAAAGGACCGGGCGAGGAAGACGAACCAAAACAGGAAACATTGTTTTAATAGGATCAAAGGAGGAGAAGATGCCAACATTTTTCCCCATTATTTTTGTGCATGGCTGGGGAGGCCCCGCGGACTTGACTCGCGATTTCGGTGCGGCCGATGAGCGCGACCCGTATGTGGGCTGGAACACCGGTCGCCGTTACAACGACCCGGACGGCTGGATCAAGTTCCGCAATACGGAGCTCAATTTCGAAGGCCTTGTCCTGCGGCTGGTGAAGGATTTCGGCTATTACGATGCTTCCAATGATGAAGAGCTCGCCGATTTCAAGAGTTACCTGGGGATGAAGCCGCCTGCGCCCGGAGAGACCTCCCCTCCGGGCGTCCGGGAAGCGGCCTTGAACAAGTCGCTGTGGATTTTCCGCTATTACGAGTACAACGCCGAGCATTTGCAGCTCTCGAAAGAGGTAAAAGCACTGCTGGCAGAGGAGCTCACCCGCTGCAACTTTCCGGTCATTGCTGATGACCTTGCGGGGATTCCTTACTACGCGGCGCTGCTGGCGTTGAAGATCCAACAGCTTGCCTGTCCCACCTGTCGCAGCCTTTCGGATGGAAAGGAAGCTCCGGGATTGGATCTGAAAAAGGTTGCACTGGTCGGGCATTCCATGGGTGGACTGATTTCGCGCTTTGCGATTCAGTACAATCTGTTTGGGGCGGCGGAGAACGTTGCCCGGCTCATGACGATGGCGACACCTCATGGCGGCGCGCGCTATGCTTCGGCGGCGAGCCTGTTCCGCTTTTTACCAGGACTGCGCGACGATGATGTTCAGTTCTTTACGCCCGACTGGGTCGAGAAATTCATGGGCGCACAGGAACCGAAACCTGCCCTGCCTTTGAATTTGACGGATGTCTTTTGCCTCATCGGCACCCGTCACAACGACTATTACGCTGTTGCCCGCCATTTACCGCGAACTGATGGGGTCGTGGATCAAAACGAGGCCTACCTTAATAACTATCCCTATGCCTACGTTTACAATACCCACTCCGGGGAGCATGGCATCCGCGAAAATCATGATGCCTACCAGTCTATGCGGCGCTTCCTGTTCGGCGATCTTTACGTGCGGATGTCGATTACAGATGCAGAACTGAACCCCGGACAAAAGGTGGGCGACAGCAAGCTGTTCTTCCACTACTTTATCAAGCCGCGCGGGATCAATACGCATCTCAATGAGCTTAGCGAGCGGGCGGAGAACCAGCCCAGGCCGCGCACACTCACAGAGCTAAAGCAGCGCCTCTCGGAGAGGCCATACATCATTTACGATGGCTTCGCTGATTCAGGCGCCCTGGTGGATAAACCAGCTCGAATGGGACTTGGTGTGTTAAAAAGCAAACAGGACCTGCCGCACTTCCAGCTCGAATACGGCATATTCATGTCAGACGCGCGCGTGGGCGGGAGAGCGCTGGCAAGCGGATACAAAATGATCCCCCTCGCCGAGGGGACGCGCACACTCACGCTGGAAGATCAGGTGATGAAGGCAAAGCTGCGGGTGGAGGTCAGGAAGCGCGATTGATTCCCGCAAACCACGCATTTGTCCTCCTCCATAGCCCTCTGGTCGGCACGCTGACGTGGAGTCTGGTCGCCGATCAGATGAGGGCGCGCGCTTTGGAAGTGTTCGTGCCCGAGCTGCGAGATTCCCCTCAAGCAAAAGAACCGTTCTGGAAACAGCATGCCGAGTCCGTTGCGCAGGCACTTGCAGACGTTCCGCCTGACACATCCCTTACGCTCGTCGCTCATAGCGGCGCGGGCCCTTTGCTCCCGGCCATCCGGCAAGAGCTTGCAAATCCTGTCCACGCCTACGTATTTGTGGATGCGGGCATTCCGTCCGATTGGGCCAGCAGACTCGACTTGATGAAATCGGAAGATCCCGAATGGGCTGAGCAATTCCAGGAGGAGCTTGCGCGGGGAGAACGATTCCCGACCTGGAGCTTTGACGATCTGCAGGAAGTCATCCCGGAGGAAGCGCTGCGCCGGCAAATGGTCGCCGAAATTCGTCCGCGCGGACTTAGTTTCTTTATGGAGTCCATCCCTGTATTTGATGGCTGGCCGGATGCACCTTGCGTGTACATCCAGTGCAGTGCTGCGTACGAACAGCCAGCCACGCAGGCGCAACAGGCGGGCTGGCAGGTACACAAACTCGAAGCGGGTCACTTTCACATGCTGGTGGACCCAAAAACCGTCGCCGATTTGATTATGCATTCTGTGACAAAACAGTTCTAGAGGACTACGGGGAAAGCACTGTCAGCGCCTGCAGAGCGATTGTGCCTCAGGAACGTGTTGTGGTACAGTTGGGCGCACACGCGCGAAGTAAATGGAAAGAAGGGGATGATGAATTGATATTCTCAGCAGGAGACGAATATGAGCGCGAAACAGGTCTCAAAGAAGGATCAATCCACTCCCCCCAATGCTCCAGTCACAAACCCGGCCAAAGACACCAGCGGAGTACGGCATCCCGAAAAACAATAAAGGCTTACTTCCCTGGTCGCACGTGACTGAGCGGATGACTCAATCCATGCACTATTGGATATGCACAGTCGGCTCAGATGGCCGCCCTCATGTAACTCCGGTTGACGGCTTGTGGCTTGAGGACAAGTTGTATTTTGGCGGAAGCCCTAAAACCCGGCGCAACCGGGATCTGACTGCTAATCCGGCTGTGTCTGTTCACCTGGATAGCAGCGACGACGTGGTTATTCTGCACGGGAATGCATATCTGCAGACAGCTGACCATGAATTGGCAGTTCAGCTGGCAAAAGCATCCACGGAAAAGTATGGTTACGCTCCCCCGCCTGAGACGTATGAACGGTCGGGTGTGCACGTATTCCAGCCAACCACAGTGTTTGCCTGGAAACAATTTCCCAAAGATGTCACCCGCTGGCAGCTCTCTGAAGGTCAATGAGATAAAACTGACCGGTATTGGCTTCGAAATCATAGGAGTGAATGATGTTACGGATGACCCTGATCGTAATTCTGATGTGTCTGCTCGTGGGATGTGCCGCTGCCCCGGCGCAAGCTACAGAGCCTGTGGCAACCATTTCAATCGATTCCACACAGGAGTCGGCCCCCGCGGCGACTGGAGCACCAACCGAAGAGGCGGAGGCAACCTCACCTCCGGAAGCAGCACAGATTCAGGAATACTCAGTCCCGCCCGGCACTCATCCGCATGATGTCGCACCCGCGCCTGATGGAAGTGTCTGGTACACCGCCCAGATTTCCGGCGCGCTGGGCAGGCTCGATCCGGAGACCGGCGAAACGCGTCATATTCCGCTCGGTTCGGGATCATCGCCGCATGGAGTCATCGTCGGTCCCGATGGCGCGCCGTGGATCACAGACAGTGGCTTGAACGCCCTCGTGCGCGTCGACCCGGCGACTGAGGAGGTCCAGAAATTCCCATTGTCGGCGGAGAGTGGTTATGCCAACCTGAACACGGCTGCCTTTGACCCGAGTGGCATCCTCTGGTTCACGGGACAGAACGGAATCTATGGACGGCTGGATCCTTCAACCGGCGAACTGCGGGTCTTCGACGCACCGCGCGGGCGCGGTCCCTATGGGATCACGGTCACCCCGGAAGGCGTGATCTACTATGCTTCGCTGGCGGGCAGCTATGTCGGTCGCATCAATCCCGCGACGGGGGAGGCAACTATCCTGGAGCCGCCCACAAAAGGACAAGGCGCGCGGCGCGTCTGGTCCGATTCGCAGGGACGGGTCTGGGTCAGCGAATGGAATGCTGGGCAGGTGGCGGTCTATGATCCCGCGAATGACTCCTGGCAGGAATGGAAATTACCGGGTGGGAATCCGCAGGCCTATGCCGTATACGTGGACGACCAGGATATGGTCTGGCTGAGCGATTTCGGCGCGAACTCGCTCGTGCGCTTCGATCCCACCACAGAAACGTTCACTACCTTCGAACTACCCTCATCGGAGGCCGCGGTCCGTCAGATCCTGGGCAGGCCGGGTGAGATCTGGGGCGCCGAATCGGCGGTGGATAAGATCGTCGTGATCCGGACCGAGTAGCCGGGCTATAATGAACACATGGCCTCCTCACATCCGCTCCGCATGGGTGTGCTGGGCGCGGCGGCAATTGTGCCGGTCGCGTTGACCGGTCCAGCGCGCTCCATCCCGGAGGTACGAGTCGCCGCCATCGCTGCTCGAGACCCCAAACGTGCGCAAGCCTTTGCGCGCAGGCATCAAATTCCACGTATTCATCAAACCTATGAAGAGCTAATCCACGACCCCGAGATCGAGGCGGTCTACAATCCTCTGCCAAACGGTCTCCACGCAGAATGGGCGATCCGCGCCCTGCAGGCTGGCAAACATGTGCTCTGCGAGAAACCGATGGCGTCCAACACCCGGGAAGCCGAGGCAATGGCAGAGGCAGCGCGTGAAACCGGGCTTGTCCTCAGCGAGGCGTTTGCCTACCGCTATCATCCTCTCACGGCTCAAGTGAAGGAAATTATCGATGAAGGGGAATTAGGAACGATCAAACACATCGAAGCGCAGTTCTGTTTTTTACTTCCATTGACGAACAACATCCGTTTCAACTTTGATCTGGCTGGCGGCGCGCTGATGGACTGCGGATGTTATCCGGTCAGCCTGATCCGCTACCTGGCAGAGGCGGAGCCAACGGTTGAGCGCGCACAGGCAAGCCTTTTCGCGCCACAAGTGGACCATAACATGAGTGCCGACCTATCCTTTGCAGATGGCCGCACCGCGCACCTGGAATGCGGCATGCTCTCGCCCAAATTGTTTCGTTCCATGCTGAAGGTCGAGGGAAGTGCCGGTCAGCTACGCGTGCTCAGTCCATTTCAGCCTCATTGGTTCAATTGGCTGTCTGTACAGGGTACAAAGGGGAAACGCAGCAAACGTGTGCGCGGTGAAAATTCCTACACCCTGCAATTGCGCGCCTTCGTCAAGGCGATACGCGGAGAAATGAACCTCAACACCGATCCCGCCGATGCGATTGGCAATATGCGGGTGATCGATTCAATCTACGAAAACGCGGGACTGCAAAAGCGAGGAGCCTAGACCGTAACGAATGATTTCTGGACCCATTCAAGGATATGCTTAGCCTCTGGTAGTCCTTCTTCCCATCCTACGGGAAGAAGGACTACGTTTATTCCTGTTTACTTCTCAGTCAGTGACAGGAACCTGATCAGGAAAAACGTCAGGGCGGCACCGAACATGGCACTACCGATGCCGACGAGAATGGTCTGCTCAGAAGGGTTTGCGAGAAATTTTGAGCCGACTGCCAGGCTGACGCCGGCAATCGCCAGCGCTGCGAAGATAACAACCGTTCGAGTGATCAAGTTTTTGGTATTCATTTTGTCTCCTTTTATTTGTTTACATACTTTGGAGTATGTAAATTTAGTAAAAAAATTTATGCCTGGGCCCGAAGCCCATCCAGCAATATCTCTGCAAACGATTCGGCGCGGGCTTTCAATGAAAACGACTTGGGGGACACCAGCCACAGCTGGAGCACACCATTTTCAAAAGCGAGGAACGCACGCGCCAGGTCGGCGGGATCCATGTCACTGCGCAGGACTCCCTGAGCCACCCCCTGCTGCATTGCACCGGTGATACCTGCCAGCAGAGCATTCCCGGCTTCCACCTGCTTTTTGCGTCCCGCCTGCAACTCTGGGTCGAGGCCGGTCTTGAACAGCGCCAGCTCCATCACAGCCCGGGCTTCCTTATCCTCTTCGATCAAGGCGCACTGGCGGACAAAGACCCGCCGGAAGATCTCGAGCAGTGTCCCGCCTTCCGCAACCGCCTGCTGCACAACGGCCGCCCCTCGGGCAGAGAATTCCTGGATCAGGGTATTATAGAGATCAGCCTTGCTTTTGAAATGCCAGTAGATGGCGCCACGCGTGACCTTCGCCGCGCTGGCAATATCGTCCAGTGTCGCTGCGGCGTAGCCTTTGGCACTGAAAACGGCCAGAGCCATCTTCAAAAGGATGGCGCGGGTCACAGCAGCTTCTTCCTTTGTCCTTCTCATATTATACATACTAACGCGTATGTATGTTTTTGTCAAGCGTGTGTTGAATTCTAAATGAAAATGAAAGATGAAAAAACCGCCGGGACGGCGGCTTGGGGAGTATCGATTAGCGAGTTAATTCCACAACCAGTGTGTCCAGCGCCAGATCGAGTGTGATCTGGCTGGTCTTCACCCCCTCGTCGATCGCGAGCAGCTTACGATACACATACTCAAGCGACTCGATCGAAAAACGCGCCGCCTGCTGCGTGGTCTTCTCCGCCACAAAGGGATGCACTCCCAGCGCCCGCGCCACGTCGTTTTGATTGCCGCGCCCGTCGAGGATCTCGCGCGCCTGGATCAACAGGCGGAACTGCCTGATAACCATCCCCCACAGGGCAAACTCGTCTTCACTTTCGAGCAGACGATGTAACAGGTGCTGCGCGGACTTCCCGTTGCCATTCGCCAGCGCGTCGACAAAATCGAATACCGATTGCTGCGAAGTGACAATGCAGACCGCTTCCACATCCTGCGCCATCACCGGTCGCTCCCAATTAACGTAGGCTAGCAATTTGGCGATCTCCATCCCCGCCTGCCGCGTATCCACGCCAACCATATCTTTGAGCATTTCTGCGGCGCGGGGGTCCAGCTTTCCACCCTGATTCTTTGTTTCATTGATCATCCAGCCCGCCATATCCTTCAGACGCGGCAGCATGAAGGCTTTGGCTTGCATGAGTTTGTTGTTTTTCTCTGCCCACTTGACCAGCCAGTGCTTTTCCGCTTCCTTCGGTTCCACATATTCAAACATGACGAGGCGCGTTGTCTCCGGAGCTTTCTCAAGAAACTCTAAAAACTTCTTGCGGGCATTCGGATTGTTATATTTGGTGGATGGATTCTGCAACAGCACCAGCCGTCTCTTCGCGAGGAACGGCATGGCATTGACCGCGTTATTCAGGTCATCTTCGCTCATCGAACGCGCCTCAAGGCGGGCTGTATTCATATCCGCGCTGGTAGGATCGGTGAAGTCCGACTCAAACTCCTTGAGCTTACGCGTGATCGCGAATTCATCGTTGCCGAAGAGGAAGTAGAAGTTGGGCATGGTCTCGACACCTGCACTGGCGTGCGGTGCCAGTGTACGGGCGTTGCTTTGGTTGAGTAGGCGAAGCCGTATCGAAACCAACCCGCAACGCCCTACTCGACCAACGCATTTTTATTTCGTTCTGATTCGGTGAACACCTTTGCGGACGAGATCCACACCAACGATCTGCATGTCCCCCAGATCTGCTTCAGTAGTGACATGGCGCTGCATCCAGGTGCCGGCCGGTTTACTGAGAAGGAAGCCAACGACTCCGAGCGCCAGGGCAATCGGCAGCAGCAGGAGACGCAGACGGGTGGAGCGTGTACTCTGGAACGGCAGCCAGGCCAGTGTCCCGGGTAGAAATGCCGTGGCGACCAAATTCGTTCCACAGCCCGGATGGATGGCCAGTTCGCTTTCCCCCGCGCGCAAACGCGTATACGCTTCATGCAAGGCGGCGCGGATATCTTCCGTACGAAGCTCGCCGAAAATGAAGAAGCCGGTCGGGTTGGAGTGTCCACCCATGTTGATCCTGTGGGTGCGTGCCAGCATATGCAGCGTGGCATGCTCGAGCGCATGATTGCGCCGCGTTTCGAGAATATAAGGGAGGTCAAGTATCATGATTTCATTATAGCTTTAAAGCCAGAGCCTCATTCTTTCTATACATAAGAATATGTTAATCTGATGTAAGGCCAGGGTTTCCTGTCCCTACATTTTCGTGGTGATCCGGTGAACGCCTTTGCGGTCGTGTTTAATATCCACAATCTGCAGGGTGCCCAGGTTCGCTTCCGTGGTGACGTGGCGCTGCAACCAGGGACCCAGCGGTTTGCTTAACAAGAACCCAAAGGTCGCAAATAACAACGCCACAGGTAACAACAGAAGTTGTCCACGGCGGGAGCGCGCGCCTTGAAGCGGCGCGAACATAAAGGTGGCAGGGAGAACCATCGAGGTAGCCAGATTTGTCCCGCAGCCAGGGTGAATGGCTAAGTCATGTTCGCCAGCTCGAAGACGGGTCATTGCCTCATCGATCGCGTTGTGGATATCAGCTGTGGCAATCTCACCAAAGATGAAGAATCCTGTGGGATTGGAATGTCCGGCTAAAGTTTTGTCATCGTATTTGCGTGCAAGGATTTTAAGCGTGGCATGTTCCAAGGCATGGTTGCGCCTTGTTGCAAGATAGGGAGGAAATTCTAGTATATTCATGGTTTCATTATAGTGAAAAAGCCCCCCAGTTCCGACTGACGGAGATAAGAATACTGTAAGAGATTAATTAACTCACCTTAAGTAGTGCAGCGGGTGAAGGGGTCTATTAAAGCAGTCAAATCTACTTGTTGGCTTCCCCCTTTCGAAAGGTGCGACGCACCCCTGCGTACCGTCAGTCATTAATGATTGGCAGTCTCCAGTTTGTGATACGTCTCCAGCAGGCTGACCAGAATTTGATCGGTAAATGTGTGCATCTTGTGCAGCATCTCCTCCCAGGCACTCCCGGAAAGGATATTCGCTTCACGAAATACTTTCATGACAGATTCGATCAGGACATTGCGAAAAAATAGTAACGCGCGGGTAGCATCCACTTCGCTGAGGCCGTACCGCCGGGCGCGCGAGGCATATTCGTAACCAATGGCGTGCGCTTCGAAGTCATCCCCATTTTCCGTGGAGAGATAGGTCATCAATCCCTGTGAAAGTGAGTGAGCACTTTCCCGATATTGACGGCGGGCATTTTCATCCAGCTTTTGATACCAGTTTTGTGATTCCAGATTTGCTTCCCCGATCTGCACGCGGACATTTTTCATTGCTGTCTGCAAAATATTCTCCGGCTCGACGCGTATCTCGCGCGCCGTCTTTGCCCACAGTAGAACTTCGTTGCGGCGGTAACGACGGTGCCCGCCGGAAGTGCGGTGCGTAGGCAGGACGCCTTTATCCGACCAGAGCCGGACAGTGCTTGGATGCACACCGAGCAGTTTTGCTGCGTCACTCAGGGAAAGCCATTCGTCTGTCATATGTACATCCATTATACTTACAAAGGTAGAAGATACGACAGAAGCGTGAGCGGCAGCGCCATGAGAAATCCCTTTAAGATCACCCGTCGCGCCTGCTTGCGGACCTGTCTCCATTCTGCCTCATCTTCGATCTTTTCCTCTTCTTCACCAAACTTGCACGCGCCGCGCGCAGCGAGACTCACTCAGGTCTTATCACGAGCCTGAAAGTAACTGACGGTCGAAGCCGAAAACAAGAACTGCAGGAACAACCGCCAGAGTGGATCGAAATGCAGGGCGACCATTACCGCCAAAATAACCAGCGTGATGAGGAATTGCTGAGCCGCAAACCGTAACCGTTTGCGGCGTTCCAATGGGCTGATATTGGCAATGCAAACCTCACCAATCTCCTGCTTTTGCGAAGGAGAGCCATTGCGCTTTAGATCTGCAAAGTAAGCGAAATCAATTGCCATGTTTCTTATTCTGCCGCGACGGCAACCTTATCTACAAAAGAGGGTTCTTCCACCTGTTTTCGGAACGCGGTGAGGTTAAGGCGATAGAGCATGATCGCAGCGATGAAGAGCATCAATGCTTCAAGACTGAAGACGATCAAATATCCGTTCAGTGCGTTGCCGGAAATTTTTGTAGCCACATCAGCGACAATGCCTGCCATCAGCAACCCAACGAGCCGTGAGAGTCCATTTGAGAAGCCCCATGCGCCGATATATAACCCAACTTCGTCTCGAACGGTCAAGTTGTACATCAAGGATAGATTCGCAACCGTGGCAATGCCCGTGCCGAAACCTAGCAACATAATCCCTGGATAGAAGACACCTAAACTACGTGCCATTCCACTTGCAACAATTAGCAAAAAACCTAAGATGGCAAAGAGGTTTCCCATCTGGGCGATTTTCTTTTTTGCTACACGCCCTTCCATAAAGCCTGCCACGAAAAAAGCGACCAAGGTCAATGCCTGGCTGTAAGAGACAATACGGGATGTTTCCGCAATGCTCATACCGAAGGCTTGCGCGCCAAATGGTTCGAGTAATACATCCTGACCAAGAATCGCTGCTAGTAATAAAAGCAGGTAGATAAAAAATCCACGTCCTATGGGATTGGCCGTAATCACTGCATACATCTCCCGTAACGTATGTGTCTTGGAAAGTGAGTCTGATGGGGAATTCTTGATGCGAGGTTCAAGCTTGATAAGCCCGAACAATCCCAGGATCAGAGCGGATATAGAAATGATCCAAAACGCTTTGGATAGCGCCTCGAAGGTGGGCTCAGTCGCTAGGTAGCTGACCGTTTGAGAGGCGGTAACGATTCCCACTACCATCATGAAAAACATGATGGCAAGCGTGGTGCCGCGCCCTTTTTCACCGGATATTTCGGATGCAAGGGAAAAATAGGAGACCGCTGAGAAATGGTATCCCATACCCCACATAAAAAATGAAACTAGTCCAATCAAGATTCCCTGGGTGAAATCCTCTTGTATGGCCGAAACCATGAAAGAGGAAAGGCCTACTCCGGCCGCGCACAAAATCAAACCGAGTAGGATATGAGGAGTTCGCCGGTAACCAAGAATTGGATGTCGATCTGCATAGGAACCGATGGCAACCTGAATTGGTGAAAACAGATATGGGAAAATGGCAATTAACGTGAAGATTGTCTTCGATATGCCGAAATCGAAAATCATGACCCGGTTGAGAGTGCCTGTTAGAGGCACAAGAGTCATTGCGATCGCGGTGTGGATGAGAGCAAGCTGGAGGCGTTTGAGGAACATTTCTTCTCCCGTCATTGTGAGGAAGCAATGACGCAATTTGCTTAAAGACAGCAAGGGCGCTTGGGAACGCCCTGTTCTGTTCCTAGTATTTTAGGCGTAAAGCCACAAAATACAATGTCGATTTATACAGAATTCAGCTAGAGGATTGTTAGAATTCTGCAGATTTAGAATTGGCTATAACTCAGCCGTTGACTTTACCAGTCCCCGCGAAATTGATGACAACCGGTGCTTTCTCATCCCTTCTGCGAGGAAGTAGCTTCCAGTCACAAAGATCATCGAGGCAACCTGGAAGATCAACCCTTCCCAGGTGGGATACATCCCAAACCACGTGCCAAGCCAGTAAGGTAGATCTACTCCCTGAATTACGTGGATCGGGAGCCAACCCACTACCTGCAGGACATGGACGGTGCTGCCAACCATCTGCAGTAACACCGAGCCGATCAGGATGCCTGTGATAACCAGGATTTTCATGTAAGGCAGATTCTTCTGCAGGCGGAACACGATCATTCCTACCAGGGCAACGGCAATCGAGGAACCGATCACGCCCATCAGCACCACAGGCACGCCACCTTCCAGCACAAGCGCCTGCAGGAACAATACAATCTCGAAGCCTTCGCGATAGACGCTGGTAAAGCCAAGCACGATAAGGCCCAGGAAGAGACCCGTTTCCTCGTTCAACAATCGCCGCTTGGTAGCATGGAAGCTCGCCAGCCAGCTTGTCCAGTAGGTCTTGTGGAAGAACCAGTTCATGATCAGGAGTAGGATGCCAATTGCGATAATTGAAACGACAGCTTCGAGTTTTTCTCCATACCGAGCCAGCGACTGGAGAACCTCGTGCGCCAGAAGCCATGTCAAGGCGGTGGCGACGAGTGCCAGCACGGATCCCAGCCACATGGGCTTGCGATACCTGCGCTCCTCCGCCGATTTCAGACTGCTCATCAGGGAAGCAAGGATCACCACGGCTTCCAGTCCTTCCCGGAAAACGATAATGCCAGCATTCATGGCAATTGCTGTCGGCGCGGTGTTTCGGGTCAACTCAGTCTGCGCTTCTGAAAGATGCACATCCAATTGAAGGCGCGTGGCTTTGACCTCCGAATAGGAAGCCCGGTTCTCGATCAGGTATGCCAGTCCTTTACTGTTTCCCTGGCCGTTCCAGAATAATTCTTCCAGACGCAGTTTCAACTCCGGTGCAAACACCATCAGCCTGGCTTCGGGTCCGGTCTCCATAATGGCATAGGCGTCGAGACGGGAGGATTCTGCCAAAGCATATTCCCCGTTTCGAACAGCCGCCTGCATCTGGTCCAGCATGGAGGCGATCACATCGAAGTCGCCCTGGGCGCTGCTCTTGAGCCATTCTTCGGGGATCAATCCTTCCAGGATCGCAGAGAGTTCCTTCGTTTGCGATTTGATATCTTCGGGGCTGGCAACCGAGCGATTGGTGCTCGCTTCAGAAAGTCGTTTCCCAAGCGATTCAAAGATTATGTCTGCCCGCACAGTCTGGCTAGGATCAAGCTCACCAAGCAGATCCTTCAGATCTGCGAACGCCGCATAGGCGCCGGTGTGGAAGGTGATAGCTTCCTGAATTTCGATATCCTTTGTGCCGCGTCCATCAACCACGCCGCGTCCATATTCAACCGGGACAAGCGAAAGAAATCGCAGCAGCTGGCCGGCACGCCGCGACTGCTCGGCAGGACTCAGCGGCGCGGCGCGGAAATTATCCAGTGCATTTTCGACTACGACAAGTTTTTCGTTAAGTTGTTCAGGATTCCCAATTGCACTCGCATGCAGATCATTAAAAGCCACTTGAGCAACCGCAAGGGATGAACTGCCCCTTTGCTCAAGGTACGCCGGCGACAGAATGAAAAAGTATCCTTCTGCCAGTGCTGCCAGCTCCGCGCGTCGCGCAGGGAATCCATTCGCATCGGCAGTCTGCAGGTCATGCAGGGATTCGCTCAGCCGCGCCTGATATGTATCCAGCACATCGGCTCTGACGGCAAGCAAAGCATCCTTGGCCGAAGTCTTCCCGGCAATAAAACTCTCTATGGTCACGGTTGCGCCCACATTAGGACGCGAGAAACGTGTGGCCGTCCGGAATTCGCGCACGGGCAGCCATGTCTGTGCTGTGAGCCCGTTACCGTTTTGAATTGACTCTTCAACAATTGCATAACTTCCGGCGAGGATTGCCGTCCAAGCCTGGGCGCGCGCCGCAGCGAAGGCGGCCGCATCCCGGCTCGACATCCTGTCCTTAAGATCTTGGAAAGCAAGGACGACTCTCACATGTGCATCCGGGTTGGAAACCGAGATCTGTTCGGAAAGCCCGGTTCGATACAAGGCTTCGGCTGCGCTTACCAGCTCTGCAGACGCGTTCGGGTCATTCACCAAAAACAGTTGGGCCTGCACCAGCGCTGCCCGGATGGACTCCGCAATTTGTGCGGGGGAATCAGAAGCGGCACGCGCGGCTCCCAAGATATTGGAAGCCGCGAGCATTGCAATAAGTATGGCAATCAGGAAACGCTGTTGAATCTTTTTCATTAATCTTCAATGGTGATGTTCAGTTTCGCTGCGATCTGTGCGACCTGCCCGGCGATGGCGGTAGCGCGGTTCTGTGCTTCGGCGCCAAGTACATCTGCTTCTTCCGGCGTGTGCTGATAGCCGCTCTGCTCTTTCGCATGAACGTCGGCGACAAAATTCTTCAGGTCTCCCAATAATTGTTCGATCTGTGCGGCTTGCGCCTCATCCGTTGACTCCACCATGGGTTTGACTTCGCTGTAAACGATCTGCAGGCTGCCAAGAATGTTTTGAATATCTGCCAGACGGGAGATCACAACAAAGTCGCGCTGTTCCGAGGCATTGCCCAGAATGAAGCGTGAATTCTTCCAGGAGTTGAAATATTCACTCATCGTAGGGACCATCACTACAAGCGCAGTGAACGCGTCGGATTCTGTCGGCTGCCATTCGGACGAGGCCATATCCAGTTCGGTGGTGTATAGATCCAGCGCATCTGCGCCCGCCTTGAGCACATTCGCCTCAGGCAGGCTTTCACCAAAATCAACAGTGCCGTTGCCATCCAGGTCGGCGTCGATGCCCGTTGTGAAATCGTCATAGGTTCCCCAGAGCGTGCTTTCCAACACACCAAAGAGATTGCCAGGCTTGGGAAGAACGCGCCCGTCCGGGAGCGTCAGATCGAAGGGAACCGCATTCTCCGTGTCCTCGTCACCTGAGGCGCCGGCATCGAGGATCACATCGTATTCGGCAAGGCTCGGCGTGCCTGCTACGATCCCTTCCATCTGTTCATACACCGGACTGGCCGCCATCCAGGCTGACTTTGCATCCCTGAGCGCCGCGCTGACCTCCGCCGGATTAGATTCCCATAAAGCCGCGTAATCAAAGCCTGCGGACTCCGCCAGCGCATAATATCTATCGCTCGCCCCCTTCAGGGACTTTGAGCTGCCCGTCAACTCGGAGGATTTATCCAGCAAATAGGTTTTGATCCCGCTCAAGTCGGCGGCAGAGGGATTCTCCTCAGGGGCAGGCGTTGCCACGGCCGCGGGGGCACAGGCGCTCAGCAGCAGGATCAAAATCAGGGTTGTAAAGAATAACGTTCTCGTCCGAACCATTATGGTTTTCCTTTAAATGGAGTATTTACGCTTAAGATGATAATTTGGACAGTAATTATCTGGGTCAAGCGGCACGTAGTATAATTTTTAAACTTGGAATAATCTAGATATTTGTATTAAATTCCCACTATATCCCATTGCAACCAGTTTTCAACCTGGTTGATACTTTTCGGAGTTTGTATAACGTTTATGACTGTCAGTCCTGCCATGCGACGCTACGCTGCTGAGATCTACCGCCTGCAACAAGACCATGATCAGGTGTCGCTTTCGCTCTTAAGTTCACATGTCGAATCTTCTGCACAGGCGATCTCCACCATGGTGAAGCGCCTGAACACAAATGGATACCTGGTCCATGAACCGTACCGTGGAGTGCGTCTCACTCCCGCCGGCGAAATGATCGCCATGCCCGCCCTGCGACGTCACCGGCTGACCGAAGTGTTCCTGGTCAAGGTGATGAAGTATGACTGGGCTTCCGCCCACGAGTTATCGGATGTATTTGAGCGCGGGGTAAATGATGAGCTCGAAGACCGCATGGATGAGCTGGCTGGTCACCCGACGCGCTGCCCGCACGGGGAGCCGATCCCGAGCAAGGATGGCGTCATGCCGCAGGTAGTGGATATGCCGCTCGTAGACGTGCCTTCCGGCTCCGATTGCGTAGTCAGCCGCGTGCGCACGCACAACATGGAGGAATTGCATTACATTGCCGAGTTGGGACTTGTCCCTGGGACGCCGTTCCATTTGCTCAGCTGCGCGCCGTTTAAGGGTCCACTGCGTTTGCAGATGAACCCAACAGACCATATTATCGGTTATGAATTGTCGCAGTCCATCTGGGTGGAAGTAACAATAAAAGGGGAAGGGAATAAGCTTCCACCGCTGAAGACGCCTCGCTCCTGAATCTCCACAGACTCTGCTATCCAGCGGAGTTTGTTTTTTTCGCGGGTCCATCATGGGGAGAGAAAAAGTGAAGTACTTCCATCATAAAGAAAAAATGACATCCATCCATGTGTTAAAAGCCCTGCATCTGAAATAATAAGGTCAACCATAATATTTAACGAAGGGTTACCTTATGTCTCTCCCGCATCTGAGTGAAAGCACGGAAATGTATCTCAAAGCAATGGCTGAACTGGGCGAAGGGGAAGTCGTCCCGATCGGGCGTCTTGCGGAACGTCTGGAAGTCACGTCGGTCTCTGCCAACGAGATGGTGAAGCGGCTTGGCGACCAGGGATTGGTATCACATACGCCCTACAAGGGCGTGAATCTGACCAAAAAGGGGCGCAAAGCAGCCTGCGATGTGGTGCGCAGGCAGAGACTATGGGAATGTTTTTTGCACGATCACTTGAAGATCGAATGGGCACAGCTCTATGAGCTGGCTTGCTCGCTCGAACATGCTACCGCCCCCGAAGTGACAGATGCACTGGCAAAATTCCTTGGCAACCCCAGCGCATGCCCGCACGGAAACCCCATTCCTGCCGCGGACGGCTCATTTACACGTGTACGTGGAATTTCCCTGAGCGAAGTACGCCTCGGCAGTACCGTCCGTGTGCTGGCGGTGCGCGCCACAGCCACGGCTGTGCTCAAGCATTTGCAGGAACGGGACATTCTGCCCGGTCGTGAGATCACTGTTCTGGAAGCCGCACCCATGCAGGGTCCGCTGACGTTGGATGTGGAAGGAAATCGCGTGCTCCTGGGTCTGTTAATCTCCAAATTTGTGATTGTTGAAATGCAATAATCTCTTGAAAGGGAATGATTATGTCCGAAACAACACACCTCCATCTTCTCCGCCCCGGACAGCGCGCGACGATCACCAAAATCAATGGCGCCAGGGCTCTGCGGCGCAGGTTCATCGAAATGGGAATCGTCAAAGGCGAGACCATCCTGATCGAACGACACGCGCCGCTTGGCGATCCCATTGAATATCTGGTCAAGGGCTATCACCTCGCCTTGCGAAAAGAGGAAGCCAACCAGATCGAAGTGATCGTGCTGGGAGATGAAAATGTCTGAGCTGACCATCGCACTTGCCGGAAACCCGAATGCGGGCAAGACCACAATCTTCAACGCGCTGACTGGATTACACCAGCATACCGGCAATTGGCCCGGCAAGACTGTCGAGAAAAAAGAGGGCCAGATCGAGCATAACGGCATCACGATCAACATCGTCGACCTGCCCGGCACCTATAGCCTGACTGCCTATTCTCCTGAAGAAATCATCGCCCGCGACTTTATTATCGAAGAATGCCCGGATGTGGTCATCAATGTTGTCGACGCGACCAACCTGGAACGGAACCTGTATCTCACCGTGCAACTACTGGAACTGGATGTCCCGGTGGTACTGGCATTGAACATGGCCGACGCCCTGCATAAAGAGGGCGCGCAGATCGATCTCAACCATCTTTCGCAACTTCTAGGAAATATCCCTGTCGTGCACACTGCCGCAAACCACGGCAAAGGCGTATCCGAGCTGATCGCCAAAGCTGTGAGAACTGCGAGAAAGAATTAGCTACGGAGGAACGGAGAACACAGAGAGTTTATTTTTTCTCGGTGTCTCCGTGACTCTGTGGCAGGAAAAACCATGACCATTACAGCTACACCACTCTTTCGTCTGGATTATGGCGGCAAGATCGAACGCGAGATCGCCCGCATGCTGGCTGCCTTCGATGAAGCGAATTTCGACACCGGGCGCTACTCCAGGCGCTGGCTGGCAATCAAACTCCTTGAGAAAGATCCCGATGTCCTCGAACACGTCGGATCCATGGAGGGCGGTGAAAAGATCATCGCGTTTGCAAGAGAACGCGCCGGGCACGTCGAGTCCATGCTGGGAGATGACTTCGACCTCCTTACCGCCGACCGCCGTTACGGTTATATCAATGGCATAGTGCGCCAATCCCTTCACCGTCCGCTGATCGACCGCCTGACTCTCACAGACCGGATTGACAACATCGTTACGCATAAATGGCTGGGCCTGCCTGTTTTCTTTGCCGTGATGTACATCATCTTCCGGCTGGTGATCGACGTCTCGGCCCCATTTCTGGATTGGACCGATGCAGTCATTAACGGTCCTTTCGCCAATTGGCTTTCGGTCCTCCTGGACCTCGTCTCTGCTCCCGTTTGGCTGCGCTCGCTCCTCATTGACGGGATCGTGGCAGGTGTGGGTGGTGTGCTGGTCTTTGTGCCGGGATTGCTGATCCTGTATTTCTTCCTGGCGCTCCTGGAAGATTCCGGATACATGTCCCGGGCTGCCTTCGTGATGGACCGTTTCATGCGCGTGGTCGGCTTGCATGGAAAATCGTTCATCCCGATGATCCTTGGCTTCGGCTGTGCGGTCCCGGCCGTCTACGCCACGCGAACGATCGCCAGCCGTCGCGATCGCGTCCTGACGGCGCTGCTTGTCCCACTGATGTCCTGCTCGGCGCGGCTGCCCGTCTATGTGGTCTTTGGCCTGGCGTTTTTCGGAGCGCGCGCCGGCACCGTCATCTGGGGGATGTACGCCCTAGGCATCGTGGTGGCAATGGTGGCAGGCATGGTGTTCACCCGGACGATCCTCAAGCCCGATGTCTCTTCGGCGTTTGTGCTGGAGCTGCCACCCTATCGCCAGCCTGCATTGAAAAGCGTGTTAATTCATATGTGGGAGAACACGCGGGAGTTCGTCCGCAAAGCCGGGACGATCATCCTGAGTGCCTCTGTTGTCATGTGGGTCTTGTTGAACCTCCCCTGGGGTGTCGCGGACCAGCGTGACTCGTATTTCGGAAAATTCAGCAGCGCGCTTTCCCCGATCTTTGCGCCACTCGGGTTTGGAAACTGGGAGGCGGGAGGCGCACTGGTCTCCGGGTTCATGGCAAAGGAGATCGTCGTCAGTACGCTGAGCCAGATCTATCTGGGCGATACCGAACCCAAACCCGTTGAATCAACCACATTCGCAGAAGACCTGACATTCATCGGCAAAGGATTTGTGGATGCAGGGATCAACTCGGGCAGGATCTTTCTGAGCATTCTCCCCGGCGTGAATCTTCTTGAGGAAGGTACGCAGACGGAAGACACGATCTTGAGCCTTGCCTTACGCGATAATTTCAACACACTGAGTGCGCTCGCCTTACTTGTATTCGTCCTGCTCTACGTCCCCTGTGTTGCAACATTGGGTGCGATCAAACACGAGTTTGGGACCTCCTGGGCGTGGGTCTCCGCCGTGTATCAGACCGGGATTGCCTGGATTGCCGCATTCCTCGTGTACCAGGTCGGGCACCTGCTCGGGTTTGGATGACATCCTGTGCTGACACAACTCGTCACTCTCCTTGAAAATAAAGAGAACGGGCTGAGCCTTTCCGAGATCAGCCGCCAGATGAATGCTCAGCCGACAGCGGTTCTGTCGATGATTCAATTATTAGTTCATAAGGGAAAACTGCTCGAGATCGGACCCGACAACAAATGCTGCACCACCTGCGGTTTTGAATCCGATTGCGGCCTGCTGGCAGCGCGCGGGAAGCGCTACATTTGTCCCAGACGTTTGCCAGACTAGAACATCATACCCAACAACATAAAGCACAGGCTAGTTCCTGTGCTTTATGATTTAATCGCTCTGGTTTTCTCTAGGCTAGGCTTGCTGCGCAGCGCCCTGACCAGGCCAGCTTGATAACATGAAATCTGGCGGGCTGCCAACCCGCCCTACTTCCCCATAACCATTTGCCTCGCTACCTGCATCAGCTCATGTGCGGAACGGAGTGTCCCCTCGCCCACTTCGCCGAGCATCTGTGAGAGCTCAAGCAGGCGCGGCTCGCCGTCGAGGCGCTCGACGCGGGTCAGGGTGCGGTTGCCCTGGATCAGCTTTTGTACCTGATAATGCTCATCGCCGAACGCCGCGAGCTGTGGGAGATGCGTCACACAGAAGACCTGGTGCATGCGCGAGAGGTTCCACAGCTTTTGTCCCACCGTCATGCCGACGCGACCACCAATGCCCTGGTCGATCTCGTCGAAGATCAGGGAGGGGACTTCGTCGGCGCGGGCGAGCACGTTCTTCAGCCCAAGCATCAGGCGCGAGGTCTCACCGCCGGAGGCGATCTTTACCAGCGGCTTGAGTCCTTCACCGGGATTGGGTGCGATCAAGAATTCGATCCTGTCGAATCCATTTTGGTCGAAGCTGATGCGCGTGCCATTTTCGACCGGCGCGCCGTTCGGATCGGATTTGGTCTGGAAGTCCACGCCAAACTTTGCAGCCTGCATTCTAAGATCATTGAGCTCCGATTCGATGCCGTTGCCGAGTTCTATCGCGGCGGATTTGCGCTTCTCGCTCAACAGGTTCCCCTGCTTCGCCAGTTTCTCGAGGAATTTCGCTTCCTGCGTTTCGAGCTCTTCGATCCGTTCACCTGCGGTTGTGATGGTTTCCAACTGTTTGCGTGCATCTGCGCCATAGGCAATGACCGCCGGGATGCTGCCGCCGTACTTGCGGGTGAGCGAGTGGATCAGGTCCAGCCGCTCCTCCACTTCGTCGAGTCGCTTCGGATTGAACTCGATCTCTTCCAGATAATCTCGCAGGCTGTGGATCAGGTCAGACATGCCGTCCAGTAGGACTTCCGCCTGGTTCGCCATCTCATTTTGCGCCGAGTCGATCTTTGCCAGCGCGGCTAACGCCTGCGCCACCTGCCCCATCAAGTCGGTCGCAGCGGGAGTCTCGGGCGAGCCTTCCTCCAGGACAGCCAGCGCCTCCTGGGCATTACGTGACAACGCTTCGGCATTCGCCAGACGATCGCGCTCTTTGCGCAGCTCTTCGTCTTCACCAGGTTTCAAGCGTGCAGCTTCCACTTCTTCCGCCTGATAGGTGAGCATGTCTACGCGGCGTTCGGCATCTGCCTGGGCTTTACGGAGGTCGTTCAGTTCACGGCGCAGGCTCAGCAGCGCGTGATAGGTTTGACGGTAGTCCGTGAGGGGGCGCGCCACTTCTGCATAGCGGTCGAGCAATCCAAGGTGAGCGCGCGGATCGAGCAGCGAGAGATGCTCTGCCTGCCCGTGGATATCCACCAGCAGCGCGCCGAGTTCCTTCAGCAGGGACACATTGACTGACCGCCCATTGACGCGCGCAATACTGCGCCCCTCTTTGCGGATCTCGCGCATTAGCACCACATAATTCGGATCGTCCATCAATTCTTCGCGCTGCAGGATCGCGTGCACCGCCTCTTTTTCCGGTCCCTTGAGATGGAAGACACCTTCGACGAATGCCGCATCGGAATCGGTGCGCACGAAGGTTGTGTCGGCTTTGCCGCCAATGAGCATGACGACCGCATCGAGGATGATAGACTTGCCCGCGCCGGTCTCGCCGGTCAGAATGATCAGCCCGGAACCAAAACGCAGCTCGAGCTCGTCGATAATGGCAAAATTATGGATACGTAATTCTGTTAGCATAGGTCCTTTTTAGATGAGGTATAGGTTATCTGAACAATTGGATTCCAGAAAGTCGAGAGTAAACCACAGGGACGGCGATCACAAGATAGATGACTTGAAAGAGAAGCCCAAACAGATTCTGGGCGAATACAAGTTGAAAGAGAATCACAGGGAGCGCGCCAAGCACAACACCAACCACCACGGTCATGAATAACGGGCGCGAGCGACGTTTGCCTGTGACCAGGCGCACGCCCTCCGCAATGGCGACCCCCGCGGTCGGCGCGCCTGCCGCGATCAGGAACCAGCCGAAGAAACCGATCCCGCCAATAAACGTAACCAGGAAGGAGGCCAGTACGGAAATCAGCACTGCCACGATAAACCCCGTAATATAGTCGTACCACTCCGATGTATCGAACGCCTTCTGCTGACCCTTCACACATTCGCGGCAGCGATACCCGATTGGCGTGCGGACCGCGCAGGCCGCGCAGATCGGACGGTTGCAGTTATTGCAGCGCAAAGCCGTCTCGCGGGTTGGATGGACGTAGCAGTAAAGTGTTTCAGTTGTTGTTTCAGTCATCGTGGCAATCCTAAAGATTACTTCCGCGTTATGCGGAGTGAGTAGCGCTAAAGCGCTGCGAATGCAGTCGAAACGCAGCGTTTCATGTTAACCTGTCCTTCGACTTCGTTCCTCGGCGAGCACTCGTCGCTCCGCTCAGGACGGAATTACCTTGGCAATCCTAACGAGTTTTCATTCATATGAGCGGTGATATTTCGGTAAAAATATCCCGGGTCTCCAAAGCGCACAAATTGGGCGGTCACATCTGCGGCGCGCACATCCACGTGATCGTCTTCCATTAATGTAACGGAGGGCTGCCCGTCAACGCTCAACACCGCGTTTTCTCCATTGACCTGTATCCTGACCGTCGAACCTTCCGCCAGGACCACAGCCCGATCCACCGAAAGATGCGGCGCGATCGGCACCAGCAGGATGTTGCGCAGCTCCGGCGGAAGAATGGGACCGCCTGCGGCCAGGGCATAGGCGGTGGAACCGGTCGCCGTAGCGGCGATAAGTCCATCCGCCACGTAACTGGTCAGGTGCCGTCCATCCACCGAAGCGGACAAACGCACGGGGCGAAGGCTTTGTCCCCGGGCAACCACCACCTCGTTCAGAGAATCCCAGGAGCCGAGGGCTTCACCCGAGCGCATATGCTCAGCATGGAGCATCATGCGGTTTTCGATCCATGCCTCGCCATTCAGTAGTTTGTCAAAGTACGCGCGCCATTCGTCCCGTTCCACCTGGATCAGAAACCCTAGTTTTCCAAGGTTTACGCCCAGGATCGGAACCCGGCTGGCAGCGCAGAGATTTCCGGCCCGCAGCACACTTCCGTCACCGCCGGCAACAATCAGCAGATCAAACTCACCACGCCGGACCCGCTTCCGAAGGGACTCATCGTAGAGCGAACCGAAAGGCGCACCCAGTCCCTTGTCCTTTAGATAGTTGGACATTGCCTCTGCCTCCACAAATGTATTCGACATTCGTGGATATGCTGCTACCACTGGCCGCTTTGGGATGAAGGCATCTGGCATGGTCCGGTAATTATAAGGTAAACAGGTACACAGGTAAACACGTTCTAAATTTGACTTGTCTACTTGTGTACCTGTTGATCTGCCCACCTACACCAATGACTGATCACACACCTTTCGAAACCCACAGCGCGCACAACGGGCGGCTTGTTCATGGGAGCGCGGCACATCCTTCCGGTGCTCATCGCGTTTCATCTCTGCCAGCAACTCAAGCAGAGAGGATTCCAACTCCCGGGTGTAATCAATGGCAAAGTCACGGTCGTTGTAATGGATAATGCCGTACGGCGGGCGTTTGCCATAGGTCTTTTCCACCAACAGGCAGTAGGACGCAAGTTGAAAAATATGCGAGTCGTAAGGCGCTTCTGGCGCGCGACTCGATTTCACCTCGACCGGGATGATCTGTCCGTTTTGCTGGATGAGATAATCCGGTTTGCCTGTCAGTCCGAGTGCCTGGTAAAAAAGCGGCTTCTCCACCTTGCCCCAGCCGCGCGTGTCGGTGTAGATCACGCGGCCACCGGGCAACCCCGCTGCCTGGCGCTGGCGATTGGATTGCCAGAAGAAAATAAGAGCAAGCAAAAGAAGAGCAAGAGCGATATAAATCATGTTAATTACCGGTCCGGCGCGAAGCCAAAATAATACACCCCACCTGCACGCTCCCACATGTCCGGCTGTACGGAAAGACGAGACCTGGTGGTGATGCGATATCCCTCTGGGATATCCACATAGATTTCGAAAATGGTATCCGCACAGCCGGGAATCGATACGTTCAATTGTACGTCTCCCTCATGATCCGTGATCGCGGGCCAGCTGACGGAGGCAAACTCGGCGTGTGTGTCATTGACATGAATTTTCACATCGCCCAGAGGCGATTCGCCAGGGTCCACCTGCCCATCGGAATTGGCATCGACCCAGGTCTGTGCGGAGGCATACCAGGTGCAATCGGAAGCGGCGCCGGCTCTTAGTATGTAATGAATAGCGGAGAAAAACAGGAAAGCTACGGTGAACACAGTGAT
>Ga0114129_10001721_pt1 | contig 29853 bp, 23 predicted proteins | sample RhiMetdeltSRZDD1_FD_80071 | JGI IMG/M metagenome (GOLD analysis project Ga0114129, IMG submission 80071) | Populus rhizosphere microbial communities from Tennessee, USA - Rhizosphere MetaG P. deltoides SRZDD1 (version 2) (version 2) | ecosystem: Host-associated > Plants > Roots > Rhizosphere >... | reverse complement strand
GGTCGTGGCGCACAATCGTCGGCCGGGCGCAGGAATCGGCATACCAGGGGGATGCATGTTCGATGTGATCATTGCCGGCGGCGGGCCGACCGGCATGATGCTGGCGAGCGAATTGCGTCTGCACGGCGTCGACGTGCTCGTGCTGGAGAAGGAGGCCGAGCCGCCGCCGTTCGTGCGGTCGCTCGGGCTGCACGTACGCAGCATCGAGGTGATGGATCAGCGGGGGCTGCTGGAGCGGTTCCTCGACCTCGGCACGCAGCACCCGATCCGGGGAATGTTCGCGGGCATCGAGAAGCCCGCTCCCACCGGGCTGGACACCGCCCACGGATACGTGCTCGGCATCGCGCAGACACTCACCGACCGGCTGCTCGCCGAGCACGCGGCCGAGGTCGGAGCCGAGATCCGGCGCGGCTGTGCGGTGGTCGGGCTGGCGCAGGGCGACGACGGCGTGACCGTCCACCTGGGCAACGGAACCACAACGCCGTTGCGGGCGCGGTTTGTCGTCGGCTGTGACGGCGGGCGCAGCACGGTTCGGAAACTGCTCGGGGTCGGGTTTCCCGGCGAGCCGTCGACCATCGACACGCTGCTGGGCGAGATGGAGGTGACGGCGTCCCCGCACGACATCACCGAAGTGGTGACCGAGGTGCGTAGGACCGAGAAGCGGTTCGGGATCGGGCCGTCGGGCAAGCCGGGGGTGTTCCGGGTGGTCGTACCGGCACAGGGGGTGGTCGAAGACCGTTCGGTACCGCCGACGATCGAGGAGTTCAAGCAACAGCTGCGCGGGTACGCCGGCACCGACTTCGGCGTGCACTCTCCCCGTTGGCTGTCGCGCTTCGGCGACGCGACCCGCCAGGCCGAGCGCTACCGGGTCGGACGGGTGTTCCTCGCCGGGGACGCCGCGCACGTCCACCCGCCGATGGGTGGGCAGGGGCTCAATCTCGGGATCCAGGACTCCATCAACCTGGGTTGGAAGCTGGCGGCGGCCGTCAACGGCTGGGCGCCGGACGACCTGCTGGACAGCTACGAATCCGAGCGGCATCCGGTGGCCGCCGACGTGCTGACCAACACCCGTGCACAGATGCAGCTGACTACCAACGAACCCGGGCCGCAGGCGGTTCGACGGTTGTTGACGCAGCTGATGGACTTCGACGACGTCAACCGGTTCCTGATCGAGAAGATCACGGCGATCAGCATCCGGTACGACTTCGGTGAGGGCCATGCCCTGCTCGGGCGACGGCTGCGCGACATGAAGCTGAAGCATGGGCGCCTGTACGAACTGATGCGCGCCGGCAGCGGGCTGCTGCTCGACCGGACGGGGCGGCTGTCGGTGGACGGCTGGGCCGACCGGGTCGACCACGTCGCCGACAGCAGCGAAGAGCTTGACGTACCGGCGGTTCTGCTTCGGCCGGACGGGCACGTCGCGTGGGTCGGCGAGGAGCAGCGGACGCTCGATGCCGCGCTGGCCAAGTGGTTCGGCGCCGCGGCGGTTCCTTCGGCCGGGTGAAGGACGCTTCGAGGACGGCGACGCCCTCGGAGTGTGGTCACCCGGCGGTCGGGTAACCCACGTAGGCGAACGCCGTGCTGTCGGCCGCCCAACTGGGGGTGTTCAGCGTGCCTTGACCGCCGAACACCCGGGCGACGGTGGCGGCCGAGGACCAGTCGGGCAGTGTGACGACCCGCACGTCGACCCAGACACTTGCGGGATGGCCTTGCGTGCCGGGCGGGAAGGCGACATACGTCGCCCATCTTCCGTCGGGCGAGATGTGCGGAAACCAGTTGACGCAATCGTCGAATGTCAGCTGCTCGACGCCGCTGCCGTCGGGGCGGATGCGGGCGATCTGGGCGTGCCCGTCGAACATCTCTGTATTGAAATAGATCCAATCCCCGTCCGGCGAGTACTCGCACCCGTCGGACGGCCCCGGGCCGAAGGTGAGCCTGCGGTAGTCGCCGCCGTTGGCCGACATCGTGAAGATGTCGGCCTGGGTCTGCCCATTGCCCGCTGCCGGCTGGAGCCCGACGAATGCGAGGCGGTCACCCCGAGGGTGTACGCCATGCAGGTAGTGCTGTAGCCCCGCGGGGGGATTCCCGGTGACCAAGTCGGCGGCTCCGCCTCGAACGGGGGCTCGGTATAACTGCCGGTCGTAGGCCGACAGGTAGATGTGCTCACCGTCCGGATCGAGCACATGGTCGTTGTTGAGCAGCGGGACTCCGGTAAGCGGTATCTGATCGAGCCGCGGTGTCTCGGACAGGGACAACCGCCACAGCAGGCCGTCGCCGTTGAGGACCAGGGCATCGCCCGAAGCCAGCCAGTTCGGCGACTCGAGCCGGCACCGTGCCGTTTCGAACCGCTTGACGGGCTCCTCGCCGGTGGGGCCGGCGGTCCAGACCTGGCAGGTCTGCCTGGGCAGGAGATTGCGCACGGCCATCCGGCGTCCCCTCGGGTCGCGTGGTCGCACCGGCGGTCAGGTCCCAGGTAACCGGGAGCCGGGCGGAGGCATGGTCGGCGAAATCGCCCGACAGTAGACGTCCTCCAGCCGACCGAGATAGGAGTCCAGCGAGTACCGTCCCGCGATGTGAGCGCTGCGCTGCTCCCGGTCCGCTTCGGTCTCCGGCTTGGTCAGCACGTCGGCGATCTCGGCGATGACGGTCGGCGAGTTCAGCGGGTAGCTGCGGATGTGCGGACTCGCCGCGAGCTCGCCGAGGCCGCCTTCGTCGGGTACGAAGACGGGGGTGCCGCAGGCGGCTGCTTCGATGGCGGCGAGGCCGAACGGTTCATTGGGTGCGCACATGACGACCGCGTCGAGATCACGGAAGACGTCGGGCATCGACGCGAGCGGTTGGAAGCCGAGGAATCGAGCATGCCCGTTCAGCCCGAGCGATGCCGAGAGGCGTTCAAGGGCAGGCCGCTCGGTTCCGTCGCCGATGATCCAGGCATCCAGGTCGGGTACGAGATCGACGAGGCCGGCGGTGATTTCGAGGAACCGGTCGGCACGCTTGTACTCGACCAGCCGGTTCACGAAGCCGATCCGTGGCCTGCCCCGCGCCGCCCGGCGTGGACCGGGGAAGAAGCGGCGCGCGTCGTAGGGGTTCAGCATCGCCACATGCGATGTGCCCACCGGGAGGTGCGGACTGGCCAGGCGCTGGACGTAGGCCGATATGGAGATCACCGAGGCCGGCGAGCGCGTGCCCTGGAACCGCTGGAACCGGGCCCGCTCGCGATCAAGATAGGGGATTTCGGAACCGTGGCAGGTGGCGACGACGGTCTGTCCCAGGTTGAGCGCCGCGCTGGTCAACAACCACAGGTGCTGGGAATGGACCACGGTCGGCGCCCAGGCGCGTACCACGGCGTCAAGAGACCGTTCCCAGGTACGCGTGACATCGGCGATCTCCTCCGGAGACAGTTGACTGTAAAGTCGTGAGCTACACGGATGCCCGGTGAACGACGGGAATTCGCCGGCCAGCTCGTCAGCCGTGAAGTGCCGGACCTGCCGCGGCATGGTCGCCGGGGTGCCGCCCGGCGGAGTCAGCAGTGCGACCTCGTGGCCGCGCTGGGCGAGGCCGGTGGCCAGGGCCAGGATGTAGGTCCCGCTCCCGGAGCCGTGAATGGGAGTATGGCTCGCGATGAGGACGCGCGTCATCGCGAGGCTAGAGCTGACTTGGGTGAGCGATGGGCTTGCCGGAGACGGCCTGGAAAAGCCGGCCCTGCCGGTTTCCGACGCTGGCGACGGCACCAACGAGCGCCCCGTGTCGGCCGATCATCCGCACACCGTAGACGATCGCGAACTTCGATGGTACCCATGCGCGAACATATCTCATCTCGTGAAATGACAAGGGTAACCCCGCCGACCCCGGCGACCTCGCCCGGACATGTTTCGTGGTCCAGTCCCGGTGCGACAAGCGTCTCCGGACGTCACCACGGCACCGTACACCGAAGAGCGTTAATGACCATCGATTGGTACGCCGTGAGGCGGCAGTGGAACATCGAGGTTCGTTGTCGATCTCATCGGGGTCAGAGGGAGGAACGGATGGGTCGGGTCGTGCGATTCGAGTCGCCGGGGAAGGTGATCGTCGTCGAAGAGCCGGAGCCGGATCTGATGCCCTCGCAGGTGAGGATCGCGACGCTGTTCTCCGGGATCTCCGCCGGCACGGAGCTGTCCTACTACCGTGGCAGCAATCCCTACTTCGGCAAGCACTGGGACCGCACCCGGCGCCTCTTCCGGCCGGCGGGCGGCCAGGGTGAGGGCGGCCAGGGCGCGGTGGCAGTGGAGCGGGCCCCGGCGAGCCTCTCCTATCCGGTGGACGGCAAGGGCTACGAGGAGGTCGGCGTCATCGTCGAGGTGGGTGCCGAGGCCGGCGACGTCGCACCGGGCGACATCGTCTGGGGAACCTGGGGGCACCGGAGCTCAGCGGTGAAACCGGCTGAATACGCACGTCAGCGCAGGCTGCCGGTGGGGACGCCGCCCATTGTCGGCGTCTTCTCACAGATCGGCGCCATCGCGCTCAACGTGGTCCTGGACGCGGATATTCACGTCGGGGAGACGGTTGCCGTCTTCGGCCTCGGGGTGCTCGGTCAGATCGTCGTCCAACTGGCCCGCCTGAACGGGGGCGAGGTGGTCGCTGTCGACCCCAACGATGACCGGCTCGAGACCGCCTTGTCGCTCGGCGCGTCCCACACGGTGAACGCCCGTGACGGCATGGTCGGCGAGCGCATCCGTGAGCTGACGGGTGGGCGGGGGGCCGATGTCGCGCTTGAGGTGACCGGCTCGTACCAGGCGCTCCACGAGGCCATCCGGGCGGTCTGCTACAGCGCACGGGTGGTGGCCGCCGGGTTCTTCCAGGGCGCGGGGACGGCGCTCGCGCTGGGGGAGGAGTTCCACCACAACCGGATCGACCTCAAATGCTCCCAGATCTCGGGGGTCTCCCCGCAGTTGAGCTACCGGTGGAGCGAGGAGCGGCTGCAGCGTACGGTCATGGGCCTCGCCGCGTCGGGACGGCTCGAACTGGAGCGGCTGGTGACGGCCACCCTGCCGGTGGAGCGCGCCGCGCACGCCTTCGACCTGCTCGACCGGTCGCGGGAGCGGGGCCTGCAAGTGGTGCTGACGTTCGCTGGGAACGCCGAATGAACGCGGGCATGAAGCTGGGCGTGCAGGATCGCTCGCTGGAGGGGCGGAGTCTTTTGGAGAAGTGGCGGTTCGCCACCGCTCTCGGCTTCGAGGGCATCGAACTGCGCGGCGGCGCCGAGTTCGCCGACCGGCTGGACGAGCTCGAGCAGGCCCGCGCGGCGGGGGTGGTGATGCCCACGGTCTGTGTGACGACGGACTACTTCATCGGGGACTTCGACGCGCACAAGCGGCGGGACGCCATCCGGGTCATGAAGACCCTGCTGTCGGTGATCGTCGAGGCCGGTGGCTTCGGCGCGATCACCCCGGCCTCGTTCGGCATGTTCTCCAAGCGGATGTCCCGTTGCGAGCCGCCCCGCTCGGCGGCCGAGGACCGGGCTGTGCTCCTCGACGCTCTGGTGGAGCTGGGTACCCATGCCCAGAAGGTGGGCGGCGTCCTGCTTCTCGAACCCCTGAACCGCTACGAGGATTACATGGTCAACACGTTGGCGGACGGCGCTTCGCTCATCCGCGAGGTCGGGCTGCCGACCGTCAAGCTGATCGCCGACACGTTCCACATGAACATCGAGGAGGCCGATCCCGCGGACTCACTCCGACGCCACGCCGACGTGCTGGGACACGTCCAGGTCGCGGACAGCAACCGGTTGGAGCCCGGGGCCGGCCACTACGACTGGAAGGGTACCCTCGCCGCGCTGGCGGAGGCCGGCTACGCGGGCTGGCTGGTGCTGGAGTGCCGTCATCTGAGTGGCCCGCCGTCCGTCGCTCTGCCACCCGTCCCGGCGGTGTTGCGGGGACAGAGCTGACCTGAAAGACCCAACCGGCGGCCCACGCCGCTCTGCCGTACTGCCGCGCTGGCGGCCTACACCGCGTCGACCCGCGCACCCTGCGGGTCTGGTTCGGGGACCTGGGCGCGGGTGAGGTGCCGTGTTTCGCGCACGGTCAGCGTCGCCGCCGTCGCGAGGAAGAATACGACGGCGATGGCCAGCAGCGATTTCGTCGAACCGATCTGCAGGAGTACGGCCGCCAGCATGTAGCCAGCGGGGCGACCGGCGAACGAGCCGAGCACGTCGAACGACGACACCCGCGAGATGGTCGGTCCGGGCACCTCCTGCTGGAGCGCGGTGTACCACAGCGCATCCGGGAACGATGCGACCAGACCCATCAGGAGAGCACCGACTATCAGCACCGCTAGTGGTGCGTTCAGGGCCAGCGCCACGATCAGCGGGATCACCGCGAACTGCATGATGCGCGGCCACCGCAGCAGGTAGCGGGTGGTGATCCGGAGTGCGAGGGCGTTGCCGCACAGCGAGCCGACGCTCATGGCGGCCGCCACGGCACCCCATTGCAGGGCGCCGCCGTGCCGACTGTGCAACTGGGCCGGGGCGAGGATCATGAAGACCGCGTACACCAGGTTGAACAACGCGAAAAAGGCCACGCTCGACCACAACCAGGCGCGCTTGCGTACCTGCAGCCAACCCTCGCGGACTTCCTCGCGGAATCCGGCCTGGGTGCGCTCCGGCCAGGGCAGGCGCAGGCCCGCCAGCAGCAGGGCACTGCTGAGGTAGGTCCCGCCGTCGAACACCAGGGCCCAGCCGGGCCCGACCGAGACCGCCAGCAGGCCGGCGAGCAGCGGTCCGATGGTGCCGGTGAGGTCGTCGGTGATCGCGAGCAGCGCACTGGCCTGCTGGAACATCCCGGCCGGCGCCGTCGCCTTGGTCAGGCCCAGCCGCGCCGGCCGGTTGAACGCGCTGGCCACTCCGTTGAGCACCTGGAGGGCCATCAGAGCGGCCAGCGGAGCCCGCCCGGTGAGCAGGCACACTCCGAAGGCGGTCTGCGCGACGAACCTGGCCAGGTCGGTCGTCATCATGACCCGGTGCCGCGGCAGCCGATCGGCCCACACACCGCCCACCACCATCAGCGCGAGCTCGGGCACGGCGAAGGAGGCGAGCACGAGACTCAGCGCTGTCGCCGATCCGCTGACGTCCAGCACGCCGAACGCCGTCGCCACCGGTGCCAGCGTCGTCCCGATCATCGACGTGGTCTGGGCGGTAAACTGGCGCCGGAACGGCTTGTGACGCAGCGGGCCCACCGCGTCGGAGAAGCGCATCCGGGGGAGCATATGCGAACCCTGGTTCGGTGTATACGCGCGCGAAGGCTTCCCCCTCGCCCGGCCTGGGCGAGGGTCGGTGCGGTTCACCGTCGGCGCGAACGGACTTGACGGTCGTTTCGACCACTGCAACTATCGATGTTCTTAAACCCACCTGGTTCTCACACGCACTAGCTGTCGAGGGGGGCGGCGGGTTGTCGAATACGTCACCGCGCCCTCTCCCTGGTTCCCGTTGCGACGTGCTGGATCGTGCGCAGTTCGCGCCGGCCGAGTTCGACGCACTCGACCGATCGGCCGGCGCCGCCGGCAGCCTGGGCCGCCTGCGGCAGGTCGAGCAGGATGGCCGATGGCACACCCGGTACCTGCGCGCTGTGCGGGGCACCGAGGTCGTGGCTGCGGTGCCGGTCTATACCAGCGCCGCGCGTGTCTGGCCGGATCCCGCCTACGACCCGAGGGGGTGGGGACACTCGGCCGACCTGGTCGGGCCGCTGTCCGCCGACCGGTGCCTGGTCGTCGGCGGCGTCTACGATCGGCGCTCGGGCTTTCCGGTCAGGCTGGACGAGCACGGGGGGAACACGCGCGACGTCCTGGTCGCGGCCGCCCGATTGGCCGCCGCGGAAGGACGTGCCCTGATCTTCCCGTACGCGTACGGCCGAGCCCGGCATGCGCTGGACGCGTCGGCGGACGGGATCGGTTGGACAAGGCTGGCCCGGGAATCGCATTTCCGCGACATCGGCGACCCCGACCGGCCGATCGGTTCGCGGGTGCGTGGCGTGCTGCGGCGCGACCGCCGGCTCATCGAGGCGGCGAAGTTACACGCGTCCGTGGCGAGTTGGGCGGAGAGCGAACCGGTCGCGGTACCCTTGATCGCCGAGCACAACATGCGCCTGGCTGTGCCGGATCATCCCGAGTTCGTCAAGATGCGCTACCGGCAATGGTCCGAGTGCGCGGGCGTCGAACTCGTCGTCTTCTTCGTGGCCGCGCCGTCGGTGGCCGGCGTGCTGACCGCGATCGTATGGCACGACCAACTCGAACTCTGCGAGATCGGGCTGCCGGAATGCCAGGACAGCGCGCGGCTCGCCGTGTACCTGGACCTGATGTTCCATCAACCGCTGGCGTACGCCTGCCAGCGTGGACTGCGGCACATGCGGGCCGGCACCGCGGCGGAGACGCCGAAGCACTCCCGTGGTGCGGTGGTGGAGGACTTGTTCGGCGGCGTGTTGACGGTCGATCAGACGAGGGAACTCGCCGATGCCGACTAGCCGAATCCGCTTGGCGGTACTGGTCGGCATGGACGCTTCGCTGTCCCCGATGGACACCGCCGCGGCAGCGGTCGGCCTGGCTGATCTGGTGTTCCTGGTGGACGCGGGGGAAACCACGCGGCATCCGGCGTTGCGGGCCGTCGCCGCCGGCCTCGGCCAGCACGCCGTGGTCGACTTCGACGACCTGGACGGCTGCACGCAGGCCGTCCGGTCGATGGCCGCGGACCGGGTGATCTCGTTCGTGGACCGGCTCTGCGGGCTGGTCGCCGCCGTCAACCGCCGCCTCGGCGTCGCTGCCGACCAGGCGTCGACCTGGGGGATGAAGGACGTCCAGCGCGCGGTGTTGGGGCAGGCCGGTGTGTCGCCGGTCCCGGCAGCCCGGGTCGCCTGCGCCGCCGAGCTGCGACGATTCCTCGCCGCCCACGGCCTGCCGGCGATCCTCAAGCCAGTCGGCGGGGCCAGTAGCCGCGATGTCTGGTCGCTGCACGATCCGTCGCAGGTGGCTGATGCGGTGTGCACCCTATGGCCGGACGGGTCGCCGGAGCGTCCGATGCTGGTCGAGCGGTTTCTCGTCGGGGACACCCGGGCCGAGCCGCACCTGGCGGACTACGTTTCGGCCGAGATCTTCCGGTGTGGCGGGCGGACCGCGGCGGCGTTCGTCACCGACCGCCTACGGCTGATGGCCCCGTGCCGTGAGACCGGGCTGGTACTGCCGAGTTCGCTCCCGGCGGAGGCGGCCGCGGAGGCGATCGGCACGGCGCAGGCCGCGCTCGACGCCGTCGGTGCGGGCGACGGCGCGTTCCACGTCGAGCTGAAGCCACGCGCGAGCGGTTCGCAGATCGTCGAGCTGAACGGCCGGCTCGGCGGGTTCATCACCAGGCTCGCCGCCTACGGGGCCGGCGCCGATCTGGGCGCCGCGGCCATCGCTGCGGCGATCGGGCGCCCCCCGCAGCTCGATCTCATCTGGCGGCGGTGTGTGCTGGTGCTGCTGTTCCAGCCGCCGGCGCAGGCGCGAGCGGTGTCGGCGGTGCCCTCCCGATCGGCCGTGACGAAGCTTCCGGGGGTGATCGCGGTGGATGAATTCGCGGCCGCCGGGATCGAGGTCGACTGGCGGGACGGGAGCAATGGCGCGGTCGCCAGGGTGTGGCTCGGCGCGGATTCGGCCGACGAGCTGCACTCCCGCCTGATCAGGGTGGCCGAGTTCCTGACCGAGACATTCGTGTTCGTCGGTCCGGACGGCGCACGGACGACCAACTGGGCGTGGATCGACGAGCTAGCTGGACGAGGGAAGCATGACACCCAGTGAAATCGCGCGGATGATGCAGGAGATCATCGGCCTGGACGAGGTCGAGGTCGACGCCAGCTTCTTCGAGATCGGCGGGAACTCGTTCCTGGCCCTCACGCTGCTGGCACGCATCCAGGAGCGGACCGGCATCCTGCTCGGCCTGCTCGATGTGATCCAGGCGCCGACCGCGATCGGGATCAGCGAGCAACTCGCCCGTCACACCGCGGAAGCGGGGGACACCGGTGGCCGGTGAGTCGCGAACCATCTGGGACGTGATCGCGGCGCGGATCGCCGACGACCCGGGCGGTATCGCGGTCGGCGGTACCACCGAGCTGACCTACGCGCAGCTCGCCGCCTCGGCCACCGACCTCGCCGATCGGGTCGCGGCCATCGCCCCACCGGGCAGCCTCGTCGCCCTCGAGGCCGAGGCGCCGCTGATGGGTGTGCTGGCGATGTTGGCGACAACGCGTGCGGGCTGCGCGCTGATGCCGCTCAGCGCGGACAGCCCGCCGCTGCGCCGCGAGATGATGATCGCCGACGCGCGGCCCACGGCCGTTCTCCGCGCTGGCGCCGACGCCGGTGCCGGCGCCGGGCTCGACGTGGTGGCGCTCGGCCCGGGGCGGACAGACCTGGCCGGCGTCGCCTACGTCCTGCATACGTCCGGATCCACGGGTCGCCCGAAAGGCGTCCTGATATCGCAGGAATCCCTCGTCGAGCGGCTGGCCGGACTGGCCGTGATCCCCGGCCTGGCGATTGGCGAGTCCATGTTCGCCATGTCGGCGCTGTCCTTCGACATCTCCATGGTCGAGATCCTGCTTCCGCTGACCGTCGGCGGCACGGTCGTCGCCGCCCCGTACGGCAGCCGGCTGGATCCCGCGATCTTCGTGGCGGCGGTCGATCGGTACCGGCCATCGGTGATCCAGGCCACGCCGAGCTTCTTTCGGCTCGTCCTGGCCACCGGCTGGACGGGCGCGCCCGGCAGCCGGATCTGGTGCGGCGGCGAGGCGCTCACCCCGGTGCTGGCGCGGGCCCTCATGCCCCGGTGCGCCGAGCTGTGGAACATGTACGGCCCGACCGAGGCCACGATCTGGTCCTCGGCGGCGCTGATCCGGGACAGCGGCGCCATCTCGTTGGGTGACACGGTGCCGGGCGGCAGCATCTGCCTCGCGGAGCCTGACGGCGCGCCGGCGCGGTACATCACCGAGCCGGGCCGCGAGGGGGAGATCCTGTTGTACGGCAACGGCCTGGCCGTCGGCTACCTGGAACGTCCCGAGCTCACCGCGCAGCGCTTCCGGACCGGGTTGACCCCGGACGGCCCCGTGACCTGCTACTACAGCGGCGACCGCGGGCGGTACCGGCCGGACGGCAAGCTGGAGTTCCTCGGTCGTACCGATAACCAGGTGAAGCTGCGCGGAAACCGCATCGAGCTGGGCGAGATCGAGTCGGTCGTGGAGGAGTGCCCGGGGGTTTCCGAGGTGACCCTGCTCGTCGGGTCGGCGGACCAGCCGGACCGCGCGTACCTCGCCGCCTTCGTGGTCGCCGAGGCCCCGACGACCGAGCAGGTGGTCCGCCGCTGGATCGCCGAACGACTGCCGAGCGTCATGCGCCCGGCGCGGATCGTCATGATGGACGCCTTGCCGCGGACCGAGACCGGCAAGGTCGATCGCATGTTCCTGACGACCGCGTGCGGCCAATGACCCGGCGACCACCGGCCACCTAGCCCGAGCCGACCAACCGGTGGATGGCAGCCTCCGCGACCGCCACCAACGGGCGGAGCCGGGCGGCCGCGGCAGAACGCGGTCGGGAAGCCGTCCCAGGCGCCGAGCGGCCGCCCCGTCAGCAAGCCTGGCCCGGGCGCTGGTGGGCGTCCTGCCCGGAGCCGGCCGCGGCGATGACGATGTCGGCCAGGCGCCGGTCCGAGAAGATCTCCTCGACCGTCTCTCCCAACACCTCATGCCTGGCGGGACAGCCCGGCGCACACCGCTGATGCGCCGACACCACATGAAGTTCGTCGGCCGAGGCGTCGTGGCCCGACCGGTCGGCGGCGGCGGCGATGTGGTACACCCACTGGACCTGCATGGTGGCCAGCTGGACCGCGATCGGCCGCAGGTGCGGCTGCGGGCTGCCGAACTGGTGCTCCAGGCGGCCGAGATGGCGGTCGGTCAGCCCCCGCAGGGCGCGGTCGTGATCGGCACCCTCGGCCAGCCAGGCCTCCGCCGCCCGCCGATCGTCGGCTCCGATCGCATCGGCGTCGTCCGCCAGAAAGGAGGCGAGCGCCAGGACGCCGTCGTCGGCCGTGAGCAGTAGCGGGTTGACCATCACGAGCCGTGGCCGGACCGGAAACAGCCGGGCCAACTCGCGCGCCACGGGCGCGGCGCCGCAGTAGGCCACGATCACGGCCGGCGGGACACGGAGACCGACGGCGACGGCGGCCGCGTACTCGGGCAGGCTCGTCGTGCACGGCAGGCGGGTGTCCAACGGGTACGCGCAGGCGAGGCGTTCGTCGTCGAGAAGGACGGACTTGGTCCGGGCGGGAGTCGACGGGCCGGGGTAGTCGAGCACGGCGACGGTGGCCGCCCGTCCGGACGGTGACTTGACCATCTAGCCTCCCGTGCGATGGGGCTATGGTGTGTGGCCCAGTCTTTCACGCTTCTGGAGCGCGTTGAGCGGCCCGCCGGGGACGGAATCGCCTTGGATCCCGGGCGTTGCGGCGACAGCGGTGGCTCAAGCGCGGTCCCGCGCCGCGCACGGAGAGCGGGTAGGGTGACCGCGTGGAACAGGACCTACGGCTACTGCACAGATCGTCGTTCGGAACGGCTGCGGGCGCCTATGCCGAGCATCGCCCGGACTACGCGCCGGCGGCGGTGCGGTGGGCGCTGGAGCACGCACCCGGCCCGCGCGTGCTCGACCTCGGCGCCGGAACCGGCAAGCTTACCGCCACCCTGGTCGCACTGGGTGCCGAGGTCGTCGCCGTCGAGCCCGACCCGGCGATGCTGGCCGAATTGCGCCGTGCGCTGTCGGAGGTCCGCGCTCTGCGAGGAAGTGCCGAGACGCTGCCGTTGCCGGACGCGTCCGTCGACGCCGTGCTGGCCGGCAACGCGATGCACTGGTTCGACATGATCGTCGCGGGGCCCGAGATCGCCAGGGTCCTGGCTCCCGGCGGCATCCTGGCAGGCCTGTGGAACGTGATCGACGACCGGGTGGAGTGGGCCGCCCGACTCGAACGGGTCAGCGGAAGCGCGGCCATCGGCCCGCGCGACACGCTCACCAACTGGCGCGCCGCGACGGCGGACATGCACCTGCCCAGAACCGGCGCCGCCCGGTTCGACTCGCCGGAGCAGGCCGAATTCCCGCACGGGCAGCGCCGCACCGCGGACTCCCTCGTCGCGACACTCGCGACACGCGCGGGGATGCTCGTCATGCCAGAACCGGAACGGGAGACCACTCTCGGCCGGATCCGCGCCTTCCTCGCGAGCACTCCGGAAACCGCCGACGGCGAGTTCACGCTGCCGATGCTGACCGGCGTGCTGCGCGTCCGCCGCCGGGAGACCCACTAACCGCCCGCCTTCGGGTGAACGGGTCGCGGTAGGGGCCACGCTCCTTGTCCTGGTCTCTGGCATGCTGTTCGCTGCGCGACGGTATTCAGTGGAACGCCTGCTGGTCGCTCGCGACGGGCTGGTCGGGAACCGGGTTCCGGCCGGGTTCGCCACCACGCGGCCGGGCCGGTGTAAGGACTCTCATGAGGAGTTTCCCCAATCCATCACGGCGTCCCGAACGGTGTCGGCGGTGAGAACGCGGGGGTTGTTGCCGGCCCGCATCGAGGTCAGCGCCTCGGACCAGTCAGCGGCCCATTCGCGTGGGTCGAGCCGGGGAACGCGTTGCCGTCCCCGGTGCAGCAAGGTGTCGAGAAGCGCCTCGACCGGGGCGCCGATGATTTCGCGGCAGCGGCGTTGGATGTCATCGATGAGTGCGGCGAGCGCGGACGGACCGGTCGGATGACGGCAGTCGGCGGCGGTGGCCCGTTGGTTGAACCGGATCAGCCAGCGCAGGTGCAGCGCGACGGCCATCCCGTGCGGCACACCCAGGCGGGCGGTCAGCCCGTACGAGAGCGCGTGCGCCGCAGTGGTACGGGTCAGGTTGATCGCCGCGCCGGCGAGTGCCGCTCCGCGAGCCATCGTGTCGTGGTGGGCCAGCGCCAGCCCGTACAGCAGGCTGTCCAGCGCCGCCATCGCGTACCCGCGGGACCGGTCGGTCGCGCTCACCGCCCAGGCCGACTCGATCGCCTGGCACACCGCGTCGGCGGCGGCCGCGGCCGCGACCGGGGGCGGCGCGTCGATCGACAGCAACGGGTCGATCAGCGCGACATCGGCGAGCGCCAGCGGCGTGTCCAACGAGTACTTGCGGTGTCCGATGTAGATGGTGGCGAAGCTGGTGAGCTCGCTTCCGGATCCACACGTGGTGGGCAGCAGCACGAGGCGAGGCCGTCCCGCGACGAGCGGCCCCGAACCCTCCAGACAGGTGCGCGGCGGGCGAGGTTGCGGCGCGAGCACCGCGATGGCCTTGGCAAGGTCCATGGCACTGCCCCCGCCCACGCCCACCACGGTGTCCACACCGGCCGCGCGGGCCGCCGCCACCCCTGCTTCAACCTGGTGGATGGTCGGATTGGGGCGTGCGTGCGGGAAGTGGTGCACGTCGGCGGGTAGCCGCCGGAATGCCGCGGCGGCCGATCGGAAGGAAACGCGCCCGCTCACCACGAGAACCCGCCGGGCGCCGTCCAGGTGGTCGGTGAGCAGTGCCGCGCAGCCGCGTCCGAAGATGGCCTGGCCCGGTAGCACTACCTCGGTACGCGCGATCGGCATGGCCGCCCTGGTGTCCGTCATCCGCGTCGCCGCCTCAGCGCCCGCGATCCGCGTCGGCGACGCCACGCCGGAACCGGTCGGCGATCTCGTCCGGCGCGACCGCCTCGGATGCCCGGCTGCCGGCCGCCGCCCCGGGTAGGCCGGCGATCCCGACGAAAACCGGGCCGGTGGCGCGCATGGCCTGCCGAAGAACGTCGCGTAGGCCCTCGACCGAGTCGGTACGCAACGCCAGCCGGTACCCGCACGCCCTCGCCACGTCCGCGAAGCGGGTACCGGTCGCGGCCGTGCTCTGGCTACCGGTCGACTCGTAGCCGCCGTTGTCGAAGACCACGTGGACCAGGTTCTGCGGTACGAAGTGCCCGACGGTGGCTAGGGCGCCGAGGTGCATCAGCGCGGCGCCGTCACCGTCAAGCACCACGAAGCGGTGCTGTGGCCGGGCCAGGGCCGCTCCCAGAGCCACACTGGTCACGTGCCCCATCGATCCCTGCATGTAGAAGTTGCGGTCGCGGTCACCCTGGTTGAACACCTCTCGGGACAGGTACCCGGTGGTCGACAGCAGGAACGCGTCGCCGACCTCGGCGAGCAGCGCGGCGACGACTTGTGCCCGGTCCGGCCCGGTGGTGCGACCGGGCGGCGCCGGACACTCTGGCGCGTCCCCGATCGTGCCCTTCGGTACCAGGAGGAACGCGGCACGCTTCGCCGCGAGCGCCGCATCGAGTTCGGCGAACACCTTGTCGATCGGTCCGTTCCCGAGCGTCCAGTGTGGAATGTCCAGCGCGTCCAGCCAGCGATGGGACACCTTGCCCATCCACCGGTGCTGCTGCTCGCCCGGGCCTGCCGCCGGCCAGCCGCGCAGGCTCATCAGCACCAGCGCCGGGATCTGATAGGGCAGCACAAGAGAGGTCAGCGGATTGATCAGGTTGCCGAAGCCGGAGTTCTGCGCCAGTACGGCGGCCGGGTCACCGGCGAGCTGCGACCCGGCGGCGATGGCCAGTGCGGACCCCTCGTTGACGGCGGGTACGTAGGTCAGGCCTTCGCACCCCGCCTCCAGCAGGCGGATCGGTCCACTAAGGAATGAGCAGGGTACGCCGGTGATCAGGCGGATACCGAGCTGGGTGAACCCGTGCAGCAGCTCCCGCGCCGAAATGACCTGGCTCTCCGCACCGCTCGCCCCGTTCGGTGGCGCCGCTTGCCGGTCCACACCGTTGACGGACCGCCCTGTCATGCGCGGGTGTCGAACTTGGCGGTCATACCCTGCAGCTCGAAGACCTCGCTCATGGGTACGATCTGGTCCTCGACGGCCCGAACCCGCCCGGATCGGGCAAGCATGGCCAGCGTGGCGCTGATTCCCCGGATCGCGCCGCGGAGGCCCTGGTTGGCATAGATGACCACGCGGAAGCCGGCGGCGTGCAACTCGTCCTCGTGGATGCTGCCGTAGGTGGTCGGCACGGCGGACAGCGGAACGTCCTTCCTCGGCCAGCGGGCGGCGAACTCCAAAATCTCCTTGGGCTGCTGGCTCTTGCTCTGGACAACGATCGCGTCGGCGCCCGCCTCGCAGTAGGCCACCGCCCGCTTGAGGGCCTCGTCCACGTCCTCGCCCGCGACGAGCGCCTCGGTACGGGCGATCAGGGCGAAGTCCTCCGTTTGTTGGGCCCGCTTGCCCGACGCGATCTTTTCGGCGAAGTCGACGAGCGGAATGAGCTCCTGTGCCGCTGCGGCGAGGCTGTTGATTTTGGGAAAAGTCTTGTCCTCGATGCAGATTGCTGCGATGCCCCTGCGCTCGTAGCTGCGTACGGTATGCGCCACGTTGAGCGGCCCGCCGAAGCCGGTGTCGCAGTCGGCGATGATCGGCAACCGCGTCGCGGCGTCCATCGACTCGGCCGCGTCGAGGAACTGCGTCATGCTGAGCAGGCTCTGGTCGGGCAGCGCGTGGCTCGCCGAGATCTCCAGGCCCGAGGCCCAGATCGCCTCGAAACCCGCGCGTTCGGCCAGCCGCGCGGTGAGGCCGTTGTGCGCGCCCATCGCACGGACGATCTGATCGCCGGCCAGCAGCGCCCGCAGCTGGTTCGCCTTGCTCGAATAGCCGCCCTTCACGTTCCTACCTCCACGTTGTCGGCCTGGAACCAGAGACGGTCTTCGTCCAGGTAACGCTCAATGCCGCCGGCCGGCATTCCGGACAGCGCGAACCGCACGTCGGTGGTCGTGGCGCCGCCGATCCTCAGCAGCAGGACCTTCGCCCCGGAACCGGACCCGGAGTCGGCTCGGGCCTCGGGCCCGGTCGCGGCGGCGAAGGCGATCGGTGTCTGCGGAAGCACATAGCCCGAGTCACCGGGTACGAGAAGCGCCTCGTGCGACTGGCCGCGGTGCTCCCATCGCAGCCGCGCCGGCGCGCCGTCCAGCACATACATGTACTGATGCTGGTACGTGGTCAGCCAGTCCCCGTCGACACCGGGCGCCACCTCGACCTCCAGCGCCGTGGTATGCGGGTGGGCCGGGTCACCGGCGAGCCCGGTGATCCGGTACGCGGATCCATACTCCCACCGGGGCGCGTCGGCGTGCGATCGCAGGTGTACCCCGCCGGTGGCCTGTGTCCGCGTGGGCAGCAGATCCCGGAGCGACACACCGAGCGCGTCGCCGAGGACGGTGAGCGTCTGCGTGCTCGGCGCCTCCGTACCGGCACAGATCCGCTCGACCCGGTCGGGGTCCAGCCCGGTGCGGGCGGCGAGCAAGGTCGGGGTGACCAGCCGGGCCGCCATGAACGACCGGAGTACGGCCGCGTGCTCCAGCGGCAGCGCCATGGCCCGGGCCGCCCGGGGCCCGAGAATCGAGAGCTCCCGCTGGGCGTCCCCGACCAGGTCGCCGCCGTACGTGAGGGCCAGGATGTACGCCGGCTGCGACGCGGACCGGGCGGTGAACGAGTGCGGTGCGAAGGGTACCCCCCATACCGAGTCGCCGGTGTTCACCTCGACGCAGTGGGATTCGCCCTCCCACCGGTAGTAGTAGTTCACCGGGCCCACGAAGTAGGTGAACTGGTAGAGCAGGTGGCCCCGGTTCCACTCCACCGCCGGGTCGTCGGGCGAGTTGCCGGTCACCGTGCGGATCATGCGGATCCACTCGGGGCGGTACGACGCGACGGTGGACATCGCCGTGTCCCGGTACTCGTAGTAGGGGCTGCCACCCCGGTTGATGATCCGCGAACTGCGTACCGAGTCGGCGAGCCGGTGTATCCGCACGCCGCCTGGGCAGTCGTCGTGTACCGGCAGCAGATCCCGCTCATTGAGCGGCCACACCTTCGCGGCTCTACGGATCAGTTCCCAGTCGAATGGCCGCTCGCCGCTGGTGATCCTGGCGAACTCACCAGGGGCCAGACCGAGGTCGGCCTCGGCCGACGCGTCGTCGCGTTTGAGGTCGTTGGCAGCCGCGCGCAGCAGCCGGGCCGCGCGCATGGTGAAGTCGTCACTCATCCGTCTCCCCGTTCAGCACGAATCGACCGAAACGCTGCGGCTGAATTCCGTAGCGCGGCGGCGTCCGCCGTGGCGTGGTTGCGCCGGTAATTCACGCAGACCCGGTAGCCCCGCCGCCCGGCCATCAGCGCGGTAGCCGCGCCGATGCCCCGACTGGCCCTTCTTACCGGCAGCACTCCGGCCATCAGTTGTCTCCGTTCGCCGTGGCGATGTGGTGCGCGGACACCTCAGCTCCCGCTGTCTCACTGCCTTGACCTGGTGATGTCGGCCTCCAGCGCCGTCACCGTGGGAACAGGTCGCGTGGTGGGGCGAAAGGTGGGCGCGTGGCCTCGCCGCGGGAATTGAGGCAGACCCGGTTGGCGATGCCAGGGACCATGGCATGATCGACGCTGATGGACCTACTCATGGGGTGCCTCCACAAGCGATGACGAGTCATGGAACCTTGACTTCCGTTGTGGAACGCTGCGTCTGTGGAACGCTGCGTCGGAGCTAGGGATTCTGCCTTCGCTGCCGCACCGCGGTCCGGGATGGCCGAACAGCAGCAGACCGTCATCAGCACATACTTACCGCCCCAGCAGTCCGACGGCCGGCCGGAGCTGTTGGTGATCCAGAGCACCTGCCCGACGGATGCGTGTGGCGCCCACATCATCCGGGTGGACGCGATGTTGACGACGGTGGTCTTGAGCAGCCCGATGGCCCGGGCTGCCCGGATCTGAGTCGCTCGATCAACACGCTGGAAGCCGCCTCTGATAGGGCACGAACGTGTCGTCATATCCGACAGCCCTGGCACGGTAATACTCCTGTTGCGAGGCAAGGAGCAGCTGATCTCGGTCAAGCATTGGCTGATATCCTTCCCCGCGTTCGGCCAATGTTTGCTCCATGTAGGTTCGTCGATGGTAGCCTGGTGACCCCAGCCGCGGCCACGTGTGACGGCGCGCCGGATGTCTGGCGGCCGGCACGTTGATCGAGTGGTATCTGGTGAGCCGTCCCGATGATCTTGGCGGCTTCCGGCTCTCGGGGCGACCCGGACGTTGTGCTGAGCGTAGTAGGCGGCCTCGGCCTCGTACTCGGCCGGCGGTCCTACGCCGAGTGGACCGGCGATGGTTGAACTTATGCAGGTGATCTTGTCAAGAGCCGTGCCGTGAGGCCTTGGTGTCGAGGCGGTCGAGGAGGCCGTCGAAGATTTCTTTCGGGCGACTTGGCCTTTACGGTCGGCGTCGTCGCGTTGGGCTTGCAGGGTGGGCCGGAACTCGACGGGTCTGGCGCAGTAGCCGTTGCCGAGCATGCGTCGGTGCATCTCGCCGCGCAGCTTGCGCATCTCGGAGCCTTCGTCGTTGGCGGGAAGCCGGCGGCGTTGGTCGTAAAGAGCTTCGACCTTCTCGGTGACGGAGAAGTATTCCTCGGCAACGGTTTTGTCCGCGATCCGCGCGTAGATCATAGTCATGGCAAGGGTTTTGTGGCGTGGAGGGCGGCGATGGCGTCCAGGCCGCAGCTGCTGCTGCTCGAGCCAGGACTCATGCCTCGGTTGATCGCCTGGGTGGCCAGGATGTGGCGTAGCTGGTAACCGGCGCCGCCGTCGTCGACGCCTCAGCCGGGCTACCGTTCAGCCCGTTCGAGCCGGTCACCGAGGAACGGCTGATCAACCAGAGTGCCTGGGAGATCGCAGAGATCGTGGCGTACGTCTGCGGGCTCGGCGAGATCCAACGAAGCAACGTGTAAGGTCGCCGTCGTGCTCGACGAGGCCCACCGGCTCGCCAAAGTCACGCTGCCGAAGCTGATGAAGGAGGGCCGCAAGTGCGGCGTCGCGGTCATCGTGGCCAGCCAAGGCATGCCTGACTTCCACCGCGAAGTGCTCGGCAACGCCGGCATGAAGATCGTGTTCCGGACCAACTTTCCCGCGTCGAAGACCGTCGCCGGATTCCTGCGCGGCCGTGGCGACCAGGATCTCAGCCAGGACATCGAACAGCCCAACGTCGGCGTCGCCTATGTCTCCACCCCCGACCCCGCCCAGGCGCGCCGGGTCCGCATGCGCGCGGACCAGGAGTGACGGCGCGACCTGGGAGGAGATCCTCGGAGGTGGCTGGTGCGGCAGGGGCTCAAGCTCGGCGAGCGGCTCGTGGGCGGCGAGTCGCTGCTCATCAAGGTGGACGCGGGCTGCATCGGCAAACGCGGCACTGACATCGGCCAGCGCCGACCCGCGCCAGAGCGGAACGGGCCAATCGGGCCGCCCGTTCCCGATCGCCAGCGGCCGCGGCATTCCGCGCCCGGACCACGCCCGCGGTGAAGGTCGCCAGATCCAGCTGGCCCGGTTCGGCGACCAGTTGGCGCTGGGGTATCTCCGGTGCCGGTCGTGGTGTGGGGCGGGCCATCGACGCTCACTCCGATGCCAATCCCGTGCGCAGCGAACACCCGCAGCGCCAGACGTCCATAATGACGCGGATGCCACGACGCCCACCAAGCCGCTACCAAACGTGGCGTTGTGGCCTGACCCGCCGGCGGACGGACCGACACGACAATCTGGATCGCCGAGCTGACGCGCAGCTGAACGGAGGACGACGACATGCGGCGACCGTTGTTACGGTGCAACGGTGGTTACCGTCCGCATCATTCGCCACGGTTAGGTGTCGAAATTATCTCAAATCCGATAAGTCTTGGCAGCAGGTTCGACACGTCAGGATCACGATCCTGTACGCTCCGGCGAGCCGATGAAAAGGCTGTCGTGAAGGGCTCTCACATTTACCTGCTATGGAAAGTGATGTACGACGTTGGACGGTTCCCCGAGCGTCGAGACCGCGCTGGCCGATCTCGACGGCGCGTCGTTCGATTTGGTGCTTCACTCTAACTGGGTGGCGCTAGAGCCTTTCAGGAGCGACCTTCTTCGGCAGGTCGAGCGGCCGCGGATCAACGTCGGGACTGGGCCACCTGGACGAGCCGACTAACGACGTGTGGGCTCGACGTTGAGGAGCAACTCCGGTGGTATCTGATCGCGCGTCGCTCGTCGTGACGCGCCATCGTCTGCCTGTCGAATGGTTCGACATCTTGTCCGCAGGCTCGGGATCGCAGGCGATTACGCGCTTCTTCTGGAAGACGGAGCGTAGCCGACGGCTGCTCCTGATCAACACCCTGCTCTATGAAGTAGACCAACACCCCAGTCTACTTGGGCCATTGCCGCCCGCCTCTGGACTGTGGAGTATTCTCACCTCCGCACAGGCTGCGAGGCCGTCGGAGTTCGACGAACTCCTGCTACATCCACACGTCGGCAACGCGGCGGCGTTCGCGTTACGGCGACACCGGCGCGGCGCCTCGGGTGACCTACCACTGTGGACCGACTTCGGAGGAATACACGCTCTCGCCCTCGTCGCCGCCGCGCGTGCAGGTCTGAGCTGGTCTACCCGGATTCCAGTTCGCGCCGGGTACGCGATGCTTCCCACGCTTGGCATGGCTCAATTTTCGGGATCGGCGACTGCGTCGTTTGCCGATGCACGGACGGAGGGCGGTCAAATCTGGCTGTGGGGTAGTGGCCGACAGATCGTGGTCCCCGCGGAGCCATCAACCGACGCCGACGGCTGGTGGGGCTTGCGGCAGTTGCAGGTCGGCGACGACCTCCGGCTGAAAGTGTGGCTCGACGACCTAGACCCGTTCCGGGATCTCGCCGATCCTGTACCGCCGGTCCGGCTGGACCAGTCCGGGTTCGACCGATGGCGAGTCCTCCTCACCGACGCATGGGCGTTACTTTGCCGAGACCACCGCGCGAATGCGGAGGCCATGGCCGACGGTGTGGTATCCCTGGTACCGCTTCCACCCGAACCGGGCTGGGAGACCAGAAGTGCGTCAAACGGCGAGGCATTCGGAAGCGTGATGGTTTCCGAGCCGCCCGACGCCGTTACTCTGGCTGTTTCCCTAGTGCACGAGTTCCAGCACATTAAGCTCGGTGCGTTGATACATCTGCTCCCGCTCACCGAGGATGAAGACGGCAGCCACTACTACGCTCCATGGCGCGATGATCCACGCCCACTCGCCGGCTTGATCCAGGGAGTATACGCCTTCTTTGGTATCGCAGAGTTCTGGGGACGGCATCGCCTGAAACTTTCCGGTCCGGCCGCAGATCTGGCGGGCTTCGAATACGCGTACGCGAAAGCGCAGACCGAAGAGGCGCTACAGATCGTGCTGGCAGCGAAGTCCCTCACAGCCAACGGACGAAGGCTCACCGAAGGGCTGTTGGCGAGCCTCGCCACCTCGTTCACCGACTCGCTACCGGCGAAGATCCTACGGTTGTCGAAGCTCACCGCGGACAGTCATCGCGTCGGTTGGCGGCTACGCCACTTTCAGCCAGATTCCAGTGAGGTCCTCAGTCTTGCGAAGGCGTTCCACAACGGCGATTCCGCCGAGGCGGCGTCGCCGCCCAAAATCCATCCGCACCCGGAGTTGCGGTGGCCGCAGCAGATTCCCAAGCTCGCCCGCCAACAAATACTCGCCACTGCACACATCGAAAATGATGAGACCACGATTGAGTGGGACATGCTTAAGGCTGCCGACCACGCGCTCGTCGCGGGCGATCTCGACGTCGCTCGCAAGGGGTACCTCGAATCGGCGGCGGCCAAGTCGGCGGTAACGCGTTCTCACGACGAACTGCGGGCGTGGGTTGGTCTGGCATTGACGGCTGCCGGGGATGGCGACTCCTCGACCGCCGTCACTTTGACCGTGCGGCCCGACCTTGTCCGCGCCGTTTACACCGAAGTTGCTACGATCAGCCCCGGCGCTAACCCCATCGACGTCGCGGCGTGGTTGGTCCCCGCAATCGTCACCGAGAGGACCTGAGCTCAGAACCCCATCGGGTCCACATCGCAATTTGCTCGGGCGTTATCCCGTGCCGCCGCGATCGCCGGATGGCCTTCGCCCAGCACGCGTGCGTAAGCGTCGAGGGTTTGGCCGAACAGGACCGCACTGTCCTCGGACCGGCCGAGCGCCGCCAGGTCGAAGGCCAGATTCAGACCGCAGGCCAGCGTCGACGGATGGTCGACACCGATGACCTCGCGCGAGCGTCGCAATGACTCTGTATCCAAGTCGTGCGCACCCTGATGGTCACCTAGCGCGGATAGGTCGCTTGCCAGGTTAATAGCACAGGTGACTGTCAGCACGTGGCTGGGCCCGAGCAGGCGATAGAGTGTCTGCCTCGCGGCCAGATTGTGTTCGTGCGCCTCCTCTGCCCGACCCAGCAGCCGAAGCACAATGCCCAGGTTGGTACGTGCGTACAGAGTGTAAGGATGATGCAGACCGAGCGTGTCGCGGTACAGCTCTACGGTCTGTCCTGCCAGAAGCCGCGCTTGTGCCAGGTCGCCGGTCTCCCGAACGTCGACCGCGAAGTTCAACGCGGCGGCGATCGCGTCTGGATGAGTCGGTCCGAAACGCTCGCGGAAGCGATGCATCGTATCCTCGGCGAGTTTGTACGCGCCCTCGTGGTCGCCGGCGCGACGACGTGCCACGGCGAGGTTGCGGGCGATCCTAATGGTCTCCGGGTGCCCGACGCCGAACAAGCTCACGTACCGGAGATAGATACGCTCCACCAACCGGCGCGACTGGATGTATTCTCCGCATTCCCGTTCGTCGATGGTGAGGTTGTTCAACGTGCGTAACGTCTCTGGCTGGTCGTCACCGAGGACGGCCATCCGTCGGCGGTAGGTGTCGCTGTCGAGTTGCCGTGCCGTACGGAACTCGCCGGTGAGGCGCAAGCTCACTCCGAGATTGTGCGCTGCCCGTAACGTTTCCGGGTCATCTTCACCGTATACCTGACGGGCGCGCTGGAATGCATCCAGGTCTAGGTCGCGTGCGGCGACGAACCGGCCCGATGTCCGGAACGTCGCGGCCACCATTCCCATGGCGTCGATCGTGCCCTCGTCGTCGGGGCCAGCCGTTCGCCGATAGCGCTCCAACGTGTCGCCCTGAATTGTCGCCGCGCTGTCGAAGTTGCCCTCCACCCACCAGATGTAGCCCAACCACTTGGCCGCCCGCAGGGTCTGCCGATGGTCGGCTCCGAGCATAGTTCGCCACACGTCAACAACCTGCTGAGCCAAGTCCCGAGCGCTCGCGTAGTCGCCCCAATAGTAGTAGAACGCCACGAGATCAAGCACCAATTCGCGCGCCCACTCGTCCCCGCAGTTCACCGCGTTGGACGCCGTGAGATGCGATGCCAGGGCCTGATAACGCAGCCAGTGCGACTGATCGCTCGGATCGCCAGGCTTGCCCCCGCCTGCCAGAAGCACGTGCGCGCCGTGCTCCATTGTGGAGCGTTGCTCGTTGGGCATCCGCCCCCTGAGCACGGCCAGTACGAGGCGGTGCAACTGTAGGGTATTGCTGCGGTGGTCGATCCGAGCCAGCACGTACCGTTGGATATCGCGAATTGCCTGATTGAGTTTACTGGGGTCCTGCAGCACCTCATCGAGTTCAGGGGCGATCGGAATGTTTCTTGGCCCGGCGAAGAGTTCTCGGCTGATCGGCTCTGGAGCAAAGAAGGAACACACTTGCAGCAGTTGCAGTGCGCCAAGGTTCTGCTCGGCCAGCCGGTCGAGCGCGAGGTTCGCCGCCGCGGCCACCGGCATTTCGTAGCCAGGAGTCGGCACCAGCGCCGTGAGCTCAGCGCGTTTCTGCGCCAACAACTCCAAATACTGACCAACTGCCATGCCGGTGGCGGCGACCCAGGCCGATGCGTGCTCGATGGCCAGCGGCAGGTCACCTAGGGCGTCCGCGAGCCGGTCGGAGTCGGCATCGCTGAGCTCCGGGTTGCGCCGTTGTAGTAGGCGGATGGACTCTGATCTGCTGAATACGTCGACTTCTAGTGTTTCGGCTATCCGGCTCCACTCCTGGTTGCGGGAGGTGACGAGCACCTTTCCCGTGCCGGCCTCCGGGAAATAGTCACGGACGGTGTCGAGTGTCTCGGCGTTGTCGAAAACCAGAAGCCAGTTGGCGTATGGAGTGCCGGCCCGAAGGGCGGCGCGTACCCGGGGAACCGCCGTGATAACCTCGTTGCCGACGTCGAGACCGAGTTTGTTACCGAGCTCGATCAGCGAGGCGAGGATCTGCGCAGGCCGTTCGGATGGCACCCACCAGATGACATCGTAATCCGCTCGGTGACGGTAGGCGTACTCGATGGCGATCTGGGACTTGCCGACACCACCCTCGCCGTGGAGGGCCTGTGGCAGTACGGCAGCGACGCTCTGCATGCGCAACCGGCGCTCCAGCTGCTCCAGCAGAGCCCGACGCCCGGTAAAGACTGGGTTCCGGGTTGGCACATTACCCCAGATCGCCGGCCCCGCGTCGTGCCCCGAGCCCTCCAGAAGCGTCTGAACGGACAGGATGCCGTTCTCTTCGGCCAGCAGTGGGTCCGCCGCGACGTATCCAGCGTCATCGTCGCGGGCTCGATCGGGTTCCCGTTGCGCTGCCATGTCCTCACCGTCTCGGTATCCCCAGGTATCGTGTTCACTAGACATCTGTGTTTGATGGGTGCTTCGCACCTCAGGGGGGAGCGGAAGCGGTTCGCCGGCTTCCGGGGCGAGCCCTCGTTCCACGGCGGCGATCACCTGACGTAGCCGGCGCGCCCGCCGCGCGTAAGGTCCCGACAAGGCATTGAGGACAGCGAGCTCGATGCGCGCCAATGGCAGGGTCTCTGCAGTGACCGGTGGGTCCGCGGTGAGGTCAGGCGCTTCGATCGCCTTGGTGAATGTGAGTGCCGCCGCCCCTCGGTGACGCTGGTGGATGGCGACCGCGCGAACGACTCTGGCGGAATCGTCGCGGGTGGCACAGGCAAGCAGCGCCTCCCGCACGCCATCAACGAATTCCAGCGGCGCTGAGTTACTATCCGCTCTGCGCATGAGATTGCTGGTCACGATCTCGGCGAGATGATGGGGTGCTGACTCGGGCAGCACCGTTTGTTGTACCCTGCGCAGGAGAGGCAGGTCCAGCGGCGCCGCGGCCAGGTACGTCGCAAGCCGGAACGCCGTCGCCGATGCTGCGGACCGGAATTGCAGCACTAGTTCGGCCGCGGATTCCGACCGATCGGCCTCTGGCAGCGGCGGTGGAGTGCTCGGGTCAACAGGGTGGATTAGGCCGTCGACCCAGCCGGACGGGGCGGTGACCAGACGAGCCCACCATCGCATCCATCGAGCGCTAAGCTCCAGCACCGGTACGGGCAGCGCCCGCCGCGCGACAGGCTCTTCGAATGGGTTTCGCAGCTCGTCAGGGAACCGGATGTCCAGCGCGCTGTTCGGGGCCACGGCGCGCGGTGCATGCAACAGGCAACGGCGAGGTGACAGGTTCGTGCGGTACCAGTACCCCTGAGGGAAGGGGTTGACAAAGGCGAGTGGTCCGGACTGGCCCCATAGCCGAAGCAGCAGGTCGGTTTGTGGGTTTCTCCATAGTGGACCGAGCCCGTCGGTGAACATCAGAAATACTTGCCGGCCAGTCGGATCCATCAATTCTGCGGGACTGCGTAAACCACCGCCGGGGCTACGGATGTCGGGAGTCAATGCTACTTGGGGGTCGACTGGGGGGCACAATAAGAACGCTCGCACCTGGCGGAACGAACCGTGGCGTTCCAACAACATGCGGAAAGCGGTGGCGGTGGGGCGCCATACCGCCATCGACGGGCTATTATCGACTACCAGTACCAGCCTGAGCCAGCAGGCTTCGGACAATCGATGGCGCGTGGGCCATGTACCGAGGTTGGCAGCGTACTCAGCCGTCGCCTCCTCGTCCGGCTCAGTCTCGGTAGCCGACGTTACCCGGCGCTTGAACGGCCTCAGGGCACGGGCTATCCCGCGGCTGTCCGGCAGTGCGGCCACCTGGATGTCGCTTGCACACTCGAAGCCGGACATTCCGGATGGAGCATGCCGGCTCGTCGCGTCGGTCCTGGTCGGCCCCTCAGCCGGCTCGTTGACTGACGCATTCATGTGATATGTCGCCATCGTTCAACGACCCACCGACGGCGGGCGCCAGATCTTGGTCATGAGCCCTTGCCACGCTTCTTTGTCGTCGGCGTAAATGCCAGCGGAGGTCAGGTGCACTGCATTGAGAAGTTGATCGCGGGCCAGTGCGTCGCTTGCCGGGCGGTTGAGGAAGTCCTCGATCAGCTCGCGCAGCTGGTCAGCGGCGTCTGGCAGGTGTGCGCGGACCATCGCGGCCAGGTCGTCAACGTTCGGCGGCTTGAGGTCCAGCAGTATGCAACCGCACAGAAAGTCAGGCGAGAATTCACGCTCCCCGTTACTGGTAATCACCACTATCGGAAATTCGTGACAGTGGATACGACCATGCCGCACCATGGCAACCCGATCTGGGTCGTCAGTGTGGACCGAGACCTCCGGCTCCCAACGGCTGAGCCGGGCGAGTTCGGGAACCGTATACTCGCCATTTTCGAGAACGCGCATCAGTTCATCGGGTAGATCGATGTCACTCTTGTCGAGCTCGGCGACAAGCAGAACGCGCGGTCGCGCTGAGCCCAACAACGCCGTACCTACCGGGCCCAGGCGGATGAAGTCACCGATGCTGGGCCGCTCATCGGAGGCCGCAGTTCCAGGGACCGCACGATTGGTAGCTTGTGCCCTGCCGATAGCATCGTATTCATACAAGCCGGACCGCAGAGTCGTCCGGCTGGTGATCGGCCACTGCAGGACGCGTCCCAGCCGCAGCTCCCGGGAGAGCCGAAATGCGATGCTCGCCTTGCCGACACCCGGATTGCCGGTGACGAGCAGGGGCCTGCGAAGCCGAATGGCGGCGTTCACCATGTCGCACTCGTGTGGATCGGCCTGCCGAACCGGCCGCGTATCGGCCCGACCGAGCCTCCGTTCGACTTCCTCGTCGTCATCGGGTGGGGCCTGCTGAGAGACGTTCCCACGGAAGGTGCGCCACGGCGGGGGGTCGGGCAGCTGGATACGGGCGTCATTGGTCGCAGGTACGCCGTCGCCACGGTATGACCACCACGGCGGGGGTGGCCTTCTGTCTGCCCCAGTTGCGTTGCCTGGACTGGTCATGGTTGCGGCCTTCCATCATCGACGGTTCGATTCGGGTCATCCCACAGCAGCGCCAGGTGCCAGCCGAGGTGCCGCCGCTGCTCGTCCGGTAGTGCGGTAGCAGCTTCGGTGCGCAGTGCCCGGATGCGGTGTGGCAATTGAGTCGGATCGCCTCTGGCGACTCGTCCGATTAGGCGGGCCGTGTCAGGTTCGACCGGAGTGCGCCGATCCCAAAGAATCACCGGTACGCCAGCGTTCAGGGCGGACTGGAGTTCCTCACGGCCGGCTTCGTGCTTCGGCGATGCACTCAGCACCACTGTGGTGATGTTCTCGTCGTCGCGAAGCCGTGCGTTCCATTGGCCAAGGTCGGCGTGGGTGACGCCGATACGTCCCCAGTACGGCCGGTGCCCTGGCGAGTGCCGCCACATCGCCCGCCATCGGTTGGCCCAGACTCTGTGCCTGTAGACCGCGCGCATCCGATCGAGACTGCGGACTACGACGGGATAATCCAAACACAGCGGTGTCGGCGTCGGCGCTTCAAGCTCCGTCTCCCACCATTCCACGGCCTGGTGCAGAAGCTCGGTGGGGAGCAGGAATTCGATCCCGACCGGTCCGTTGTTGTCCCGCCACGCGGTTTCGGCGTGCCGGATGGCCGCCTGCATGGCGAGCTCGACCCGGCGAAAGGTGGTCTTTCTAGGGTCGCCAGGCTCCGGATGCCAACCCGCCGAACGCCGTTGGATCCAGTACCGGACCTCGCAACGCTCTCGGTCGATGCCATCGCCTTCGATCTGGATGACGAGGCATGGTTGCACCGGCGGCATCTCTTGGGAGGCGGTCTGCTGGCGTTGACGGCGTTCCTCCACCAGCGCCCGGTGTCGCCGCATTACCTCAAGAATCTGCAGCCGCTCCGCCATCTGGTCGATCCAGCGGCGTAGCTGCGCGCGGAGTCTGTGCTCGATCTGGACTGCGATCTCCTCGGCGAGCGCCAGCGCTGGTGGAACGTGGTCGGCGCCAGCATTGAGGTCGGCCAGGTAGGTGAACAGCTCGTACAGCGTGGCCGGTGGCGACTCTGGCAACGGCGTGAGCCACCCCAGCGCCACCCGCGAGATCGCCTGGAGATCCAGCTCGGGCAGTCGATCAAGAAGTTCGATAAGGCGATCCAGCTCGTGGTCAGGCAGCAATGCGATCACGCCACTACCCGGTGCCTTACGCCAGATCGGGAAGGGCCGGCATTCGGCGAGAAGGCCGCGGACACACCCGGCGGCGGCCAGCGAGGCGTACGGGTGCCACCGGTCGGTCTTGTGAACGTTGCAATAGTCCACGATTCCCCGAACCATGAACCAGCCGACGCCGTGGCCCGCAGCGCCGGCCGCGATACCGGCGGCCTCCATCTCGAAGGCGAGGACATCGTGCCGTGCAGCCAGATGGTCGCGTCGCTTCTCATCAAGGAGGAGGACATCCGCACAGCCGATCCTGCCGTAATGAATCTTTGGGCGACCTTTGTCGTGGCCGGACGCGTTCAGCGGCGGGTGGTCAATGAGCGTGTCGCCGTAGTGCAGCTGATCCGTTGACGCTGGCGGCCTGGCAAAGACCGCCATGGGCTGTTCCTGCGAGGGCTTGAGCCACCGACTCCACTGCGGTGCTCTGCCCTGGTACGCCATTTCTTGGAGCCGCACAGCAGCGTGGATCAGTTCGATCGACACACCGGGCACCGGGCGGCGCGGCTCTTCCGTGCCGCAACGCTCACGGACGTGCGCG
>Ga0114129_10001719_pt1 | contig 29877 bp, 22 predicted proteins | sample RhiMetdeltSRZDD1_FD_80071 | JGI IMG/M metagenome (GOLD analysis project Ga0114129, IMG submission 80071) | Populus rhizosphere microbial communities from Tennessee, USA - Rhizosphere MetaG P. deltoides SRZDD1 (version 2) (version 2) | ecosystem: Host-associated > Plants > Roots > Rhizosphere >... | reverse complement strand
CGGCTACGATCGCACTTCACCGGTGACTGCATTTCAACCAAACGGATTCGGGTTGTACGACGTGGGCGGAAACGTGTGGCAATGGTGCTCGGATTGGTATCGCCCCGATTACTTCGCGACGCTAGCCGCGAACGGAGTTGCGCGCAACCCGCACGGTCCGGCCGAGAGCTACGATGCTCAAGAGCCGGGAATCCCGAAGCGCGTGCAGAAGGGCGGGTCGTTCTTGTGCAGTGATCGCTACTGCTCGCGCTATCTGGTCGGGAGCCGCGGACGCGGCGCCGCCGACAGCGGAGGATCGAATACCGGATTTCGGTGTGTGAGGTCTCCGTAGAAATATTGCTGGCGGCGAGAACTCAATCAGTCTTTCAGCGGTGAATTCAACATCCGAGTTCCGACATCCAACCGCAGCCGTCGTTCATGCTTCAGCGCGATTCATTTGCACTTTGTGGATTCCGGCGATAATCTCAGCGCGGCCTCATCCGAACGAGCAACCAAACGAACCTACGAGGAGCCGGACATGAACAGAGTCACAACGGCTTTGCGAACATCATTGAAAGCAGCGGCAATCGTAATCATAGTAGCCGGCACCTTTGTCTTTCAACACGGTTTCAGTCGCGCGGCCGTACAGCAACAAGAGCCGCAGCGAGGATCAATTGGTCGCTCGTACAAAGACTCAAAGCCTTCCTGGGAGCTGCCGCCTCAAGCGCCCAAGGGCGCGCCCAATGTCATCTATCTCGTGCTCGATGACGTGGGTTATGCGCAACTCGGCTGCTACGGCTCCGAGATTCAGACGCCGAACATTGACCGACTTGCTGCGAACGGATTGCGGTACAGCAACTTTCACACGACCTCGCTTTGCTCGCCGTCGCGCGCGGCTCTACTGACCGGGCATAACCACCACGCCAATCATATGGGCGTCATAACCGAAGCGGCGACCGGTTATCCGGGCTACGACGGGCGGATGCCTCGAAGCCAGGCGACAATTGCCGAGATACTCAAGCAGACCGGTTACAGCACGTTCTACATCGGCAAGTGGCATCAGGCGCCACCCGATGAAACCAGCGATGCGGGACCGTTTGATCGCTGGCCGCTTGGCATGGGCTTCGAACGGTTCTACGGCTTTCTCGGCGGCGAGACGAATCAGTGGTTCCCCGATCTGGTTTATGACAATCATCACGTCGAGCGGCCCAATCGCCCAGGTTATCACTTGACCGAAGACCTTACCGACCGCGCTATTCAGTTCATCGCCGAACAGAAGCAGGTCACGGCGGACAAGCCCTTCTTTTTGAATCTCGCTTACGGCGCCGGGCACGCTCCGCATCACGTGGCGAAGAAGTACATCGAGATGTACAAGGGAAAGTTCGATAAGGGATGGGACAAGGTCCGCGAAGAGACGCTTGTACGGCAGAAGCAGATGGGTCTCGTGCCGGCCAACACTCAGCTTGCGCCGCGCAACTCTGATGTCAAGGCGTGGAGCGAATTGTCCAGTGACGAGCGGCGATTGTACGCGCGAATGGAGGAAGTGTACGCGGGGTTCCTGACTCACTGCGACGAGAACATCGGCCGGCTGGTGTCATTTCTTGAAGAGCGAAGCTTGATGGAAAACACTCTGCTTGTCGTCGTGTCCGACAATGGCGCGAGTCAAGAAGGCCGCGCAACCGGCTCCTTCAACGAGAGCCTTTACTTCAACCAGATTCCAGAGAACGTCGACATGAATCTGAAGCTGATCGATGAGCTCGGCGGGCCGATGACCTATCCTCATTACCCTCTTGGCTGGGCGATGGCCGGCAACACTCCATTCAAGCGCTACAAGCAAGAGACCCACGCGGGCGGCATCACCGATCCGATGATCATTCACTGGCCGAAGGTGATTAAAGAAAAGGGCGGAATTCGCAGCCAGTATCATCACATGATCGACATCACGCCAACTGTGCTCGAGATAATTGGGCTTCAGCAGCCGCGCGTCGTGAATGGCGTGGATCAGCGGCCGATGGATGGCTCGAGCCTGGCCTACACCTTCAACGACGCGAAGGCGCCGAGCCGGCGTGAGACACAGTATTTCGAGATGCTTGGGCACCGTTCGATTTATTACAAGGGTTGGGTCGCCGTCACGACGCACACGCGCGGCGAGGATTTTGATAAGGACCCGTGGGAACTCTACAACGTCGCCGAGGACTTCTCTGAGAGCAACGATCTTGTCGCGCAGAATCCCGGCAAGCTTCGCGAGATGATGGAGCGATGGTGGAGCGAAGCGGGACGATACAATGTGCTGCCGCTCGATGATCGCGGCGTCATACGCTCACTGGAGCAACCGGGGTTGAACCGCCCGCGAACGGTTGTCATTTATCAGGCTGGGATGCCGGCAGTGCCCCGGGCCAACATGCTCAACTTTCGCAATAGCTCCTTCACCATCAGCGCAGATGTCGAGATTCCGAAGGGTGGCGCGGAAGGCGTACTGCTTGCTCTCGGGGGGCGCTTTGGTGGGTTCAGCTTTTTCGTGCAGAAGAACCGGTTGAGCTTCGTTTACAACTGGGTTGGGCTCGAGCGATACACTGTGACTTCGACGGAAGCGATACACCCGGGATCGGTGAAGCTGAGGCTCGAGTTCATGAGCGCCGGTCCGAGCAGCACGGCTACGCTGTTCGTGGATGATAAGCGCGTCGGTGAAGGCAGGATTGAGCGCCTGGTCCCGGTAACATTCGGGCTGAGCGAAGGACTGACCGTCGGCCGCGACCCATCTACACCGGTGACCGAAAGTTATCAATCTCCATTCGACTTCACGGGCAAGATCAAGCGCGTGGTGATGGAGCTGAAGGACAATCCGGCGCCGGCCGTCGGTAACCGAACCGAATGAACAGCGCCGCGGACCGTTTGGTTAGGGAGAGTGCTCGTGTGTCGGGGACCGAGCGATGAACCGGTTCTGAGTCATTAAGTAGGCACGGGCGCGTCAGTGAAGGGTTCATCTTGCATTGGACAGTTCCAAACATCTTAGCCGCCGGCCTCTTGCTTGCTGCGTCGATCAACAACGCCGTGCCGCTTGCTCAGCGCGCGCAGCAAAAATCAACTGCGCGCAAGCCGAACATCGTTTTCATCCTCGGCGATGATCTTGGCTACTGCGACGTCAGCATGTACGGTTGCCGGGAGATCCCGACCCCAAACATCGATTCCATTGCTGCCGGAGGCGTGAAGTTCACAAGCGGTTATGTATCGGCCCCGGTGTGCAGCCCATCACGCGCCGGACTGCTGACCGGCCGTTATCAGCAACGCTTCGGGTTTGAGTTCAACGCGGGCCCGTTGCAGCGAGCGCTGAACGATCCGGAGATGGGATTGCCGGCCTCGGAAATCACGTTGGCTGAGGTGATGAAAAAGGCCGGCTACGCAACGGGCATGGTGGGGAAATGGCATCTTGGAATGCACCCGAAGTTTCATCCCACACAGCGAGGCTTCGACGAATACTTCGGCTTTCTGTTCGGCGCTAATATGTACATCGACCCGGATCAGCCTGGCGTGAAGTCGGCAGATCCCGAGGGTGCGGGAGTCAGGATTCGCGGTCCGCGTAATCCGATCATTCGCAATCAGACTCCAATCGAAGAGCCCCAGTACCTGACCGACGCGTTCGCGCGGGAAGCCGTCAACTTCATAGAACGACATCGCAACGAGCCGTTCTTTCTTTACGCGCCTTTCAACGCGCCGCACACACCGCTGCAGGCCACAAAGAAGTATCTCGATCGCTTTCCGCAGATCAAAGATGAGAAGCGCCAGATCTACGCGGCGATGGTCAGCGCGCTTGACGATGCTGTCGGCGCGATTCTTAAGAAGCTGCGCGACGCAAAGCTGGAACAAGATACGCTTGTGGTGTTCCTCAGCGATAACGGCTGCGCGACCTACACGAAGGCTTGCACTAATGATCCGCTGCGGCTTGGAAAGCTCACGCATTTTGAAGGTGGCTTTCGAGTGCCGTTTGCGATGCAGTTTCCTGGTGTAATCAAAACCGGAACCGTTTATGACGAGCCGATCAGTTCGCTCGATCTGTTTCCTACCGCGGTGGCGCTAGCCGGGGACAAGCTACCAGCCGACCGCGCATACGACGGAGTTGACCTGCTGCCTTTTCTCACTGGCATGAAGAAAACAAGCCCTCACGATACGCTTTGTTGGCGAAACGGCGAAAACGCTGCGATTCGAAAAGGGAAATGGAAGCTGTTCAGAGCGCGCGACCACTCGTGGCTTTTCGATCTTTCAAGTGACATCGGCGAGCAGAAGGATCTTGCTGACAAACGTCCCGATCTTGTTGATCAATTGAAGAAAGAACTCGCCAACTGGGAAGCGGGGATGAAGCAACCACAGTGGCCGTGCCGAAGAACAGGCGACGCGTTTCAAGTTGTGATTGATGGAATTAAACTGAACCTCTGCATTTGATTGAGAACAGTTTCTTGGAGGGCGTATGACGATGAGTTTGCGGGTAACGAATGTGATCTTCATGATTTTGGTTCTCGTTGCTGGAGAGATGATTGCCACTTCACAGCAGAGTGTTTCAATCCCGCCTCAGCAACCTAGCGTCCAACTCCCTCCCGATCTTGCGCGGGTATTGACGGACTACGAAAAAGCTTGGAGCAGTCGAAACGCCGCGGCACTCGCTCGGCTGTTTGCGGAGGATGGCTTCGTGTTGCCCGGCGGGTTTCCGCCCATCAGAGGTCGAGCGGAGATTGAACGGTTCTATACAGGCAAAGGCGGGCCGCTTGCGCTGCGAGCGATTGCATTTGGCGCCGAAGGTCGAGTCGGATACATCATCGGCGGGTTCGCGGGTCAGAAGGGTGAACCTGATTCGGGTAAGTTCACGCTTACGCTGCGCAAAGGGGCTGACGGGCGGTGGCTTATCTTTTCGGATATGGATAACGGAAACACTCGACGCCAGTAATCAATACAAGCAACTAGTTTTCGGAAACTGAAAGCGGAGCAAAACGATGAAAGAAGCTTCGGCCGTGTTGGTGTTGTTGGCTCTTTCTTTGTTAGTAGTGACGGAAACCCATGCGCAGGAGTCCGCCAGTTCGGCGACAGAAAGAGAACTCGTCCGTATCGCGCAAGAACTGTATGATGCGCTTCCATCGGGCAACAAAGCTGTCTGGGAAAAGCACGTGGCGGACGACGTCATCTACACCGATGAGAACTGGCGCATACTGACTAAGAGGCAGCTAGTTGATTCATTGGCCCCGCTTCCAAAGGGTTATTCCGGTTCGATTCGAATGGCGAACATCCAGTCTCGCGTCAGCGGCGACGCGGCGGTTCTCTCTTACCGGGTTCTTGAAGAAGAGTACATTTTTGGGCAGAAGATAAGTCCGGCGTATTTGGTCACGGACACTTATTTCAAACGCGACGGCCGCTGGCAGATGGTTGCCTCTCACGTCATAGTTCTTCCCAGCGAACGCAAACCCATTACCGTTGATCCGAAACGTTATGGATCGATTGTCGGGGAATACGAATTAAGTGATGGCGTTAGGTACGCCATCACTCTGGAAAGCGACAAACTCATGGGCCAGCGCACGGGGAGATCAAAAGAAGAATTGCTGCCCGCAGACGAGAGCACGTTTTTCGTGAAAGGAACTATCCGCGGCGAGAAAGTCTTCGTGCGCGACGCAAGCGGGCGCGCGACACAGATGCTCGACCGCCGGGAGAACAATGATCTCGTTTGGAAGAGGATCAAGTAACATATTGGCACTAAGGTCGTTAGTCGCCTTTCAGAGAGTTTCGCGAAGGATGTAAACTACAGCGGTGGTCAATTGGCATAGGTTTACGGCTTCAGACTTTGAATATGATTTTGAGAATAACAAACTTGCGGCGCATCAAGTCACTTTCGATGAGGCTGTTGAATGTTTCTTCTCAGACTTCCGAGTCCGAAAGAACAAGCGCTTCAAAGACCGTTATCAGCTAATCGGTATGACTCTTGGCGGCCGAAGACTCAAGATCATTTTCCAACTAAAGCATGGCAATGTTGTCCGCGTGATCACAGGGTGGCCGTTATGAAATCGAAAAAGAAGCCAACGAAGAAGCAACCTACCGAAGAAGAAATTGACAAGATCGTGGAATCACAAGCCAATGACCATTCAGCTTGGGGAAAACCGATTGAGGTTCGCAGAGCAAAACCGGAATCTCTAGCTCTACCCGCTGAGTTAGCTGCTCGTGCGGCGTTTCTCGCGAAGCTGCATAGAGAGAAGAATGTCAAAGATTGGCTTACAAGGGTGATCAGAGAGCGGGTGGAATTAGAGGAGGTTGCCTTCAGCGAGGCCAAACGCGAAATCTCGCTGAGGAACGGTGTCTAAGTGCAGAAATACGATTTCATTCTTTACTGGAGTAATGAGGACAAGCTATTCGTTGCTGAAGTTCCCGAACTGCCCGGATGTATGGCCCACGGCAAGACGCGGGAAAAGGCATTAAAGAATATAAATCAGGCGATTGAGCTATGGATCGATACGGCGAAAGGATTTGGAGATCGCGTTCCAGAGCCGAAGGGAAGGCAATCAATACTAGCCTAGAAGGCTTCCTTGTAGTTCCGCTCGCGAAATGTTTGAACGCGAGAACAGAGCATTGGCAAGAAGTAAAGTAAAGAATCGGAGAGCGCCTCTGCCGGAGCAATTCAACAGCCTTGAAGACGCACTCGAGTTCTGGGATAGGCATAGCCTGGCCGACTACGAAGGATTCTGAAAGAGATGTACAGTGCGAGTTCGATATCAATGCAGGTACCAGACCCCTTCGATAGACGTCGTCTAATAAGTGAAGGCGCAGCGTTCGAACGCTTGGCAGATTGCAACTTCGATTTTGGTTAGGCGAACCTGAAGAGCTGCGGCTCTTACGCCGATGCGAAATGCACCGTGTTAGCCAAGAACGCCAAAGATCTGAGCTGTGACCGATCTGGCAAGGCTTACTCGCAAATTACGCATATTTCTTTGCCATTCCTCTGGCGATAAAGAAACAGTGCGTGAACTTTATCGAAGACTTGATGCCGATGGCTTTGAGCCTTGGTTTGATGAAGAGAATCTGTTACCAGGTCAGAATTGGAATAGTGAAATAAGAAGAGCAGTGCAGTGCAGCGATGTCGTCTTAGTTTGTTTGTCTAGAACGTCAGTCGGCAAGAAGGGTTATGTTCAGAAAGAAGTGAGATACGCATTAGACATCGCGGATGAACAACCGGAAGACATTGTGTTTCTAATACCTGTTAGATTAGACGACGTAACTGTTCCATCCCGATTGAGTCAATGGCAATGGGTGAATCTTTTCGATCAAAATGGTTATGAAAGATTAGTCAAGGCGTTACGCCATCGAGTCGAAGCAATCCATATCCCTAGTTTGATCCCTGAGCGCGATGAATTAGGAGATCGTGGCTTAGCTAATAGCTTTCACCGTTCTTCGTATCTTGAAGAGGTTTCTTCGGAAGCGGATGGTGCTTCGCGGGCTGCGTCTGTGATAGAAGGGAAGCTGACTGGAGAGTATCTTGATGCGGAGGTCATTAGACTGAATGGTTCGTCCCCCATCACTTTACCTTCGACCTTTGTTCATGCCGTAATCCTCGTTGTTGACTTGTTGGTCATGTCTATCAGCTCTTTACCTTTCATGGCCGTTTTTCGTATGGCGGATACTAGTTTTACCATTCCTAGTTCCCGCCTCGCGTCCGCTACAATAGTAGTCCTTGTTAGCGTCTTCTACCTTGTTTTCACACAAAGTATTGCTGGAAGAACGTTCGGGATGATGCTTACCGGAACCAGCGTGGTGGACTCCCACAGCCACCAACCTGTAACAGCTGAACGAGCCTTTCTGAGATCCGTCGGATTTTTATCGCTGCTGCGCCTTGCCTGATTGGCTTGCTCTGGGTCGCGTTTGATCCGCGACGGCGAGGCTGGCAAGACTATATTGCTGGCACCGTAGTGATCCTGGATCCATGAACAGTCACTTGCCTTAACTACGCGTTCACGGTCGCTGCCTTGAAGGAGAAGCGTCTGTACTAGCACGCCTACCAGACGCAAGCTTAGAGTCAGTAGCTAGAACTGGCACTAGACCGACGAGCGAAAAGGTTATCTCCTATTCATACCTTAGGGCTTCGATCGGGTCCAATCGAGCCGCTTTCATTGCGGGCCACATTCCGAAGATCAAACCGATCCCGCAGGAGACCGACAACCCCACGACCGGCGCCCACGTTGGGATATAAACCGGAAGAATCAAGTTTACTAGCAAGCTCAAACCCCAGCCGATTCCCACTCCGAGTAAACCGCCTGAGCCTGTCAGCGACATCGCTTCGATCAAGAACTGGCGCAGGATGTCTCGACGCCTGGCGCCGATCGCTTTGCGAACGCCGATCTCCTTTGTGCGCTCGGTGACTGAGACGAGCATGATGTTCATCACGCCGATGCCGCCGATCAGCAAACCTACGCTCGAGATTGCAAACATCAGGATCGCGATGCCGCCGGTGATCTGATGAAATTGCTCCGTGATCGCGTCGGGAGTCGACAAGCCGAAGTTGTCCTTCGCCTCATAAGCCACCCCGCGCCGGCGGCGCAGAAGCGAACGAATCTCGTCTTCTGCTTGCATCAGCTTTCCCTCTTCGGCTTGAGCCATCACAAAGTGATCTTTTTCTGCGGGAAACATCTTTTTCATCGATTCATAAGGCACGTAGACGGCGCGGTTTTGATTGCCGCCGTCGTTTTCGCCGACAAAGAAGTTGTCCTGCTTTTGAATGACGCCGATCACGGTGAACGGTTTGTCGTTGACAAGGATCTGCTTGTCGAGCGCTTGAATGTGCGGGAAGAACTTGTCGGCGATGTCAGCTCCGATCACGCACACGTCGGCGCGATGCTGGTTTTCAACCTCGGTGAAGTAGCGCCCTTCAGCGATGTGCACTGACGACATCCGCTCGTAGTCAGTCGTAGTCCCTTGAACTTGCGTTATGTACAACTCTTGATCCTGATAGCGGACCTTGATCACGTCATCAGGGCCGAGAAACGGGGCGACGTATTTCACCGACGGGCACTGTTCACGGATAGCTAACGCATCCTCGTAGCTGATCGGTTTGCGCATTCGCTCTTCAGGTGTGAGGCGGCCTGTGTGAATGCCCGGATCGAATTTGTAGATGAATACGGTGTTGGTTCCAAACGACTCGATGTCTTTTTTGAACTGTTGATCGAGTCCCGAGATGAACGAGGCAATAACCATAACCGTGACCGTGCCGATCACGACGCCGAGCACCGTCAGGAACGAACGGAACTTGTGCGCGTGCAGAGTTGCAAACGCCATTCTGAAGCTTTCACTTGTATCTTGTTTGCTCATAACAACTCATTCTAGTGCGGCGAGCGTTTTTTGCGCGCCGCTTTTTGCTTTCCCTGTGCAATGCGGTCAAAGCGGCGCGCAAAAAACGCTCGCCGCACTCCAAATCTCAATCCGCACGCAACGCCTCGATCGGATCGAGCTTCGCGGCTTTCCACGCCGGATATATCCCAAAGAACAAACCAATGCTCGCCGACACGGTCAGCGCCATGAATGTCCAAAAGACCGGCAAGGCCGTGGGCAACGAGAAAAGCACGGTTGCCAGCTTGCCGAGCCCGTACGCGATCGCGACGCCGATGCAGCCGCCGAGCAACGAAAGCACTGTTGACTCTGACAAGAACTGACGGACGATGTCGGTTCGCCTCGCTCCGAGCGATTTGCGAATCCCGATCTCGCGAGTCCGCTCGGTTACCGACACCAGCATTATGTTCATGATGACGATGCCGCCGACGACCAGCGCTATCGAGGTGACGCCTATTGCGACGATTGAGATCGTGCCGAAGATTTGCTGGCGCAGATTGTTCAGCGCATCCGAAGTCACAATGCCGAAGTTGTCCGGGTCGTTATAGTTTAGATGCCGCTTTGCGCGAAGAACCACTCTTACCTCGTCCTGCGCTTTCTCGATTGCCTCCGGTCCAATTGCCGCCACCCTGATCCCAATCGAGCCGCGCGAGCCGTAGATGTTCTGATAAGTCGAGATCGGCATGATGACGAAATTGTCGCGCGGGTTCCCGAATACGGTGCCGATTTCCTGGGCGACGCCGATGATGCGGAACGGCAGTCCCTCGATCTTGATTTCCTTGTCGAGGGGATCGACGCTGGGGAAGAGCTGGTTAGCGACAGCGTAACCAATGAAGCAGGCATAGCGCGAGTGCTCCTCCTCAGTCGGAGTTATGTATCTGCCTTGGTCGACTTTGATCGAATCAATGTCAACCATGTTTGCGCTCACGCCAAGAAGTTCCACGTCTTGCAGCGTCTGAGTTTCTCGCTTTACGGTCCCACGACGCCGCATCGTCGCGGCTGCGTCCTTGACGTAGGTTGGGTGCTCCTTGATGGCCCGAAGATCGTCGAGCTTGATGTCTTTGTTCTTCTTATTCCGCTCGATCCACTCTTGCATGCTGGTCACGATGCCTAGCTTGTTTACGACGAAGGCATTCGATCCGAGGTCCGCGATTTTGTCATTGAAGTATTTGTTGAAGCCTTCGATCAGCGAGACGACGACGATCACTGTCGCGACGCCGAAAATGATGCCGAGGAGAGTCAGAAAGGATCTGAGCTTGTGCGCGAGAATCGCGCTGAGAGCCAAGGCAATGGATTCAAAGAATTTCATACGATGGTCCCGCTACCCGTTTTCGATCTATTGATTCCCAAGTTATTAGAACGAGATTTCTCGACATAAGTTCGCGTCTTCTCGCACTAATAGTCCACATAAGTCTATACGCACGCACGATTGCGCGGAGGTGCACCGAGTGCATAAAACAAACGCGGCGAGTCCGCTCCGCATTAACAAAAGCATACATTGGGATCGCTAAAAGAGATCGGAGAACCCGGCATCACGACGGCGGGGCGTGGCGGCCCAGTACTGTGTTACGGCTCTTCGCGCGGGGTGCAGGGCGCTCGAACTTGATCAGTCACTGGAGAGCGGATAGCCTTGCGCGCAGAAACCCGGCCGCTCGCTTTGACTCACCTGGCCTATGCGGGATCGGGCTGCTTTTGCGGCCTCGGCGATTCACTTGTTGAGCCCCGGCGGCGCTTGATCACGCATCGAATGCCGGCGCAGCGCTCTCGCGATGCGCTGGGAGGTGGTTTCCAAATGCCGCGGCACGCGTACTGGGAAGAGGCGAGACACCAGCGCCACTTTCTTCTTTTGGAGATGTGAAGCCGCTTGAAGCATCCCGCTACTTTCGGTGAGGTGGTGCTTCATGAATTCACGCTTTGAAACGATCGCGATTATCTCTTCTTCAAGCGCTTCCAGATCGTGCCAATCGCCTATTCGGTCCTGAAGCGTCCTCAGCCAGGCCAACGCGCGCGAGACATCGCCATAACCCATCTCTGAAACGATCTCCAGCAAATACCTCACGCGCTTGGCGGCGATGCGAAGCTGGTGCAGCTCAGCCGGGTCGGTCGTCGGATGCGACTGCGCGACAAGCGCTTGAAACTCCGCGAGCCTTTGATCGAGACGGTCGGCGGCGTAGCCGGCTACCCTTCCTTCATCAATCGCCAGCGACGGTGGCTCGGTCTCAGGCGGAGCAAGCGAGTCTTGAGCGCCGTCGGCTCGAGCGGGCTCGGGCGTTTCAGTGATGTAAGCTATCCTCACGCCCAGGCTGGCAGCGATTTCCTCGGGGCTGATTCTCTCGATGAAATCCCTTACCTTTGCCGCTCTCCTGACACGCCGTTGTTGAAGTATGGCTTTCACCAACTCGAATCGCTCGCGATGAACCCGGCGCCGGCTGCCCGCTTCCTTCTCGATCAGCTCCAGAAACACGTCATAGTTCCTGACTCGCGAAAGCGCCCGGCGACAATTGCGCAGCCGCTTCTTGAACTTCCGCACCTTCATCTGGCGTTCCAGCAAATCGAGCGAGGCCTGCAGCCTCCGCGTAGTGACTCGCATCTTGTGGACGGCCTCGACGGCTTCGGTTTCTAGAACGGCCCGGTGATACACTCGCAGCGCCTCCAATTGAGAGGGGATGATCTCGATCAATCTTCGCGGTTCACGGGATTTGGGTTCCTTGGGAGTTGGAACGTCTGGTTCAGGCGTCAATGCTTGCTCGGCTTCAGCCATGGATTTGGGTCGCGGTCTGGGATTCAAGAGTAGAGCTTACTATTCTCGTTTTGATTTGAGCAACGCCCAATGAATAGAATCGACGCAGTGCGGGAATAGATCGTGACGGCTCTGCAATTTACTGAGCGAAGGCTATAATTCTGACAGCTCGTAAAGACCACGATGGACATCGTCAGACTCGATTTGAATAAGGCGACGCCCGACTTGCCGTCCGAAAGCGAAATCAGGTTTCACGTGGGACTCCTGGCCGCGGTCGCAGCGCTTGTGGCGAGTTTCGTCGCCCGATTTGTGTTCGATGCGCCGCTTTTGCCCGAGCTTCTCGCGCAGTTCATCTTCGCTGTCGCTCCCATTTGGGCGGTCGAATTGGCGGTCGGCATGCTAGGCCCATTTGCTAAACATCTGGCGTTTCTGGCTTGCGTCGTCGTCTACTCCATAGGTTTGATTGCGGCAACGATCGGGTATCTTCGTTATTGGCCGAAGCCCGCGCGTAGCATCTCGGTGGCTGCCTTCGCTGCCTTGATATGGGTGGTGACAATTGTGGTTCTCATGCCGCTAGCTGGCGACGGGCTATTTGGCAGTCACCTACGTCAAGGAGCGCTGTTCACCTCAGCGTCGCTCTTTGTGGTACACGCCGTTTACGGCGCCGCGCTTGGCTTTACGGCGAGTCGTTACCTGGAACGCCCGGGCGTTGGCACCGATAAGATAATCGGCCGCCGCCGAATAGTTCGAGGAGTTGGATACGCGGTGCTTGCCGTTGGAGTCTACGACATTGGAAAGTCGCTTCTCGGGTCCTGGCTACAATCTGGTTCGGGCCGGGTGAAGCGCGGCGACGGCGTGTTTCCGAACATCAATAACCTCGCTTTTGAAGTAACGCCCACACGTGACTTTTATCTCGTGTCCAAGAATGCTTTCGATCCTCAAGTTGATGGCCGGAGATGGAAGCTTGAAGTCGCGGGGCTTGTCGGCGATTCGCTGTCGCTGAGTTACGACGACATAAAGGCGCTGCCTTCAGTTGAGCAGTATGCAACACTGGCTTGCATCAGTAACGAAGTCGGCGGTGACCTGATCGGCAACGCGCTGTGGCGAGGCGTGCGGCTGAAGGACGTTCTCGAGAAAGCCGGGCTCAAGCAAGGGGTCGTCGATATTGTGCTGCGCGCGAGTGACGATTACGCAGACTCGATCCCGCTCGACCGCGCGATGGCAGACGGGACTCTGCTGGTCTACGAGATGAACGGCGAACCTCTCACATCCGAGCACGGCTTCCCGCTGCGTTTGCTTGTGCCTGGGATCTACGGGATGAAGAACGTCAAGTGGATCACTCGCATCGAAGCGGTGGACTTTGACTTCAAGGGTTATTGGCAGAGGCGCGGATGGGATGATCGAGCCGAATACAAGACGATGTCGCGCATCGACGCGCCCGATCATGCGGTCAAGGGAGAAACGACGATCGCGGGAATCGCATTCGCGGGCGATCGCGGCGTCAGCAAAGTCGAAGTGTCAACCGATGGTGGGAGGACTTGGGGGCTAGCGGACATCAAACCAGCGCTCTCGCGGTTTACATGGGTTTTGTGGCGGAGGGTGTGGACGCCCGGGCAAACTGGAAGGCACAGGATTGCAGTCAGGGCGACGGACGCGAACGGAGTGACTCAAACTTCTCAGCCCGCGGCGCCGGCTCCCAGCGGTTCGTCGGGTTACCACAGCGTCGTGATCAATTCGGATGTAGTGGCTGAACCGGTTGGTGCTAACCTCGGCGGCTCAAAAAAGCCGGGAGGTTAGTTGGGAATCGAAAACGCGACTCTTAGCGGATTGAAACATGGATGGCAGATCTCAGATTCCAGATCTCGGATTGCAAATCTCAGATTTCAAATAGAAAGCCAAGGCGCAACTCGTGCCGCGATAAAAGAAAGCGGCGGCGACGCAGAAAGGCCACCGCACTCAAAATGGGGATCGAAGATGTGTCTATTTTGGATCGGTGGCCTCTCCACCTCATTCGTTTCGTCGGACTCAACGAATTTCACCTATCGTTCGCCAGGAGCGAAGCAGACCTTTTGCTCACACGCGAGGAAGACCGGCCGAGCTTGCGCCGCATTTGACCTCTCATCTCATTCCTGTAGTCCTCCAGGGCTGAGCGATATTCCGGCGACCATCTGAAAGTCATCCCGACGGCTACGGTTGCTGTTAGATGTGCGGCGTTTATGCCGTGCCGCCCCTGCCCGATTCCGGCGATGATCGCTCTCATTATCTTGCGATAGGGCTCGCTGTCATCTTCATCAGCTAGCCGCTTTATAAGCGCCAAGTCGGATGGCTTGAGTTGGTCCTTACCCTCTTCGAACGCGGTACTGGTGAGATCAGCCACAACCTGAAACAGCGCCCCTACGGTCCTCAATTCGTGGATGCCCACGCTATTCACGTAATCGCGAATCTCGCTCTCCGGTGCGACGTATGGATGCGGGCTCTTTGATTCGAGGGATCCCTCGCGAGATCGGTTGCTCGCTGCCTTTTTGCTCATACGCTCACCGGCGCGTGAAGATGTAGCATCGTACTGGACCAATCCCGACACGACTTAACGCGCAAGGACGGGCGGGGCGGGTCGTCTAGCGAGTGGCGCCGCCCGTTTCTCTCTTCTTTAGACCTCGACGCAAGACGGTGACCGCGCGTCTTTGATCAGCATCGATTTCATGTCTGAGGAACCGGTCCAAAAAAAAGAGGGAACCCACGCAGTTCCGACTCCCTGGGTGGTAGCCTCGCCGCGTAGTGCACCCTCTCTAGCCGCTAAAGCATGACGTGACGCGCGCAGGTCAGGGAGCGCGCGTCACAATTGTTTCTTTTTCTGTTCTAGCCTCTCCGGCCTGCTTCTCGTAGAGGAGCACAGCATTTTAAGTTCGGCTGATCATCTCAACGGAGTGAAAGTGTCGCACGATACTTTGTATGGTACAACGATAATAAGGTAGCCAATATTGCTGTTTGTCATCCGATCTTGCGATTCAACCTCGCGAGCTGTCTGCTTTTCGCTATCACACTCGGGATGGTCTTTCTGTATTCCGTGGGCGCCAGACCAAAGGATCTTTTAAAGTGGCGAAGAAAGTGACTCTTATTGTTGTAGCCCGCAAGAGCCATGATCTCTTTGACGCTTAGCATACTCGTTGCCAGAAGGTGACGAGCTTTTTTCATTCTCAGTCTTCTCAGATATTCTCCTGGCGAAAGGCCGATTTGAGTTTTGAAAAGATGAGAAACGTGAGACCGAGAGAGATTAGCTGCCCCGGCGATTTCTGACAGAGAGATCTTTCGTTGGAGATTGGCATCCATAAAGTCGATAACGATCTGAATTCTTGGATTGAGGATGGTGCTTTCGGGGAGATCCTCTGGCTTGTTCCGTCTTAGCGATTCTCGACTTGCTCTTTTGCTGGCTTCTTTTATACTCATACACGCTCTCCGAAGCGCGGAGGTATGACGTCGGACACACCAATCCTGACACACCAACGTGCGTAAAGGGGCAGGGTGGGTCGTCATTCCGAGTGACGGCCTACCCAGCAATTCTAGATAGACTGATATTTGCGGCTTGAATCAGGAGAGAGGGGGAGGAGCGCGCGGACCGACGCTGATAAGCGCCCGATCAAGGATGCTTACCGCGTTGAGAGCGATTGTTGCCGTTGCTGGTAACTGAAGTGTAGATCTCTGAAAGGAATCCTTGCGGCTCGCGCGGCAATGGAAAGTGAGTAGCTTCGACGGCTTGCGTTTGCGCTCGGGCTCAGCTTGTGTCGAGGATGTGGTCGCGCCATCGCAATGAGCTTCGGGCGCGCGATTGAAAGCAACAACCGATGGCGTAGCTGGGGTGCGCTTGGCCTCGAGCTCCTGACGAGTCTCAGCCCAGTTAGGATACGCGTGGGCGTAGGGCGAGGCGAGGGCGACCTCCAAAGCTGCGTTCGCTTCCGTCAGGCGGCCCAATTCACCCAACTCAACCGCTAAATCATTTTGAAGTGAGTAGAAATAGAACGGCTTCAGTTTGGCAACTATCTGAACAAGCGGTGACAGCCCTTCGAGGATGGTTAATGCGCCCTTGTGATCGCCTATGTCGCTTTTGAAGTGCGAGATTTCCCAACGCGCCAGGATCGCGGTCTGAAGCCCAGGTGCAGCACGATCGGATGCCATTCGCAACGCTTCAAGTTGAAACCTCAAGGCTTCATCAAGATGGCCTTTGTCATGATGATTGGCACCCAAAGTCTGAATTGCTCGCGCCCTGTAAGTGATTGGCGCGTAATCGGCGACCGTTTCGAGCAGACCTTCGGCTTCTTCTCTCTGACCCTGTCGATTGATAGCAAGAGCGCGATAATACAGCCCTATCTGTCGCGAACCTTCAATCGGCAGGTTCATCAATACCGTACTGACGTCATTAAGCGCAGCGACATCGCGCAGGCTATAGGCTTGCTCCGCAAAATGGATCAATGAATTGGTGAGTCTTAAATACTCCGCTTGTGAACGGACGGTCTGCGCCAAATGGCTAACAACAATTTGCCTTATCGATTCACCGTGGCTGACCACGACTTCTGAGTCAGCGAAACCCGCTTTGGAGGAATGTCCGATGCGAAAACGATTTGTCATTGCGGCAGTCTGCATCTTAGCGCTTCCGCTTTGGTCTTCGCTCTCTCAGAGTGAAAGCAGAACCAGCGTGAGTCCGTATACCACCATCGCGTTGGCCGGCCGCACAACCATGGGAAATTGGTGCGATTGCGGAACAGCCGACTGCCTTTGCGACCCTGGCGAGCAACCCCGGAGCCGAAGCGGTGCACCTGACTCTGATCATAATGGTCGAAATCAAGGTACCTCCCCGAATCGAACGCTTGGGTTTGATTTCGGCTCAGGCGCGTTGATGCTCGCGCTTGCGTTCTTTCTGTGGGCTAGATTTCGAGCCTGAGTTTCCAGCAAGTCTTCAGTCCGCTTTTTGTAACTTCGCATTGTCGCCATCCGCGATGCATGGCGGCCAAGGGAACCTGCGTCGTTGTGGCGGCCCGCATTGTATAACAATCGCTTTCGATTTTCACTCAGAAAAAGTGAAACAGTTTTAGGGCGTATTACTGGTGAACTCCAACTTCCGACCAGCCTTCTGTTTGAGCATGACTTATGCTACATTCCTGGCGGTTACGGAACACACCAACCTGAAAGAAAAAGGACATCGCCCCATGAGTGACTACACTGAGGAAGCACTTGAATCGAGATACCAAAATCATTTCGGGTATATCGCCGGCTACTTGCCAAGAAACCGGAAGAGCGTGGACGAGTTTCACAGAAGCCTGAAGCGAGAGATCGAGGAGGCAAAATCCAAAGAGGGGAAGAAGAAACACAGCAAGTCGGTCGAAGAGCTGGCAAGACTGATCGAATTGAACGGCATCGTCAGGATGTACGTCGAGCAGATGATCAACCAGCAACCCAAAAACCATAAGACCGTAGACAATACCAAGGACCTGCTGGAGTCATTGAACCACATCATCACCACGGCGCCGGCCTACAACCCTAATCCCGCCGACCAGAACTTCTTCCCGATGTCCACCCTGTTCGCTTACATGATGATGACACCAGCCGGTGAGGCCGTTTTCAGGAACGAAGAGTTCAACGGCGCGATAAGAAGAATACTGAAAGAGTGGTGCGACTTCCTGAACAGCAAAAAGAGCCTGTACGTGTTGAACGAGGGTGAGGATGGATGGCTGTCCGAGTCCGCATATTGGTACAACAAGTTGTACGAGTTCGTTATCCCGAAAAAATCGGCGCCGCACTGGGGATGGAAGTCCTTTAATGATTACTTCCATCGCCAGATCAAGCCCGGGGCCCGTCCGATCTCTGACCCGGATAATCCCAAGGTGATCGTGTCCGCCAACGACGGGACCGTCTATAACATAGCGACGAACGCCCAGCCATTGGCCAACTTCTGGTTGAAGGGACAGCCATACTCGCTGGCAAACATGCTCGACAACAAGTACGTCGAGAGGTTCGTAGGCGGCAGCGTTTTCCAGTCGTTCCTTAGCGGTGCGGATTATCACAGATGGCGATCGGCCATCGATGGCGTCGTCCGGCACGCGCAGGTCGTCGACGGATTGATGTTCAGCGATGCGGAATCTGCGGGGTTCGATCCGACGGCCGCCACTTACTCGCAGGGGTACGAGGCTTCGGTCAACACCCGTGGTCTGGTGTTCATTGAGAGCGAGGATCCGTTCATCGGCATGGTATGCATCATCCCAATTGGCATCACCGAGATATCATCGGTAAGCATCGAGGTCAAGGTCGGTGACAGATTAAAGAAGGGCACCGAGCTGGGCTACTTTAGTTACGGTGGCTCGGGTATGTGCCTGGTGTTTCAGCCGGGCGCCATCGATCAATTCACTGTGCCTAATCGCCCGTCCAGCGTCAATCCTGACGACGGTCCGCCTATCAGGGTGAATGCACAAATTGCACTCGCCAGATAGCGAAGCGCGTAAGTTGAAGTGTCAACCGGGGCTAATCCCACCCGCGAAGACGCAGCGCCGTCATATAGGCGGCTGTGCGTGAACGATCCACCGAACGCCGTGGTGGTATTTGAGTCTCGCTTTTGATTGCATCCAGCGAGCTATCATTAGCTCTCTTGAAATTGACACGCACTGAGGGATAGTGTTAGCTCAAGCCGGCAGGCGCTAATGTGTTTCATATGAAAACGGATACTATTAATCTGCACTGAATTCATTGTTGGAATGATCGAAGTCTTTGCTGGTGTGGGATTTCTTTGACAAAGGAGGATTCTACAATGCGAGTTGCCTGGGGACTGCTGCTTACAGTGTTGACCGTCTGCGTCGGCTCGTCTTCCGGACAATCAGTAGGAGCCAGCATTCAGGGGACCGTTACCGATTCGACCGGCGCCGTGATCGACTCGGCCAGAGTAATCGTGCGCAACACGGGCACGGGCGCATCCAAAGAAATCGTGACCGACAATGCGGGACGGTACCACATACCGCTCCTCCAACCCGGCGAATACGAAGTGGAGGTTTCAGCGCAGGGGTTTCAGACGGCAAACCATCGGGGGCTCAAGCTGGCGGTGGGTCAGAACTTCGTCTTGGACGTGCCACTCTCACCCGGACAAGTGTCCACTGCGATAACGATCGTCGCTGATCCCAACAGTATTAATACAACTTCTGCGGCGCTGAGCGGACTGGTGACCGACAGGCAGATACGTGACCTCCCGCTCAACGGCCGGTCGTTTCAACAACTGGCATTGCTGCAGCCCGGCGTTACGGCGGCTCTCGCAGCGGGCAGCGACGTAGTGGGTGGGCGTACGCCAAAGATATCAATCAACGGCGCACGGCCTGAGCAAAACAATTTTCTACTCGACGGCACAGACATTAATAACACATACAACAAAACCCCGGGATCCGTCGGAGGCGTGCTGCTGGGCGTCGAGGCCGTCCTTGAATTTCAGGTGTTGACCAATGCCTATTCGGCGGAGTTTGGCCGCTCGGCCGGGGGAGTGATCAATGCGGTCACTCGAGCCGGCACTAACGAATTTCAAGGCTCTCTGTTTGAGTTTCATCGCAACTCCGCGCTCGACGCAAAGAACTATTTCGATCGGAAAACGAGTCCCATACCTCCTCTTAAGCGCAACCAGTTCGGAGGCGTCCTCGGAGGCAGGCTTCGGAAGGACAAAACATTTTTCTTCGCAGCTTATGAATCACTCATCGAGAGGTTGGGAATTACCGGTCTGACTTCGGTTCCTGATGACAACGCGCGACAGGGAATAGTTCCAGGACAGACGCCATTCACCGTTAACTCGGAATCAGCGGTGCTTCTGGACAAATTGTTTCCCCGCGCGAACGGGCGCAACCTTGGTGGTGGCGTTGCTGAGTATTTCTTCTCGCGCACGCAACCCACGGACGAGCATTTCATTCAGGGTCGCATCGACCACCAATTCTCCGAGCGTGACACGATATTTGGCCGCTACACTTTTGATAACGGTAAGGTAAGCAGATGGTCAGCCAGCACGCCCCCCGACTCGTTCACAAATGAGCGCTCTCGTAATCAGTACGTCACAATCGAGCAGCAACACACGTTTTCGCCTACGCTGCTCAACACATCGCGAATCGGGTTCAATCGTTCGACTCAGCAGGCGCAAAGCGTTCGCACCGTCGAGCTTCCCGAGTCGTCGTTGTTCGTGCCAGGTGAACCGTTGGGCTTCATCACGGTCCGGGGCGTTGCTAATGATATCGGCGGCGATTTTCGGCTGCCTCGGTTTGACCGGCTCAACAATTATCAGTGGGGCGATTCGCTGTTTTGGACGAAGGGCGCTCACGCGCTGCGGCTTGGGTTTCAGGGCCAGCGTATCCAGTTCAATCAGTATAGTCTCAGCCAACTGGGCGGCATTGCGACGTTCAACAATGTGACAGCCTTTCTGAAAGGCCAGGTAGGGCAGTTCGACTGGGTGCTGCCGCAACAGCAGGACGGCGTGCGCGGATATCGTCAATGGCTGTGGGCTTTGTTTGTGCAAGAAGACTACAAGGTGAGGCAGAACCTGACGGTGAACCTGGGCCTCCGCTACGAGTTGGTCACCGTGCCCAAGGAGGTCAACGGGAAGATCACAAATCTGCGGAACGTAACTGACGCAAAACTGACGGTAGGGGACCCCTGGCATTCAAACCCTTCGACACGCAACTTCGCGCCGCGAATCGGCGTGGCCTGGGACCCGTTCAAAGATGGGAAGACCTCGGTGCGCGCGGGCTTTGGAATCTTCTACGACCAGATCTTGCCCAAGTATTATGTCTTCTCCGGCGCTCTTAATCCGCCGTTCATGTTTCGCAGTTCGCTTACGAATGCGACGTTGCCGTTAGCGCCTCTTGTGGGAACGAAGAATCCCGGCAATGTCCTTCCGCTGGTTCAGACCATTGACTTCGATCTGCAAAGTCCCTACCTCATGCAGTACAACCTTAGCGTCCAGCGTTCTCTACCGGGCAACGTAGACATTACGATTGGATACGCAGGCTCGCGCGGCAAGCACTTGATCCGAATCGGCGAGGCAAACCTGGCGCCTTTCCACATCGCCAATGGAAGAACAGTCTTCGATGGAACCACCAAGGACGCCACCGGTCAAAACACGTGTTGCCGGCGCAATCCGAACTTCCTCGGCATCTTCCAGCGAGTGACTGATTCCCAATCCTTCTACAACTCGGCTCAGTTGAGTGTGATCAAGCGTTACTCCGGCGGACTCAGGGCGCAGCTCTCCTACACCTTCTCACACTCGGTGGACGACGCGAGCGGAATCAACTCTCAAGACTTCAACAATAATGTTCAGTATGTGTCGAACTGGTATGAGCGGACGACAGATAGGGGGTTATCTGCCTTTGCGGTGAAACATAATCTCACGTCCAACTGGACGTACGACCTGCCATTTGCGCAGTCGGCGACGGGAGTGAAGGCCGCGTTCTTGAAGGGATGGCAGGTCAATAATATCATGACGCTCGCATCCGGTCCGCCGTTCACTGTGCGCCTCGGCTTTAACCGCTCAGGCAATCTCAACACGACCAGCTTTTCCGCAAATGACCGACCAGACACTGTGACGGGCGTCAATCCGACTATCGGCCGCCCCGATCAGTATCTGAACATCAATGCGTTTGCGCTTCCGCCGGTCAACACTCAGGGTAACCTGGGGCGCAACACGGTTATAGGTCCAGGGCTGGTTGCGATTGATGCTTCGTTGTCCAAGAAGTTTCAGTTGGGCGAGACTCGGACGTTACAATTCCGGACCGAGGTATTCAACCTGCCGAACCATCCGAACTTTTCGATACCGTCCGGGTTGACGTCTTTCACAAACGCCACGGGAGCAGTTTCTCCTACGTTCGGTAAAATAACCTCCACGACGACGACGTCAAGGCAGATACAGTTTGGGCTGAAGCTTACCTTCTGAGCGAAGATGGGCGAGTGAGCGGCGAGAGAAGAGCCTGAGCGCTCTCACTCGCCGCCGCCTATCTAACCGTCATCAATCTCCGCGCGTGTCAATTCCCGCGGGTTGACGTTATTAAGACGGCCTACCTATATTTGGTTTGAGCGCGCAGCCCACCCTACTACGGCAATGCGCCCGCCGTGATCAAAGAATGCGAAAGACAAGAGTACAGAAGAAGCGTCCTTCACCGACGAACCACAGAACCTCCGGTCCAGGATCTAACGATTCTCGACCTGGCCAGGCGGTGTATCCATTTACCGCCATAGTCGGCCAGGAAGAAATGAAGCTCGCGCTTTTGCTGAGCGTGATCGATCCGAACATCGGTGGCGTGATAGTCATGGGTCATCGCGGCACGGGCAAGTCAACCGCCGTTCGGGGGCTTGCTGACTTATTGCCGCCGATCAGAAAAGTAAAGGACTGTGTCTACGGCTGCGACCCCGACCGACCGAACGATCTTTGCCATGACTGCGCAAGCCGCCTGTCGCGTGATGACCGCCTTCCGGCTGTGCGTGGCGCTGTTCCTGTGGTCGATCTTCCACTAGGAGCGACCGAAGACCGTGTTTGCGGGACGTTGGATATTGAACGTGCACTGGTAGAGGGAGTAAAGGCATTCGAGCCGGGACTGCTCGCTCGCGCGAACCGCGGCTTTCTTTACATCGACGAAGTCAATCTGCTCGACGATCATTTGGTTGACGTGTTGCTGGATTCGGCGGCGTCGGGTCGCAACGTGGTCGAACGCGAAGGCATTTCTGTGAGCCATCCGGCGCGCTTTGTGCTTGTCGGGTCGGGCAATCCTGAAGAGGGCGAGTTGAGGCCCCAATTGTTGGACCGCTTCGGACTCTATACTCAGATAACAACCATTACCGACCTCGACCAGCGCATCGAGATCGTTGAAAGACGTGAGCAGTTCGATGACGAGCCACTGGCGTTTCTCACGGCGCTTGCCGATGAGCAGAATAAACTGCGAAGGCGAATCGCCCGCGCAAGGAAGCTGCATGCTCAAGTTAAAACCGGCCGCGATCTCATGATGCTAATCGCTGAGCTCTGTGTGTCGCTCAACGTCGACGGCCATCGCGGTGAGTTGACGATTGCTCGTGCGTCGCGCGCGCTAGCCGCATTTGAAGGACGCGCAACGGCGAGCGCTGCTGACGTTGGAAGGGTCGCGGTTATGTCGCTGCGTCACCGGCTTCGCAGGGATCCGCTCGAGTCAGTCGACAGCGGCGCGCGCATCGAGCGAGCCCTGGGTGAATTGATCCCGACGCTGTCCGGCGTTACGCGACTCACAGCCGTTAAGTAACATTGCCAATAAACGATGACGAGTCCGAGGCAAGCAAGATATCCGTTCCCGGCCGTCGTGGGACACAGTGCGGCTAAGCGCGCGCTGCTGTTACTCGCCGTCGAGCCTCGGCTTAGAGGCGCGCTCATCGCATCGGAGAGCGGCTCGGCTAAGAGCACACTTGCCCGAGCGTTCGGGTCTTTGCTGCCGCACTCTGAGCCAAGCGCGGCGGATCGAGCGCCTTCGGTTGCCGCGTCATTTAACCATTCCAATCTCGATGCTGAAGTAGTCGAAGTGCCCCTCAACATCACCGAAGACCGTCTGCTCGGCGGCCTGGATTTAGAGCGAACGATCGCGACAGGACGGCGATTGATCTCGGCCGGGCTTCTAGCACGCGCCGATCGGCGAGTGCTCTACGTGGACGACGTTAACTTGCTTGATCTGAGGATCGCGGCTCACATGGCTCATGCGATGGACTCGAGGAAGGTGCGTATCGAACGCGAGGGCTTGAGCGTAGTCCACGCAGCCGATTTCACCTTCGTCGGGACCTACAACGCGGCCGAAGGCCAGCCGTGTTCGTTGTTGCGTGAGCGCGTGGGGATGATCGTGGACGCGCGAGCGGAATGTTCATGTGACGAGAGAGCGGAGATCATTGAACGTGCCTTTCGGTTCGATCGAGACCCGTTCAGCTTCGCGGATGATTTTTTTCTTGAGACCGCCCAGATCAAGAGCGTCGTGGAAGAGGCGCGGGCGCGGTTGCCACGAGTTCGCTTGTTGAAGGATCAGACGCGACAACTCGTTCTAGTTGCGCTGAGGGTGGGGGTGGAAGGGAACCGGGCAGACGTTTTCGCTTTGAGGGCTGCCCGTGCGAATGCAGCGCTTGCCGGGCGCGATTCAGTCAATGAGGATGATCTCGTCACGGCTATTCGTCTCGTGCTTGCACCTCGAGCTACTACGCTTCCGAACGCGCGAGAAGCGACCGAAGACCCGGCTCGGTCTTCACAGCCGAAAAACGCCCAGCAAAGCGACTCGGAACATATAGATAGCGATCGTGATTCCAGACCGGACGCCAACGAAGATCTGATCATCCGAGCCATCGACGCGCGATTACCGGAGGATCTGCTTTCAGACTCGCGACGAACGCGTCGTCCTTCTCGCGTTGGCAGGCGTTTCGAAGCGTCGGCGTCTAGCCGAGGGCGGTATGTGCGGAGCGTGACACAAAGGACTCTCGATGCGCCGGTTGCCATCGATGCCACGCTCCGCGCCGCAGCGCCAGAGCAGTTATGGCGAGAGATGCAACGTGGCTCGAGCAGGAAGCCGGCTGACGGGAGAGAAGAGAATCGAACGAGCGATAAGCTAGAGCCGGGTCGAGTCAGGATCGAGCCCAGCGATCTCCGGTTCAAAGGCTTCGAGCACCGATCAGGAATCCTATTCATTCTCGCCGTTGACGCGAGCGGGAGCATGGCGCTCAACCGAATGGCGCAGGCGAAGGGCGCGCTGACGCGATTGTTGCGGCAAGCGTACCTCTGTCGCGACAAGGTTGCGTTAATAAGTTTTCGAGGCGAAGAGGCGAACGTACTGTTAGCTCCAACGCGCAGCATCGAGCTGGCCAAGCGTCTTGTGGACGCGCTGCCGGCGGGTGGAGGAACACCGCTTTCCGCCGGTGTAGCCAAGGCGCTAGAAATGGCGCGACTGGCACGGCTTCAAGGAATGCCGAGAGCGGTGCTGGTGCTGTTCACGGATGGAAGGGCAAATGTCAGTATTCGTGAGGGACGGGCCGCGATCGGCGAGGAGTTGAGACAGCTTGGCCGATTGTTAGCAGCCGAAGAGATCACGGCTGTTGTGGTCGATACAAAATCAAGGTTCGTCTCAAGCGGCGACGGACAATCACTGGCGCAGACGCTTAAGGCGCGATACTTTTATCTTCAGCGCTCCGACCCAGAAACGGTCTACGACGCGATCGCTTCAGTCGCGGGGAGACGGCGGCAAAAAACTGATGGCTGAGAAACCGAACCACGAAGAACGCGACCGGCGAGTGCTTGATCTCTATGAAAAGGTGCTCGAGATCGAGCAGCGGTTGATTCCGACCGGCTTGCACGTGTTCGGGCGCGCGTCGAATGAACTTGAGCTCGCCGATATGTTGAGAATGGTCGCGTCCTTCGATAGGTCTGAGCTTGGGATTCGCTCTCTGCCCGATCTCGTCGCCGAAGCGTTGGGCCTGCCCGTTTATGAAACGCTTCTCGAGGAAAGCGCGAAATCCGAAGAGCGATTGCGAGATCGCGAACGCGTCGAAGGCATAGTTCGAGACGCCATCGCTGATTTCGTCGACGATAAGAGCGATGCTGGAACGGAAAAAGCGATCAATCGTCTGGCGCAACATTCCGTCCCGAACGAAGAGTTGCTGAAGGTCTTCGGAATGCTCAGCCGCGTCCGAGAGCAACTTGAAAACAACGGTGAGCTCGACGGATTGATGCGCGCTCTGCGGGCCGAATACATCGAGCCCGGCCCGGGAGCTGACATCATTCAGAACCCGGGCATTCTTCCAACGGGCCGCAACACCCATGCGGTCAATCCCTACTCGGTTCCATCGACCGTGGCTGTTCGGCGAGCGGAGCCGATAACCAGAGCCTTGCTGGAGCGCCACCGTCAAGAAACGGGCCGGCCTCCCGAGACCATCGCAATGGTCCTTTGGGGAATAGACAACATCAAGACCGAAGGGGAAGCCGTGGCGCAGGTGCTGTGGCTCCTGGGCGTATCGCCTCGTCGCGATGCAATGAATCGAGTGACTGATGTTGATGTGATTCCGATCGAGAGGCTCGGGCGTCCGCGTATTGACGTCGTGATGACCGTGTCCGGGATCTTTCGCGATCTGTTCGGCGCTACGATGACGTTGCTCGACAGCGCGGTGCGAAAGGTGGCGACGCTCGATGAGCCCGCGGAGATGAACCTCGTCAAGCGGAATGTAGATGCTCAGATGGCTGAAACGGGCTGTTCCTTTGACGAAGCGATCGTGCGAGTGTTCTCGAACGCCGCGGGTAACTACGGAACGAACGTCAACTTCATGGTGCTCGACAGCCAATGGGAAGACAGCGGTGAGCTTGGCGATTTGTTTGTGAATCGAAAGTGTTTTGCGTACGGGCGGGACTCGCAGGGAAGGCGTTTCGACGGCCGTGAAGCTCGCAAGCTTCTGGAACGCGCGCTAACTCGAGTCGAGGTTAGTTATCAGAACATTGACACGACCGAGGTCGGGATAACCGACGTGGATCATTACTTCGAGTATCTGGGCGGGGTATCGAAGGCAGTCGAAAAACTCCGTGGCGAACGGCCGCGCATTTATCTGTCGGACTCACTCTCGCCGTTAGCGAAGGTGAGAACAATCGAAGAGACGGTACGGCTCGAGACGCGAACGAAGACGCTCAATCCAAAATGGTTCGAGGGCATGCTTGGTCATGGTTTCAGCGGAGTGGCCGAGATCGAGCACCACGTCACGAACACGTTTGGCTGGTCAGCGACTGCCGACGCGGTTGACGATTGGGTTTACGACGAAGTCGCGGCTACGTACGTGCTCGATGAAAATATGCTCGAGCGTCTCCGATCGCTAAATCCTCACTCGGCGCAGACGCTTGTCGGGCGTTTGCTCGAAGCTTCCGGCCGCGGATTCTGGTCCGCCGAGCAGTCCGTGCTAGATCGTCTCCAGGAGGTCTTGGCAAGCCTCGAAAACCATCTCGAAGGCGTGCCGGGTTAGGTTAGCGAGCACCTGCGAAAGTCATTGTTTCATTCACAATGATGGTATCCCATCAGTCATAACTACTTCACCGCAGTCGTCCAGGTTTCTAACCATAAATAGAGGGTTTGTTTCACGTACCTTGGCTCAATGTGCCCGGTGGCATTGGCATTGCCCAGGTGTTACCTGGCGACGGCTCTATCCCCGGGCGTCGAATTTCAAAATCGCCAAAGACTTAGGAAACACTAACCACGGAACGCCGATTTGAGCGCAGAGCTTCACAAACAGGAGGGGTCAATAGGATCGCTGCTCACGTTGGAGGAAGCGGCGAGACTTGAATCGCTCAATCGCTATCAGATTCATTCCGTCGAGCCCGATGGACTCCTTGATGATTTCACTCGCTTGGCCGCCGAGCTGTGCGGCGCGCCGACCGCCCTGTTAAGCGTCGTCAGGCCTGATCGCGTGCAGGAGATCTCGCGGATTAGCGCGTCGCCTGGTGAAATGGTTGGCGAAGGCTCGCTCGTCTCGAAGGCCGTACGCCAACGAAACTTGTTCGTAGTGCCGGATACCCTGAACGATCACATAGTGAGAGACGATGTAGCGGCGGCGAGCGGCCACGCGGTTCGTTTCTATGCCGGAGTGCCCTTGTCTACGCCGGAAGGACACGTGATCGGTGTTTTGTCAGTCATCGATCACAGACCCCGACAGCTAACCGAGGCGCAGGAACGAGCGCTTAGCTCACTGGCTCACGCCATTATGGCGAGGCTCGAGCTCAGACGAAAGAGCCTTGAGCTTGAGCAAGCCATGTCGGAACGCGAGAAAGCATTCCAGTCGCTTGCAGCGAGCGAAGAGCGATGCGCGATGCTGCTGCGAGGCGCAAGCGACGGGCTGTGGGAGTGGGACCTCGAAACCAATGAGATGCATTTCTGTGGGCGCTGGAGGGCGATGTTGGGTCACGAGGAGGAGGAGTTTACCAGCCGGCCGGATGGGTGGTTTAAGCGCGTTCACGCCGATGACATCGAGCGGTTGCAGTCCGAGATAATGGCGCACTTGCTTGGCATCACACAACAGTTTCAGTGCGAGCATCGCGTGCGAAGACAGGACGGGACCTACCGATGGATGTTGAGCCGCGGCCTCGCAGTCATGGATTCGAACCGGCACATTTATCGTATGACCGGCTCGCTGACTGACGTGACCGACCAGAAGCAAGCCGACAAGCAGTTGTTGCACAATGCCTTCCACGACGCGTTGACGGGCTTGCCCAATCGGGCACTGTTCATGGACCGTCTGAAGCATTCTGTAGCTCAAGTGGCAAAGGGCGACGGCTATTCCTTTGGAGTGCTGTTCCTGGATCTCGACCGATTCAAAGTCGTCAACGATAGTCTCGGGCATCAGATCGGAGATCAATTGCTGACCGCGACCGCGCGAAGGATCGAGACCTGCCTTCGACCGGGTGATATCGTCGCGCGTTTGGGAGGCGACGAATTCGCGGTCATCCTCGACCGGGTCAGGCACGTAAGCGATGCGATTCAGGCGGCGGAACGAATCCGGCAGCACCTTGCCGCGCCGTTCAACCTCAGCGGTCATGAGGTTTTCATATCGGCGAGCATCGGGATAGCGCTCAATCAAACAGCGTCTGACAAACCCGACGAGATTCTTCGCAACGCCGACACGGCGATGTACAGGGCGAAGGACCAGGGTCGCGGATGCTTCGAGTTATTCGACAAAGGAATGCATGCTCGGAACGCCGCGCTCTCTCAATTGGAGACCGGACTACGTCGCGCGCTGGTGCGCGGTGAGTTCAGCGTTCATTATCAGCCGATCATATCGTTGGAGACCTGGCGAATAAGCGGCTTCGAGGCGCTGATCAGATGGGAGCACCCGGAGCACGGTTACATTTCACCTTTGAAATTCATCCCGGTCGCTGAAGAAAGCGGCCTGATCATTCCGATTGGACAGTGGGTGCTGCGAGAGGCATGCGAGCAACTCAGAGTGTGGCAGGACCAGTTCCCGTCCGACCCACCGCTGAGCATAAGCGTGAATTTATCAGGCAAGCAGTTTTTGCAAGCTGACCTGACCGATCAAATCTCTCAGATTCTGACCGAGACAGACCTGAACCCCAGCAGTTTGAAGATTGAGATCACCGAGAGCGCGATCATCGAGAACATTGATGGTGCTGCGTTGATGCTAAAGCGGATCAAGGCGCTTGGCGTTCGACTCTCGCTGGACGATTTTGGAACGGGATATTCTTCGCTGAGTTACCTGCACCGGTTTCCGATCGACACGCTGAAGATCGATCGCTCATTTGTGTCGAGGATCAATCTGCCAAAGAACACTGAGATAGTCCGGACGATCCTGACGCTCGCGCGCAATCTCGGAATGGACGTGGTGGCAGAGGGTGTGGAGACTCGGGACCAGATAATACAGCTCACGGGATTGAACTGCGAATACGTGCAAGGTTACCTGCTCTCGAAGCCGATCGATGGCCGCGCGATGAGAGACTTGATAAGCCAGATCTATAGTAAGGGGCTAGGGCAACACGCGGGGGCAGCTTAGCAAAGCCAGCCGCGTGGTTTTGACGGAGAAAGACATTAAAATTGAGAATTGCGAAGGACATTGAAAATTGAGAATTGCGAAGGACATTGAAAATTGAAAATTGCAAAATGAAAACTGCAAATTGAAGAGCGACCAATGCTTGGTTGTTTCTTCTCAATTTTCAATTTTCATTTTGCAGAGCCTCTTGCAAAACTCTCCGTGCTTCGAGGTCATTAACCGATTTGTAAAGAGCAGCGCGACCAACTGCGATGGAATTTGCAGTGTTTATGTTTGCCCAGAGCCCT
>Ga0114129_10001718_pt1 | contig 29903 bp, 32 predicted proteins | sample RhiMetdeltSRZDD1_FD_80071 | JGI IMG/M metagenome (GOLD analysis project Ga0114129, IMG submission 80071) | Populus rhizosphere microbial communities from Tennessee, USA - Rhizosphere MetaG P. deltoides SRZDD1 (version 2) (version 2) | ecosystem: Host-associated > Plants > Roots > Rhizosphere >... | reverse complement strand
TTTGCCGTTCCAGATTGTGCAGACGCCGGCCCAGATGTTGATGTTGTACGAATTCGACCACACGGTACGAAACGTCTTCATGAACTCGCCGCATCCCACGGGATCCATCCAATGGTGGATGGGCGATTCCCGCGGCACTTGGGACGGCGACACGCTGGTGGTCGATGTGGTCCACTTCAACGATCGGACCTGGTTCGACCGAGCCGGCAATCATCACAGCGAGGCATTGCACGTGATCGAGCGGTACACGCTCATTGCCCGCGACCACATCAACTATGAGGCGACGATCGAGGATCCGAAGGTCTTCACCCGGCAGTGGAAGATGAGCATGCCGCTCTACCGCCGGCTCGATCGGGACATGCGGTTACTCGACTACGAGTGCGTTGCGTTCAACGAGGCGTTGCATCCGGATCCAGCCGACGCGCGCTGACCTTTTCGTCAGGAGGTCTCTATGACACGCCGAATTCTTCGTTCCATCGTCGCGGCAGCGGCTGTGGCCTCTACGGCGGCCGTGGCAGCAGCGGGACAGACCGCGTCTTGGACGCCGTCACGCCTTCCTGACGGGCAGCTGGACATCCGGGGACACTGGATTAGCGACGCGGTTGGCGGAGCACACAGCGTCGAGGATGGGCGCGATCCCGACGCCGACGTCATTCAGGGGCGGGTCGACGAGAAAAATCCGATCCTGATCGTCGAGCCCGCAGACGGGCGCATACCGTATCAACCGGCGGCGGCCGCGCGGCGGCAGCAGCTACTGCGCGATATCTTCACGCCCACCAAGCGTGAGCACATCGATCCGCACATTCGTGCCTTGCTCGACGGCGTGCCGCGCAACAATTACGTCCCTGGCGAGATGCAGATCCTGCAGGTCGCCGGCGCCGTGGTGATTCTCTACGAGTCGAATCACTCGTATCGCGTCATCCCGCTCGACGGACGCCCGCACCCGCCGGCGCAGGTGAAGCTGTGGATGGGGGACTCGCGCGGCCGCTGGGAAGGAAATACGCTGGTGGTCGACATCACGAATTTCAACGAGGAAACCTGGCTCGACTCGCACGGAAGCTTCCACAGCGACGCACTCCACGTGGTGGAACGCTTCACGCCGTCCGGCCCCGATCGCATCGACTATTCGGTGACGCTCGAGGATCCGAAGGTGTTCACGCGTCCCTGGAAGATGGCGTTCGCCGTCAACCGCAACCGGGACAAGAATTACGAGATCTGGGAGGACTCGCGCCACGAAGGGGAGCGCGACGTCGAGAACATCCTTTCCGCCGGCCGCAAGGAGAAGGCGGCTGGCATCACGGGAATCCACGAGCACCGGCGAGAGGGAAGGTGATCGGCGGGCGTCACATCGTGTCGAGAACGTACTGAACGTCGGCGAGCAGCACCCGTGCGGCATCAACGGCGATGCCCGATCCGCTTTTCGCCGACACGGCCGCGGCGAAGTCCGACAGCTTTCCGCGGGCCGCCGACAATGATCCGCGATCCATCGCCCGCTTCGCGTCGGAGAGCTTCGTCTGCAGGCTGTGCGCCACGCTAGGATCAATCTGCCCCTGCGATGCGAACGTGTTCACCGCCGCGATCAGGCTGTCGATCGTTGCCTTGACTCGAAACGCCACCGACTGCGTAACCACGTTCCCCGCCTGGTCCGCCGCAGACACTACGAGCGCATGTGTGCCGAGCGGTACCGAGAGCAACTGGATCGTCTGCCCGCTGCTGACGGCGGACCCGTCGAGCGTCGTCGTCGGATTGGCGGCGAGACCGGAGACCGAGTCAGTCGCCGCGAACGAGAGCTGGAGCAGGTCGCTATGCAGGTAGTCGCGCGCACCGGGCGCGGCGATCGCGATCGACGGAACGCCCGAATCGATCGACAGCGCGAGCATCGCTCCCGGATTTTCGACGTTGCCCGCGACGTCGTTTGCGCGCGCGTGGACCGTCGTCGTGCCTTGCGCCGCGATCGAGAACGGCCCGGAGTAGTGCTGGAATGGACCGTCGCCGAAGCTGTACTCGATAAACGCGACGCCGCTGCCATCGACGTCATCGGCTGCGCTCAACGTGATCTGAACTGCCGACCGGTACCATCCGTTCGATCCCGCGGTTCCCGACGCCGTAATTTGCGTCGTCGGCGCCGTCGTGTCGGGCAGCGCCTCGCCGGGGTCGATGCGCGCGACGAAGACATCTGGTCCGCCCGCGTTCGTCGCCTGGAAGCCGTCGCGTGTCGGGAAGTCAGCTGACGTCGTGGTGCCCACGACGATCGCCGCTCCGGTCGAATCGTCTGCGACGCGCCGCCCGTAATCGTCGGCAGTTCCACCAAGATAGGTCGAATAGCTCATTCGGCCCATCGAGTCGTACTGCGCGACGAACGCATCGGTTGCGCCGCCCGCGAACGCCGGCTGCGCGGCGTTGCGCGTCGGGAAGTCCAGCGAACGCGTGGTGCCGGTCACGATCGTCTCTCCTGCCAGTCCGATCGCCACGTCAGGACCGAGGCTCTGCGTGCCATCGACCTCCTGATCGGACCCACCCAGAAACGTCGAGAACACGAGCCCGTTGCCGACCGCGTTCAGGGTGGTGACGAATATGTCCGAGAAGCCGCCGCCAAGCGACGGCTGAGCGGCTTTCGCCGTCGGGAAGTTGGACGACAGCGTGATGCCGACCACGTGTGCCTGCGACGACGTGTCGACGGCAATGCGCGGCATGTAATCCGATCCGGAACCAGCCAGGTACGTTCCGTACGCGAGGCTGCCGGCCTCCGACAGCTTCAGGACGAACACGTCCATCAACCCGCCCGGGTTCGCCTGCAGCGGATTCAGTGTCGGAAAGTTGACCGACTGCGTCGTTCCAGTCACGTACGCCGCGCCGGTGCCGTCGACCGCGATGTCGCTGTAGCTCTCGGGCCCGGACCCACCCACGTAAGTCGAGTACTCGAGCGACGATCCGTCTGCGCTGATTCGGGAAACGAAAACGTCGCGATTGAGGATGCTTCCTTCGTACGCGATCGTCGGGACATACGGATCGACGGCAAAACAATAGGCCGCAACCCCGGTGCCCACCGGGCGCCACGTCGCGCCGCCGTCGTCGGTCATGCCCGAGCCTCGCTGCGAAGCGACGTAGACGATCGACGGCGCCGACGCCGCCATCGCCACGCTGAAAATTCGAGCGCCAGCCCACAAGGGCACCGACGTCCACGCGGATCCGCCGGTTGTACTGTAGAAGAGGCCGCTCGAGGTTCCGGCGTAGAGCTGATTCGCATTGTTCGGATTCACCGACAGCGACGACACGTTCTGTAGTGTGGCGTGGCCGTCACTAGCCGCGGTCGCTTGCCAGCCGCTGCCGCCAACGTTTTTGAACACGCCATTAAAGGTGCCGGCATAAAGCACCGACTGGCTGATAGCGAGGCTGTAGACCGGATTTTGCTGCAGGCCGATGGAATTCCAGGTTCGACCATCTATGCTCTTAATCACCCCAACGAAGGGCGACGCGGCCGCGTAGACGGCTCCTGAGGCCGGGTCAACGACCAGCGCGTCCACCGGCAGACCGATGTGAAGATCGACCCAGTTCGCGCCGCCATCGCTGCTGCGATAGATGCCGAGATCGTTTCCGACGTACACGGTGCCATCCGGCGCGACAGCAATCGCATAGACGGTAAGGCGCGGCAGGCCGGGCCCGGTCCCGCTCCATGTCGCACCATTGTCAGTACTTTTGAAGACGGCATCCGCACCCGCGTACACGATCGAGCTCGTCGGATCGATGCCGAACGTGAAGACCGCACCTGCGGGCAGGCTGGTGCCGCTGCCGCTCCACGTGCGGCCGCCATCCGTCGTGCGGTAGATGGCATTGCCGCCGAGCGACGGCTGCATCGCGTTGACCGTCGGGAAATCGGGCGAAGCGGTCGACCCGGTGATGTATGCCCGGCCGAAACGGTCCACGGCTATGCCGTCGCCCGATTCGTCCTGGTTGCCGCCGAGGTACGTCGAATAGATGACACCACCGGTCGGATCGAGCTTCGCAATGAAGCCGTCATTGAGACCACGCCGCGAAGGTTGGAACGCCTGTACCGTGGGGAAATCAAATGAGTACGTCGTGCCGATGACATGCGCGTTGCCCGCAGGATCGACCGCAACGCCGGTCGGCTCCTCGTAATCGGTACCTCCGAGGTACGTCGCATACAGGAGTTGGTCGCCAGCCGCATTCAGCTTCACGACGAACACGTCGAAGTTGTCGCGGCCGTGCGCGAACGGCGCCGCCGCGGTCAGCGGGAAATTGGCGGAGCTGGTCATACCCGTGATGTAGATATTGCCGTCGCCATCGATCGCGACCCCGCCGCCGCGCTCCTCGCGCGCGCCGCCCAGATAGGTCGAGTAGGTCACCTCAGGATCAATCACGAGCGGCAGATGCGGATCGTACGGTCCGACGCGAAACCCGAATCGGTTTTCGCCGAGGCGAAGGTAGCCGCCCGATACCGGCTTGCGCGTGCCGTCAACATCCTGATAGATGACAGGTGCACGCTGGACCAGATCGCCTGCCGCGGTCGTCATCACCAGGTTCCCGTGACGATCGATCCGCACCGCCGTCGTGCCTTCGAATTCAATTGCGATCGCGCGATAGCTCGCGCCAGGCGCGACGACGAAGTCGTATTCGAGGCGCTGCTGGCTGCCGTAGTAGAAAACATCGATACCCGGATAGACGTCGCGATATTCGATCTTCGAGTAACCCCGAACACCGGTTCGCCATTCGCGCGGGCTGCTGCCGATGAGGTAGTTCGTTACCCCGCTTTGCAGTTCGAGCGCCTCCGCAAATGCGGCTGGCGATCCGCCGGCAAGCTTCACATCAATCACGGCCCGTCCGGTGCCCGACGTCGGACCGATCGCAAGCTGCGCATTGCCATCGGCGAGCGCGACGACATAGCCGTCGCCGCGAGCAACGAACTCCGCGCGGTCGCCGCCGCGAACGTCCGGTGGCTCGAAGCGCAGCGGCATCGTCGCGCGCATCTCATGGATTCGTTGGCGTGTGCAGGTATCAGCGTCTGGCAGCAACGGCGCGGCGATGCCGTCACCCTTCCGAGCGGTGTGCGCGTTGAGGGTCGGAACGGATGGACCTGTTGCCGCGACAAGGGTGGCAAGCAGGACGGCGGTCAGTCGCGTCGCGGCTGGTTGGATAGGCATGGAATTCCTGAGTGACACAGAACGCCGCAGGCGCGGAGCAAGGTGGGGACCAACCAACGAGCGACCGAGCGCACTCTCGAGTCACCTCAGTTCACGCGTCGGCAATCGGCCGACCGATCGAAATCTGGATCGAAACGACAAATCGGGATTCAAGGGGAGTGGGCTGACGCGCTACGAACGCGACGTGGGTCGCGGCTGACACACGAAAACCGTGTCGTAGCCAATCCTGCTTCCCCAGAAGCCGGACCAATATCCGAGTTTCGCCTGGCGGCGGCGGAAGAACGGCGCATACCGGACGGACTTCATCTCGACCACCTGCAATCCCGCGCGACGCAGCAGTTCGACTTCGTGCTTCGCGTCTCTCATGTTGTCCGCCAGCTTGTACTCACGCAGAATGTCCCTGCTCGGAAGTCGTCCATGAGACAAGTATCGTTGCCACGCATAATCGAAGACGGACGGCCAATAGTTCAGCAGATCGAATACAAAGTACCCGCGCGGTTTCAATACCCGCTCCACCTCCGCGTACGTTTTCTCACGGTCGAGAAACGACAACCCGCTTCCTGAACTGGCGACCGTATCCATGCAGCCGCTTTGGAAGGGCAGATCATCGGCCGAACCTTGCAGTAGACAGCGATGACCCTTGTCCCAGGCGCTTCGTAACATGCCGATCGAGATATCCACTCCAAAAGCCTTCTTCACGCGAGCATCGCGTTTCAGCACATCCAGAAACCGTCCGCTCCCGCAACACACTTCCAGAGCGAAACCGTTGCAGTATTTCATCGCGAGCGAGTCGATTGCGTTCCACACCGCGCGGTTGTCGCGACAAATCTGGTCGTAATCGGCTTGCGGCATGCTGTCCCACTCGTGCTCGTGAACGGCCGTGCGGCGCCCAATCTCGTCGGTAATCAAGCGCGGAATTCCCGGCGGCCGTACCTCGTACACCCTCGTGCATGCATCGCAGACGAGCCTGTCGGCGGATGGACGAAGTCCTACGCTTCCACATTCCACACAGCGAAGCAACGGCAGCAGATCAGGATCCACCATGTCCCGCGGTTCGGGCTGCCCAGGATGCAATCGTCATGCGATTGGTCGCTCATGCATTCGGCTTATAATCCGCCCGTACTCAAAAGGAACGGGCGATGAACAATTCGATACGCGTCACCGTACTCTCCGCGGCTTGTGCCTTTGTCGCGTTCTCGGGCGGCAATCTCGGCACACCCGCATTCGCACAGAGCACGTCGGAGCCGCTGAGTAAGACGTATCGAGTCACTCGCGCCGAGGACGTCGAGTTTCAGAAGATCGAGCCCTTCAAGGTGTTCGACAACCTGTATTACGTCGGGCCCGGCTACGTTTCGGTCTGGCTGCTGACGACGCCTGACGGGAACATCCTGTTCGACACGGCTCAAGAGCCGTACGTCGATTACGTCATCGGCAACATCCGGAAGGTGGGTGTCGATCCGAGGAGCATTCGCTACATCATCCTGAGCCACGGGCACCTCGATCATTTCGGCGGCGCGGCCAAGATCCAGGAAGCATCAGGGGCGCGGGTCATGGCTGCGGAAGAAGACTGGAAAATGATCGAGCAGGTCGGAAGCCGCCCGGGCCGCGGTGGGACAGCTGCGCCACGCGTGCCGAAGAAGGACATGGTGGTGAAGGAAGGCGACAACCTCGCGCTCGGCGGGCAGACGCTGACATTTCATTTGACTCCCGGACACACGCCCGGCGTGGTGACGACGGAGGGCATCACGGTGTACGACGGTGGAAAACCGTATCGGGCGATTCTCTGGGGAGGAGCCGGCTACCGCGGGGGGCTCGCCGATGCCGAGGAGTCGGTGCGGAGTGCGGACAAAGTCGCGAAGATTCAGGGCGTGCAGGTCAACCTGCAGATTCACAGCTGGGCGGAGCCGAATGGATATCCCGGCGGCGGCGTGCTCGAGCGCGGCCTGCGGCTGAAGAGCCGCAAGGCTGGCGACGCGCATCCGTTCGTCGATTCCGCCACGTTCACTCAGTGGGTGAAGCGCGCGCAGGAGAACGCGGCGAAGGCCGTGGAGGAAGAAAAGCAGAAGGCGAAGAAGTGAGGATCTCCACGGTCGGAGTCGTCTTCGCCTGCACCCTCGCGACGGCAACAGCCGTTTGGTTCGTCGAGCCGGCGGCTCTCCGATCTGCCGGCCAGACGTCCCGGACCTTCGATCTCGAGGAGACGACCGTCCGTTCGCTCCTGCAGGATCAACAATCAGGACGTCGCACGGCCAGGCAGATTGCCGAGCAGTATCTCTCCCGCATCCAGGCGCTGGATCGGAGCGGCCCCTCGCTTGCCGCGATAATCGAGCTCAACCCCGACGCGCTCGTCATCGCCGACACGCTCGACGCCGAGCGGCGCGCCTCCGGCATCCGCGGTCCGCTGCACGGCATTCCGCTTGTCATCAAGGACAACATCGACACGGCCGACCACATGTCCACGACAGCCGGGTCGCTCGCGCTCGAAGGCTCGATCGCCGCCCGCGATGCATTCATCGTCGACCGTTTACGGGCGGCTGGCGCCGTCATTCTGGGCAAGTCCAACATGAGCGAGTGGGCGAATTTCCGATCGCTGCATTCGACCAGCGGCTGGAGTGGACGTGGAGGCCTGGTGCGCAATCCCTATGCGCTGGATCGGAGTGCGTGCGGGTCGAGTTCCGGCACCGCCGCCGCGATCGCGGCGAGCTTTGCGACGATCGGAGTCGGCACCGAAACCGACGGGTCGATCATCTGCCCATCTGCCGCGACCGCGCTTGTCGGTATCAAGCCGACTGTCGGCCTGGTAAGCCGTTCGGGGATCGTGCCGATTGCCCATTCGCAGGATACGGCCGGTCCGATGGCACGTACGGTTGAAGACGCGGCCATCTTGCTCGAGGTGCTCGCCGCCGTTGATGAGCAAGACCGCGCGACCATGGACCCCTCACGGCCCACCGCTGTCGCCTATCGTGCCGCGCTCGACGCGAATGGCTTGCATGGAGCGCGCATCGGGGTCGCGCGCGCGAAGTTCTTCGGCTACAGCGACGCGACAGATCAGATCGCGAACGCGGCGATCAAGCGAATGAGCGAGCTCGGTGCCATCATCGTCGATCCGGCGGATATTCCGAACGCGGGCACGTACGATCAGAGCGAGATGGACGTGCTGCTCTACGAGTTCAAGGCGGATCTCGATGCGTACCTCGGCGCGCTCGGGCCAGCCTCGAAGGCGCACTCGCTGGCGGACATCATTGCGTTCAATGAAGCCAACAGGACGCTCGAGATGCCGTTCTTCGGTCAGGAGCTGATGCTAGAGGCGCAGAAGAAAGGCCCGCTCACGGACGCGGCGTATCTGGCCGCGGTCGTTCGAAATGCGACGCTGTCGCGGAAGCAGGGCATTGACGCCGTGATGGACCGTCTGCACCTCGATGCGCTCGTGGCGCCGAGCGGAAGTCCGCCGTGGACGATCGATCTGGTCAACGGCGATCACTTCGTTGGCTCGAGCACAACCCCGGCGGCCGTGGCGGGGTACCCGAGCATCACCGTGCCGGCGGGCTACGCGGTAGGTCTGCCTGTCGGGATCTCTTTCATCGGTCGTCGGTGGAGCGAGGCACAGCTGATCAAGTACGCGTACGCCTATGAACAAGCGACAAAGCATCGTCGCGTGCCCACCTTCGCGGAGACCGCGAACGTGGGCGTCGATTGAGAACTTCACGAGAAGGCGAAGAAGTAAGGCCAGCCGGCCGATAGTCCTTCAATATGAAATGTCTGTGTGTCGTGGCATGCCTCTCGCTCCTGCCTGCATCGGCCCTGGCGCAGCAGCAGACGCGGGTTGTCGGTCTGCTGGCGCTGCCGGAGGTGTTTGGCAACGGCGCGTGCGACCGCTTTACACCCCAGGACGTGCCGCTGTACGGCGCACCCGACTCGGCTCGCATTATCGGCCGGATACGCGTCGACGAAGGCTGGACGGCTTCGAGCAATGGCGGCTGTGAAGGATTGAGGGTCGGTGTTCACATGACGGGCACCGAGCCGTTGCCAACGAAGGAGTACAGCTATGAAGAACCTGGCGCCATTGTTCTCGCGCGCCGAGACGAATGGTTTCAGATTCGTCTGGCGACCGGCTCGGCCTGGGTCCGAAGCTCTCCTCGCGACCGCTTTCATCCGCTCGAGCAGCTGTTACTTGCGGGTTTGACTTATCTCACGGAGGCGTGGGACGGGCGGCTGGCGCCCTCCGCCGCCGCACCAAGTCGGCCAGCGCGTATCGAAACGAGGAGCTCGCAACCCTCCGTGCGGATCGTTCGGTCGCAGCGGATCCGTGGCGAGTTGTGGTTCGATCTCGAAGTGATTACGTCTCCGTGCGAGGATCCGAACGTCAAAGCTCTCGATCGCGGCTGGGTCCCCGCGCACACGATGTCAGGTGAGCCAGTCATCTGGTTCTATTCGCGAGGCTGCTAACAAGCGCTCATGCCTGGCTACACGCGCGCGGCCGTTCTCGTCTGGTGCCTTGGTGTCGGACCGGCCTCCGCACAGATCGCTCCCGGCACCGTCGTTCTTGATCCCGCCCCCGACATAGCTGGCGTCATCAAGGGAGGCACGCGCCCCGAGGTCGTGGTGCGTGGCCTGCGCAGTGCCGATGATCCACTCTGGCTTCCCGGCATCGGCCTCGTGTTCACTGAGTCCGCAAACAACCGCATCGTACGGCTCGGTGACGACGGCCAGGTGACGACTTTCATCGGCGATCTCCATGGGCCGCTCGGGCAGACGGTTGATCGGCAGGGGCGGTTGATCTCGCTGCAAACGCAGGAGGGATTCAGAGGGCCGCGCGTTGTGTGGCCCGCCGGCAAGGAGACGGTGGTCGCCGACAGCTTCGAGGCCAAGTCATTTGGCAGACCGAACGACATCGTCTCGGATCGAAAAGGCGGTGTCTACTTCTCCGACCTTCCGCCCAACCCGACTCCATCAGGGATGATGGCGCCCGCGGTCTACTACGTGCCGCCGGGTGGCGCGCCGATTCGGGTTGTCAGTGACATCCGCCGACCAAACGGTGTGCAGTTGAGCCGCGACGAAAAGACGCTCTATGTCAACGACACCGGCGGGATTCACGCCTACGCGTTCGACGTACTGCCGGTCGGCCGGCTCGCGAATCGGCGCGAGTTCGTCACCTATGTCGGTCGCGACAAGTCGATTCCTGCGACTGAACCGCCGATTTCGAACGCCGACGGCATGGTGCTCGACGACCAGGGACGCGTGTATGCGCTTACGGAGGCGGGTATTGAAGTCGTCAGCTCCAACGGGCAGCATCTCGGCGTCATTCCGGTATGGTGTATCACGCGGCGCTGCCAGAATCTGACGTTTGGCGGTCTCGACAAGCGAACGCTGTACATCGCAGGAGGCGGCACACTCCTGCGAATTCAGATGCTCGCGCGAGGCATTCGCGAACGGGTCAAGTAAGAGACGCGTCGCGCGAGGTGCCTAATCTTCGGTTCTTCGACAACCGAAACGATCAATGCGCATCGCACGAATCGACGATTTCAACCCGCCGTCTTCCGTCCGCATGCCGGTGGCAATACTGCTGGCGCTCGTGATGCCACCACTTGGCGTGATCGCCTGGATTGGGCTGAGCGGGTCGCAGCGGCGTGACTATTTCCAGTCGAATTGGGTACGCGCGGGAATTTCGATCGTCGGCGTCAGCGCCGCGCCGCTGATCTTCATCATCGCGGCAGCGTGGCTGGGACTGTGGCCGGATCCAAACCCGAACCCGGTCGGTCCCGGGCTCCTGTTTTTCGTGGGCGCCGCGATCGGCACTGTCGTCACCGGCCTCGGCATTCTGTTCGTCGGCAGAAGCTAACGCTCGCCGCCTTCTGACCGTTCACCCGGCGAGGAGCATGTACGATTCAAAGCATGCGATCCCTGCCGGATGATCTCCGGCGCCGTCTGACGCAACCCCTTCCCGGTCTTGCCGCGCAGTTGCGTATGGCCCCAGATCCGCGCGCGTGGCCGGAAGAAGGTGCGACGCTCAGACCCGCGGCGGCATTGCTGCTGATCTACCCGAATGCCGGCGAGTGGCACGTCCCGCTCACCGTTCGGGGATCCGGACTCCGACATCACACCGGTCAGGTGTCGCTGCCGGGTGGACGCCTCGATCATCCAGACGAGTCCGTCGAGCAGGCTGCCTTGCGCGAAGCGGAGGAGGAGATCGGCGTCGTGCCGAACACCGTCGAGATCATTGGCAGGCTTACCCCTGTTCCGATTGCGGTGAGCGGCCATCTGCTGCAACCAGTCATCGGGGTCGCACAGGAACGTCCGGCGTTCAGCATCGCCGCTCCCGAAGTGGAGCGGCTCATCGAGCTTCCTGTCGCTCGGCTCATGGAGCGCGATATCGTCGGATCGGAGCGGCGCGTGCGACCGCTGCCACCGCACGTCATCCAGATCGTTCCGTACTTTGACGTCGACGGCGCGCGCGTCTGGGGTGCCACGGCCATGGTGCTGGCCGAGTTCGCCGCGCTTCTCCACGGCTGACCGCCCGAACCGCGAGAGGTGCGGTGTTACGATCGCCGCGCGATGTACAAAACGAAGCCTCGCTTTCGCTCAATGATGCCGTCCGAGGCGCCGCTGAACGTGCTGGTGCTGAACGCGTCGCTGAAACATGAGCCCACGCGGTCCAACACGGGCGAACTTGCCTCGCTCGTGCTCGATGAGATCCGCGCACTTGCTCCGATCACTGCCTTCACGGTTCGCCTCTCCGATGCGGCGTTGCCGGTCGGGCTCGGCTTCCGGGAAGCTCCCGACGATGACTGGCCGGACCTTGTGACGAAGGTGAAAGCCGCAGACATCGTCCTGTTTTGTACGCCGATCTGGTGGGGCGGACGTTCAAGCCTGATGCAGCGCCTGATCGAGCGGCTCGATGCACTCGACGAGGAATACAGCGCCACCGGCCGGAGCGCCATCAAAGGAAAGGTGGCCGGCATTGTCATCACCGGCAGCGAGGACGGCGCGCTCAGCGTGATGGGCAGCATCATGATGGTCCTGAGCTTCATGGGGTTTACGCTGCCGCCCGAGTGCAGGGCGTACTGGGTGGGCGAAGTCGGACAGCCGACCTCGCAGGATCGTGACAAGCGGCTTCGCAACATGGCGACGATGCACATGGCGAAAGGGCTCGCGCAAAGCGTCGTGTATCACGCCCGGTTGCTGAAAGCGCATCCACAAAGGTTCGCCGGCGGTAAGGCGATGTGCTGCGAGATACACGCCAATCTGAATGCGCCAACTGAAATGGACTGAAACAGATGCCGGCCATAGCGGCGAGCTGCGCGTGACGCCTGCGATGGAAGCAGGGATCTCGGATCACGTTTGGAGCATTAACGAGATCGTAGGCCTACTGGAACAGAAGTCTGGAGCGTCAGCGTGAGACACCGAATGCTCCGATGGGCAATCGCCGGGGTCAGTATTGCAATCGGCTGGACAGCCTACTTCTTTGCGACTCCACGAACCTACAAGATCGCACTAGCATCCGACTACAAGATTTCACTAGCAGACCAGCTGCTCCAGGCGTTTCAAGTTGTCACCTATCCGGCCCTACTCGCCGGAGCGACCTTTCGTTGGGTAATGATCCCGCTGAATGGGGTCATATACGCGATCGTGGGCTTTGCTGTGGGGCTCGTTCAGAGCCGATCGGACCGGTGAACTTTCAAACTGACCCACTACCGCGAGCTGACGCGCGGCGTGAGCTATGATTCCTTCGTTCCAGAACAACCTCATTCCGACGGAGGGCTTATGCAGACCGTTACACGCGGGGCCCTGTCAATTCTCGTTCTCGTCGCGATTGCGACTGTCGCGGCGGGCCAAGCAAACGATCCCGTCGTAGGAAACTGGCAACTCAACGTCGCGAAATCGAAGTACACACCCGGGCCAGGCCCGAAAAGCGAGACGCGAACGTACGTCGCGAACGGCCAGGCATCAGCCAAAGGCGTCGATGCGGCCAACAACGTCGAAGTGTTCGAACGCCGCTAAGTGTCGGTCCGTCTTCGTTCTCGGACTGGAATTGCGATCGGATGCCCGACGGGCATCCCGCTCCGATCGGCATGTCGTCTGCCAGTTCTGATCGGGATGCTCGCGCTGTTGTTGTGCGTCTCGACCGCGGGCGCCCAGACGCGTTCCACTCAAGCGAGGCGGGGCGAGACATACCAGGCGGCAGCAATTGACGCACGAGGAAATCTCGTCATCACGACGTCCGATCGGCGGACCGTTGTCGTGCCGAAAGAAGCCGAGCAGACGTCATTCGACGCGCCGCTTGTATCGTCGGCACGCGCTGCCGTCGGTGCGACCGCGAAATTCTCGAACTGCTGTACTTCGTACGATATTCCGATGAAGCTCGTCGTCTACGCCAACGGGAAGACACATCGGTTTACCGGTATCGGCTTGCCGATTTTCCAATGGCACTTCGCCGATGGCGGAACGCGCATCGCGTTTGGACAGGAACCGGTCCATTTCGGGTGCTCAATACACTACGAGCTCAGAGATATCGAGTCGGAACGACTCATCGAATCGGCTGACGTTCCCGGGCCCTGCGGACTGAACCCGAATCCCACAGTCGGGAAGGTTCCTGACTGGGTTTCCGATCTGAGGTCCGAGACGGGGCGATAGAGTTCGGCCGGAACCGAAGGTCACAGACATCCGGTTTCGCAGTACAATCCGCGCCGCCTGTCAATCCCTCGGCGATTCTGATCCTGCCCCGCGTCGGTCATCCGCACGTCTTCGAAAGTGGAGGTCATGATGCGCCCTTCTCGACGGTCAGCATCGTTTGCGTGCTGGTTCTCACAGCGGCTTTACAGTCAAGTGCAACGACTCCACCGACGGAAAGACGTGGACGCCTACCTTCGAAGGCCAGTGGACGAAATCGCGATGAGCGCGGACCGGATCTGAGCGTGATGAAAAGAGGCTGAAAATGCGCCGTAAGAAGCTCGCAATCTGTAGCGTGTCAATGGTGCTGGGGGCAGCCATCGTCGTTGGCTGTTCGTCCCAGAGCACAAGTCAGCCGCCGGTGGCGTCAGCTGTCACGGTGTTCGAAGGAGCGCGCCTCATCGACGGTAATGGTGGCGCCCCCGTCGAGAACTCCGCATTCATCGTTGAGAACAATCGTTTTGTGGCTGTTGGCCGCAAAGGCGAGATCAATGTGCCGTCAGGCGCGACGCGCGTCGACCTGACCGGCAAGACCGTGATGCCCGCGATCATCGATGCCCACGGCCATCTGGGGTTTCTGGACATGGCGAACGGGACCATGTCCAAGGCCAACTTCACGCGAGAGAATTACATCGACCATTTGCAGCGTTATGCGTACCACGGGGTCGCCGCAACGATCAGTACCGGCACCGACATGGGCGAACTCGCCTACGTGTTGCGGGGCGAGACCATTCCCAATGCGGCGATCATTCGGACGGTCGGCCGAGGCCTCGCGTGGCCCGGCTCGGGACCCAACGATTCCTCCCGAAACGACGTGCCGTACGCCGTCACGACTGTCGAGCAGGCCAGAGAGGCCGTTCGAGACCTTGCGGCTCACAAGCCCGATTTCGTCAAGATCTGGGTGGACGACAGAAACGGAAGGCAGAAGAAACTGACGCCAGAACTTTATCAGGCCGCGGCCGACGAGGCGCGCAAACACAATCTACCCGCGATCGCCCACGTCTTCGACCTGGAGGATGCAAAGGGTCTCGTGCGCGCGGGAGTTGAAGGGTTCCTGCACAGCATCCGCGATTCACCTGTAGACGACGAGTTCATCAAGCTGGCGAAAGAGCACAACATCTGGATCACGCCGAACCTCGGCGGGATGAACCGCGCATCGCTGATTCGCCCGACTGGAACACCGGCGTGGTTTGACGATCCGCTCGTACGCGAAACCGTTGCTCCCGTCATGATCAACGCAAGATCCGAAATGTACGCGAAGAGGCGGACCGCCGGCGCACCTGCTGCCGGAGGCGCGCAGGTATTCGATCTGGCGAACACGAGAAAGCTTCATACAGCTGGTGTGCGGCTCGTCCTCGGAAGCGACACCGCGGGGGATTCCAATCGCTGGATTGGCATGATGACGCTGGTGGAGCTTGAAAACATGGAGGCCGCCGGCCTCACACCTGCCGAAGTGATTGTCGCCGCGACCCGCGACGCGGCAGCCGTTCTGCGGCTCGACCAGCTCGGAACGGTCGCTATGGGCAAGAGTGCGGATTTCATCGTGCTCGATGCCAATCCGCTCGACGACATTGCCAACGTCCGAAGGATTGCGAAGGTCTATCTGCGGGGCCAGGAAGTGGATCGTGCGGGGTTGCGAGCCAAGTGGCAGGCTCAATGGAGCAAGGCTACCCCGACTCACTAGAGGACAGCATGAACCTCGATCGATGTCTCTCCGTTGTCGCTTCGTTACTGGCGGTCTTCGCGTCGTCGGCGTGGGCGCAGGACCTGGGTCCGCATTTTCGCAAGATCAAAGAGGGGATCTACGTCCAGTCGGCGCGGGAGGTGAACTCCACCTCCAGCATCATTCTCACCGAAGAGGGCGTGGTCATCGTCGACACGGGTCAGACCCCGATCGATTCGCGGGAGGTGATGGAGGCCGTCAGGAACCTGACACGGTTGCCGGTTCGCGTGGTCATCAACACCGAAGTGCATCCGGATCACACGACGGGCAACTTCGTCTTCTCACCCCCAGCTCTCGTCATCAATGCCGAGGGTGCGTCCGACGCGATGCGAAAGGCCTACGATCCGGAGAGGGCCAGTGGGCTGGCGAAGGAGTCCGCAGAAATGCGCGACGCCGTCCAGGGTTATCGCCTGGTCACCCCGCATATCGAATACCACGACAAGACGACCTTGCGTGTGGGAGAGCGGACGTTCGAACTGCTCCATTTCAAGAACGTCCACAGCGAGGCCGACACCGCGGTCTGGCTCCCGAACGAGCGGGTGCTCTTTGCGGCTTCGGTGGCGATTCCCAAGTCGATTAACAACATCCGCCCGTTCGTCTCCATTCCGGACATGCTGGCCGCGATCAGGACGATGAGGTCCCTGAATCCCGAGGTCGTCGTCCCCGGACACGGCTCATTCGGCACGACGAAAATCTTTGACGACAGCCAGCGGTACTACGAGCTCCTGCTCGAGCGCGTCGGCAACATGGTGCGCGAGGGGAAATCTCTCGATCAGATCAAGCGGGAGCTGCGCATGCCCGAGTACACAGACTGGTCATACCAGGAGCGGATGCCGACCAACATCGAGGCGGCCTATCGGGCAGTGAACGGGAAATAGCCGAAGCTCTGCGCGACGCGTTCTAAACGGGCGTCGTCAGCGTCGATCCTCTCTTCGCAAAAATCATCGCCAGCAAACGCGCGGGCTGCGTCTGGCTCGCGTTCTTCGAAACTTCGTGCGTCGCGCCGGGTTGTTCGTAAAACATCTGTCCGGCGGTGTACGTTTTTTCCTCGCCCTGTCCCGAGATCTTCGCGATGACGGCGCCCTCGAGTACATACGCGAGCACGAAGCCGGGGTGGCGATGCGGGGCTCCGATCCGTCCGGGCGCGTAGTCGACGTAGCTCACCGTCACTTCCCAATCGTCCATCGTCACATTCGGCAGGTCGTGTTTGAAGACCGGCGGGAGAGCAGGTCCCGCAGGTGGAGTCGGTCCAGCCTGCGTCTGCGCGTCGGCGCGGCCGCCGGTCGCGAGCAGCTCGGCGAACAGCGTGAGTGAGGCCACAGCGTCTCGACGAGTCATCATCATGGCGAGGGATTATATTGCCGGCGTACATCCTTCGAAGGATGGAGAGATGAAGACCCAGTACTACACCGCCGCGAGCCTCGACGGCTTCATCGCGACGACCGATGATTCGCTGGAATGGCTGTTTCCGCTCGGCGACATCGAGGCGACCAGCTACCCGAGCTTCATCAAAGACGTCGGCGCGCTTGCCATGGGCTCGGTGACGTACGAGTGGATGCTGAAGCATGTCGTCGGTCCCGAGGCAAAGCGACCGCAGCCGTGGCCGTACACGCAGCCGACCTGGGTGTTCAGTTCGCGCACGCGGGCCGCCATCCCAGGTGCGGATATTCGCTTCGTCGGTGGTGATGTCAAGGCCGTGCACAACGACATGGTTGCGGCGGCCGGCGAAAAGAACCTCTGGATCGTCGGCGGTGGCGAGCTCGCCGGCCAGTTCTACGATCGCGGACTGCTTGACGAAATGTTCGTTCAGGTGGGCTCTGTCACCCTCGGCGCCGGAAAACCACTGCTGCCTCGCACGATCGTCAGCCCGCCACTCCGTCTGATATCCGTGAAGGCTGTGGGCACCGGGTTCGCCGAGCTGCATTACGAAGTGCCACGGCCGAGCTTCAAATTGGCGGAGTAGATCCTGCCTTCGCTGAATTGGACGTCAAGATTTGTTCTGCGAGGCTCAAACTGCCCGAGAGTTATCACCGAAAAACGGTGTTGACGTCCACACGCTGACGCGGCCTAGAATACGCGGCCCAAGGAGGGTATCCGTGAACGCAAGCCGCTTTCGCAACCAGGGGCTCACCTCCGTTTGCATCCTCGCCTTTGCCGTCGCACTGTCGGCGCAAACACAAACACCAACCAAGCCGTACGAACCAACTGTCGGGCAGGCCGGCAAGGATGTGGTGTGGGTGCCGTCGCCCGAGGCGCTCGTCGGGAGGATGCTCGACATGGCGAAGGTCACACCCCAAGACCTCGTCATGGATCTCGGCTCGGGTGACGGTCGTACCGTCATCATGGCCGAGAAGCGTGGCGCGACGGCGATCGGTGTCGAGTACAACCCCGACATGGTGAACCTGTCACGCAAAAATGCGCAGACGCAGGGCGTTGCTGGCAAGACGACGTTCGTTCAAGCCGACTTATTTCAGACCGATCTCTCGAAACCAACCGTGATCACCATGTTCCTTCTGCCGAGCATCAATATGAAGCTTCGGCCGACGCTGCTCAACCTGAAACCGGGAACGCGCATCGTTTCGAATTCGTTCGATATGGAGGATTGGCAGGCGGACGAAACGGCGACGCTTGGCCCCGAGGGGTGCACGAGTTGGTGCAAGGCGATGTTGTGGATCGTGCCGGCGAAAGCAGAAGGCCGGTGGAAGACGCCTCAGGGTGAGCTGACCATCGTCCAGAAGTTCCAGATGATTTCGGGGACGTTGGGATCGACGCCGATCAACGGAAAGCTCGTTGGCGATCAGATCACCTTTACCGCCGGGGCGACGAAGTACACGGGCCGCGTCAATGGGAAAGCCATCGCAGGCGGCAATCTCAGCGCAACCAAGATTTAACTCTGGAGCGTTGCAGTCTTTCGCCTCGGATTGAAGAACGGCGTTTTCACGATCTTCGCCGGCACGCGGTGGCGCACCGCTTCGACCGTCATCTCGAATTCGAGCGACGTCCCTTCGGCGAAGTAAGTGGCGGAAATCGTCGCAAGTGCGATCAGCTTCTTGAGCACGGGCGACCACGTGGTCGTGGTCGCCCGCCCGACCTGACGCCCGCCCTTGTAGACTGGCACGGCCACGCGCGACGCGCTCGATGAAATCTGAGGCGGCATCCCAAGCGCATCGTAGAGCGACTCCACCGCAGGCCAGTCGATCTCGAGTCCAACGATTTGTCGTGCGTGACCGCGGCGATGCTCCTCGACCAGTCGCCTTCGGCCAACAAATGGCGCCTTATCGAGCTGCACCAGACGGCCGAGTCCCATCTCGAATGGTGTGTACGTCTGGTCTTCGATGAGCGCCTTCTTGCTGCCATTGAAGTCGACGTCGATGAGCAGAAGGCCGGCCTCGACGCGGGCAACGTCGAGTGCGAGCATGCCTGCGGGTCGGATGTCGAATGGCCGTCCGCGGCCCATGAGCGCGTCCCACACCTGAACGGCGCGATCCCACGGCATCCAAATCTCGTACCCCAGATCTCCCGTGTAGCCCGTACGCGAGATGTCAACCGGCACGCCCGCGATTGAGCCGCGCGTCATTCGGAAATATTTCAGGTTCGTGATGTCGGCGTCAGCAATCGCGTCGAGCAGGCGAGCAGATGTCGGCCCTTGAAGAGCGAGCGCCGCAACTTGTTCTGAAACATCTTCGACGGCTACGTCCAGGCCTACTGCGTTTTGCGTCAACCAGCGCAGGCTCGGATCTGCCGCCGTCCAGCGGAACGCGTCCTCGCTCAGCCGTGTGACGGTGCCATCGTCGATCACCTTGCCGTGTTCGTCGCACCACGGTGTGTAGTACACCTGTCCGACTGCAAGCTTCGTGACGTCGCGCGTGATCACGCGATCCACGAGCTTTGCGGCATCGCGTCCTTTCACGATGTATTTGAACAGCGGCGACACATCGATCAGCGCGGCTGCGTTGCGGATGGCGTTGTATTCGTGCTCGTGGTGCGTTTCGTACGCGCTCACCGCGTAGTACCCGGACCACTCGCGAAAGTTCAGCGTTTCGGCAAGCGCAAGCGTACGCTCGTGCACAGCCGTGCCAATTGGCATGAAGCGGAATTATAGGTGGGTCGCTCGCGGCGAATGGGCGCTATGACAGAATCGGCGCGGCTGACGTATCAATGAAATACGACGCGGTTGTCATCGGTGGTGGCCACAACGGTCTCACAGCTGCTGCCTATCTGGGGAAAGCCGGGCGCAAGGTGCTGGTGCTCGAGCGACGCCATGTCCTCGGTGGCGCTGCCGTCACCGAGGAAGTGTTCCCCGGATTCAAGTTCTCCGTGTGTTCGTACGTCGTATCGCTGCTTCGCCCCGAGATCATCCGTGAGCTGGATCTTCCGAAGCACGGCCTCGAGATCCTGCCCCTCGACGGCACGTTTACGCCGATGCCCGATGGCGACTACCTCTGGCGCGTCAACGACCACGCGAAAACGCGGCGCGAGATCGCGCGGCACTCGAAGCTCGACGCCGAGGCGTACGACGAGTACGGCAAGGCGATGGTGCAGATGGCGCGGTTCGTCAAACCGATTCTGAACATGACGCCGCCCGATCCGCTGTCGCGCGATCTGCGCGATCTGACGAAGTTCTGGTCTCTCGCTCGACGATTCAGCCGCCTTGCCGACGCTGACCGTTACAACCAGCTTCAGTTGATGACGATGAGCGCGGTTGATTTTCTCGATCAGTGGTTCGAGACGGACGTGCTGAAGGCCACGATGGCGGCATCGGGAATCATTGGGACGTTTCTCGGTATCCGATCGCCTGGCACGGCCTACGTGCTGCTGCATCACTACATGGGCGAGATCGACGGCGCGTTTCGATCGTGGGGGTTCTCGCGCGGCGGCACGGGCGCAATCTCGAACGCGATTGCCGACGCGGCTCGGGAAACGGGGGTTGAGATTCGCCTGCGCGCGGGTGTCGCGCGGATCGAGGTGAAAGGCGGACATGCAACCGGCGTGGTGCTGGAAAATGGCGACGAGGTACGAGGAGATGTGGTGCTCTCGAGCGTCGATCCGAACCAGACGTTTTTGCGATTCGTCGACGAGCGGGAGCTCCCAGGCGACTTTGTTGACGAAGTGCGCTGCTATAAATTTCGCGGATCGTCCGGCAAGGTGAACCTCGCACTTGATGCGCTGCCAGATTTCACCTGCTTGCCGGGCGACGGTCCGCACCTGCGTGGCGCTGTGTCAGTCTCTCCGTCGGTTGACTACATGGAGCGCGCCTACGACCAGGCGAAATACGGCGAATTTTCGCGGCAACCGTACATCGATATGGTGATTCCATCTCTCACGGATCCGTCCGTCGCACCGCCGGGAAAGCACGTCCTGTCGTGCTTCGTCCAATACGCGCCCTACAAGCTGGCGAGTGGCACGTGGGACGAACAGCGCGAGGCGTTCGCCAATGCGGTGATCGACACGCTCGCCGGATACGCACCCAACATTCGCGACATCATCTTGCATCGACAGGTTGTCACGCCGCTCGATCTCGAACGCGAGTGGGGGCTTACCGAAGGCAATATCTTCCAGGGTGAGCTGACGCCCGAGCAGTTGTTCTTCGCGCGACCCGTGCCGGGATGGGCACAGTACACGACGCCGATCCGAAACCTCTGGATGTGCGGCTCGGCGACGCATCCCGGCGGCGGCATCATGGGAGCGCCAGGTCGCAACGCCGCGTTGCGGATTCTCAAAAGGGATCGCGGCTAGGCCCAGTGCGCAGCGACGTCGTCGTCATCGGTGCCGGTCACAGCGGTCTCATCGCGGCGGCGTTTCTTGCGAAGGCGGGCCTGAAGACCCTCGTCCTCGAACGGACCGATCGCGTGGGCGGCGGTGTGCGAATGAGCGAGATCGCGCCGGGGTTTCGGTGCCCCACGCTTGCGCATACAGCGGCACTGGATTCCGCAATCGTCCGTCCGCTTGCGCTCGAGCGTCACGGCCTCGAGATTCTCCATCCAGAGGCGCATGTATGCGCACCCACCCTCGACGGCCGCGCGCTCACGCTGTGGCGGGATCCCACACGAGGGGTGCGGGAGATCGGTGCATTCTCGTCACAGGATGGCGCGCGCTACGTTCCGTTTTTGGAAAGCGTGCGCCGGATCAGCGGCGTTCTCGCGAACGCGCTCGGATCGGCGCCGCCGTCGTTTGATGCTCTAACAGCCGGCGACTTATTCGCGGGACTGAAGCTCGGGCGCGCGTTCCGCGCACTTGGGAAAGCAGATGCACACCGGTTGATGCGGTGGGTCCCGATGCCGGTGGCGGATCTGGTGGCGGAATGGTTTGAAAGCGAGCCGCTTCGCGCCGCAGTGGCGGCAGGCGGCGTGTTGGGATCGTTTCTCGGTCCACGCTCGGCGGGCAGCAGCCTCGTGTTGCTGCTGCTCGGCGCAATCCACGGGCATCCGATCGCAAACGGCTGGCCTTCGCGAGGCGGCATCGGCGCCGTTTCAGATGCGCTTGCCGATGCGGCGCGGCAGGCCGGCGCAGTCATCCGCACAGATGCATCGGTCGAGCGAATCGAAGTCACCGCCGATGCCGCAGGCGCCGTCACCCTTGCTTCCGGCGAGCCGATCGCCGCGCGCGCCATCCTGTCGAGCGTCGATCCGAAGCGCACGCTGCTGAAGATGATTGACCCCGTTCACTTCGCTCCGGAATTGGTGCGCCGCGTTCAAAACATCCGTGCCCGCGGCACGCTGGCGAAGGTGAACTACGCTGTGTCTGCGCTGCCGAAGCTTGCGAGTCAGTCGCCGGCCGCGCTGTCGGGACGCATCCGGCTGGCGTCCAGTGTGGACGCGATCGAGCGCGCATTCGATGCCGCGAAGTACGGTGGGTTTTCGAACGAACCCTGGATTGAGCTCACGATTCCATCCGTGACCGATCCGTCGCTCGCACCGCCTGGAGCGCACGTCGTATCGGCGTACGTCCAGTACGCGCCATACGCGCTCCGCGGGACCACGTGGGACGATGAGCGCGAACGGCTTGGCGAGGTGGCGACGCGCACCATAAATCGCTACGCACCTGGGTTCGAGTCCTCTGTGGTTGCGCGCGAGGTGATCACGCCATTAGATCTCGAGCGCGTGTACGGATTCAGCGGTGGACATATCTTTCATGGCGAGCTCGCGCTCGACCAGCTCGTCATGGGACGGCCAATGCTCGGATGGACGCGCTACGCGACGCCGATTCGCAACCTCTATCTATGTGGAGCTGGCACCCATGCCGGCCTGAATGGGCGCAGCGGCGCGCTTGTGGCAAAGGAGATCCTACGCGATCTGAAACGGAAGTAGTTCATTTACCACGAAGACCTTCGGCGGACACGAAGACCACGAAGCAAAACAAGAAAAGGAACTTCGTGAGCTTCGTGGTTGCCCGATAGGCCTTCGTGGTTTCAGCTTCTCTATTCGATGCGCGACGCGTTCAAGTTCGAGCCCTGTATCGTGTTGCCGTTCACGCGCCCCGCATACGACGTGGACGCCGCCGTGAAGCTGATCTGATCGCCCGTGACCTTCCCGGTGATCGGCGTCGTTCCCAACGTTCCCGAGATCTTCTGGAACGACTGCGCGATTCTCAAATTACCTTGCGGCGTTTTCCACGTTCCGTTGACCTTGGCCGGGACGATCCACAGCAGTGCCGTGCACCAGGAGGTGCATCCGTCGGGTCCGATGACTTTCCGGTCATCCGGCTCCCACTCAGCCATGTCGAACGTGTTCGAGACGATACGCGTGCCGGGCTTCAAATCGAGCAGCGACGGGCGTAGCTTCAGATTGATGGTCGGCAGCAGGAACATCGTGATCACCGAGGCTTTCGACAGATCTACTGTAAAAAGGTCCGCCTGGACGAACGTCGCTTTGTCGGTGACACGTTCGGTGACAGCGGCACTCTTCGACAGTTGCACCATCTCGGGGTTGTACTCGACACCCATAGCAGTCGCGCCGCGTTTGGCCGCGGTGATGACGGTGCGACCGTCGCCGGACCCGAGATCCATGACCAAATCCTGCGGCGTGACTTTGGCCATGTCGAGCATCGTGTCGACCAGTTCCTGGGGTGTGGGGACCCAGACGACGTCCTTGCCGGCCTGGCCTACAGTGGGTTTGTAGGTGTCGGTGGCCTGCGCGTGGAGCAGTGCGGCGAGGGCAACGGCGATCGGTAACGCGAGCAGTGTTCGTTTCGGCAAGAGCATCTTGTTCATTGGCAGCCTCACGGGGGGTCGTATTCTAGCCTGAGCGCGCACCTCATCCTTTGTACCGCCGGGCGCGCGCCCGATCGCGTACTGGGGCGGACTATGTGTGCCCTACTTGCTTCCGATGACCGCGTAGCCCTGAATCTCGATCTTCGCGTTGGGATCGGCCAGCGCCGTCACCGTGATGAGCGCGCTCCCCGGAAAATTGTCGCCGAAGATCTCTCTGCGAATTTCCGTGAGCCGATCGCCATAACGAACGTCGGTGATGAACACGGTCATCTGAACCATGTTGCTGAGCTTGCCTCCCGCCTTTTGCAGCGTGGCGTCGATCAGCTTGAAGATTTGCCGCACCTGGCCTTCGAAGTCGCCGGCCAGTGACTTGCCCGTGTCGTCCACGGTGGCGATCTGTCCACCAAGCCACACCGTTTTGCCACCTTCGGTAATCACCGCGAGCGAATAGCCGCGTTGCTGCGGACGCTCTCCTTTGACGTACTGCTGCGCGTGCACCGTTGTGGAAAAACCGAAAACCAGTACAGCGGCAGCGATACCGATCGACGCGTGTCGGGATGCCGTTGAGCTCATCTTCGCCTCCAGGTCGTGAATCTTGTACGCTCGCTGGATCATGCGCAAGCTGGTTTCCAGTGGGAGTCCGTACGAACCAAAGGTGGGCATTTCGCGAGCGGTGCGAGCCGGGAGTGTGGTCACGGTCTCTGGCACCGCGCCGCTCGGTCCCGACGGCGGCACGGTGGGGAAAGGCGATCCGTCAATGCAGGCGCGTCGGTGCCTGCAGATCATCGCCGCGGCGCTCGAAACGGCCGGCGCGTCGCTGCGCCATGTTGTCCGGACGCGGACGCTGCTGACTCGCATCGACGACTGGCAGGCGGTCGCGGCCGTTCACGGCGAGTTCTTCGGCGACATTCGGCCGGCGAACACCATCATGCAGGTGACGCGGTTCATCGACCCCGACTGGCTGGTGGAATTCGAAGCGGATGCGGTGATCGAGGATGGTACGGGCGGGGATGTCTAAACAGGACGCAGAGAGACCGTCGCGCTAATATCGCAGCGGAGGTGGAGACATGGCCGTTATTACTGTGACCCGCAGCACGGGAATGTTGCTGCTTGCCATCTGGCTGATCCTCGCGGGTCTTGGCGCATTGGCGCCGCTGCCGATTCCGCCCGTCGTCAGCGGAGTCATTGCGCTGCTCGCAGGAATTCTGATTCTCATCGGCCGTTAGAACGCCGACGAAGATTGGCCAACTGAAAAGTCTGAGCCCCTTTCGGGTTGATGGTAGAAGTATGATTCGACCTTCCTGGATGACGACCCTATGTGGCGTCGACTGAAGTCCCTCCTGATCCGATTGTTCGCCCGTCGCTCGTTCCCAGACGGACCCTACGATCTCGACAGTCGCGTTCGTGAGCCCAGGCGGCGCGGACCGACGGGCCGAACCGCCTCGGTCGCTGTGGACGAACCGGTGGAAGCAGAAAGTTTGATGGTGTTCACGTCCCACGAATGAGACTACTCACGGCGTTGATCGGTCTCTTCGTGATGGTCGTCGGAGTTGTCGGCATTGCCGCGCCGTCCGCTCTGTTCAGAGCCGCCGAATACGCCACGACCCCGACGGGACTCTATGCTGCGGCCGCTGTTCGAATCGGTATCGGGATTGTGCTCATTCTTGTAGCTCCAACCACTCGCGCACCGAAACTAATCCGCGCACTCGGCGCATTCGCGGTCGGAGCCGGCGTGATCACCGCGTTTGTGGGTGTCGACCGTGCCCGGGCCATGCTGGCGTGGGAGACCGCTCAAGGAACGACACTCATCCGCCTGGGTGCGGCGCTCGCTTTAGTCTTCGGGGGTTTTCTCGTCTTCGCGATCACCGGTCGTCGAGCCGCCTGACGCCGCTGATCACAAACGGTCTTGAGAACGGCCATACGTATGCGCCGTTTGGAGCACCGACACTGCGATGATCGACGCAGAGCACCATCGTAAGCTCGAGCGGCTCTACGCAGCCGCGCCGATCACACAGTGGTACGGCACTCATATTCTGATCACCGACGGCCAGGCGGAGGTACAACTGCCGACGCGCGCCGAGTTTCACCATGCGGCGCAGGCCGTCCATGGATCGGTATACTTCCGAGTCCTCGACGACGCGGCCTTCTTTGCGGTGAATTCCCGGGTACGAGAGGTACTGGTCCTGACCGTCTCGTTCACCGTACACTTTGCGCGACCAGTAGCGACCGGCGAGCTCCGGGCGGTCGGCCGCCTGCTCCACGGCGGAGGGCGCCTATTTTTCGCCGAGTCGGATCTCCGGAACGATAGCGGAGAGTTGCTGGCACATGGCAGCGGCGTATTCACGCGCAGTACGATTCCCCTGGATTCGAGCATTGGGTACGTCTGAGAAGCGTTCACAGACCGCGAGTGATCTATGAAGAAGCCTTTGGTTCTGTTCGGATCCGTTTATGTCGCAGTTACGTCGATCGCGATATACGCGCAGCAGCCGCAGCGTGACGGACCTCGGTACGACGGGATGACTCTCGTTCGTCCCCTCGATTACCGTGAGTGGCCCTTTCTCGGGTCTGGCTTGGGGCTGACCTACGACAACCCCAATTCAACCAATGCGGCGCCGCCCTTCACGAACGTGTTCGTCAATCCCTCGTCGTACCGCAGCTTCATGGAGACCGGCACGTGGCCGAATCAGACGGTGTTCGTGCTGGAGTCGCGACGGTCGGAGACCAACGCCGCGCCGAACGTGGGCGGACGCTTCCAGGGGGAAATGCTGGGGCTGGAGGCGGAAGTCAAGGACTCGAGATTCCCAGACGGATGGGCCTTCTTCAATTTCGGCCGGGTGCCGGCGCTCACCACCGCTGCCGCGCCGCTGACCGGAGACGCCGTGAAAGCCTGCGTGGAGTGTCACACGCAGCATACGGCGGTTGAGCGCACGTTCGTTCAGTTCTATCCCACGCTGCTGGAAGTCGCGCGCCGCAAAGGCACGTTGAAACCCGGGTTTCGCTGAAGCTGGAGCCTTCTTCGTTCGAAAACCCGGTTAATGAAAGTCATCGTCGTCGTCGGCGTCCTGCTGATTGGAACGGCAGCATCCGCGTACGCACAGGGCGCCTCGGCGGACGAAGGTCGGCGGGTGTGGGGATATGTTTTTGCCGCGCCTGCGATCGGCGGGGCACCGACGTCCGAACAATTCTTCCATTGGGGCGGAGGTGTCGAGTGGCGCTTCCGTCCCCGTATCGGCCTCGCTGCCGACATGGGCGCGCTGCACTTTGCGGACTCGCCGGCGTATCCGCTGTTCATGCTGTCGATCGACGGTTCGTATCACTTCCGCGATTCGGCCGCGCGTGCACTCGTCCCTTTTGTCACCGCCGGCTATACAGGTGCGTCGCTCGTCGCCGGCCTCGACATGCCGTGGGCCAACGCCGGCGCCGGCGTGAATTACTGGTTGCGAAACGGCAAGGGGTTCCTCGCGGAGGCCCGATATCAGGTCACGCGCCGCGGCTCCGGTTGCTATGGTCCGGGTCCGTGCCGTAATTGGTTCGTCGAGTCGCGCGCCGGCTTCAACTTCTGATCCTCCCCCTTCCCCTCTTCTTCGGAAGAATCATTATTCGGGAGTGGCGCGATACGATGCTCACCCGAGCACTGAGTGCGATCGCGGAGGACACGTGGACGCAGCGTTCGAAATCTCGACAGATCCCGCACGGCTCGACATCGACCTGATTCACAATTTCCTCGAGACCTCCTACTGGGCCAAGGGCCGGCGCCGCAGTGTCGTCGAGCGGTCGATCAGAAACTCACTGTGTTTCGGTGTGTATCTCGCCGGACGGCAGGTCGCGTTCGCGCGCGTCGTCTCTGACCGGGCGGTGTTCGCGTACCTGATGGATGTGTTCGTCCTTCCCGAGTTTCGAGGTCGCGGGATTTCAAAGACATTAATGCGATCGATACTCGAACATTCCGACCTCCAGAACCTTCGCTTCTTTCTGCTCGCTACACGCGATGCGCACGGTCTCTACGCGCAGTTCGGATTTCATCCGCTGACCCATCCTGAACATTGGATGGCCATTCACGATCCAGACTCCGACGCGCGGGCCGTCTGACTCTCATGCCGAAACTGCGCGTCAGCAGCTTTGCCGTGTCCATCGACGGGTTCGGCGCCGGTCCGAACCAGGATCTGCAGCACCCGATTGGCGTCGGCGGCCTGGCGTTGATGGAGTGGTTCTTCGAGACGCGGACGTGGAAGCACATGCACGGGCTCGAAGGTGGCGAGACCGGCATTGACGACGACCTCGCCGCAGCGGGACTGCGCGGCATTGGCGCCTGGATTCTCGGGCGCAATATGTTCGGTCCTGTCCGCGGTCCGTGGCCGGATGAGAGCTGGAAAGGATGGTGGGGCGACGAGCCGCCGTATCACACGCCGGTGTTTGTCCTGACACACCATCCGCGGCCGCCTCTGGCGATGAAAGGCGGTACGGAATTCCGGTTCGTCACCGTTGGAATCGGCGAGGCGCTCGAGCGCGCGAAAGAGGCGGCGGGCGATCAGGATGTTCGCGTTGGCGGCGGTGTCTCAACCATCCGACAGTTCCTGCGGGCTGGCCTGATTGACGAGTTGCATTTGGTGATAAGACCGCTGCTGCTTGGGAGCGGAGAACCGCTATACGCCGGCATCGATCTGCCGGCGCTCGGGTACGAATGCGCGAAGCACGTCGCAGGGAATCGCGCGATGCACGTCTTTCTCCGCAAGCGCTCGTCCTGATCGGGTCGTGATACTGTCGCGCCTGTTGCGCGACGAACCAGTCAATCCTGGAGGAGCTCGATGCCAAACGAACCGCCCGGAGCCCAGCTTTCGCGCCGACAGTTGCTGAAGCGCGCCGGCCTTGTCGGTGCTGCGGCCATTGCGACTCCGATCGGAACGCTTGTGCCGTCACCGAGCTTCGCGCAGTCCGCTGCACAGACTCAGACCGCGTCGCGGGGCAGAGTATTCGAAACGCTGACTGCCGGCGAGGCCGAGACGCTCGAGGCAATCACCGCGCGCCTGATTCCAAGCGATGCGAACGGCCCCGGTGCGCTCGAGGCGCAGGCGGCGCGGTACATCGATCGAGCGCTTGGCGGCGCCCTCGCTTCGTCACGCGACGCATACCGCAGCGGCCTCGCAGCGGTCGACAGCTACGCGCGGTCGTCCAAAGGGTCACCGTTCGCAACGCTCCAGGCCGGTGATCAGGATGCCGTCTTGAGAGACATCGAGGCCAACGTCGCCTCCGGCTTCGTGCCCGACGCGTCGACGTTTTTCAACCTCGTGCGAGCGCACACGATCCAGGGCACCTTCTGCGATCCCTTCTACGGCGGAAACGCGGGTTTCGTCGGGTGGGATTTGATTGGCTATCCGGGCGTGCGACTCGCGGTGCCGGCGAACGACCAGCGGCTCGATCCACAGCTCGTGCCGATCCACCGGTCGGCGTACGACTACGCGATGTTTTCGGGAAAGAAACCGGCGAGAGCGAGCCTCGAACACGAGTTATCCCCGTGGCCACGAACCTGACCAAAACCGACGTCGTCATCATCGGTCTCGGCGCTGTCGGGGGCGTTGCTGCGCTTCCGCTCGCGCGCGCTGGAGTACGCGTCGTCGGTCTCGAAGCGGGCGGATGGCTCAACCCTGACGACTTCGCTCCCGACGAACTGCGGAACAACGTGCGAGGCTGGCCGCAAGCCGTCCAAAAGGCGAATCGTGAAGTCCCCACACATCGGCCGACCGCGTCATCACCGTACTCGCCCAGGCCTGCCATCCACCCAATGATGAACGCGGTCGGAGGGACGTCGCTCCACTACTGGGCGCAAAGCTGGCGTCTCAATCCGTGGGACTTCAAGGTCGTGAGCGAGACGACCCGACGGTACGGCGCTTCTCGGATTCCGCGCGGTTCGACGGTCGAAGACTGGCCGTTCGGTCTCGAGGAACTGGAGCCGTACTACGAGCTCGTGGAAAACGAGATCGGTGTGTCGGGCAAAGCCGGCAACCTGAATGGGAAGATCGACCCGCGCGGCAACATCTTCGAGGGCCCGCGGGCGCGCCCGTATCCGATGCCGCCGCTGCGCGGGACCGGCTTCACCGAGATGATGGCGGGGGCCGCGCGATCGCTTGGCTGGCATCCGTTTCCCGGG
>Ga0114129_10001716_pt1 | contig 29910 bp, 31 predicted proteins | sample RhiMetdeltSRZDD1_FD_80071 | JGI IMG/M metagenome (GOLD analysis project Ga0114129, IMG submission 80071) | Populus rhizosphere microbial communities from Tennessee, USA - Rhizosphere MetaG P. deltoides SRZDD1 (version 2) (version 2) | ecosystem: Host-associated > Plants > Roots > Rhizosphere >... | reverse complement strand
CCGCTCGTCCGAGGTGCGAGCGGCGGCGTCTCGAGGCCGGCGCCGTCGCGCAACCCCGCGAGCAGGTCGGCGATCGCGTCCTCGCCGCTGTGCCGTGGCGTCCATCCGAGCTCCTCGCGCGCACGCTTCGTGTCGAGCAGCGGCGCGGCGAGCCCCATGTCGAGCCAGTCCGGCGGGAGCGGGGTCAGCCGTGCTCGGTAGGCGAGCGACGCGAGACCACGTGCCGCACGCGGCGGAAGCCGGAATGTCCTCGCGTGCAGCCGGTGCGCGATCGACGTCATGTCGAGCACCGGCGGTGCGGCGATGTTGAACGTCCCCTGCACGTCCTGGACGACCGCGAGCCTGTATGCGTCGCCGACGTCGTAGGAATGAACCGCCTGGAAGGCCAACCCGGGAATCTCCGGCACGAACGGGATCAGGCCCGGCCGCAAGAGGGAGCCCGGCACGAACGGGCCGGCGAACAGGCGGCGCTGCTCCGTCGCCGACTCGCGCTTGAAGATGAGCGCGGGTCGCAGGCGCACAAGGCGAATCTCGGGGTGCTCGCGCTCGAAGCGGTCGAGGCGCCGCTCGACCTCGACCTTCTGCCGCGAGTAGGCGTTCGTGGCGACGCCGTTCGTCGGCCAGCTCTCGTCGACCGGCCGGTCCTTCGGCCCGGGTGAGTACGCGCCGACGGACGACGCGTGCACGACCGCCGGCACGCGCGCCTCGGCGGCCGCGCGGAAAACGCGGGTCGAGCCCTCGACGTTCACGCGCCAGAGCAGGTTGCGGTCCCGCGAGGGCTGGATCAGCCAGGCGAGGTGGACGATTGCATCGGCGCCGCGGAAGAGCCGGACGAGATCCGACTCGGCGACGTCGGCGGTTGCCCACTCCGTCTTCGGGAGCTCGAGCTGCGGCCGTCGGCGGGCAACGCCGACGGCCGAGTCGATCGCGGGATCGCCGGCGAGAGCCTGGAGGAGGCTGGTGCCGACGTTCCCGCTGGCTCCCGTGACCACGACGCGCACATCGCCTAGATGCCTGCGCCCCGGTCCGCCGAAACTACGAGGGGCGACTCGCGAGCGTCACCGAGACGGTGTGCCGTGTGCCGTTCCGCGTGTAGGTGACGGAGACGCGGTCGCCCGGCTTGCGGGCGCTGATCGCGGAGCGCAGCTCGTCCGCGGACGAGACCTTCCTGCCGCCGAGCGAGACGATCACGTCGCCCTTCCGCAGTCCGGCCTTTGCGGCCGGCGTGCCCGTGCGAACGGTCACGACACGCGCGCGTGCGTTGTCGGAGCCGAGCTCGACGCCGAGAAACGCATGCTGCGCCTTGCCGTTCGAGATCAGTTGCAAGGCGATCGACTTGATCGTGCTCGAAGGAATGGCGAAGCCGACGCCGTCACTGCCGCCCGAGTCGCTCTCGATCTGCGCGTTGACGCCGATCACGTGGGCCTGCGAGTCGAGCAGCGGGCCGCCGGAGTTACCGTGATTGATCGCCGCGTCGGTCTGGATCGAGTCGTCGATCGCGAACTGGTTCGGCGACGTCATCTGGCGGTGCAGCGCGCTGACGATCCCGGCGGTGACCGTCTCGGCCAGGCCGAACGGGGAACCGATGGCGACGACGTTGTCACCGACCTGAACCTTGCCCGAGTCGCCGAGCGTGAGCGGGTAGAGGACAGAGGACGGCGCGTCGACCTCGAGCACCGCGAGGTCGGTGGACGGATCGGCGCCGACGACGGTTGCGCTGTAGGTCTTGCCGTTCCAGAACGTCACGCGCACGGACGTCGCGCCGTTGACGACGTGCTGGTTGGTGATCACGTGACCGCTGGTGTCGTAGACGAAGCCGGATCCTTCCGCGGACTGCTGCCCGCTGCCGCCGAACGGATCGGACGTCTGCGAGTTGACCTTCACCTCGACGACGCCGCGGTACGTCCGCTTGTAGATGGAGTTCACGGAGAGGCCGCTCGTGCTCGCGGCAGGTTGCGAGTCGCCGACGTTGACCTGCCGGACGACGGTCTTGCTGGGTTCGGAGAAAGCGGCGTACGTCCCGATGCCGCCGCCGGCGCCGATCAGGGCGCCGGCGACGACCGCCGCTGTCAGGATGAGGAGGAAGGAGCGACGTGTTTTCATGGCTCAATGGAATCGACCGGGTCTAAGACTCTGCTGAGATCGGGGTAAGAACTCGTTAAGAGCGAGCCTCACAAAGTTCTTACGCGTGTCTTAGTGCGGTCTTAGGGCGGTCTGGCAGCCTCGACGAGTGGCTTCGCGGCATCGGGAACCCCAAGCGACCCTCCATCCGCGTTGCCCGGCTCGGGCGGGACGTTCCCCCTCCGCCCGGTGGTTGATCCTGTGCGTCGCTGCTGTCGTCACCGCCCTGATGACAGCGGCGGCCGCACAGTCCGCGCCCGCGCACCACCTGAAGTCACCGCAGGTCGACGAGATCGCCCGCGCGGACGTCCCGATCCACGACACCCTCATCAGCCCACCGCAGACGCAGGCGCTCGCGCTTGCGCCGACAGGCTACTGGGGCGGCGTGTATCGAACCTCCGCCGGCGAGAATGTGACCGTCTACGCCTCGAATACGTACCCGATGGATCCCGCGCTCGGGCAGCGCTGGGCCAACTTCCTGGGCTCGCTCGTGCACGCCTCCGAGCTCTCGAAGGTCACCGTCATGCTGTCGACGGCGGATCAGATCTCCCGCGTCTGCGGCCAGGACGCGCTTGCCTGCTACAGCGCGCGCGGGGCGCTGCTGTACGCCCCGGGCGAGGATCCCAACTCGTCGCTCTCGGCCGAGGCCGTGATCACGCACGAGTACGGCCACCATGTCGCCGCGAACCGGGACAACGCTCCGTGGGACGCCCTCGACTGGGGCCCCAAGCGCTGGGACTCTTCGATGCAGGTCTGCGCCGCGACGAAGCAGGGCCGTCTCTCCCCAGGGGCCGAGGATCCGGTCCGCTACGAGCAGAACCCCGGCGAGGGCTGGGCGGAGACGTATCGCGTCCTCAACCAGCGCCGCCTCGGCGTCCCGGAGAGCCCGTGGGAGATCGTGACGCAGGCGCTCTATCCGACCGACGCCGCGCTCGCAGCGGCGCAGCTCGACGTCACGTCGCCGTGGGAGGGCAGCTCGACGACGACTCGCACCGGTGCGGTCACGCGCACGTCGAGGACGCGGGCGTACACGGTCGCGACTCCGCTGGACGGGACGCTGAAGCTGACTCTGAGAACTTCGGCAGGCCTGCGGGTGTCCGTGGACGTGTTCGCGTCCTCGACCCGGGTCGCACACGTGACCGGCGCGGGCACGCTCTCGCGTTCGACGACCGTCTGCGGCACGCGCTCCTACCGGGTGCGTGTGACCGAGCTGAAGGGCCGCGGGTCGTTCCAGCTCGCAGCCTCGAAGCCGTAGCGCCCTCTTAGCCGCTTCTCAGCTTTTCCGGCCACAATGGTGCCGTGAAGATCCTGGTGGTCGACGACGAACGTGCCGTGCGCGAGTCGCTGCGACGGGCGCTGGAGCTCGAGGGCTACGAGATCGAGCTAGCCGGCGACGGCGAGGCGGCGCTCGCGACGCTCGGCCGCGAACAGCCGCAGGCCGATGCGGTCATCCTCGACGTCCTGATGCCCGGGGTCGACGGCCTCGAGGTCTGCCGACGTCTGCGTGCGACGGGCAATCACGTTCCCGTCCTGATGCTGACCGCGCGCGACGAGGTCGAGAACCGCGTCGCAGGTCTCGACGCGGGAGCGGACGACTACGTGACGAAACCGTTCGCGCTCGAGGAGCTGCTCGCGCGAGTCCGCGCGTTGCTCCGTCGAACCACCGACACCGACGGCGGCGAGGTGCTCTCGTTCGCCAACCTCACGCTCGACCTCGGAACGCGCGAGGTGCGCCGCGGCGGCCGCCCCATCGAGCTGACGCGCACGGAGTTCGCTCTGCTCGAGCTGTTCCTGCGGAACCCGCGCCAGGTGCTGACGCGCTCGATCATCTTCGAGCGCGTCTGGGGCTACGACTTCGGCTTCGCGTCGAACTCGCTCGACGTCTACATCGGCTACCTCCGGCGCAAGACCGAAGCCGGCGGCGAACCGCGCGTGATCCACACGGTTCGCGGCGTCGGCTACGCGCTCCGCGAGCAATGAGCTTCCGCGCACGGCTGGCGTTGGTCGCCGCCGCGGCGGTCGCGCTCGCGATCGTCGCTGCGTCCTTCGCGGTCTACTTCATCGTCAAAGACCAGTTGCGCGGCCCGATCGACGAGAGTCTCCGACACAGCGCAGTCGAGATCCAGCACACGCCGCCGGACGACATCCTGCGCGGCCTCTTCCATCTGACGGCAGAGCTCGGCGGAGCCGCCGGTTACCCGCAGGTGGTCAAGCCGAACGGCCAGGCGCTCCCGATCGCGGGTGGCGGTGGGCCGAGGCTTCCGGTCGAAGAGCGGGACATCGCCGTCGCGCGCGGTCAATCCGGGTCATTCCTCCGCGATGCACACGTCTCGCACACACACGTGCGCATGATCACCTTTCCCGTCGGGGGCGTCGCGGTGCAAGTCGTTCGCCCGCTCAGCGAAGTCGATCACTCTCTCGGCCGGATCCAGACGTGGCTCATCCTGATCGCCGTTGCCGGGATCGCGATCGCCGCGGCGCTCGGCCTGCTGGTTGCCCGCGCGGCGCTCGCACCTGTTCGGCGGCTGACCGCGACGGCGGAAACCGTCACCGACACCGGCGACCTCTCCCAGCGCATCGACGTGAGCGGACACGACGAGCTGGCACGCCTCGCGGCGAGCTTCAACGCGATGCTCGAAGCGCTGGAGGAATCGACGCGCGCGCAGCGGCAGCTCGTCGCCGACGCATCGCACGAGCTGCGCACGCCGCTGACGAGCCTGCGCACCAACATCGAGGTGCTCGCGAGCGACCGAACGCTTCCGCCGGGCGAGCGCGGGCGGCTCCTGAACGACGTGATCGAGCAGCTGGGCGAGATGACGACCCTGATCTCTGAGCTGATCGATCTCGCGCGCGGCGAGCAGCACGTCGCCGAGCCCGAGGAGGTCCGTCTCGACCTGGTCGCGGCCGACGCGGTCGAGCGCGCACGCCGCAACCAGCCGAAGGTCACGTTCGTCACCGATTTGCACGAGTCGACGGTGCACGGCGTCCCGTCGACGATCGAGCGCGCAGTCGCCAACCTGCTCGACAACGCGGCGAAGTGGAGCCCGCCCGGCGGGAACGTCGAGGTCGGCGTGGGAGACGCCACGGTCACCGTCCGCGACCATGGGCCGGGGATCGACGAAGAAGACCTTCCGTACGTCTTCGACCGCTTCTATCGCGCGCGCGCCGCGCGCGGTCTTCCGGGCTCCGGCCTCGGCCTCGCCATCGTGCGTCAAGTCGCGCAGGCGCACGGCGGCAGCGTCGTCGCCGAGTGTGCGGAGGGCGGCGGCACGCGCGTCGTCCTACGCCTGAACGGCGCGTCGAGCAACTCTTAGGTTGTTCTTAGCGGCTTCTTAGAGCACGCTGCGACGCTCAGACGCATGAAACGAAACCGCAAGCTCATGTTCGGAGCCGTTGCGTTGCTCGCCGCCGCCGGCGGCGGCGCAGCGATCGCCGCGTCCGGCTCCTCTCCCGCGGACGAGAACCAGGCGATCATCAACGACGCCGCACAGCAACTCGGGATCTCGCCCAGCAAGCTCAGCGATGCCCTGAAGAAGGCGCTAGGCGACCGCGTCGACGCCGCCGTGGCGGCGGGCCGGATCACGAAGGCCCAGGGCGACGCGCTCAAGCAGCGGCTCGAAGCCGGCAACGCGCCGCTGTTCTTCGAGCCGCATCGGGGCTTCGGCCACTTCGGCTTCCGCGGCCTCGACGCAGCTGCGACCTACCTCGGGCTGACCGAGGCGCAGCTGCACACGGAGCTGGAGGGCGGCAAGACGCTCGCGCAGGTGGCGCAGGCTCATGGCAAGGCGGTTGGCGGGCTCGTCGATGCGCTCCTCGCGGATGCGAAGCAGCACGTGGACGCGGCGGTGGCCGCAGGCCGGCTGACGCAGTCCGAGGCGGACGACCTGCTGAACGGACTGCGCGACCGCATCACGAGTCGAGTCAACTCCCGCGCACGCGAAGGAGTGCCACCCGAGGGCTTCCGTCACTTCTGGAGGCCCGCGGCCTAGAAGGCCTCAGCGGCGCCGGTCGCGACGCAGTGCGTCGAGCCGGCGCCGCGCCTGCTTCGTCGGGCGCGTGCCGAGATCCGAGCCGAGCGCGCGTGCGAAGCGCCGCTCGAGCGCATGTTGCTCGCGTGCTGCCCGCGATTCGCCGGTCTCGGCGTAGAGCTCTTGGGCAGCCGCGGCCGGCCCGCGGCGCTCGGCCAGCTGCTTGACCGAGACCGTCCAACGCTCCGGCCCTTTCGTGATCTCGAGCACGTCGTCGGCGTGAACGAGCTTGGCGGGCTTCACTCGCTCGCCGTTCACGTGGACGCGGCCGCCCTGCACTGCCGTGGCCGCGAGGGCCCGCGTCTTGAAGAAGCGCGCGGCCCACAGCCACTTGTCGATACGGACGCCGTCCACCGTCATCATGATCGAGGGCGATGATTGCAGCAATCCATCTCCTCATCTATTCCGATGACGCCGAAGCAACGCGAGCGTTTCTGCGGGACGTCCTCGGGTGGCCGTACGTCGAAGAGCCCGACTCCGGCGGGTGGCTCATCTTCAAGAGCGGGCCGAGCGAGCTCGGCGTGCATCCCACACGCCAGACGCACGGGGAAGTCACCTACGACAACCCTCGGCAGCACTCGATCTCGCTGATGTGCGACGACCTCTCCGGGACGATGGCGGAGCTCGAGGGTCGAGGTGCAGAGTTCACGGGCCCCGTGGAGGAGCAGCGGTTCGGGGTCACGGTGATGTTGAAGGTGCCGGGCGCCGACGACATCATGCTGTACGAACCACGGCACCCGACCGGGTTCGACCTCCGGCACTAGGTCTGACATGGGCAAGCTGATCTACTCGGCGATTGCTTCGCTGGACGGCTACATCGAGGACGACCGGGGCAAGTTCGATTGGGCCGCGCCTGACGAGGAAGTGCATGCGTTCGTCAACGACCTCGAACGAACGATCGGCACGTACCTGTTCGGCCGCAGGATGTACGAGACGATGGCCTTCTGGGAGAACCCGGCCAACGTTGCCGGCGAGCCGGCGTACGTGCGCGCGTTCGCAGACGTGTGGCACGCGACCGACAAGGTCGTGTACTCGAAGACACTGCAGGCCGTGACCACCGCCAGAACCAGACTGGAGCGTGAATTCGACCCGGAAGCCGTCCGGACGCTGAAGGCGACAGCGGATCGCGACCTGGGCGTCGGCGGAGCCGAGCTCGCGGCTCAGGCGATAGCGGCCGGGCTCGTCGACGAGTACCACCTGTTCCTCGTGCCCGTCCTCGTCGGAAGCGGCAAGAGCGCCCTGCCGCGCACGGGTGTCCGCGTGAGCCTTGAACTGGTCGCCGAACGACGATTCCGCAACGGCACGGTGTACCTCCATCACCGTGTCCGCAGGTGCTGACGGACGTGGTCCTCGCGCGCGCGACAACAGTAAGGTAAAGCCGTGGGCGGGACGGTGAGGCTGACGGCGGCGCAGGCGCTCCTGCGCTTCCTCGCTGCCCAGCACGTGGAACGAGACGGCAACGAGAGTCGCTTCTTCGGCGGGTGCTTCGGGATCTTCGGCCACGGGAACGTCGCCGGCTTCGGCGAGGCGCTGTACGAGTCGCCGGAGCTGTTGACCTACTACCAGTCGCGCAACGAGCAGGCGATGGTGCACGCCGCCGTCGGCTACGCGCGCATGCGCGACCGCCTCGGTGCGCTCGTCTGCACGACGTCGATCGGCCCGGGTGCGACGAACATGGTGACGGGCGCGGCGCTCGCGACGATCAACCGCCTGCCGGTGCTGCTCGTACCCGGCGATGTGTTTGTGTCACGCCGGGCGGACCCGGTGTTGCAGCAGCTCGAGGTGCCGTGGTCGGGCGACGTCTCGGTCAACGACGTGTTCCGGCCGGTGTCCCGGTATTTCGACCGCATCTGGCGCCCGGAGCAGGTGCTCGCGGCCGCGCCGCAGGCGATGCGCGTGCTCGTGAGCCCTGCGGAGACGGGCGCGGTGACGCTCGCCTTCCCCCAGGACGTGCAGGCGGAGGCGTACGAGTATCCGGAGGAGTTCTTCGCGAAGCGTGTCTGGCACGTTTACCGCACCCTCCCGGACGAGGAGCTGCTGGCCGAAGCAACCGCACGGATCCGAGCTGCGAATCGGCCCCTGATCGTGGCGGGCGGCGGCGTCATCTACTCGGGTGCGACAGAGGCGCTTCGCTCGTTCTGCGACGCAACGGGCATTCCGGTCGCCGAGACGCAGGCCGGGAAGGGCTCGCTGCCGTACGACCACCCGTCGTCGGTGGGCGCGATCGGCGTCACTGGCACGTTCGCGGCGAACCGCGTTGCGGCAGAGGCCGACCTGGTGCTCGGTATCGGCACGCGGTGGACGGATTTCACCACCGCCTCCAGGACCGCTTTCGCTCAGCCGGAGTTCGTCAACGTGAACGTCGCCGAGTTCGATGCGTCGAAGTACGCCGGGCTCGCGCTCGTCGGCGATGCGCGCGCGACGCTCGAACGCCTGACCGCGCTCCTCGCCGGCTGGTCGGTGGAGGAGGAATACCGCAGCGAGGTCGCGACGCTCAACCGACAGTGGGACGAGGAGGTCGAACGGCTCTACTCGCTCGGCCACGGTCCGCTTCCGGCACAGAGCGAGGTGATCGGCGCCGTCAACCAGGCCTCCGCGCCGAAGGACGTCGTCGTCTGCGCGGCCGGTGCGATGCCGGGTGACCTGCACAAGCTCTGGCGCACGCGCGACCGCAAGGGCTACCACGTCGAGTACGGCTACTCGTGCATGGGCTACGAGATCCCAGGCGGGCTCGGCGTCAAGCTCGCGGCGCCGGAGCGGGAGGTCTACGTCCTCATCGGCGACGGCTCGTACCTCATGCTGCCGAGCGAGATCGTGACCGCGGTGCAGGAGGGGATCAAGCTAACGATCGTCATCGTCGACAACCACGGCTTCAACTCGATCGGCGCGCTCTCGCGCTCACTCGGGACTGACGGCTTCGGCACCCAGTACCGGTATCGTCGAAACGGCTCGCTCGGCGTCGACAGCGAGGCGGAGCCGGCGCCGGCGTTGCCGCTCGACCTGGCGCAGAACGCGGAGTCGCTCGGCGCCCAGGTCATCCGCTGCGCGAGCGTCGACGAGTTGAAGGCCGGCCTGGAGCAGGCGAGGCCGGCGCAGGAGACGGTCGTGCTGACGATCGAGGTCGACCGCTACGAGGCCGTTCCCGGCTACGACAGCTGGTGGGACGTGCCGGTCGCGGAGGTCTCCAGCGTCGACAGCGTCCGGGCAGCCAGGGCGGCCTACGAGGAGGCGCGCGGCCCGTCGTAGCTTGATCGCAATCGATTTCATGTCCAGAATGTCGCGCGGGTGGGCACTCCTACGCAGACCGACCTGATCCTCGCCCGAGACGGCGGCCGGCCCGCCCGCACGAGGCCGGAAGCGCCGATGTTCCCGGGCGGGATGGAGGTCGACGAGCAGGAGCTCGAGGCGCTCGGACGCGTTATCCACAGCAAGAACCTCTTCCGCTATTACGGCGTCGGGGACGGCCCCGACGAGGTCGCGGCGTTCGAGCGCGAGTTCGCGGAGCACATGGGGTCGAAGCACGCGCTGCTCGTCAACGCCGGCTCGTCGGCCCTGATCTGCGGCCTCATCGGGGCGGGCGTCGGTGAAGGCGACGAGGTGATCGTCCCCGCCTACACGTGGAACGCGACGCCGAACGCCATCCTGGCCGCGCGAGCCGTGCCGGTCCTCGCCGAGATCGATGACTCGCTCACGCTCGATCCGGCAGACGTGGAACACCGGATCACGCCTCGAACGCGCGCGATCCTGCCGGTGCACATGCGCGGAGCGCCGGCCGCGATGGATGCGCTGATGCAGATCGCCGAGGCTCGCGGGCTCGCCGTCATCGAGGACGTCTGCCAGGCAGCGGGCGCGACGTTCCGGGGCCGGCGCCTCGGCACCTTCGGCGCTGCCGGTGCATTCAGCCTGCAGTTCAACAAGATCATCACGACCGGCGAGGGCGGCGTGATGATCACCGATCGGGACGAGCTCTACGACCTCGCTCTCGACGTCCACGACTGCGCGGGCTCCGTCCGGCGAGGCGTCGGGCTGCCCAAGTTCCCCGGCTGGAACTTCCGCGCCTCGGAGCTGACCGGCGCGATGGCGCGCGTGCAGCTCTCACGCCTCGATGGGCTGCTCGAGCGCATGCGCGCCAACCACGCACGGCTGGCGGAGCGTGTCGGCGAGCTACCGGGGCTGACCCTCCGGCGTCCGAACGACGACGGCGGGGATGCGGGCATCGCGCTCGTCGCGTTCGCCGCGAGCGCAGAGCGGGCTGCCGATGCAGTCGATGCGCTGAACGCCGAGGGCGTGCTCGCGATGCGCATCTACGACCCGCAGACGCCAGACCTGCACGTCTTCCCGTACTGGGCTCCGGTGCTGGCTGCACTCGGGACTCAGCCCGACTGTCCCCGCACGCTCGAGCTCCTCGAGCGCTCGATCCACGTCGACGTTTCGCCGCTCTGCGACGAGCAGGACATCGACGAGATCGCCTTCGCCTTCGAAAAGGTGGCCAAGCAGGTTCTCGCGTGAGGCCGAGGATCGCCGTTGTCGGCGGCGGTCTCGTCGCGCAGGCTGAGCATCTCCACTTTCTCGCCCACCACCAGGAGCGCTTCGAGCTCGTCGCCGTGGCCGACCCGAGTGCGACCGTGCGTGACGCGCTGCAGCGGCGCTACAACCTGGAGGCGACCTACACCGACTACCGCGGGCTGCTCGACGGGACGAAGCTCGATGCGGTGCTGGTCTCCTCCCCCGCGCACACGCATGCCGAGGTCACGATCGCGGCACTCGAGCGCGGGCTCCACGTTTTCGTCGAGAAGCCGATGTGCATCACGCTTGCGGACGCCGACCGGATCATCGAGGCGCGCCGAGCGGCGGATCGCGTCGTCCAGGTCGGCTACATGAAGCGCTTCGACCGTGCATGGGAGCGGATGCGCGACTCGCTGCCGGAGTCGCCGGACGAGCTTCGGTACATCCGCGTCGTCGTGCACGACCCAGAGTTCGTCCCGTACTTCGGCCCGGAGGACATCGTCCGCGGATCGGACATCCCACTCGAGGTGCTCGAGGAGGGACGGGCAGAGCTGCGGGTGCAGGTGAATGAGGCGGTCGGCCAGGACTCGCCGGCTGCGATCGCGGCGCTCGAGGGATCGTTCCTCGGCAGCCTCGTCCACGACGTCAACCTCGTCCATGGGCTGCTCGAGCGGATCGGCGAGCCGGTGCCCGGTGAAGTGATCGACGGAGACTGGTGGAACGAAGGCTTCGCCGTGACCGGCTCGGTTCGGCTGTCGAGCGGCGGCCGCTGGGACAGCGCATGGATCCAGCTCCTCGACATCTACGAGTACCGCGAGGTCGTGTCCTTCTTCTTCAAGGAGGAGGTGCACACGCTGACGTTCCCGTCGCCGTGGCTGAAGCAGTATCCCACGACCTACGAGATCTCGCGCGCGCGCGACGGCGCGCGGGCCGTCGAGGTGTTCGAGTCGTACGAGGAGAGCTTCGCGCGAGAGCTGCTGCACTTCCACGACTGCATCAACGGCATCGCCGAGTGCCGCACCCCTCCGGAGCAGGCACGGCTCGACATGGACGTGCTCACGCAGATGTTCCTGAAGGCGTGACGGCTCTCCGCACCGGGATCGTCGGGGCCGGCTTCGTCGCACGCGTGCACGCGGCGGCCGTCCGCTCGCTCGGCGGGACCGTCGTGGCGGTCTCGAGCCGAACGCGTGCCGGGGCGGAGACGATGGCCGGCGAGATCGGCGCCACGGCATACGAATCCCTACCGGAGCTGCTGGCAGATGCAGGTGTGGACGTCGTCCATGTCTGCACACCGAACGCTCTTCATGCGGAGCAAACGCTGCTCGTGCTCCAGCACGGTGCGCATGTGGTCTGCGAGAAGCCCCTTGCGACGAGCGCGGAGCAGTCCGCCCTGATGGTCGCCGCGCTGGCGCAGAGCGGGCGGGTGGGCGCCACCGCGTTCCACGTTCGCGGCTATCCGCTCGTCGCGCATATGCGACGCGCGGTGGCGGCGGGCGACCTGGGGGAGGTGCGGGTCGTGCACGGCCGCTACGTCTGCGACGACGCGCTGCTCGTCTCGGGCGGCTGGCGCGTCGAGGCGGACCTGTCCGGGCCGACCTATGTCACCGGCGATCTGGGAGCGCACTGGCTCGATCTTGCGGAGCACGTTTCGGGAGCGCGCGTCGCGGAGGTGCTGGCAGATTTCAGGACCTTCGTCCCGGAGCGGGAGCTCGAGGATCACGCCTCGCTGCTGCTCCGCTTCGACGACGGCGCCACCGGGACGGCGACGTTCAGCGCACTCGCTCCCGGGCGTAAGAACCAGCTGCTGTTCGAGCTCGAGGGGAGCCGGGGCGGCTTCACCTGGGACCAGGAGTCGCCGAACGACCTCTTGCATCGCCACGCCGAGTCGCCGACCGACATGGTGGTGAAGGACCCGGCGACGAACGGCGGCCGCTGGCCGGCCGGCCACGCCGAGGGCTACGGCGACGCGTTCACGGAGATCCTGCGAAACGCGTACCTCGCGATGGCCGGCGAGCCGCACGGCGACTTCCCGACCTTCGCCGACGGGCACCGCGGCATGCAGCTCCTCGACGCCGCTTTGCGCAGCGCCCGCGAAGGCGGCTGGGCTCGGGTCTAGACCCCGGCCTTTCGAGGGACGAGGCGCACCGCGCGGCGGACGAGCGCGGGGAGGACGAAGGCGAGCGCCATCAGCGTCAGGGACGCGGCGAGCAGCAGCGCGGCAAGGGCGTTGACCTCCGGCGTGATGCCGAACTTCACCTGCGTGTAGATGTAGATCGGCAGCGTGTTGTGGCTCCCGATCAGGAACAGGGTGATGATGAACTCGTCGAGCGAGAGCGTGAAGACGAAGAGCGCACCCGCCAGGATCGCCGGGGCGAGAAGCGGCATCACGACGTAACGCAGCCGCTGATAGGTGTTCGCGCCGAGGTCGCTCGCCGCCCGCTCGAGGCTCGCGTCGAAGCCCTGCAGCCTTGCCGCGACGAGCAGCAGCACGAACGGTGTCGTGTAGACGGCCTGCCCGATGACCGCCGTCGTGGGCGAGAGTTGCTGATGAAGGACGCTCGTGAAGAGCACGAGCAGGCTGATTCCGATCAGCAGGCCGGGGATCATGATCGGCAGCACGAGTGTGATCCGGATTCCGCTGCGGAAGGGCAGCCGCGAGCGCACGAGTGGGAACGCGGCCGCGGTCCCCACGATCGTGCTGACCACGGTCACCTCGAGCGCGATGCGGATCGTCGTCGTCAGCGCATCGCGGATCTGGTAGTCGTGGAACACCTGGCCGTACCACTTGCTCGTCCATCCGGTGATCGGGAACGTCCCGTACTTGTTCGCGTTGAAGCTGAACACGACGAGCAGGACGATCGGGGCGAACAGGAACACGTAGACGAGCGCGGCCCACCCCGCCAGCGCGGCGCGAGTCAGTCGGCCGCGCGGAGAGACGATGTCGAGATCACGTGCCATAGGGATCCTCGACCTCGAGCGACCGGCGGAACAGCGTCAGCAGTAAGACGATGAGGGCGGCGATCAAGAGCGCCGCAGCCGCGCCACGCGTGTACTGCGCGCCCTGGAAGAAGTTGACGATCAGATTCCCGATCATCACGCCGCGCGCGCCGCCGACGAGCTGCGGCGTCAGGTACTCGCCGAGGATCGGGATGAAGACGAAGATGACAGCCGTGGTGAGCCCCGGGCGGATCTGCGGCAGCAGGATGCGCCGCACTGCTGTCGCCGGTGTTGCGCCGAGGTCCATCGCGGCGCGGAACTGGTTCCAGTCGAACCGCTCGAGCGACGCGTACAAGGTCAGCGCCGCGAACGGGAAATAGAGGTACACCAGGACGAGGATCACGGCCGGCCTGTCATAGAGGAAGAAGGAGACCGGCTGGTCCGTGACGCCCGTCCACTGGAGGAAGCGGTTCATCGCGCCTTCGGGGCCGAGGATGTTGAGCCACGAGTAGACCCGCAACAGGTAGCTCGTCCAGAAGGGGAGGATCACGAGGACGAGCAAGATCTTCTGGTAGCGCCTCGGGACGTAGCGCGCGAGCCAGTACGCGAACGGGAACGCGACCGCAAGCGTCAGCAGAGTCGCGACGACGGATACCCAGATGGTCGCCCACACGGTCCTGACGTACGTCGGGACGCTGAAGAAGTAGCGGTAGTTGTCGACCGTCCAGTTGTGGACGACGTTGTAGTCGACGGTCTGCCAGAAGCTGTAACAGACGATCAGCCCGAGCGGGACGAGGAAGAAGAGACCGAACAGGACGATCGCCGGCGCAAAGCCGACGTAGTCGCCGACGCGCGCCGTCCACGACCGCCGCTCCGGGCGACCCAGCGGCAGCGCGACGTCTGCCGGCTGGGTCGCTTCGGAGCTGGGGCTTGCCACCTAGGCTCCGAACACCTCGTTGAAGGCGTCCGTGTAGGCCTGCTCGTTGCCGGACGGGCCCTTGAGGGTCATCTCGAGTGCCTTCTGCGGCTGGTTGTACAGCAGCCGCTGGGCCCGATCGCCGTGACCCTGATCCACGAGCATCTTGTAGGACTTCTCGTTGAACAGCGGCCGCCCGTTCGTGATGAAGTTCTGCGCGATGTAGGGCGCCTGCTCCATCGCGTTGACGAACCGCGCGAACGCGTCCTTGTTCTTCGAGGCGTTCACCATCTGCTCCGAGTCGATGAAGCCGATCGTGCCCTCCTTCGGGTACACCGGCTTCACGACCGGGCCGCCTGCGTCCTTCACGCGGTCGTCCGTGCCGAGGTTCGTGATGCCGATCCACGCCGAGCCGTCGGCGAGCGCACGCACCACCTCGTTGTTCTGCGAGGCGAGCTTCAGGACGTTCGGCTTGAACTGCTTCAGCCATGCCTTGGCGTCAGCGATCTCGGCCGTCGTCATGCTGTAGGGCTCCTTCGCCCCGGTCGCGCGGCCGGCGATCGCCATCATGTCCGTGGGGATGTTCTCGAGCGAGATCTTCCCCGCGTACTTCTTGTCGAGCAACGCGTGCCACGAGTCCGGCACGGTCTTCACGAACTTCGGGTTGTAGTAGATCTGCACTGTCGACCACGAGAACGGATAGCCCATGTAGTTCGAGCCGTCCTTCCAGAACGAGAAGTCCCGCGCGATCGAGTACAGCTGGGACGAGACGGGCAGCGACGACAGGTCGAACGACTCGGTCAGCCCGTCCTTGTGGTACTTGGGCACCCAGAGCGCGTCGCCGGAGACGATGTCGAACTGGCTGCCGGTCTGCTTGATCTTGAGATATGCGTCCGCGTTGTCGCTGAAGAGCTGCGGGCGCCCTTGCTCGTTCGTCTTTCCTTTCACCGCCGCCAGCTGGTCGTTGGCGTAGTGATCCGACCACGTCAGCCAGTTCAGCGTGACGGGGTGGTCGCTCTTTCCCGTAGCGGAACCACTGCCGCTCGAGCTCGACGACGAACCACCGCAGGCGCTGGCTATGTATCCGACTGCGCCGAGCGCCCCGAGCCGCAACACGCGGCCCCGGCTCATGCGCTCAGCGAACAAGCGCTCGTCAATTGACGTCAACTGCGTCTGCCTCCTTTCCTTCTGCCCCCTCCAGTAGCACCACATCCGCCGGATCCCAGATCAGCACGACCTCGGTATCCGGCCGCAGATCGCTCGCGGCAGCACCCTCCGTTCCGAAGAGCGCGGCGGTGACCGGCGTTTCCACGCCGTCACACGACACCGCCACGCGGGTGTGGCTGCCCAGGAACGACGATTGGGCGATTCGCCCCCGCAGGCCGGACCCGTTCGCCTCCGCGATGCGACGGATCTGAATCGACTCCGGCCGGACCATGAGCGTCGCACGGCCACTGCGGCGCGGTTCGGGTGCGGGGACCTCAGCACCGTTGTCGAGCGCAGCGCGTCCCCCCGGACCGACGTCGACATCGATGAAGTTCGACTCGCCGATGAAGTCGGCGACGAAAGCGCTGTTCGGACGGTGGTAGATCTCGTACGGCGTGCCCACCTGCTCGATGCGCCCGTGGTTCATGACGGCGATGCGTGTGGCCATCGACATCGCCTCTTCCTGGTCGTGCGTGACGTAGACGAACGTCGTGCCGACATCCCGGTGAATCTGGGCGAGCTCGATCTGTAGCCGCTTGCGGAGCTTCAGGTCGAGCGCGCCGAGCGGTTCGTCGAGTAGCAGGACGGCCGGCTGGTTGACGAGTGCACGTGCGACCGCGACGCGCTGCTGCTGCCCACCCGACAGCTGGGCCGGCAGGCGATCGGCGAACTCCTCGAGCCCGACGAGCGCGAGCGCCTCCTCGATCCTCCCCGCCGCGTCGCGCTTCGCGACGCGGGCCATCTTCAGGCCGAAGCCGACGTTGTCTCGCACGTTCATGTGCGGGAACAGCGCGTAGTTCTGGAAGACGGTGTTCACGGCCCGGCGATAGGGCGGGTGCTTGTTGACGCTCTGGCCGCGGATGAGAATCTCGCCGTCGCTCGGCGAGACGAATCCGCCGACGAGGTTCAGCGTCGTCGTCTTGCCGCATCCCGACGGACCGAGCAGGCAGAAGAACTCCCCCTCGGAGATCTCGAGGTCGGTCGGCTGCAGCGCGACCTGCGAGCCGTAGCGCTTCATCACGCCGCGGAATTGGATCGCGGCGGCGTCAGCCATCGCAGCCACACGAGCGGCGTGTAACGAGGGTCACCGGAACGCGCACCTCGCGTGCGTCCGTCTCCGAGCTCATCGCGTCGACGAGCAGCGCCGCGGCGCGCTCGCCGACGAGGCACGCGTCGTACGCGACGGCGGTGAGCGACGGCTCGAGCAGCTCGCCGAAGTACGGATCGTCGAACGAGACCAGCGCGACGTCCTGCGGGATCCGCACGCCGCGTTCTGCCGCAGCGGCCATGAATCCGAGCGCGAGCTCGGCGCTCGAAGCGAGCACGGCGCTTGCGCGCTGGGGATCGTCGAGGAGCTCGAGGCCGGCGCGCCGTCCGTCGCCGATCGACCACTCGCAGACACGGATGTAGCGCTCGTCTGCGCGACCTGATGCTCGAAAGGCCTGCAGGCGCTCGACCCCGGACGTCTCGCGCTGCGATCCGGCAAGGAATGCGATGTGCTCGTGCCCGTGCCCGACGAGATGCTCGAGCAGCAGTCCCGTTCCCCGCGCGTTCTCGAGGATCACGGCGCCGTCGCCGGCCCCGTCGGCGACGCTGTCGAAGAACACCGTCGGGGTGGTGCTCACGGCCGCCTCGAGAGCCTCAGCCGAGATGCCGGCGGTTGCCAGCAGGAGGCCGTCGACCTGGTGCGCGTACAGGGTCTCGAGCGCCGCGAGCTCGCGCTCGACGTCGAGGCTCGCATCCATCAGCAGGACGCGGTAGCCCGCTTGCCCGAGCCGACGCTGCGCACCCTTGAGCGCTGCGGCGTAGAACGGGCTCGACACGTCGGGGACGACGAAGCCGACGGTGAGCGTCCGCCGCGTTCGGAGCGATCGTGCGAGTGGGGAGGGCTGGAACTTGAGGCTCGCCGCCGCGCTCTCCACCGCGGCGCGGGTCGCAGGCGCGAGCCCCGCGTGCCCGTTGAGCGCCCGAGAAGCCGTGGATGGAGAGACTCCCGCCCGCTCGGCGACATCTGCCAGGGTCGCCTTTGGAAATCGATTGCGCAAGCGATTCCGACGCTGCCATACTCGGTCGCGCAGTGTCAAGGGCGGCGCGTCTCCTCCGGCTCGGCGTCGCCGGTCTCGGCGGGATGGGGACGCTCCACGCCGCGAACGCGGACCGTCTCACCGGAGCCGAGCTCGTCGCTGTCGCCTCGACGCGGGCGGCTCGCGCGGAGACGGTCGCCACGGAGCTCGGAGCCCGCCCGTGCACCTATGCCGAGCTGTTTGCGGCCGAGGACGTCGACGCGATCGTCCTCGCTGCCCGGTCGGCCGACCACGGGGCGCTCGCGGTCCGGGTGCTCGACGCCGGCAAGCACCTCTTCCTCGAGAAGCCCGGCGCGACGAGCCTCGTCGAGCACGAGCAGCTGCGGAAAGCCGCGGCCGCGGCACCGCAGCAGATCGTGCAGGTCGGGTACATGCGCCGCTACGACGCCGCGTTCGTCGACGCTGCCGAGCGTGTGCAGCGGGGGGAGGCGGGCATGCCGCTCGTCGTGCTGATGACGAGCCGCGACATGGAGTGGCCGGAGGGTGAGGATCCGCGCGACACAGGCGGCTTTCTCCTCGACATGGCCTCGCACGACTACGACGCCGCCTGTTGGCTGCTCGGCGACGACCCCGTCGAGGTCTCTGCCGTCCGCCAGGCGCAGGTCTACCCGCACCTCGCCGAGGTCGGCGATCTGGACAATGCGGTCGTGACGATCCGCTTTGCCGGCGGGGGGCTCGCCGTGACGCACGTCTCGCGCACGTCGCCGTTCGCGCACGACATCCGCTGCGAGATTGCGGGCACGGAGGGCTCCGTCTTCGTCCGCGGCTCCGGTGACGGGGAGGCTGCCTTCATCGGCCGCGGCGACGCAGGGCGTTTCCCGTCCGACTATTCCGCGCGCTTTGCCGATGCGTACCGGCTCGAGTTGGAGGCGTTCGTCGACGCCTGCCTGGCCCGACGCGCAACAGGACCGAGCCTCGACGACGATGCCAAGGCAGTCGCGATCGGCGTGGCCGCGCGCGCGAGCGCTATCGCCGGCCGGCCGCTCGCGGTCGGCGGCGACTGGCCTTGGCCCTGAGCCGCCGCGTCGTCGGCGTGCTGCTCGCGGCTGCCACAGCGGCTGTTGTGACGGCGGCCGTCGTCGACGCAATCCGCAAGGACACGCGGCAGCCGAAGCGGGCGGGCGTGACGTCGGCGCCCGCGCGCGGACGGCTCGGAACGCTGTACTACGTCGATCGTCACTGCAAGCTGCACGCAGTGACCGTCCCGGCGCTGCGTCCGGCGGCCGCTCCGCGCGACAGCGGTTGCAGCGCGCTCGTGTCGCCGTCGACACCTGCGCCGGGATGGTCGGTCTGGCCCTCGACGGCGCACCTGGCTGCGTGGTGTGACGGCAACCGCGTGCTCGTCGCGGCAGCGAGCGGTCTGCGGCTCCCGCTGATCGGCGGTTGCGCGCCCGCCTGGCGCCCCGACGGCTCGCTGACATACATCCGCCGAGGGACGATCGTGGAGTTCCCGCGCACCGGTCGTGCGCAAGACCTGCTCACCGCGGCACAGGTCGCTGCCGCCCTCGGGAAGGGCTGGCGTGCCGACCGTCTGGCGTGGCTCGGGCCGGACCGGGTTGCCGTCGCCGCGTCGAACAATGCGCGGGCGGTGCTCGCGGTGTTCGACGGCAAGCAGGTCGTCGCGCGCATTCCCGTCGAGCCCGGGCTCGATCTGCGCGCCAGCCCTCACGGGTCGTTCGTCGTCGCGCGCGGCGCAAACGGGCTTCGCATCTACGATGCGCGGCTACGCCGACTCGACGGTTCCGGGGCCGACACCGCCATCGCGTGGTCGCCGGACGAGCACTGGCGGGCGGTCGCCACCCGCCGACGCGTCGTCCTGAGCAGCACCGCTATGGAGCGGGTCGTCCTCCCGTCCGGCGCGCTCGACCTCGCCTGGACCCGCTAGATGCCTACGTGCTCCTTCAGCCAGCCGCGGTTGCGGCGCTGTGACTCCGCGGCGTCGACAGCATCCTGCGGGGTCTGCGGGACCATGTCCTGCTCGACGACGAGCCAGCCGTCGTAACCCGACCGCGCGAGCGCCGCGAAGAACGCGTCGAGGTCGACGTCGCCGGTGCCGAGCTCGCAGAAGACCCCCCGCCGCCACGCTTCCGGCATGTCGGCTCCGTCAGCAACGATGCCGGCGAGAACGTCGTTGCGAACGTCTTTCACATGGACGTGGTTGATCCGGTTGCCCCAGGTCTGCAACGCCGCGGTCGGATCGCCTCCGCCGAGCGCGAGGTGGCCGGTGTCGAGCAGCAGCCCGATGTCGGTGAGCTCGAGCAGGCGCTCGATCTCCCACGGTGCCTCGACGTACGTCGCCGTGTGGTGATGGAACGTCGGCTCGAATCCCCTGGACCGTGCGAGCTCGGCAGCCCGGGCTACGCCGTCGGCCAGCCGGCGCCAGCCGTCCTCGTCGAGGCCGATCGAGCGGTCCGCCGCGGCGCGCCCTGGAAAGCGGATGCGTTCGGCCGAGCCCGCGTCGGCGAGCACGGGCTTCGCGCTGCCGCCGTCCGCAGAGGCGAAGAGGTCGAGCGTGCCGCTCATCGCGGCGAGATCCTCCTCCCAGTGCTCCGGCTCGCTGAAGCGAATCGGGATGTAGCCTCCGACGAGAGCCAGCCGGCGCCCGTGGAGCGCGCCGCGAAGCGTCGACACGTCGCCGAGGTAGCCGGGAGGACCGAGCTCCGTCCCCTCGTAGCCGGCACTCGCGATCGCGGCGAGCACGTCCTCCGCCTCGGGGACGTCCGGGAGGACGCCGACCGTGATCTCGAAGGCCCCGTAGCTGCAGGGCGCGTTGGCGACGCGGATGCTCACGGCTTCACGAGCGGCACGCGCGGGTCGGGTGCGAGCTCGGCCCACGCCGGGCGGATCCAGGCGAGATCGGGATCGTCCGCAGCCGCCATCGAGCGTCGGTCACCGGCGAGCGCGTTGAGGTAGTAGAGGTCGTACCCGTGCGCCGCGCACGTGGTGTGATAGCCCCAGGGCACGAGCATCAGGTCGCCGTCGCGCACGGTCGCGGTGATGTCCGTCCGGTGTTCGGGGCTGTAGAGCCGCTGAACCGCGAAGGCGCCGGGCGGCTCGCGGCGCGTGCGGTAGTAGTACACCTCTTCCAGAACGACCTCTTCCGGCGGACGGTCCTCGTCGTGCTTGTGGGGTGGGTAGCTCGACCAGTTCCCCGCCGGGGTGAAGACCTCGACGACGAGCAGGCGCTGCGCGGGGAAGTCGGGCTTGACGATGTGGTTGATCTGGCGTGTTGCGTTGCCCGAGCCGCGCACCTCGATCTCCACGTCGGCGGGCATGATCGCGCGGGGCTCGAACCGTTCCTCGGCGAGTGCTGCGCAGACGCCGAGCTCCGCAGCCCCCGACACGGTGTAGCTCGTGTCACGCGGTAGGTAGAGCGCCCAGGGCATGCCGTCGAAGACCGTCGCACGGCCGCCAAGCTGCCAGGTCTCGCCTTCACTCTCTACCGTGCACGTCCCACCGAGGACGACGAGCGCGACCTCGTTTTCCCCTGTCTCTCGCCGAACCACGTCGCCGATGCGGTCGACGTGGAACGACAGGTAACGCCATGAGGCAGACGCCGGGTCGACCGTTTCCCACTCGCCTGCTCGCAGCAGCAGTTCATTCATGCGAGGACGGTCTCGAGCTCAGCGAGTCGCGGCATGGCTTCCGAGCATGCCAGCTGCGACGCGACGATCGCCCCGGCGACGGAGCCGCGGTGCACCGCCTCCTCGAGAGATCGGCCTGCATGTAAGGACTGCACGAAGGTAGCGACGAACGCGTCCCCGGCCCCGAGGCCGTTGACGACCTCGACCGGGTGGCCCTCGATGTCAGTCGACTTGCCGTCGTGTATCAGCGTCGCTCCGTGCTCGCCGCGCTTGAGCACGAGCGTGCGCACGTCGAGCTCCTCGGGCGTGCCCGCCGCCGCGGCGACCTCCTCCTCGTTGCCGACCACGATGTCGGCGGCCGCCGCGGCTTCGCGCGCGAGGCGTGAGAACTCGGCCGGATCCTCCCAGAGGGCCGGGCGCCAGTCCAGGTCGAAGATCGTGGTGCCGCGGTGGCTTGCAAGCGCCGAGAGCGTCGTCTCGCGGCTCGGGGACTGCGCGAGCCCGGTACCGGTGGCGAGCAGAAACGGGGCTGCCGCGACCTCCTCGGCGTCGAAATCATCCGGGCTCAGCTGCCAGTCGGGCGCGGTCGGATAGCGGTAGAAGGTGATCGGGAACCGGTCCGGGGGCCAGACCTCGCAAAACGTCGGAGGCGTGTTCAAGTGCTCGTCGACCGCGAGGAAGCGAACGTCGACGCCCTCCGCCGAGAGGAAATCCCGCACGAACTCTCCGTGCGGCTCGGGACCGACGCGGGACACGATCGCCGGCCTCAAACCGAGTCGTGCCATTCCCGTCGCGACGTTGCCGGCGAAGCCGCCGACGAAGCGTGTGTATGTGCGCACCTCGCGCAGGGGCGTGCGCAGCTGGTTGGGGTAGAGGTCGATTCCGACTCGACCGAAGACAGCAGCGTCGATCGCGTGCACTGCACGGACGCTACACGGCTACGAGCCGAGCGCGGCCGTGATTTGACGTTCCACGTCGCCACCCGGCCACCGCGCTACGCCGGTGCCAGACGACGTCTATGTCCGGTGCAGACGCCGCGCCGCCTCCGCGTTCAGTTCTGCGCCGAACAGCAGGGCGATCGCGGTCAGCCACAGCCAGACCAACGTGACGATCACCGCCGACAGAGATCCCCAGGTCTTGTTGTAGTTGTCGAAGGTCGCCGTGAAGAACGCGAAGCCGGCCGAGGAGACCACCCAGATCGCGGTTGCGAGCAAGGCGCCGGGGAGGAGCCCACGCCAGGACGGACGCTGTACGGGTGCGAGCCAGAGCATCACGGTGAGGATCGCCAGGAGCGCGCCGATCAGAAGCGGCCATTGCGCTCCCCACCAGATCCAGGCGACGAGCGACTCTTCGCCGGTCGCGCGGCCGATCCAGCTCGAAAGCGTCGGTCCGAAAACGAGCAGGCCGCCGACCACGATGAGCGCGAGCAGGAAGCAGAGCACGAGCTTGAACGCGATCCATCGTCGGCGCAGGAACGAGCGTGGGTCGCGGACTCCGTAGGCGAGATTGATCGCGGTCATGAAGGCGCTCATCGCGCCTGTCAGCGACCAGAGCGCCAGCAGCGTGCCGACGACGATCAACAGCACGCTCGTGTGAGCTCTCGAGTTGATCTGTTTGAGGCTCGAGCCGAACAGGTCGAGCACCTGCGCCGGGATCGCGCCGTGCAGCGAGGAGAGCAGGCTGTCGATCGTCGCCGCCGAGGTGGTGAGCGTGAAGCTGCCGACGGCAACCAGGAGTAGCGAAGGAATCGCGAAGAAGGTCGAGTACGCAAGCGCCGACGCGAGCAGTGGTACATGGTTGTCGAGCGCGGACCTCGCAGCGGCAACCCCGATCTGCCACCACCCGCGTGCCCGGAGGTCGCGCAGGCGCCCGACCGTCTGGTGCTCCACTCCGGCAACGGTCTCTATCCCATGCACCTCACGATTGTCATGGTTGCGCTTCGCTCGCCGAACTGCACCTTCGACCGACTGGTACGCGACCAGGCGGTTAGCGGATCCTCAATGAGGACGCCGTCTCGAACGACGATTCTGCCGGTGCGAGGTCATCGCGCCTCTTCTTCGGCGGCGGTCCGCTCGGCGGTCGGGACTGCTTCCAGACGCTCATCTGGAATCGCCATGCCGCTCTCGACCGAGATGCCGTATGTTCCGGCCGCAAGGCGCGCCTCTGCACGCTCGAGGGCAGCGAGCTCTTCGCGCAGGTCGTCTGCAAGCCCTTCGTCGAGCTCGTCCTGGTACAGGTCGGACGCGAGATTCATCGGGTCTTGATCGTCCGCTTCCTCGCCCGTGGCCAGATGACCGAGCCCCGCGAGCGCTCGTTCGATTCGCCGGCGCTCGGCGGTCAGCAGCTCGCGGGCTCGCTCGGGGTCCATCTCATTCGACGCTATCAACGGTCGCGAGACTCGGTGGCAATCTTGCGAGGCCGCCGCCCCGCGCTGGCTAGCCGCCCTGAACGGACTGCGTAGCTCGAGACGATCACGGTCGGTGGCGTGGGTGCTGGTGGTCAGAGCATCTTCGTAGTCATCGCGTTATCCGGGCAGCTGCACTTACGGCACCGTGTCCAGCAGCTCGTTGTCGGTGCCACGCATCCGCGGCCTGGAGGAGACGCACCGCGCCGATGACGATGAGATAGGCGCCGAGCAGGTTGATCACAGCTTCGAGACTGCTTCCTGGCCGCGCGAGCATTGCGATCCCGAAGACGAACGCAACGATCCCTGACACGGCACCGAGCCAACGCTCACGGCTCGTGCTGGGCCGCGTCGATAGCGCTGCCACCTCAGCGAGCCCGAAGACGACCGCCGACGCGCCGACGGCATACAGGAGAGCGAGCTGCGAGATCGTGGGCCACACGAGGACGACGACGCCGGCGCCGGCCAATGCAGCGACGACGATGAGGCGGTCGCCGCGCCTGGTCGGATCAGGATGCCGTGCGACCTCGAGAAGCTCGGCCGCCGCAGAGACGACCAGGGCGACGCCCACGACGACCCCGACCGTCCTGACGGTCGGCGCTGCCAACGCGAGGATCGCAACACCCGCGGCGAGCGCGACGGCACCCTGAGCAACAACGGGAAGGGCTCCGATACGCCGCTGCCAGATCACGCGCTCTGGGCGCATACGGTCGGCCGCGGCCGAGATCGGAGTCGCGCCCGGGCCCGGCGCCTGTGCGACGGTGACGCGACGGCTCGACCACCCCCGCAACGCCCACACGGTCAGGAAGGTTGCGCCGACGAGCGACCCGCCCTCATCGCAAAGAAGATCCGTCTCGGTGTCCCACAGCCCTCCTACGAAATGGCCGCCCAGGAACTTGTCCTCGAACCACTCGATGCTCTCGTAGACGCCGCCCACCGCGATGCCGAGCGCGAGCGTGACGATGAAGATGCCGCTGATCCGCGCGAGTCTGTGCTCGCGGATCGCTCGACCGGGGTCCGGGACGACACCAAGCCGCACGAGCACGATGTAGAGGACGGGGACGTAGCCGATCGGCGAGAGGCCGTGGACGATCTTGTCGTAGTAGAACCAGCCCCCGTAGAGGCTGAGTGCCGTGCCGTAGGCGATCAGCGTCATCGCGACCACCAGGCCGAAGTCGAACCAGCGCGGAAGGTCGATGACGCGCGCAACTAGCAGCACCACGGATGCAGCGGTGAGCGCGACCGCCGTCGAGCGCCCCTGGACGGCAAATGCGATCGCTCCGGCGAAGAACGCGATTCTCAGTACATCGAGCCCGTCGCGGACGAGCCAGCTCCAGTCGCCGTAGACGAGCCGTCTGCGATCCCACCCCGGGTGCGCTTGGACCGCCGTGGTCATCTTGCGACGCCGACATCGACGACAAGCGGGCGGTGGTCCGAGCCGACGTTCGGGCCGTCGTGCTGGTCGGTCACTGCGACGCCGTTGCTCACGAAGCAGTTATCCAGCGGCACGCGCAGGAGAGAACTCCACGTCGGCCAGCTGTAGCCGGCCCAGGCGCGGCTGCCGTAGAGGTCACGCAGGCGCGCGTCCGCCGCGAAGTGGCGAAGCGGGCCCGTCCAGGGCGGAGTGTTGAAGTCGCCGCAGACGACGACGCGCTTGCCCAGTTGCGCGCGCGCCGCAGCAGCCATCGCGTCGAGCTGCCGGACGTGAATCGAGCCTGCAAAGGGCGTGTGCACGTGCGTGACGACGACCGTAACGGTTTTGCCGGAGACGCGCAGACGCGCGACAACGGTCGCCGGCCCGTCGGACGGGAAATGCACGACTCTCGCCGACAGCAGCGGCACGCGGCTGTAGACGCCGATCCCGTACGCATCCCGGCGAGCCTCGACGACACTCGTCGGATAGCCCGGAAGCTGCTTGCCGAGCTGCCGCGCCATGACGGGCGTCAGCTCGGTGACACCGAAGAGATCCGGGCGTGTCTGCACGACGAGACGCCGCAACGCGGCGAAGTCGCTGTTACCGACTTCGACATTTGCGACCACGAGCCGCAACGCGGGCCGCGCCGGCACGCTCGGAGACGCGGTGACGCTCCCCGACAGCGGAATGCCGAGCACGGCGAAGTTGACTGCCGCAAACGCGGCCGCCATCACCGCGACTCGTGGCCGTCGCAGGAGCAGAGCAACGAGTGCGGCGCCGACCAGCACGACGAGGTACTGCAGACGAAACACGTCGGCCGTCTCGAACGCCCACCAGAACCGGTCGAGGAGCCCGATCATCGTGGCGAGCCCGACGAGCACGACGACACCCCCAACGAACGCACGCAGAGTGCTCACTGCCTTTCGAGAGCGGGTCACAGGCCACTTGTAGCAACCGGCTCCATGTGCCCTGTAATCTCGAGCCTTGTGGGAACCGACCCGGGCCGGAGCGGGAGGATGAACCTCCACTTTCCTAGCATGTTCGACATCGGCAGGTTCCTTGCTTTCGCCGGTCTGACGCTCCTCGTGGCGTGGCTGGCCGGCACGGGGCGCGTTGCCTACACCTTCACCATGCTCCTGATTGCTGGAGCGCTCGTGTATGCGGTTCTCGATCTCGTCGACTACGAGATCGTGAAGAGAAAACGACGAGAGTGATCCTCAGGCAGGAGCGTGCACGGCTCCGCCGCCTTCCGGCGCGCCGACTTGCCCGACGCTGACCAGGACACGCGCGGCGATCACCCCGAAGACAAAACCGCCGACATGGGCAAAGAAGGCGACGCCGCCGCCGTTCGCTGACGCACCGAAGAGGCCGAAGTTGGCCTCGATGAGCTGGTAGAGGAACCAGGCGCCGAGGAAGAACATCGCCGGCAGCTGGACCGGGAAGATGACGATGAGCCCGCGCACGGTCGAGTGCGGATAGAGAACGAAGTAGGCGCCGAGCACGGCGGCGATCGCGCCGCTGGCGCCCAGGTTCGGGACGCGTGCCTCCGCGGTAGTGCCGAAGAGGAGCGTCATCGCCGTCTGCGTCAGCGTCGCGACGAAGCCGCCCGCGAAGTAGAAGGCGAGGTAGCGAAGCGGCCCGAAGGCATCTTCGACGTTCTTGCCGAACACGGCCAGGAAGAGCATGTTGCCGAGGATGTGGTCCCAGCTTCCGTGCAGGAACATCGAGGTGATCCAGCTCACGCCCCACGACTCGGGCCCATGACACGAGTTGTTGACCGTGCAGGGATAGAAGGAGGCGTGGAACACCGCCGATTGGAGGTGCGGCAGCTCGTAGAAGATCCAGACCGCGAAGTTGGCCACGATGATCGCGACGTTGACGATCGGGAACCGCCGAGCCGCGACCCCATCGGAGAGGGGAAGCACCGACGAAGCCTCTCAGGTTCTCAACCGCACCGCGGCCGTTGACGACCTTAGGCCGCAGAGCCGTTGTGTCGATCTGGTGTCGCCCCGTTGTTCAGGCCGGACGGGCAGGAGTAGTGTCGGCGAGCTCCCTCAATCCGAGAGGGTCCGCGAATCCGAGAGGAGGTCGTCGCACCCGCCCGCACCGACTAAGGAGGTTCTCATGAGCACGGCCGCCGAGACCGCAACGGGGGTCCGGCCCTTCCAGGTCGACGTTCCGCAGGAGAAGCTGGACGAGCTGCGCCGGCGCATCGACGCAGCGCGATTGCCCAGCAAGGAGCTCGTCGACGACCGCTCGCAGGGCGTGCAGCTGGCGACGATCCAGGAGCTCGCTCGCTACTGGAAGAGCGACTACGACTGGCGCAAGGCCGAGGCCAAGCTGAATGCGCTACCGCAGTTCACAACGGAGATCGACGGAGTGGACATCCACTTCATCCATGTGAAGTCGAAGCACGAGGATGCATTGCCGCTGATCATGACCCACGGCTGGCCCGGCTCGGTGATCGAGCTGCTCGAGGCCGCCGGCCCGCTCACCGATCCGACTGCGCACGGCGGAAGCGCCGAGGACGCCTTTCACCTGGTGCTGCCGTCACTCCCGGGGTATGGGTTCTCCGGCGAGCCGACGGAGGTCGGCTGGAACGTCGGCCGCATCGCGAAAGCCTGGGCGGAGCTGATGCACCGGCTGGGCTACACCCGCTACGTCGCCCAGGGCGGCGACGTCGGCGCCTCGGTGACCGACCAGATGGGCCGGCAGGCGCCCGAGGGGCTGCTCGGCATCCATATGAACCTGCTCGTCACGACTCTGTCCGGCGCCCCTGTGCCCGAGAACACCGAGGAGGAACGCGCCGCCCGTCAGGCGATCAACACCTTCAGGGCGAGCGGCTTTGGTTACTTCCTGGAGCAGAGCACGCGGCCGCAGACGATCGGTTACGCCCTGCTGGATTCACCCGTCGCGCTGGCTGCTTGGATGCTCGACCACGACACGGACGCCTACTACAAGATCTCCCACGCCTTCGTCGACGGGGAGCCGTCCGGGAATCTCACGCCGGACCACATCCTCGACAACATCACGCTGTACTGGCTGACCGGCACCGGTGCCTCCGCGGCGCGGTCGTACTGGGAGAACGGACAAGCGGCAGCGCAGGCGGCCGCGAGCGGCCAGGCTCCTCCGCCTGTCTCGCTTCCGGTCGGCTTCACGACGTTCCCCGGCGAGATCTGGCAGAGCCCGCGCAGCTGGGTCGAGGCGGGATACCCGAACGTCACCTACTTCAACAAGGCCGAGCGCGGCGGGCACTTCGCCGCCTGGGAAGAGCCGGAGCTCTTCGCCACAGAGGTGCGAGCCGCATTCCGACCACTGCGTTAATCGGAGCACGTGGGCGGCGCGCAACACTGCGCGCCGCTCGCAGCCCTGGTTGACGTACGGGATCGGCGGCCGATACCCATCGGCGAGCACTTCCTCGCCGGCGAGGGTAAAGCGGGTGGGAGCTAGACGGTGACTTCCAGAGTGCGGATTCCGGTGGAGTCGATCCAGACCCGCGAGTCACTCTTGACGACCTTCGCGAGAACGTTGTCGCAGTGTGAGCAGCGGAGAACGATGCCGGCGCCCCGGTAGACGTGAACGGCTCCAACTGGTCCGGCTGCGCCACAGCTGGCACAGGTCCCGACCGCGGTCGTCATCTCGACCGCGAACACCTCCTGCAGTAGGCCCGCGACGGCGTTGCCGTCCAGCATCAGTTCGTCCATCTCAGCCTCCGCTGGGTCCGAAGCGTTCGGTCTTGATCGCTCGCGCTTCGTGTCCGAGCCGCACGAGCGCCTCGGCCACGGCCTCGACGAACGGGGTCGGCCCGCAGGTGAAGAAACACGGCTGCTCGGTTGGTCCGGGCGCGACCTCGGCCAGCATCTCGGGGTCGACACGTCGCGCGTAGCTCGTCCACCCGGGCGGTTGCAAATCGGTCAGCGTGTACGCGACCGTGAGGCCGTTGCCGCTCAGGGCTTCGAGCTCGTCGCGATAGATGAGATCGTCCTCGCTGCGTGCGGAGTAGAGCAAGCGCGTTTCGGTGTCGTTGCCGGCGGCTGCGCGTGTCCGGATCATCGCCATTAGTGGCACGATGCCCGATCCGCCCGCGACGAGCGTGAGCGGCCCGCCGTCGGAAGGCTCCCAGACGAAGTAGCCGCCGATCGGGCCGCGCAGCTCGATCTTGTCGTCCGGGCGGAGCTCGTCGGTCAGGTAGGGGGACACTTCGCCGTCCTCGAGTCTTTGGACCGTGAGCGCGACGCGGGTGCTGTCGGGCGCGGAGGCGATCGAGTAGCTTCGCTCCGCCTGATAGCCGTCCTCCGCCGTCAACCGAACATCGACGTGCTGGCCGGCCCGGTGGCCGGGCCAGCCCGGGACGTCGAAGACGAGCGTCTTGACGCGCGGCGCCTCGACGACGACCTCGACGAGTTCGGCGAGCTGCCAGGTCAGTCGCCTGAGTAGCGCTGTTCCTGCCATGGGTTTCCGTAGTGGTGGTAGCCGTTTGTCTCCCAGAAGCCGGGCTCGTCTGTCGACTGGAGGCGGAGGCCGCGTACCCACTTGGCGCTCTTCCAGAAGTAGTGGTGCGGGACGAGCATGCGCGCGGGGCCGCCGTGCTCGGGCGCGAGCGGTTGACCTCCGTAGGCGAAGACGACCCACGCCTTGCCGCCCGTGATGTCCTCGAGCGGCAGGTTGGTCGTGTAGCCGCCGTCCGAGTACTGGGTCACGTACTCGGCT
>Ga0114129_10001715_pt1 | contig 29912 bp, 29 predicted proteins | sample RhiMetdeltSRZDD1_FD_80071 | JGI IMG/M metagenome (GOLD analysis project Ga0114129, IMG submission 80071) | Populus rhizosphere microbial communities from Tennessee, USA - Rhizosphere MetaG P. deltoides SRZDD1 (version 2) (version 2) | ecosystem: Host-associated > Plants > Roots > Rhizosphere >... | reverse complement strand
GTCGTCCATGCCGATCGGCGGGCCCTGGGCAGGAACGTCCAGCCACTCGGGCGCGCGGTTCTCGCCGTACATGTCGATGAGGTGCCACAGCCGCCAGGCGATGGTCGTGAACGGCTCCGGGTCGGGACGAGGCAGTGGCCAATCGATCCGCCATGTGCCGTCAGCCCGCTGCCGGACCGACCAGCACCCGGGCGCCGGCTCCCAGAAGTACTCCTCGTCGCCCAGCCCCTCCAGGCGCGTGCGGGTCCGCCGCCACACGCCGTCGGACAGGTCGACCAGCTCGCGCTTCACGTCCCCCACGCCGCGCAGCGTACCCAGGCCTGGGTCCTAGCCCGGGAGCACCTCCGACCGCGCGCCGGCGGTGCGGATCTGGCGGGCGTCCTCCGGGAGGAGGAACCCGGCCCGCTCCGCGGCGCGGGTCGCCCGCACCCACGCCGAGACGAAGCCTCCGTGGTCGCCGTAGAGCGCCGCCAACTGCTCCGGCGTGAACGGCACCGTGATGCCGAACAGGAAGCAGAAACCCGTGCCCGTCTGGCCGAGGCCGTTGAGCTTGGCGACCGGCGCGTCCACCGCCGGGGTGCGGATGCCGCCCAGCACGTTGCCGTTGGCGTCCACGGCGTACTGCACCGGCTGGACGCTGATCGTCTCGAACCGGGGCGAGTGCGGTGGCGGGCGGCCGTCGGCGACCCAGCGGTGGAGGGACCGGATCGCCGAGCGCAGCACGAACGTCTGGGGCCCGCTGTTGATCGGCGTCGCGCACGTGAAGTTGGGGATCGGCTGAGCCGTGGGGTGCAGCATCGAGTCGAACCACGCCTCGACCGACGCCCGGGCGCCGGTGTCCGTCGCCCCCTGCCGCAGGCCGTAGAGGTCGAAGTGCGCCGTCCCGGCCACCTCCCACAGCCTGAACATCGCGGTGTCGTCCTGGCGGGCCGTCAGCCCCAGGTCGTTCTCGGTCTGGAACACCAGCACCGGGACGTCCAGGTCGTCACGGATGAAGCTGGGGTTGGGTGTCGGGACGGCCGTCAGCGGCGGCTGCGACAACGCGGAGCCCGCCGGGCCGCGGCTGTGGACCAGGAAGCCGTCGTACACGCCGGCGATCGGGTGCACCGCGTTGATGTAGGTCGTCAGGCGGGTGGCCGACTGCGACTCGCCGACCCCGAGGATGCTGCGGGGTCGCAGGCCGCCGAGCACCGTGGCGGCGTCGTCCCGGACCGCCTGGCCGGCCTGCGAGAACATGTCGTACGAGTAGCTGTCGCCCGGGTGCTCCAGGTCCGCGTAGCGGACCGGGTCGAACCCCTTGGTCGAGTTCATCCCGACGGCCTGGGCCGACACGCCGACCCACGCGTAACCCTGCCGGATCAGCTCGTCGTGCATGTGGATCCAGTCGGGGCTGGCGTCGGCGCCCCCGCTGACGTTCAGCCACTCGACGACGACGGTGCCGTTGAAGTCCCGCGGCCGGGTCGGGCGGTTCACGACGATCCGGGTCGTGAAGTCGGCCGGCGTCGTCGGCTCGACCGTCCAGCGGCCGTCGGACGTGAGCGGCGCGGCCGGCGCGTAGCCGTCGGCGGTGCCCTCCACGAGGAACTCCTCCTGCGTGTAGCCCACCGACGCCAGGTCGAACGAGGTGTGACCGAAGATGACGGGCACCCCGTTGCCACCCGTGGCCGGCCTGGTCGTGGTGGCGGGCCCGGTCTGCGCACCGGCGCCCCCAGCCATCCCGGTGGACACCAGGAGCACGCAGACGGCGCTCCCCAGAACACGACGAACCCTCATGTCTCTCCCCCCGAAGTGCGGCTCACACCGCCACAGAGCAACCGCGGCCCATTCTGAACATGCGCATCTCGAAAGGGAAGAGCGAGATTCCCGCGGGTCGCGCGGCCGGCCGCGGGTCAGTCGGTGCAGAGGCAGAACGGGTGGCCCGCCGGGTCGAGCATGACCCGCAACTGGGCGGGGTCGCGGTCCGCGGGCTGGTGAGGGGCGACCCTGGCGCCCGACTGGACGGCCAGGGCGACGGCGTCCTCGACGTCGTCCACCTCGATCTCGAAGTGGATCATCTTGTGCTGGGCGCCGGACTCCTCGGGCCAGGTGGGCGGGGTGTACCACTCCTCCGCCTGGAAGCTCAGGCTGACACCACCGGCCGGGTCGCGCATCGAGATCCAGTCGGGACCGTCGCTGGCGGTCACCTCCCAGCCGAGCAGGTTCCCGTAGAACCGGGCCATCTCCTCGGCGTCCGCACAGTCCAGGCACACGCCCGTCCACCGCACCGCGCTCGCACTCATGGCGCGACCGTACGCCGAATTCGGGTGCGACCCCGACCCGGCGCACGGTGGACTGTCCGCCCGTGACCGTGCCCCGCATGCACGACGAGGAGGTCGGCGTCGACGACGACCTCGTACGCCGCCTGCTGGCGGCGCAGATGCCCGACCTCGCCGGCCTCCCCCTCACCCGGATCGAGGCGTGGGGCACCGACCACGCCATCTTCCGGCTCGGCGACCGCCACAGCGTCCGGCTGCCGAAGATCGGCTGGGCCGCCCACCAAGGCGAGAAGGAAGCCACCTGGCTGCCGATCATGGCGCCCCACCTGCCCGTCGAGGTGCCCGTGCCCCATGCGGTCGGCGAGCCCGGTGGGGGCTATCCCTTCCCCTGGTACGTCGCGCCGTGGCTCGACGGGACGAACCCCTCGCCCGACGGCGGGACCGACGGCGCGGCCGCCCACCGGATGGCCCTGGCGGCCGACCTCGCCGCCTTCGCGTTGGCGCTCCAGGCGGTCGGCGACGTCGTCGACCCGGCCAGCGCGCCCCCGCTCCACCGCGGCCAGCGGGGCGGTCCGCTGGAGCAGGCCGACGGCTCCACGCGCCGCCGCGCCGCCGACCTGCGGGGCGAGGCCGGCGACGCCGCGGTCGACGGGCTCCTGGCGGTGTGGGACGCCGGCCTCCACGCGCCGGCGTGGGACGGCCCGCCCCGATGGTTCCACGGCGACCTGATGGACGGCAACCTCCTGCGACGCGACAGGCGCCTGACCGGGGTCATCGACTGGGGCTCCTTGGCCGCCGGCGACCCCGCGGTCGACCTGGTGATCTGCTGGAGTTTCTTCGACGGTCCCAGCCGCACCGCCTACCGCGACGCGCTCGGCTTCGTCGACGAGGACATGTGGCTGCGGGGCCGGGCCTGGGCGGTGTCGGCGGCGATCCAGGCGCTGCCGTACTACCGGGACACCAACCCTGACATCGTCGCCCGCTCGTGGCGGGCGGTCCGGGCGGCCCTCGCCGACCTCGACGACCACGGTCGCTGACCTGGTCCGTCACCCACGCTCTCCCGGCAGGGGGATGTCGACGCCCCGCCCGGCCGCGGGCCTGACGATCGGCGGCGTCAGCGCGGGTCGAGCCAGAGGTGCATGAGGTCCCGCAGCCGGTCGATGCCGACGCCCTTGGTGGCGCTGACCCAGATCACGTCGGACCGCTCCAGCTGGCAGGCGGCCGCCACCTCGCGCTTGCGCTTCTCCCGGTGCGACGAGCGCACCTTGTCGTGTTTCGTGGCCACCACCGTGTGGGGGATGGCGTTGTCCCGCAGCCACTCCAGCATCTGCGTGTCGAGCGGCGTCGGCCCGACCTCGCCGTCCACCAGCACCAGCACCATCGCCAGCGCCTCCCGCTCGAGCAGGTAGCCCTCGATCATCCGCCGCCACGACGCACGGGTCGTCTTGGACACGTTGGCGTAGCCGTAGCCGGGGCAGTCGACGATCGTGGCGCCGTCGCCCGCGCTGAAGCAGTTGAGCAGCTGGGTGCGGCCCGGCGTCTTGGACACCTTGGCCAGGTCCTTGCGCCGCCCCAGGGCGTTCAGCAGCGACGACTTGCCGACGTTGGAGCGCCCGACGATCGCCACCTCCGCCCGGGAGTCGGGCAGCCGGCCGGCGTCGGCCGCCGACGTCATGAACGCGATGTCGAGCGGGGAACTCACCATCCCATTGTCATCGATCAGCCGAGCCCGCTCGGCGCGCCCGGCGGGGCGACGACGGCGCCGTCCGCGATCAGGCGAGCGCGCGGCGCAGGGCCTCCCCCGCCTCGTCCACTGCGGCCTTGCCCTCGGGGATCATGTCGCCCATCGAGAAGAACCCGTGGATGACGCCGTCGTAGCGGGTCGTCGTCACCGGCACCCCGGCCGCCTGGAGGCGGGCGGCGTAGGCCTCGCCCTCGTCGCGCAGCGGGTCGAACTCGGCGGTGATGATCAGGGCCGGGGGCAGCCCCGCCAGGTCCTCGTGGGGCGCGTGGACCGGCGACACGTGCGGGTGGGTGCGGTCGCCGTCGCCGACGTAGTGACCCCAGAACCAGGCCATCGTGTCGCGGGTGAGGAAGTAGCCCTCGGCGTTCTCGGTGTGGGACGCCGAGCCCATCGTCCCGTCGGTGACCGGGTAGACGAGCAGCTGGAACGCGACCAGGACGCCGGCGTCCCGCATCCGGGCCGCGGCGACCGCCGCCAGGTTCCCGCCGGCCGAGTCGCCGCCGACCGCCAGCCGGGCCGGATCCACGTCCAGCGCCTCGGCGTTGTCGACGACCCACCGCACGGCGGCGCAGCAGTCGTCGAGCGGCGCGGGGAAGGGGTTCTCGGGCGCCAGCCGGTAGTCGACCGACACGACCGTGACGCCGCTCGCCGCGGCCACGGCTCGCACCGTCGAGTCGTGGGTGTCGATGTCGCCGATGACCCAGCCGCCCCCGTGGAAGTACACGAGCACCGGGCGGGGGCCGGGCTCGTCGGTCGGCACGTAGATCCGCACGGGCACGTCGCCCGCGGGGCCGGCTGCGGCGGCGTCGGTCACGGACGCCACCTCGGTCTTGGACTCCAGGGCGCTGAGCGCCGCGTACATCTCCCGGGCCTGCTCGGGTGTGACCTCCTTGAGTTCGGGTCCGCCCGTGGCGGCGATCATCGTGAGGATGGTCTGGACCTCGGTCGTGACGGGCATTCGGGCTCTCCCCCTGGCGGCGCTGACGTGGGCGTCATCTTGGCACCGTCCGGTCAGGTCGTGCCGTAGAACAGGCGCTCCACCACCCGGCGGGCCCGACGGGTGACGCGGCGGTAGTCATCCCGCAGCTCCCAGGGCGTGGTCTCGAGCGACGCGGCCAGGTGCGACAGGTCCTCCGACCGCTGGGGCAGCGCGTCCGCCGCCTGCGGGCCCGAACCCACCAGCCACCAGCGGTTCCGGGCCTCCTCGCAGAACCGGTAGGCGTCCGCCAGCACCTGGGCGTCGACCGCGGGCAGCGCCCCCGCGTCCGCCAGTGCCCCCAGCGCGCCCATGGTCGACGGCGAGCGGATCCCGGTGCGCAGCTGCAGCAGCTGCACCGTCCACTCGATGTCGGACAGCGAGCCCCGGCCCAGCTTGAGGTGGAACGCCGGGTCTTCGCCCGGCGGGATGCGCTCCCGCTCGATGCGAGCCTTCATCCGCCGGATCTCCCGCTCGTGCTCGGCGGTGAACGGCAGGTCCCACACCGCTCCGGCGAGCTGGTCGAGGAACCGCTGCCCCAGGTCGGGGTCACCCGCCACCGGCCGGGCCCGGGTCAGCGCCTGGCGCTCCCAGGTCTGGGCCCAGCGGTCGAGGTACGCGGCGTAGCCCTCCAGGCTGCGGGACAGTGCACCCTGCCGGCCCTCGGGTCGCAGGTCGGCGTCGATCGGGTAGATGCGCTGGGCCGGCGTGGCCCCGGCCAGGAACTTCACCAGCCCCGACGCCACCCGCAACCCCTCCTGCGGTTCGCCCTCGTGGACGAACAGCACGTCGAGGTCGCTGGCGTAGGACAGCTCCCCGCCCGCGAACCGGCCCATCGCCACGACCGCGAACGGCTCACGGGGCTCCAGCTGGGCGAGCGCCGTCTCGGTCGTGGCCTCGGCCAGCGCGGTCAGGTCGCGGCTCACCGTGGACACGTCGGCCTGGCCGAACACGTCGCGGGCCGCGACGCCGAGCAGGTGGCGGTGCCGCCAGCGGCGCAGCGCCCGCTGCCGCTCGTCCAGGCCGTCCCGCCAGGCCACCGTGTTGGCAGCCGAGGCGACCAGGCCGTCCCGCTCCAGGATCTGGAGGCGACCCGCGTCGGCCAGCCGGGGGATGAGGTCGGGGTTGGCCGCCAGGGTCTCACCCAGGAACCCGCTCGTGCCGAGCAGCTCGCACAGGCGCCGGGCCACCTCGGGGCTGTCCCGGAACGCGTGGGCGAGCTCCAGCGCCCGCTGCTCGCCCGACGCCAGCTTGCGCAGCCCGAGCAGGCCGAGGTCGGGGTTCGGCGACTCGGACAGCCAGTCGAGGACCAGCGGCAGAAGCTGGCGCATCATCCGCGACGAGCGGGTCAGGCCCCGGGTCAGCTCCCGCACCGCGTCCCGGGTCCGCTCGGCGTCGGCGAAGCCGAAGCTGGCCAGCGCCTCGGCCGCGGCCTCCGGCGACATGGCGCCGACCCCGGCCAGCGCGTCGAGCAGCGGGCGGAAGTAGACGCGCTCGTGGATCGACCGGACCAGGTTGCGCTGGCGGGCCATCTCGCGGTCGAACGCCTCGGTCGGGCCGGTCTCCGGGCTGCCCCGGAACCCGAGGACCCGGGCGATGCGCCGGCGCTGGTCCCGGTCGGCGGGCAGCGTGTGGGTCTGGCGCTCGTCCTCGATCTGGAGCGCGTGCTCGACCCGCCGCAGCCAGCGGTAGGCGCCGGCCAAGCCCTCGGCGTCGTCGGCGGCGACATAGCCGCCCGCGCCCATCTCGTCCAGCGCCACCAGGGTCGTGGGCGAGCGCAGCTCGGGGTCCGACGGGCCGTGGACCAACTGCAGCGTCTGCACCGCGAACTCGATGTCCCGGATGCCGCCGGGCGATCGCTTGACCTCCCGGTCTGCGACGCCCTTGCGCTGGACCTCCGCCTCGGCCCGCGCCTTGAGCGACCGCAGCGAGCGCAGGTCCTCGGCGGTCAGCCGCCGCCCCCACAGCGCCAACGACGCTGCCGACGCCCACTCCCGGCCCACGTCGAGGTCGCCGGCCACCGGCGCGGCCTTGAGGAGCGCCTGGAACTCCCACGGCGCCGCCCACCGGTTCCAGTACGTGACATAGCTGTCGACCGACCGGGTCAGCGCGCCGTCCCGCCCCTCGGGCCGGAGGTTGGCGTCGACCCGGAAGCAGCGCCGGGCGATGTCCATGACCGCTCGGGCGCCCCGGGCGTCGCCGTGCACGAAGAGGACGTCGACGTCGCTGGCGTAGTTGAGCTCGCGGCCCCCGAGCTTGCCCATGCCGATGACCGCCATGCCGTCGACCCCGGCCAGCCGCACCGAGGCGTCGAGCACGCCGGCGGCCAGGTCCGACAGGGCGGCGGTCGTGGCCTCCAGGTCGTCGCGGCCGAGGAGATCCCGGGCGGTGATCCGCAGCTGGGCCAGCCGCTTGCGCCGGACCAGGTCCCCGACGTCGTCCGCCTCCGCCACCGGCCCGGCGGGCGGCGGCGCGTCGAGGGCGGCCAGGACGTCGAGGGCGACCGGATCGGTCTCCAGCAGCCGGGTCGAGCTGCGGCTGGCGGCCAGCACCGCCACCAGCGCCTCGGCCAGGGCGGGCGACGCTTCCACCCGGGCGCGGACATCGTCGCCCAGCCGGTCCAGGGCGGCCCGCACGGCGCCGGGATCGGCGCTGCGGTCCACCAGGTCGCCGATGTCCACCTCTTTGTTCTACGCCGCCACGCCGTAGCCTCGCGGTGTGGCCCGCCTCCGTGTCGCGCTGTGCCAGATCAACACCACCGTCGGCGACCTCGACGGCAACGTCGACCGGGTGCTCGCCGCGCTCGCCGACGCCCAGGCCCGCGGCGCCGACCTGGCCGTGTTCCCCGAGCTGGCGATGACCGGCTACCCACCCGAGGACCTGCTGCTCAAGCCCGGCTTCGTGGCCGACAACCGGCAGGCGCTCGACCGCGTGGCCGCCGCGTCCGGGGCGTGCGCGGCGGTGGTCGGCTTCGTCGACGCCGGCCGGGACCTCTACAACGCCGCCGCGGTGTGCGCGGGCGGCGGGGTCACGGCGATCTACCACAAGCAGAACCTGCCCAACTACGCGGTGTTCGACGAGCAGCGCTACTTCGCGCCCGGCACGGGTACCGCACCGCTGGTCGAGATCGGCGGCGTGCGGGTCGGCGTGTCGATCTGCGAGGACGCGTTCACCCCCACCGGACCGATCGCCGCCCAGGCGGCCGGCGGCGCCGAGCTGGTGGTCAACATCAACGCCTCGCCCTACTACGCCAACCGGCTGCCCGAGCGGGAACGGATGCTGGCCACCCGGGCGTCCGACGCGTCCTGCGCGCTCGTCTACGTCAACCAGGTCGGCGGCCAGGACGAGCTGGTCTTCGACGGGGCGTCGATGGTGTTCGACGCCAACGGCGGCCTGCTGGCCCGGGCCGGCCAGTTCACCGAGGAGACGGTGGTCTGCGACCTCGAGGTCCAGCCGGTTTTCCGCAAGCGGCTGCTCGACCCGCGCGGCCGCGACACCGAAGCTCCGCTCCCGGTCGTGCCCGTGTCGTCCGAGCCGCGGGTCACCGACCCGGGCGACCACGCCCAACCCGGGATCGTCGACCTGCTGCCGCCGGTGCGGGAGGTCTACGAGGCGCTGGTGCTCGGGACACGCGACTACGTCCGCAAGAACGGCTTCAGCGACGTGGGCATCGCCCTGTCCGGCGGCGTCGACTCGTCGCTCGTGGCGGTCATCGCCGCCGACGCGCTGGGCCCGACGCACGTCCACGGCGTGCTGATGCCGTCCCGCTTCTCGTCCGACCACTCGCTGACCGACGCCGAGAAGCTCGCCGCCGAGCTCGGCATCGAGCAGCGGGTCGTCCCGATCGAGCCGGCACACGCCGCGTTCCTCGACATGTTGGCGCCGAGTTTCGCCGGTCTGGAGCCCGATGTCACCGAGGAGAACCTGCAGTCCCGCATCCGCGGCATGGTGATGATGGCGCTGTCCAACAAGCTCGGCTGGCTGGTGCTGACCACCGGCAACAAGAGCGAGATGGCCGTGGGCTACTCGACCCTCTACGGCGACACGGCCGGCGGGTTCGCCGTCATCAAGGACGTGCCCAAGCTGCTGGTCTACGAGCTCTGCCGCGACCGCAACGCCCGGGCCGGCCGCCCACTGATCCCCGAGGACGTGCTCACCAAGCCGCCGTCCGCTGAGCTGCGCCCCGGCCAGCGCGACGACCAGTCGCTGCCGCCGTACGAGGTGCTCGACCCGATCCTCGAGGCCTACGTCGAGGACGACCGCACCCGGGCCGAGCTGGTCGGCATGGGCTTCGACCCCGCCCTGGTCGAGCGGATCACCCGGCTGGTCGACGTGGCCGAGTACAAGCGCCGCCAGACCCCGCCGGGCGTGCGGGTCACCCCCAAGGCGTTCGGCAAGGACCGTCGGGTCCCGATCACCAACCGCTACCGCGGTTAGAGGCTGAGCCGATAGGCGCAGCTGTGGCCAGAGCGGCGAAGCTGTCGCCCATGCGGTCCTTCGACGCCGTCCTCTTCGACTTCTCCGGCGTGCTCACCACGTCGCCGTGGCCGGCGCTGACCGCGTCCGGGGGCGGGGACCTCGAGCTGGTCGTCGGCCCGTACCACGAGGACACCGACCACCCCTGGCACCGGCTGGAGCGGGGGGAGATCACGCTGGAGGCCTGGCTGACCGAGGTCCAGGCGCTGGCCGCGTCGACCGGGGCGACCTTCGACCTGGCCCCGCTCCAGCGGCTGTTCGGCGAGCTCCAGGTCCACGACGACGTCGTCGCGCACATCGTGGGCCTGCGGTCCGACGGCTACCGCACCGCGCTCATCACCAACAACGTGGCCGAGGGCTCGAACGCCTGGCGCTCGCTGGTGGCCGTCGACGACCTGTTCGACGTGGTGGTCGACAGCTCCTCGGTCGGGATGCGCAAGCCCAACCCGGCGATCTTCACCCACGCGCTCGAACTGCTGGGCGTCCCCGCCGACCGCGCGGTGTTCCTCGACGACGCGGAGGGCAACCTGGCCGGCGCGCGCCGGGCCGGCCTGCGCACGGTGCTGGTCGGCGACCCGCCGGCTGGTGCGCTGGCCGAGCTGGACGCCCTGCTGGGGCGGGACCGCCCCGTTCTCTGAGCCCGCTGCGTGTCCGAAGCCGCCGTCCCGCTCCCGGCCCGCGACGTCCCGCCGGGCCCGCCGGTCGCCCGGTGGAAGGCCGACGCCGCGCTGGTGGTGGCGGCCTTCTTCTTCGGGACGACGTTCCTGGTGGTGCAGGATGCCGTGGACGAGGCCGACCCCGTCCCGTTCCTGGCCGTGCGCTTCCTGATCGGCGGGATCGCGCTGGCGCTGCTCGGCGCCCGCCGCACGCGGACGCCGGGCGAGCTACGTCACGGGGTGGCCGGCGGGGCGGCGCTGCTGGTCGGCTATGTGCTCCAGACCGTCGGCCTCCAGTACACGAGCCCGTCGACGTCGGCCTTCATCACCTACCTGCTGGTGGTCTTCGTCCCGATCATCACGTTCGTGGCGCTGCGGCGGCGCCCGCACCCGCTGACGCTGGTCGGCTTGGTGCTGGCCGTGGCGGGCCTCGTCCTGCTGACCGGCGGCGCCGACATGTCGCTCGGGCGGGGCGAGGTGCTGACGCTGGGATGCGCGGTGGCGTTCGCCGCCCACATCGTGATCCTGGGCGAGACAGCCGATCGCCACGACGCGATCCGGCTCACCTGCGTCCAGGTGACGACCGTGGGGCTGGCCTGCCTGGCCGTCTCGGTCGTGGCAGGCGGGCTGGCAATGCCGGCCACGGCGTGGGCGGCGGCCGCGTTCACCGGGATCTTCGCCACCGCCCTCGCCTTCTTCGCCATGGTGTGGGCGCAGCGGGTGGTGAGCCCGTCCCGCGCCGCTCTGATCCTCCTGCTGGAGCCGGTGTTCGCCGCGCTGCTCGCGTGGGTGACGGGTGACGAGATGACGGCGGCGACGCTGGCCGGCGGGACGCTGATCCTCGGGGCGGTGGTGGTGGCCGAGGTGCTGCCGCCGTACCTCGCGCGCCGCGAGGGGGCCGTGCCAGGATGACCGCCATGCCGCCGGCGGAGACCCTGGAGGCCAGCGCCCGGCGCATCGGGCACCACGTGTGGATCGAGCAGTCGCTGTTCGAAGAGCTCGGCGGCTGGGTCACGTCGACGCCCGAGCCCGCGGCCAAGGCGCTGCTGGCCGAGCTGAGCCTCCATCACGCGTGGCATGCCCAGTTGTGGGACGGCCTGTTGCCGGCGGTCCCCCACCTCCCGGCCGCGGACCTGGTGGTGTCCCCGACCGGCGACGCCGCGTTCCCTGCCGCGCCCGCCGGCGGGGCAACGGCCGAGCGCCTGGGTTGGTTGTGCGGCGAGGCCCTGCCCACGCTGCTGGACCGCTATGCCGATCACCTGGCCCGCACGACGCCCCTCACCGACGGCCCGACGATCCGCGTCCTGGGGCTGGTCACCACAGACGTCCGGGCCGACCTCGCCGCCGCGCGGGCCGCGCTGTCAGCCGTCGGCGGGCCGGTCACGCCGGATCTCTGACAGCACGATCTGGGCCAGCAGGTCGCCGCGCATCGGCGGGGCCTCGGCCTCGCCGCTGGCACGCAGGTAGGCCTCGAGGCCCCGGAGCTTGTCGTCGGCCGCCCGGCAGCCGGCGTCGACATGGGGGTCGATGTCGAGATCGGTCATCCACCCCATGTGAACGCCACGATGTGTGCGGAGGATATGGCTCAGCGCGCTGGTTCTGGCTCCGTCCGGGCCAGGTGCCGTCGCAGCGAGGCCAGCGCCCGATGCTGGAGCGCCTTGACTGCGCCTTCCCGCTTGTGCATCAGGCGGGCGACCTCGTCGACCGGCAGGTCGGCGACGATGCGCAGCAGCACGACCTCCCGCTGGTCCGGCGAGAGCACGGCCAGCAGGTGCTCCACCTCGTGGCGGGACATGGCGGCGAAGGCGTCCTCCTCCACGTCGCCGCAGCCCCGGCTCTCGTCGACGCCGCCGTCTCCCTGCAGCGGGATCTCCCGGCTGACGCGGCGCCGGTCGTCGATCATGCGGTGGTGGGCGATCGTGAACAGCCACGACCGGAAGCCCTGCTCGTCGCCCTCGAAGCGGCCGAGGTTGCGGTGGACCTGGGCGAACACGTCGTTGGTGAGGCCGTCGGGATCGGTGGCGCGGTGCCAGCGGAGGTAGGACGCGACCTGGCCGGCCAGCATGCGGTAGAGGCGCTCGAACGACGCCGAGCAGCCTGCCTGGGCCGCCACCACGAGCGGGACCACCCCGTCGGGAACCGCCGGCCGCCGGGCGGCGGCGGGGGCCGGCGGCGGCACGCGGTGCCCCAGCGGCCGGGACGGCGCGGGCGCGAACCGTCCAGGGGTAGACCTGGTCCGTTGCGTGAGTTGCACCCGCTCGCTCCCTCCCCGGGTCCCCATTGACCGTGGGCGCTGTAGCGCTGGATCCTCCCCGGGGGCACCTTACCCAACGAGCGCCGCCCGTCATCCCCAAACGCGAGGGGTGACTATGATGAGGTCGAGGCGCCTGTGGGGAAAGGTGACAGGAGAGGTGGCCACGCTTGACCGCCCCGGTATCCTTTAGCCCGCCTCGGGTTCCTGGTTGGGTGCCCGGAGTTTTGAGCCGACCGCCACGATCTCTCGGACCACGACGAGGACTTGCGGGGCTCCCCACGGACCGAGCAAAACGCGAGAAGGACGTTCAGTTGCCCAAGGAGCGCGTTGAGCGCGACGAGGAAGATCTCGTCCGGCTGTATCTCACCGACATCGGGCAGTATCCGCTGCTGACCAAGGACGACGAGGTCCGCTTGGCCCAGGCGATCGAAGCCGGGAATGCGGCCCGCGTTGAGCTCGAGGCAGAGGGACGCTCCTTGTCGCCGGCCCGCAAGCGAGAGCTGCGCCGCTCGGCGCGCGACGGCGAGGACGCCGAGCGCACGTTCGTCCAGTCCAACCTGCGGCTGGTCGTGTCGATCGCGAAGAAGTACCAGGCGTCGGGCCTGCCACTGCTGGACCTCATCCAGGAGGGCAACCTCGGCCTGATGCACGCGGTCGAGAAGTTCGACTGGCGCAAGGGTTTCAAGTTCTCCACCTACGCCACCTGGTGGATCCGCCAGGCCATCACCCGCGGCATCGCCAACACCGGCCGCACCATCCGGCTTCCCGTCCATGCCGGCGACACGCTGGCCCGGCTGCAGAAGGCCCGGGCCCGCCTCGAGCTCAAGCTGGGCCGCCCGGCCACGCTGGCCGAGCTGTCGGCCGAGGTCGAGATGCCGGAGGACAAGGTCACCGAGGCGCTGCGGTTCGCCGCCGAGCCGCTCTCGCTGTCCGAGCCGCTCCGCGAGGACGGCGACGCCGAGCTGGGCGACGTCGTCGAGGACCGCTCGGCCGAGTCGCCGTTCGAGGTGGCGGCCACCGCGCTGCTGCCCGAGGAGATCAACCGGTTGCTGGCGCCGCTCGACGAGCGCGAGCGCGAGATCCTCAAGCTGCGCTTCGGCCTCGACCGGGGCGAGCCCCGCACGCTGGAAGAGGTGGGCGAGCACTTCAACCTCACCCGCGAGCGCATCCGCCAGATCGAGGCCCGGGCGATGTCCAAGCTGCGGCACCCGTCGTCCGACACGGGCGCCCGCGACCTGCTGGCCGTCTGACCGGCTCGCCGGCTAGTTCAGGCCGGTCCGCTCGAGGATCTCGTCGAGGCGAAGGACCTCCTCGGTCGTCACCACGCCCACGAACCGGTCCGCGCCGTCCACGATGGCGATCACGTCGGTGTCGGCCCGCTCCATGGCGCCCACGGCGTCGCGCACCAGCCAGGTGGTGCGGCCCCGGGGCGCGGACGCGCGTGCGATCGTGCGGATGTCGGTCGTCGCCCACGCCTCCCGGCGGACGGTCACGACCTCGTCGAGCACCGCCAGGCCGAGGTAGCGGTTGGTGTCGTCGACCACCGGCACCGAGCGCCGGCGCTGGCCGACCAGGTGCACCGACAGGAACTCCTCGATGGTGGCGTCGGGGGGCACCGTGCGGACGTCGGTGGTCATCACCGCGCTGATCGGCAGCTCGAAGCGGCGCTCCAGGTGCCCGAGGCGGCCGGCCCGCTGGTGGACCGACACCGACGAGTCCCCCACCACCAGTTGGGATGCGGCCGTCGCCATGAGCGCGGGCACGACGAACCCGGGCGTGCCCGTGGTCTCGGCCACGAACATCAGCGCCGCCAGCGGCGTGCGGTAGCCGGCTCCCAGGAAGGCGGCCATGCCGACGACGACGAGCAGGTCGGTGTCCGGGACGCCGAGCGCCCCGCCCGCGACGCGTCCGGTGAGCGCGCCGACGACGACGAGCGGGATGAACAGCCCGCCCACGCCGCCGCCCCCGTAGGTCGCCATCACCGCAGCGACCCGGACGAGCAGGATCAGCAGCACCAGCCAGGCGCTGTGGGCCGGGTCGATGGCCCACTGGACGACGTTGTAGCCGGGGCCGAGCGACAGCGGGGTGTCGGCCGCCGCGTTCGACAGGAGCGCGAGCGCCGCGAGGACCGCACCGCCGACCACCAGGCGGGTGAGCCACGGCGTCTCCACCACGCGGGGCAGCGTCCGCAGGGCCCGCAGGCCGGCGCTGAACAGCCGGGCGCCGACGCCGCACAGGAGGCCGACGAGCAGGGCGCCGCCGATGTCCCGCCAGTTGAACGGGTGGTCGCCGCCCACCGGGAACAGCGGGTCGGTGCCGTTGACGAGGGCGAAGGTGATGTAGCTGGCGGCCGCGGCGACCATCGCCGGCAGGACGTTGCGGCGGGCGACGTCGGCTCGGTACGGGACCTCGATGGCGAACAGCGCGCCGGTGGCCGGCGCCTTGAAGATGGCGGCGATGCCGGCGGCGGCCCCCGCCACCAGCAGGAGCTTGGCGTCCTCCCGGGAGAAGAACCGCGCGAAGCGGCGCTGCATCGCCGCCCCGATCACCGAGCCCGCGTAGATCGACGGGCCCTCCATGCCGAGTGCGCCGCCGTAGCCGATCGTGGCGACGCCGGCCAGGACCCGCCCGACGACGGGTCGGGGGTCGATCCGCTCGGGCGCCTGGTCGTGGAAGCTGCGCACGTACTCGTCGGCGGTCGCCCGCGAGTCGCTGCCGGTGATCCAGCGCAGGCAGGCGGCGGCGATCAGCAAGCCGAGGGTCGGGGCCAGGGCCTGTATCCACAGCGGCCGCTCGGCGATCGCGTCCAGCAGGACGTCGACGGTGACCTTGTCGATCGCCACCACGACCAGGCCGACGAGGACGCCCGTGACGGCGGCGAACAGGAACGTCTGGTGCGTGCGGCGGGCGATCGTGCGCGCCTCTGCCTGCCGATGAGCGGGCAGCAGCGGATGGCTCACACGCATAGGCCTCAGACCTTATTGCGTGGCCAGGGTGTGAATTTCAGCGGCGCGGCGTCAAGTAAGGGACCGCGCGCGGTGGGTGCTGGACCGGCACTCAACCGGGTCGCGCGGCGCCGGCGTACCCCCCTTGGTGCTGCGCCCGCTACGCTCGCCGCCATGAAGAAGCTGCTGCTCCTTGTCGTGATCGTTGCGCTCGCCACCATCGCCACGAAGAAGGTGCGGGCCGCGTCCTGATCGTTGACGTCGTCCCCGCCCTGCCCCGGGTGCCCCCGCGGCGCCGGGGTGGGGGCGGGGGCTGACGTCGAACCCACAACCACCGGGCGAGGATCGCGGCGGCCCCCGCTGCCACCATCGCCCCGCCCCCGAGCGCGGCATGCCGGGGCGCTGGCATCGGCACCCGCTCCCGCAGGGGCACCCGTTGGCTGAACCGGCGGACCTCCCACCCGTTGACCTTGGCCGCTCGCAGCAGCTCACGGTCCGGGTTGACGGCGATGGCGTGGCCGACCGCCTCCAGCATCGGCCGGTCGGTGGCCGAGTCGCTGTACGCATAGCTGCGCGCCAGGTCGATGCCGTCGCGCTCGGCGACGGCCTGCATGGCCGTGACCTTGGCCGGGCCGTAGCAGTACAGCTCGGTGCGGCCCGTGTAGCGGCCGTGGTCGTCGAGCTCCGCCCGGGTGGCGATGGCCTCGTCGACGCCCAGGTAACGGGCGAGGGGGGCGACGATTTCCTCGGGTGACACGGACACGATGAACACCTTGCGGCCGGCGTTGCGGTGCTCCCGGATGAGCTCGAGCGCCTCGTCGTAGACGATCGGCTCGATCACGTCGACGAGCGTCTCGCGCACGATCGCGCTGATCTCGGCCTGGTCCCAGCCGATGGTCAGCCGCAGGACCGAGTCCCGCAGCTTGGCGAGCTTCTCGGGCGAGGCCCCGAACTGGGCGTAGGCCAGCTGCCCCCAGGCCGCCCGCAGGAGCATGCGCCGGGACAGGAGCCCCGCCCGATGGAGCGGTCCACTGAACGCCACCATCGACGCCTTGGCGATCACGGTCTTGTCCAGGTCGAAGAAGGCCGCCTCCACGCGTGGCGACCCTATCGGCGGACACACTCCTCGCCGACCATAACTCTCGTTATTTTCCATGTTGTCTTGCGTTGTTCCCAGCGATGTGGATATTCTTGAGGCCAGATCGTCGACCTCAGATCCGGAGGTTGCGACGGTCCTCGCGCCAAGTGCGCTCCCCCGTCGTGTGACCTTCACGCGGCCGGGGTCAGTACGCCGTCCCCGTGACCGCTCGGTCGGGGACCGATCGCCCATGCGGCGGGGCGGAGGATCCTCCACACCACTTCGTCCGGTCCTCTGCCCCGCCCGGGCCGTCCATTCGTCCCCCTGACGCGCCCACACGGCGTGTCTCCCCTGGTCGCGGAGGTCTCCCGGATGCTCATCGCGTGTTGGTCAGTGAAGGGCGGGACGGGCACCACGGTGGTGTCCGCCTCGCTCGCGCTCCTCCTCGCCCAGCGCGCCCCCGCAGGCGCTGTGCTGGCCGACCTGGCCGGCGACCTCCCCGCCGCGCTGGGCCTCCCCGAGCCCGACTCGCCCGGTCTCAGCGCCTGGCTGGCCGGCGGCAACCGTGTCCCCGCCGACGCCCTCGGCCGCCTGGAGCTCGAGGTCACGACCGGCCTGACGCTCCTGCCCCGCGGCGCGGGTCCGCTCACGCCGATCCGTGCCGGTCTGCTGGCCGCGCTCCTCGACGCGTCGCCCCGCCCGACGGTCATCGACTGCGGCTGCCCTGTCCCGTCGGGCGCCACCACCGAGGTGGTCGCGGGCGCCCGCCGCTCCCTGCTGGTGATCCGCCCGTGCTATCTCGCCCTCCGCCGGGCGATGTACGGGCCGCTGCGTCCGTCCGGCGTGGTCGTGATCCACGAGCCCGGCCGCTCCCTCTCCACCGACGACGTCCGCCAGGTCATCCCCGCGCCCGTGGTCGCCGAGGTCGCACTGGACCCCGCGGTGGCCCGGGCGGTCGACGCCGGCATGCTCGCCGGCCGCCTTCCCCGCTCTCTCGCCAAGGCGCTGGCCCATGCCGCCTGATCCCGCCCTGGTCCCGCTCGACGCCCGCGTCCACAGCCGGCTGCTCGCCGCCGTCGGCGACCAGTCCCTCGACGACCTGACCCTCGCCGAGCTCGTCCGTGCGGAAGCACCCCTCTTGGCCACCGACGAGGTGGCGGGCGTCGTGTCCCGGGTCCGGGCGCGCATCGGTGGCCTCGGCCCGCTCGAAGCCTTGCTCGCCGACCCCGCGGTCACCGACGTCCTCGTCAACGGCCCCGGACCGGTCTGGGTCGAACGCAGCGGCCGCCTCGAGCGCACGCCGGTCAGCCTCGACCGCCCGGCCATCAACCTTCTGGTGGAACGCGTGGTCGCACCGCTGGGCCTGCGGGCCGACCGCACCGCGCCGATCGTCGACGCTCGCCTACCCGACGGCTCCCGCGTCCACGTCGTCCTGCCGCCGCTCGCCATCGACGGCCCGACGGTCACGATCCGCCGCTTCGGCGCCGCCGCGGTCCCGCTCGACGCGTTCTGCGACGCCGAGGTCGCCGCCCTCCTCGCGTCGGCCGTCGACGCCGGCCTCAACATGGTGGTCAGCGGCGGCACGGGCGCGGGCAAGACGACACTGCTCAACGCCCTCTGCCGCCACCTCCCACCCGGCGAGCGCGTGGTCACGGTGGAGGACGCCGCCGAGCTCCGCCTCCCGGGCGACCATGTGGTGCGCCTCGAGACGCGGCCGCCGTCCCCGGACGGGCCCGAGGCGGTGGGCGTCCGCGACCTCGTCCGCGCGGCCCTGCGCATGCGCCCGGACCGCATCGTGGTCGGCGAGGTGAGGGGCGCCGAGGCCCTGGACATGCTCCAGGCGATGAACACGGGGCACGGCGGCTGCCTGTCCACGTGCCACGCCAACGGCCCCGACGACGCGGTCCGCCGCATCGAGACGATGGCCCTGCTGGGCTCGACCCAGGTCCCCCTCGCAGCTGTCCGGGCGCAGCTCCTCGGCGCCGTCGACCTCATCGTGCACGTGGCCCGCACGGCCGTCGGCGCCCGCCGCCGCGTCGAGGCCGTCGCGGAGGTGACGACCGTCGCCGACGGCCGCGTGACGACCCACCCCCTCACGACCCCCGACGGACAGGCGGCGGGCGGCCCCACGAGGCCTCCCCGCCGCCATGGCCCGCACCGCTCCGCCGGATCCAGCGGCGGAGAGGGCGCGGCGGCCCCGTGACAGCCGGAGCGCGCCGGACCCGCGCCCGGCCGTCTGGCCCGGCGGCCGGCACCGGAGCACCCAGCCCCCATCGGGTGCCCGGTCCGGCCGCCGCGGCCGGGGCCGCGGGCGTGGTGCTCACCGCGGTGGCCGCGGGGCCGGTGGCAGCCGTCGCGCTCGCCGCTGGCGCCGCCGCCACCGGGGCCGCTGCCCGCTGGCGCTCAGCCGCCCGGGCCCGCACCCGCCGAGCCACGCAGCTGCCGCAGGCACTGGATGCGCTGGCCACGTCCCTCCGCTCGGGCGCCTCGCTACCGGTGGCCCTCGACGAAGCCGCCTCCTCGCTGGGCGCCCCACTCGGCGACGAGCTCAGGGCACTCGCCACGTCCGCAGCCAGGGGCCGCCCGGTGACAGAGGTCCTCGACGGCTGGACGACCGACCACGGCGACGCCGGCACCCGCCTCGCGTCGACGGCCCTGGTGCTGGCCACCGTCGTGGGCTCGGCCCCAGCCAGAGCGGTGGACGGCGTGGCCGCCACCCTGCGCGAACGCCTGGACCTCGCAGCCGAACGCAGAGCTCTCGGCGCCCAGGCACGAGCGAGCGCGGTGGTCCTCTCCGCCGCACCGGTCGCGTTCGCACTCGTGCTGGTGGCGGCCGACACAGCCGCAGCCGCCTTTCTCCTGACGACGCCACCCGGCTGGGCGTGTCTCGCCGTCGGCGTGGCCCTGGACGCCGCAGGCGCGTGGTGGATGCACCGCCTCACGAAGGCCGCCCACCCGTGACCCGGGACCACGCGGTGACGGCGGCCCTGGCTGCATCCTGGGCGACTCTGGCGGTCGCAGCCGTGGGCCTGCGAGCCCACCCCCGTCGCCGGCTTGGGCCGCCGCCCCCTCTGACACCCGGCCTCCCCTCCCCAGCCCGCACGCGCGTCGCGCCCCGCCTCCGGTGGGTCACCCGCCTCGGCGCCGCGGTCAACGACGTCGTCCCGGCCTCGACGGCTCACGTCCAGGCCGCTGCCCGTGCCACACCGGGCGGTCGAGCGTGGGCCGATCGCCGCACGGGCTGGGCGGCCCTGGCCTCCCTGGTGCTTCTCCCGGTGGCGCCCACGCTGGCACCGGTCCCGCTGGCCGCCGTCATCGCCCTCCCCACCCTGGCCGCGCGCCGGCGACGCCGCCGCGAGGCGGCTGCGCTCGTCGACCAGCTCCCCGATGTGGTCGACCTCCTCGCCCTCACGACCGCAGCCGGCCTCCCCGTGGCTGCCGCCGTGATCGCGATCGGCGACCGCCCGGGCGGCCCGCTCGGCGGCGCGCTCGCCCGGGCCGCAACCCATGTCCGCCACGGCGGAACCCTCGCGGACGCCCTCACCCACCTCGTCGCCACCGGCTCGGAGGTCCGCCCACTCGCCGACGCCCTGATCCACCACGACCGCTACGGCAGCCCCCTGCTCCCTGCTCTCGAACGGGTGGGCATCGAGACCCGCGCCCGCCGCCGGCGCCATGCGGAGGAGGCGGCCCGCCGCCTCCCGGTCACCCTGCTCTTCCCGCTGGTGCTCACGACGTTCCCCGCGTTCGTGGCCCTGACAGTCGTCCCGCTCCTGGCGGGATCGCTCGGCTCCCTGAGCCCGTGAACACGCTCCCCCGAGAGGAACCCGACATGCGCCCGTGCCGACCCCACCCCCGCTCCCGCGTGACGGCCCGCCCCACGTTCTGCGCCGACCGTGCGAGCCCCGTGGCCCGTCCCACCGCACCCGAACCGGTCACGCCTCCGCGGGAGGCCATCGCCCGCGCCGGCCGGCGGCGCCGCCGGCCAGGAGACCTGGGCCAGGCGACAGCGGAGTATGCGCTCGTGATCATGGCCGCGGGCGGCATCGCCATCGGGGTGATCGCCTGGGCCAACGGGACCGGCAGCTTCACCGACCTGTTCGAGTCCGTCATCGAGCACCTCACGGGATCGCTGTGACCCTCCGCAGCCGCTCACCCGACCGCGGGCAGGCGACGGCCGAGCTGGCGCTCCTGCTCCCGCTGGTCGCGCTCGTCCTGCTCGCCCTCGTGCAGGCCGTCGTCGTCGCCCGCGCCCAGCTCCTCGTCACCCACGCCGCTCGGGAGGCGGCGCGGGTGGCCGCCGTCGACCCCGACCCCGAGGCGGCCCGCCGCGCCGCCGAGGACGCCGGACCCCTCGCCTCCGACCGGCTGGCGGTCGACGTCGGCCCCCGCGGCCCGGCCGGCGGGCGGGTGCGGGTCGAGGTCAGCTACACGGTGCCGACCCGGCTGCCGATCGTCGGCCGGGCGATCGGCGACGTCACGCTCCGCAGCGAGGCCACGATGCGGGTCGAGCGATGAGCCGCTCAGGGCAACGCCCGCCGAAGCAGCGCCAGTGCTGCGCCCTTCTCCAACGGCTCGTTGCCGTTGCCGCACTTGGGCGACTGCACGCACGACGGGCAGCCAGTGGCGCACGGGCACCCCTCGATGACCGACGCCGTGGTCCGCACGTGGCGCTCCGCCGCCTCGTAGCCCAGCTCCGCCACGCCGGCCCCGCCCTGGTAGCCGTCGTAGATGACGATCACCGGCCCACCGAGGTCGGCCTGGTGCAGCGTGGACACGCCGCCGACGTCCCAGCGGTCGCAGATCGTGAACAGCGGCAGCACGCCGATCCCGGCGTGCTCGGCGGCGTGCAGCGCGCCCGGCGCCTCCTCCCTGTCGATCCCGGCCTCGGCCAGCAACGACTCCGGCACCTGGTACCAGAACGCCCGGGTGGTCAGCGTCGAGCGCGGCAGGTTCAGCGGCGTCACCCCCAGCGACTCGCCCGTCATCGCCTCCTTGCGCTGGTAGCCCGTCACCTGCTGGTGGACCTCCACCGTCCCCAGCCCGACCTCCAGACCGCCCAGCCGCCGGCGGGCGTCCACCGTCACCACCCGGATGTCGACGTCGGTGCGGGGCACCGTGTACGTGGCCCCGTCGTCGGGCTCGACGATGGCCTCCCGCCCGTCGAGGTCCAGCTGGACGACCCGCCACGACTGGCCGGCGTGGAGGTACGCCGCCCCCGGGTGCGCCTGCTCGCACGCTCGGCCGAGCTCGACGGTGCCGACCGGGTCCCCCTCGGCGGTGCGCAGGGCCACCTGGCCACCCGAGCCCACCCGCAGCCCCACGCCGTGCGCGGGCCAGCCTCCCGCGGCGTACAGCGCCTGTGGCCCGCGGCCCCGGGCCCGCTCGTGGACGACGAGGTCATCGTCGAGGACCAGCCGCAGCACCACCTCGTCCAGCAGTCCGGGCCAATAGCGCTCGTCGGCGTGGGTCAACGGCTTCTCGTGGGCGGCGCACCGCAGGTGGGCGTCGGCCACGAACGGGTTGGCCGGGTTCACCACGACCGGCTCGGGCGCCCGCAGCACCAGCTCGTCGGGATGGGCGGCCATCCACTGGTCGAGCTGGTCCGACCCGGCCACCAGCACCGCCGCGGACGCCCGCCCGGACCGCCCGGCCCGTCCCGCCTGCTGCCAGAACGAGGCGATCGTGCCCGGGAAGCCGTTCAGCACGACGGCGTCGAGCCCGCCGACGTCGATGCCGAGCTCCAGCGCGCTCGTCGCCACAACCCCGTCGAGGCGACCGCCGAACAGCTCGTCCTCGATCTCCCGCCGCTCCTCCGCCAGGTACCCGCCCCGGTAGGGCTTGACCCGGCGCCGGTAGCGGGACGGCAGCCGCCGGCGGGCGTCGGCCGCCACGACCTCGGTGGACCGGCGACTACGGCAGAAGGCGATCGTCTTCTGGCCCGACCGGACCAGCTCCGCAACCAACCCGGCCGTCTCGCCGTTCGACGACGCCCGCCGCCCGGTGCGGGCGTCGAGCGGCGGTGGGTTCCACACCGCGACCAGCCGCTCACCCCGCGGGGCGCCGTCGTCGACCACCGCCTCGACGGGCAGGCCGCACAGCGCCGTGGCGAGCCTCTCGGGCTGGCCGATCGTGGCCGAGCAGCAGACGAATGTGGGGTCGGCACCGTAGTGATGGGCGAGCCGCCGCAGCCGCCGCAGAAGGTGGGCCACGTGGCTCCCGAAGATCCCTCGGAAGGCGTGCAGCTCGTCCACCACGACGTACCGCAGACGGCTGAGGAACTTCGCCCAGCGGTCGTGGTGGGGAAGGATCCCGCTGTGCAGCATCTCCGGGTTGGTGAGCACGCAGGTGGCGTGCCGCCGGATCCAGGTGCGCTCCTCGGTGCCGGTGTCGCCGTCATAGGCGCCGGCCACCACGCCCGGGAACTCGCGCTCCGCAAGGGCGCGCAGCTGGTCGTGCGCCAGCGCCTTCGTCGGGAACACCAGCAGCGACGTCCCCCGCCGGACGGGCGCGCCGGCCGCCTCGGCCAGCGGCGCCTGATAGCACAGCGACTTGCCCGAGGCCGTGCCGGTGGCGACCACGACGGATCTGCCCTCCCGGGCGAGGTCGATCGCCTGGGCTTGGTGAGTCCACAGTGCGGCGACCCCGAGGCGCTCCGCCACCTCGGGCGGCAGCGGGCGGGCCAGCGTGGCCGCGCGCCCGGCGCGAGGCGGGATCCGGTGGACGTGGACCAGCGGGCTGAGGTCGTCGACGCCGTCCCCGGGGCCGAGGTCGTGAAGGTCGACCGCCTCGAGGTGGTCGACCGCCGTCGTCACCGGCAGCGGTGCCGCGCCGGCCCGGGCCGCCAGCGCAGCCTGGATCAGCTCGAGCGGGTCGAGCGGGTCGGCGACGACGAGAGCCATGACCGCCGACAGGTTACGCCCGTGGAATTCCACCTGTGTAGTCCCGATTGGTGAGGCGGCACCGAGATGTGCAGGTCGCCGGCCACACAGCGTCACAAGGCACAACCCCGACCAGGCGGTAATGTCGGCACGGATGCAGCTGCGGACCGAGACCGTCGACATCGCCGGCTGGACCGTGGTGTCCGTGTTCGGTGAGGTGGACGTGGCCACGGCGCCGGACCTCAAGGAGCGGCTGACCGGGCTGGTGAACGAGGGCCGGGTCAAGCTCGTGCTGGACCTGAGCGGCGTCGACTTCCTCGACTCCACAGGTCTCGGCATGATCGTGAGCGCGCTGAAACGGGCCCGCACCCACGGCGGCGACCTCCGCATCGTGTGCACCGAGGCCCGCATCACCCGCCTGTTCGAGATCACCGGGCTCGACAAGGCACTCACCGTGATGCCCACCGTCGACGCGGCAGTCGCCGGGAGTTGACCCGGTGGCGGTCGTCGAGCTGGAGATCCCGGCCCGGCCCGCCTACTTGTCGCTCGTCCGGCTCATCGTTGACGCCGCGGTCGGCTCGCTCGCCCCCGGGCTGAGCGTCGCCCGCCTCGACGACCTCAAGATCGCCGTGACCGAGGCTTGCTCCAACGCCATCGAGGCCCACGAGGCCATCTGCGCCGACGGGCCGGTCGTCGTGCGGTGCACGATCGAGGACCACCAGGTGACCGTCGACATCGTGGACCGGGGCCGGGGCTTCGACCCGGAACGGGTCGAGGTGCTGCCGGCGGCCACGGACCCCCGTCGGCTGCGGCACGAGAGCGGGCTCGGCATCCCGCTCATGCGCACGCTCACCGACGAGGTCACGTTCATGCCCCAGGCCGACGGCACCCGGGTCAGCCTGACGGTCTACCGGCCGCCGCCCTGACCGCGATCAGGTGTCGCCGACGCCGCACTCCTCGGTGAGGAATCCCTCGACCGCCTGGCTCTCCTCCTCCAGCTCGGCGGTCCGGTCCGAGAACTGCTCCTGCAGTTGGGCCACGGCCTCCTGATCGGACGGGTCGACGCCCTCGCCGGCGGAATAGATCTCCCTGTTCAGCTCGACGATCGCCCCGAACTCGTCAGCGATCTCGTCGGGCGGGTCCAGCTCGGCGAGCCGGTCGAACGCGTCGGACGCGGCCTCGGGGTCGTCGATGTCGACGTCGGCGAGATCCTCCTCGAGCGCCCGGTAGTCCTCGCAGAACGACTCGGTCGCCGAGTCGTCGTCATCCCCGCCGCAGGCCGACAGGGCGGCCGCGGCCACGAGGGCGGCCGCGGCCAGCAGGCGGGTGGGCCCGGCGGCCACTACAAGCCACAGACCTGGGTCATGTACTCGGACACCTTCGTCGACACCTCTCCGAATCGCTGGGCGTTCTCTTCGCCGCCCGTCCCGGTGAGCACGTCACCGTTCGGGTCCGCCGCAAGAGCGTTGTTCATCTCGACGAAGAACGGCCAATCGGCCTCCAGCTCCGGAGGCGGTGTCACCGCGGCGATCTTGGTGGCGAGCTCGCTGTAGGTGGCCTCCGACGGCTCGGCCGTCTCGAACGACGCCTGGATCTCGGTCATCTGCGAGCAGAACGACTCGCCGCCCTCCCCGGTGAATGTGATCTCGGCTGCGCTCTCGCTGCTCTCGCCGCCGACGTCGCCCGGGGCGCCCGCGTCCTCCGCACCGGGCCCCGACTCCTCCGGCTCGGCCGGTGCATCGGCCGACGCGGCGTCGCCGATATCGCTCTGCTCCGAGGGCTCGGAGCCGTCGGACTCCTCGGACGCCGAACCTCCGCTCCCGCCTCCGCAGGCCACGACGACACCCAGGAAGACGGCCGCCAGTACGACGGGCAAAGCTCTGCGGAACATGGCGCAGATCCCCTCAGACTCGGACGGGACGCCCCCCTCCCCCGGGGAGCGATCGGCAACGTTACCGCCGCCATCGGCCCCTAAGGCCAATTTCTTGACGCTAAAGTCAATTCACAGACGTCCGACCAGGTTGGGAGGTACAACTAGCATTCCGGCCCTATGCCCGGCCGGTTGCCGTCCCGCGTGGCGCGTGTGGCCTCCCTCGCCGCGCCCGACGGCGATGCAGCAACACAGATCGGCATCGTCGGGCCGGGCACGTCCGACGCCGCCAGCATCGTCGAGGCGGTGAGCGACCGGTTCGGCGGCCGCGGGACCGAGGTCCTGCGCCTCACCGGTCGCCGCCTGGAGCGGGACCACTCCTTCGCGGCGGTGCACGACCTCGTCGGCGGCGCCGTGGCCGGCGGCGACGAACGCGCCTACCGGGACGCCCTTCTCGATTGGCTGGCCGCGGGCGGCGACACGGCACTCCTGGTCGACGACGCCCAGTGGCTCGATGCCGGGTCGCTGCTGGCGCTGGTCGGCGTGGCCGAACGGGCCGCCGTACAGAGCGTGCGCCTCGTGGTCGCCCACCGGCCGGCCGCCGGCGACGCCACGCTGGCTGCGCTCGACGCGCTGCTGGGCCGGGCGCAGCCGCTCGTCGCCCTCGGTTCGCTGGACGAAGCCGAGGTGGGCGAGCTCGCGGCCATCGAGCTCGGCGCCGCCGTCGACGACCGCCTTGTCGACGCCCTCGACGACCACACCGCCGGCATGCCAGGCCTGGTGCAGCTGGTCCTGGCGGCGTGGTCGGCCGACGGCACGGTGACGGGCGGCCGGCTGGCCAGGCCGCCCGGCGCTCCCAGCCCGTCGCTGGTGGCCGCGCTGCGGGCCGAGGTCGACCAGCTGACGCCGGCCGCCCGCACGGTGCTGGGCGCGCTCAGCGCGGGTGCGGACCTCGACGACGAGCTGCTCGCCGCCACCACCGATCGGGCCCCGGACCGGCTCGGCGAGGCCGTGGACGCGCTACGGGCCGCCGGCCTGGTCACCTCCGCCGGCGACGCCGTGCCGGTCGTGGCCGCCGCCGTGACCGAGATGACGCCGGTGGCGGACCGCCGCCGCTTCCACGCCCGCCTGGCCGCTGCGCTGGCCGAGCGGGGTGCCCCGGCCACCCGGACCGGCGAGCACCTGGCCGCCGCCGGCGCCCAGGGCGCGACCGTCGCCGCTGCCTACGTCGCCGCGGGCGACGCCACCCTGGCCGAGGCGCCGGAGTTGGCCGCCCGCTGGTACGAGCGGGCGCTCGCCGCCGGCACGCCGGCCACCGCCATCGCCGCCCGTCGGGCGGAGGCCGCCGCGCTCGGCGGCGATCCCGTGGCGGCGCTGCGGCTGGCGGACGCGGTGGTCGGCGACCCGGCCGCCGAGGACCGGCGCCGGGCTCTGGCGGTCGTGGCCGCGCTGCTGCCGGGCCGCGGCTTCTGGCGCCGGTCGGCCGCCCGGTTCGGCGAGCTTGCGGCGACCCCCGCGGGCGACCGCAACGACGCCGCCTGGCCGCTGCTGTCGACGCTCGGCACCGTGGCCACGGGCGGCCCGCTCGACGGAGTGGCGGCCGGGCCGACCGCAGAGGGCGACGCCGCCGAGGCCGCGTCCGGCCTGGAGGTCGAAGCGCTGCGGCTGACGTGCGGGGCCCTCCTGTCCTCCGTCACGGGATCCGCCGGCGGCTGGCCCCTGGTGCCGATCCTCGAGGCCGCCGAGCTGCTCGAGTCCGCCCACACCAGCCTCGTCCTGCCCACGTCGCCCCACGCGGTCGGGGCCACGGTCGCCCTGGCGCTGTGCGAGCTCGACACCGCAGAGCACCTGCTGGCCAGGGCCCGCGACCACGATGTCGGCGGCGCCACGCTCCGCCACCACCACCGCCTCGGCCTGGGGTGGGTGGCGGTCCGCAGCGGCCGCTGGTCCGTGGCCCAGTCCGCCCTCGACGACGTCGGCGGCGCCACACTGGCGCCCCGCGAGATCCTGGTGGCGGCGGCAGTCGAGGCGGGGTTGGCGCGGCGGTCCGGCGACCTGGCCCGGCTGGGCGACGCGTGGTCCCGGGCCGAGGGCGTGCTGTTGCGCCACCCCGCCGACCTGTTCTCGCTGGAGATCGTGGGCGAACTGGCGATCGGCGCCTCCCGGCTCGGGCTGTGGGACCGGGTGGCCCCGAAGGCCCGCGAGCTGGGCGACGTGGTCCGCTCGCTGGGCGAGCCGCCCTTGTGGCTGCTGCCGCTCCGCTGGATCGGCCTCCAGGTGGCGCTGGCCACCGATGACCGGGAGGCGGCGATCCGCCGGGCGGCCGAGGTCGAGGCGACGAAGCCGGTCCACCCCCGCCTGGGCGCGCTGGCCGAGGCGGCCCGCACGTGGGTGGCGATCCTCGGCGGCACGGCCGAGCCCGACGCCGTCGCCGCGGCGGCCCGGGGCCTCCAGGGCCTCGGCCTCACCTGGGAGGCGTCCCGGCTCACCGGCCAGGCCGCCATCCGGTCGGCCGACCCGTCGGTGACGCGGGCACTTCTGGAGCAGGCCCGCGACCTCAAGGCCGCGCTGCCGACAGCCGAGGCGACCGACGCTGCCGCCGCCGTCAGCGTCCTGTCGGAGCGGGAGCAGATGGTCGCCCAGTACATCGTGGACGGGCTGACCCACAAGGAGATCGGAGCCCAGCTCTACATCTCCCCCAAGACGGTGGAGCACCACGTGGCCAAGATCCGCCAGAAGATGGGGGCGTCGACCCGGGCCGAGATGCTCGCGGCCCTGCGTGCCCACCTGGCTTCGTGACCCCATGGCCACCTCGCGCGGTCAAACGATCGAACACTATCCGTGGGAAGTCGACCGCGTAAGGCGAAGATTGCGCGAGCCTGGGTTACAGGTGTAACGTCAACGCAACCTCGTGGGGAAGCTGGGGAGTGACTCACACGTCCGTCACGCAGGTTGGCGTTCCCAGGTGCGCTGGTCCGGTGGTCGGTCCCGTCCGCCCGCCTCGACTGTCGGGCCGGCGCACCTGGGGCCGCCAACCGACCGGGCGAAGGTGACGATCAGCCGTCGACCTCGCGCCGACCCTCCAGCGCACGGCCCAGCGTCAGCTCGTCGGCATACTCGAGGTCGCCGCCCACGGGCAGGCCGCTGGCGATGCGGGTCACCCGGAGGCCCAGCGGCTTGAGCAGGCGTCCGAGGTACATGGCGGTGGCCTCCCCCTCCAGGTTGGGGTTGGTGCAGAGGATCACCTCGGCGACGCCCTCCCGCCCGATGCGATCGAGCAGCTCGCGCACCCGCAGCTGGTCGGGCCCGATGCCCTCGATCGGGCTGATGGCGCCCTGGAGGACGTGGTAGCGACCGGTGAACTCGCCGGTCTTCTCGACGGCAACCAGGTCCCGGGGCTCCTCCACCACGCAGACGACGGTGGCATCCCGACGGGGGTCGGCGCAGATGCCGCACTCCTCGCCCTCGGCCACGTTGAAGCAGGTCCGGCAGAACGACACCTTGTCCTTGACCTCGGCGATGGCGCGGGCCAGTCGCAGCGCGTCCTGCTTGTCCAGCTTGAGGAGGTGGAACGCGATGCGCTGGGCCGATTTGGGGCCGACGCCCGGCAGGCGGCCCAGCTCGTCGATGAGGTCCTGGACGGGACCCGCGTAGACGGCCACCTAGGGGCTCTCGCCCGACCCCGGGTCCCCGGGCATGCCCGGCATCCCGCCGAGGAGGTCACCCAGCCCGCCGAGGGCCTGGCGCTGGAGCTCGGTGACCTGGTGGGCGGCGTCGTGGAGGGCCGCGACGATGAGGTCCTGCAGCATGTCGATGTCGTCGGGATCGACGACGGAGGGCGACAGTGTGACCGAGCGGATCTCTCCGCCGCCGGTCATCTCGACCGACACGACGCCGCCGCCGGCGGTGCCGGTGACGATCTGGTTGGCCGCCTGGGCCTGGGCGGAGAGAGCCGCCTGGGCCGATTCCAGGAGGCCACCGAAGTCGCCCAACCCGGAGGGACCGGGGGGCTCGCCGCTGTCGCTCATGGTTCCTCCTCCACCAGTTGCCCGCCGCCGAACTCGCGCAGGAGCAGGTCGACGCCGTTGGTGGCGACCTCGGCGTCGGCGGCGTCCCGCAGCTCGGTCGGGTCGATGTGCTCGTCCTCGGCGGGATTGGGCGGCGGGGGCATGCCGGGTGCGGCCGTGCCCGCCCCGGGGCGGCCGCCGGCTCCCCCGGCGGCCCCGCCATCGACGACGACGGTCACGGCGACGGGCCCGCCGAGGTGGGCGGCCAGCGCCTGCTCGACGTCGCGGCGGGACTGCTCGCACTCCTTCTGGTGCCAGGCGTTGGGGACGGCGAAGCGGAGCTGCCCCCCGTCCGGCTCGATCCAGCGCCCGCCCCGCCACTTGCTGCGGATCTTCAGCGGCAGCCCGCCCAGCACCGACCCGGTCCAGGCCGCGTCGATCTCCCCGGCGCTCGGCACACCGGCGGCGGGTTCGCTGGCGGGCGCGACGGCCGAGCCCGCCCCCTGGCGTGCGGCTGCGGCGGCGGTCGCTCCTGCTGCCTCGCCGGCGGGCGTGACGGCCGAGCCCGCCGCCTGGGGTGTGGCTACGCCGGTCGGTCCTGCTGCCTCGCCGGCGGGCGCGGCGTGGGAGCCCGCGGCATGGCGTGCGGCTGGGCCGGTCGGACCTGCTGCCTCGCCGGCGGGCGTGACTGCCGCTTCCGTCCCCCGGCGTGCGGGTGCGGCGGCGGTCGGTCCTGCTGCCTCGCCGGCGGGCGCGGCGGTCGAGCCCGC